>Ga0326728_10002907_pt1 | contig 55441 bp, 43 predicted proteins | sample MB3enrmetagenome_FD_207602 | JGI IMG/M metagenome (GOLD analysis project Ga0326728, IMG submission 207602) | Lab enriched peat soil microbial communities from McLean, Ithaca, NY, United States - MB31MN | ecosystem: Environmental > Terrestrial > Soil > Wetlands > Peat | place: USA: New York... | reverse complement strand
ATCCCCCTTGGCAAAAACCTGCTCGCCGGGCCGGTAGAGCTTTTGCACGAACAGACGCGCGATCTTGCGCAGTTCCCCATCGCCCAGCCCCGCGAACATCGACAATGGCCGCAACAGATTGATAATGGCCAGCCCAAGTTTTTGGTCCTCGAAATTTCGGTCAATGATCTTGACCATGCTCCCGGCGTGCGCCGTGAAATCGCCGCCTTCCAGCGAATAGGGCAAATTCAATTTCACCATTTTGACCACGTCCGAAAACCTGCCCTTGCCGCAAAAGAAGGCGGGCAGATACGCCACCGGCACAAAGCCCAGTTGCTCGGCGCTTTTGAGCAAGCGCGGCGCCATCGCCAGAATGTCCACTTCCGTGTAAACCGCGCCTAACTGTTCCTGCACCGAATTCAACGCATGGGCCAGCAGTGCCCCCATCGAAAGATCGTCGCTGCAAAACGCCTCGGTCACTCGCGCGCATCGGTCCTGTTCGTCAAAATAATAACTGAGGCCCGCCACCGTCTTTTTATCCTGCTGTCCCAGCAAGGCCCGCATCGCCAGAGTCCCGGGCATGCGCATCAGACCCAACCCATAATTGAACGGCCCTGACACTTCCGCAGGCGGATTGGAACTTTCGGCCTGGACGCGACACCGTTGGTAATCCTCCATTGTCGCCTCATGCATCTTCAAGTCGCATTGCAACGGATACCCGCTGGCCCCGTCCCGCACCACCATCGCGTTGGGAATCTGCAATTTTTCCAGCACGGCCGCGCCCAGTTCGCTGACGTCAGGAAGAGACTCCGAAAGCGGGGTGCGGGTCACCAGGACCGAGTTGGCCCCGTGAACATAGAACAAAACGCCCACTCTTTGCTGGAGCATGTGTTTGAGCGGTTGAAATCCCACACAGGCAAATCCCAGATTCTCGAAGAGAATCTGTTGCGCGTTGTCCGTGGCGGCAATCCTCACGATGGCCATTTCGTTGCGTTGGGCCGTCAGGTCTTTGACGGATCGCAGCAGCATTTCCGCTGAACCGTCCGCCACGCCTTCCGGCCGAATCAGGTTGCGGCCCAAATTGGCCACCGGATTGGAACTGACATTGTCCGGCTTCAGAAAGGAAATACTGCCATTGAACCGCCCACCGACTTCCGCCACCCATGTTTCCTGGCCCGTCTCGACATCCAGTTGGCCCGCGATCCAACCCGGATCGTAAATGGCTTTTACGGGATATTGGGCGCCCAAAGTCGCCTGGACTAAATCCAGCCACTTCGGAGCGTCAGCGGCGGTGGCGCGTCTGATTTCGGTGCCTTTCAAATGCCCTGATTGTGCCCGCCCCCCCGGCTAATTTCAAGAGATAATTATCTGCCCGAACCTGAAGGGGAATTTCCCGACTAAAGATCTGCGTTACCAGCGGCGATATACGACGTGACGCGGATAGCCCCACCCAAATCGAACATAGGGATACACATACGGGTAAGGGGCGGCATAAACCACGGGGCTGGAATAATAATAGACAGGAGCGGGTTGTTGCACATAAACCGGCGGCGGCGTCACCGTCTGCACAACCGGCTGGGCGGCAGTCTGCTGGACCAGCCGAACCGCTGGCGCGGCGGTGTTATACGCCGGGGCGGGATACGTCTGATATGTTTGATAAGCGGGATACGCCGGATAAACCGGGTATGAATAAGCCGGATAAACATAGGCTGGCGCGGAGGCGCTGGCCACTGTCGCCCCGATGGCTGTGCCGACGGCTAATCCTCCAAAAACACCGGCGGCAATCGGCCATCCTCCTCCCCATGCCCGCGCATTAGACGTTCCAAAAGTGGCCATCGCCAGGGCGAGAGCCGCGACAATAGAAGTTTTCATAAATGTTTTCATATAAAGCCTTTGCATATCATTTCTCTCTTCTCCACCGCACTGATTTGACGGCCTTTGCCATCACCTGTTCAACTGGCAGACAACCTCCTTGGCGTCCCGTGCTTTTACACCCGGTTCCTGCCATCTTTCCATACGAGGCCCGCAATTGAATCTTGCAAAGAGATTTTTCCATCTTGTTCACTCCGGGGGGAATCTCGGATAGCTGGTTTTTAACGGTGAATACTCCGGGCGGTTGCAAATCAGCGTTTGAACCCATTCAGAAAGGCGTCGTCCGAGGCGGCGGCAGGCTTCGCGGTCGCCCTCGTTGCGGGGCCTCCCGGCGCAAATCGCGCCATAGTGGAGCGTTTGTCCCGGCGCGACATAATCCGGAACTCCAAACACCAGCATCCCGTAATTTATCATCACAATTTGCAGAGCCAGACAGGTCAGTTCGCCGCCGCCGGCAAGTCCGCCGGAGGACGAAAACGCGCACCCGATCTTTCCGTCCACCTTCGACCAGAGCGGTTGCACCGTCACATCCCACCATTGCTTCATCTCCCAGGCGATCGTCCCCATGTACGTGGGCGATCCGGCGGCGATTCCGTCGCACCAAATCAGGTCGTCGGCGGTTGCCTCCGCGACGGTCCTGAGTCGCACCTCGGTCAGCGGGACGCTGCCCGCGCCTTCGGCCGCCAACTCCGCCATCGTTTTCGTGTGGCCGTCCCGGCTGAAGTATAAAACCAAAATACGCCCAAGGCGCGTTCCGACATTTTTCATGCCGCCAGTGGCATGGGTGCGACGTGCTCGTGAAAGGGTCATAAAGCTATCAGTTGATAGCCCTTTTGCCCAGGCCAGGCAAATCCTGTTTCAGCCTCGTCGTTTTGCATGATTGCGCGATGCCTTAATGTGTTTGTTCAGGGCTGTGAAATGGACTGCCTGCCTGGTAGAGTTTCAGTTCAAATTGAAGTTGCCCGGCCAGCCTGGTGTTGGATTGCGCCTCGGCCAAGCGCAAGGCGTGTTGCGCCGTTTCCACCGCTTCGGAAAACCGCCCGTTCTCGGCGAAGGCGGCGGCGAGGGTGAGGAGAATGACCGGATTCTCTCCGCCGGTCAGTTTATTGGCCTGCCGGGCCAGTTCCACCGCCTTGGTGCCGTTGCGCAGCGACGCCTCCGGACAAGTGGCCAGAAGCCACGCCAGATTACCCTGGACTGTTGGGTCGGCTGGTTCGATTTGCAGCGCCTGTTGAAAATGCGCGATCGCTTCGCGCATCCGGCCTTGTTGGAGAAAGATGTTGCCAAGATCCCTGTGCGCTTCCGCGAGGTCCGGCTTGATTCCCAGCGCCTTTTGATAATGCGCGATCGCTTCGCTCCCTCTTCCCTTTTGCATCAGAGCGTTGCCGAGGTTGACGTGGGTGGCCGCCAAATCAGGACTGATTCGCAACGCGTTTTGGTAATGGGCGATCGCTTCGTCCACTCTTCCCTTTTGCATCAGAGCGTTGCCGAGGTTGATGTGGGCGGCCGCCAAATCAGGACTGATTTGCAACGCGTTTTGATAATGGGCGATCGCTTCGTCCACTCTTCCTTCCCGCCAAAGAGCGATGGCAAGGTTGTAGTGGGCATCCGCGTAGTCCGGTTTGATTTCCAGAGCCAGTTGGAATTGAGTGATCGCTTCGTCCACCCTTCCCTTTTGCAGCAGAACGTTGCCGAGGTTGTTGTGGTCATCCGCATTGTCGGACTTGATTTGCAGCGCGTTTTGGTAATGGGCGATCGCTTCGTCCACTCTTCCCTTTTGCATCAGGGCGTTGCCGAGGTTGATGTGGACGACCGCCAAATCAGGACTGATTCTCAACGCGTTTTGGAAATGGGCAATCGCTTCGTCCACTCTTCCCGTTTGCAGCAGAACGTTGCCGAGGTTGTTGTGGGCATCCGCGTAGTCCGGTTTGATTTCCAGAGCCTGCTGGAATTGAGTGATCGCTTCGTCCATTCTGCCTTTTTGCAGAAGAGCGATTCCGAGGTTGAGGCGGGCGACATAGTTGCCTGTGGTGCAGCCGAGAGTATGGTTCCACAGGGTTTCGCTGTTTTTCCAATACGCGGTCTGCTTCCACGCGCAGACCATGAACACTGCGAGCACGGCGGTCATCAGACCCCCAAGGCCCACGCGACCCACCTGCCACTTCGCGCCCCATTCCGCCACCAGCCACGTTATGGCCACGCAAATCCCGATCTGCGGCAGGTAAGTGTAGCGATCCGCCTGTGGGAACATGCCCACTTGCACAATACCGATCATCGGCGTCAACATTCCCAAATACCAAAGCCAGCCGATCAGCAGCCACGGCCGCGTCCGCCGCTCTGCCCATGCGACCGCGGAAAGGCCGGCCAGCAGCGCCCCGGCCAGCGCCACTTCCCATAGCGGCAGGCCGTTGTGCGGAGAGGGATGAGCCACCGCCAGTCCTTCCGGCCAAACCATCTGGCTCAGATAGACCGCATAGTAAACCAAGGCGTTGCTGATGCGCGAAGGCATGGAAAAGTGGGCGTTGGGGGTGATCCATTTTCCCGCCACCAGAACAGTCATTGCGCACGCCCCGGCGGCCAGCGCCAGCAGGGGAATTTTTTCCAGGATCAACCCCGAAAGCTTTCGGGGCTGTTCGAACCGGCGCAAAGGCCAGTAGTCCAGGAGCAACAGCACAAACGGCAGCGTCACCACCGTCGGCTTGGAGAGCAAGCCCAGCACGAACGCGGCGGCAACCATCAGGTAACGGGCCAATGAATCCGGCTTGCGGACATAGCGGGCATACGCGCCGAGCGTGAGCATGAAGAAGAAGGCGCTGAGTACGTCCTTGCGCTCCGACACCCACGCCACCGATTCCACCCGCAACGGGTGGATGGCAAAGATCGCCGCGACAAAGGCACTGCGCCACAGAGCGCCGGTCATCTGGCGCAGAACCAGGAACAGCAGGATGACCGATGCGGTGTGCAACAGGACATTGGTGAAATGGTACCCGCCGGCGTGGAGTCCATAAAGTTGATAATCCCCCATGAGCGAAAGCATTGTCAGCGGGTGGTATAAACCGCAGTCCGCATGGGTGAAGACCCAGGCGAGGCCCTTCAGGCTCAGACCACCTGCGACTATGGTGTTCTCATAAACAAAGACATTATCATCGTAATTGACGAACCCGAATCCCGCCGTCTGCCCGAAAACGGCAAAGGTGATCGCAGCCAGGCCAAGGCAAACCGCCGGCACCTGCCAGTGTTGATCCCGGCGACCCGCGCCGCTGGGGGCTTTTAGCGGAGGTTGTTGGCCGATCATATTTTGCGCCATTCCTTTAATGTGTTTGTGCAGGGCTATGGAATGGGCTGCCTGCTTGATAGAGTTTCAACTGTGCTTGTAATTGCCCGGCCAGGTTGGTGTTGGATTGCGCTTCGGCCAGGCGCAAGGCGTGTTGCGCCGTTTCCACAGCTTCGGGAAACCGCCCAGCCTCGGCATAGGCGGCGGCGAGAGTTTGGAGAATGACCGGGTCTTCTCCGACAGTCAGCGCATTGGCCTGCCGTGCCAGTTCCACGGCCTTGTTGCCGTTGCGCAGCGACGCCTTTGGACAAGTGGCCAGGAGCCACGCCAGCTTGTTTTGGATTCTTGGATTGGCTGGCGCGATTTGCAGTGCCTTTTGAAAACGGGCGATCGCTTCGTCCACTCTTCCTTTTTGCCGAAGAGCGTTGCCGAGGTTGTAGCAGGCAATCACGTAGTCGGGCCTGATTTGCAGCGCCTTTTGGAAATGGGCGATGGCTTCGTCCACTCTTCCCTTTTGCAGCAGAACATTGCCGAGGTCGTTGTGGGCTGCCGCGTAGTCGGGCTTGATTTGCAGCGCCTCCTGGTATTGGACAATCGCTTCGTCTGCTCTTCCCTTTTCGGAAAGAGCGTTGCCGAGGTTGTTATGGGCTTCCACGAAATCAGGCCTGATTTGCAGCACCTGTTGGTAATGGGCGATGGCTTCGTCCGCACGGCCCTTTTTGAAAAGAGCTGTGCCGAGGTCGTTTTCGGCCATTGCATAGCCAGGGCTGATCTCCAATGCCGTTTGGAAATGCGAGATCGCTTCATCCAGCCGTTCTTTATGCAAAAGAGCGCTACCGAGGCAGTAGTGTGCCACATGGTTATCTGTGGTGCAGGCAAGGGTGTGGATCCATAGAGTTTCGCTGTCTTTCCAATATGCAGCCTGTTTCCAGGCGCAGACCATGAGCAGGACGAGCACGGCGGTCATCAAGCCCCCAATGGCCACACGGCCTGCATGCCACTTCGCGACCCACTCCGCCATCAGCCATGTTACAGCCACATAAATCCCGATTTGCGGCAGATAGGTGTAGCGATCGGCATGAGCCTGTTGGCCCACCTGGATGATTCCCACCACCGGTAGCAGGATGACCAAATACCAAAGCCATCCCATCAGCAGCCACGGCTGCTTCCGCCTCTGCCAGAAGGCGAGCGCGAAAAAACCCGCCAGCAAGGTCCCAGCCAGCGCAACGTCCCACGCCGGCGCGCCATTGCGCGGAAAGGGATAAAACACCGCCAATCCCGCCGGATAAACCATTTGGCCAAGATAAACCGCAGAGGTGGCCAACGCATTGGCAAAGCGTAGCGGCACCGGAGTTGACGCCGTGGATGACATGGCTTCGTTTTGGGCTAAAAGCGTGAGGACGCAGGAGGCCGCAGAAAGAGCCAGCAAGGGCAGTTTTTCCACCATCAATCTTCCCGCCGATTCCACCCGCTGCAACGGCCAGTAGTCCAGCAACAGCAGCACCAGGGGCAACGTGACCAGCATCGGCTTGCACATCAGACCCAAGGCAAACAGCAGCAGCACCAGCCAATAGCGGGCAGGCGACCGCGGACGGCGCACATAGCGCACATACGCCCCGATGGTCAGCATGAAGAACAACCCGCTGAGCACGTCCTTGCGCTCCGCCACCCAAGCCACCGATTCCACCCGCAACGGATGGATGGCAAAAACAGCCGCGACAAAGCCGCTGCGCCAAAGTGCGCCGGTCATTTGGCGCAAGACCAGGAAGAGCGCGATGACGGTCGCGGTGTGGAGCAGGACATTGGTCAGATGATGTCCGGCGGGATTCAAGCCGTAAAGCTGGCAGTCCAGCATGTGGGAAAGCCAGGTCAGAGGGTGCCAGTTGGCGGAATGGACATGTGTGAACGCCCAGACTATGCCCTCCAACGTCAGCCCCCGGGCTACCATGGGATTATCAGACACATAATCACCATCGTCGAAGTCAATGAACTCGTGCCGCAGTGTCTGGCCGAAAACGGCGAATGTGATGGCGGCCAGCACGAGGCAAACCGCCGGCACCCGCCAGTGTTGATCCCAGCGACCCGCGCCGATGGGGGCTTCCAGCGGAGTTTGTTGGCCGATCATATTTTGCGGACTTGGGTCATAAATGGGTCACCCATTCCGGCGGGTGTATTACAAGGCAGACCGCAACGGGATGTTCGATTTTCGACTTTCGGCTGACAAGAAAATACTGTGGCAAAATCGCGCTTGCGCCCGGCGCGTCCAACCTTTTTGCGTTGTTTTCGCAAATGTTTCGAACATCTTGTTCATGGTGACGGCTCAATATTTTAGCGAGAGGAATGAGGCTGAGAAATTATTGCTCAGGGCGCTGATGATTTCCCTGTTGATCCATCTGGCCGTGTTCGGCGCCTGGAAATGGGGACGGACAGAGGATTGGTGGCGGAATTTCAACTTCCCGGCCTGGATGCATCTGACGCCGAAGTTGCTCAAGCCCCTGACGGGCAAAAAGATCGCGCTCACTCCGAAGCCGCAGCCGCAACCGTCGCAATTGGTTTTTGTGGATGTCGATCCGGCCCTGGCCGAGGCCGTGCCTCCCAAGGCGCCCAAATTCTACAGTGCCAATAATTCGGTCGCCGCCAATCCCAATCCGAAAGACGCGCTGGTTCCGGAGATTCGCGGCAGGCAGGACAAGGTGATAAAAACCACCGAGGACACCCGCCTCAAACCGCAACCGTTGCAGCCCTCGCCGCCCAATAAGGACACAGCCAATGCTCCTGAAGCAAACGCGCTGCCAAAAAAAGCTTATACCCCCGGCGATCTGGTCATGGCCAGACCGGGCGAGAAAGCGCAGGAAAAGAACGGCCCATCGGAAACGGATACGGGCGCCGAGGCGCAACCGCAGCCGGTCCATCAGCGCCCGCGCACCATTGCCGAAGCAATGGCCCAACGCGGCATGCTCGGCGAGAAATCACGGCAGGAAGGCGGCGTCAAGCGGCTCAAAATGGATTCGTCGCTCGATGCGATGAAGACTTCTTATGGCGATTACGACCGGGAGTTTATCGACGCCGTGCGCACGCGCTGGTATCAATTGCTGGAGAATCGTTTCCCGGGCACAGGCAAGGTTGTGGTGGAATTTCGGCTGCACCCGGATGGCCGGGTCACGGAGTTGCGCATAGCGCAGAACGAAATGTCCGAGTTGTTCGGGCTGATTTGCGCGCAGGCCATTCGCGAGCCTGCGCCCTACCGTCCGTGGCCGGAGGAAATGCGCCGCGATATCCCGAAGGAATACCGGGACGTGACTTTTACTTTTTACTATGGGACAGAATGAATTAACTTGAGAGCGGTTGAGAAATTGAATCATGGAACTAATTATTCTTGGAGTGCTGCTTTTGGCGTCGGTTATTGGACTGACGTTTATTGTCGAACGCGGGCTGGCCTTGCGGGCCGTCAAGGTCATCCCCCCGGCAGTGGAAGGCGCGCTGGAAACGTTTCGGACGGCGGATGACCTGCCCATGCTGCGGCGCATCTGCCAGCAACATCCTTCCGCGCTGAGCCGGCTGCTTCTTCTGGCCGACAAACACCGCAACTGGAGCAAGGCGGAAAACAGCAGCGGCTTGGAAACTTACGCGCGCCAGGAGATTTCGAAACTGGAACGGGGCTTGGTCGTCCTGGAAATTGTTGTCGGGGTCTCGCCCTTGCTGGGCCTGGTGGGCACGGTTTACGGTTTGATCGCGCTTTTCGCGACTTTGGGGACAGCCGGCCTGAGCGACAATAACAAACTAGCCGAAGGGATTGCGTATGCGCTCAATGCGACTTTGTTTGGCTTGATCACCGCCATTCCGTCGCTCGTCGCCTGGAGTTATTACAATAAAAAGGTCGAAAGCCACGCCGTGAAAATGGCGTCGCTCTGCGATGGATTCCTGCGGCAATTGTATCACTTGGAGGAAACCGGGGAACTGGCCGATGCGCCCGCCCGCGACCGCCGTTGATTGGCGCCATGCAATTCTCCACCCGCAAAAGACGACAGCCTCCAATGATCATCATCGTGTCGCTCATCGATGTCTTGATCGTCGTGCTCATTTTTCTGATGGCCACCACCACGTTCAAACAACTGCCGGCCATCCAACTGGCGCTGCCCGAATCCAAACAAGCCAAGGCCGGTGCGACAGACAACGCGCTGGTGGTTTCGGTCTCAAAACAGGGGGTGCTCTTTTTGAAGCAAGACCCGGTAACAATGGACACCTTGCAGCAACGGCTGGTCGAAGCCGTTCGTCTCAACCCGCAAACAGCCCTGGCCATCCGCGCCGACACCGACACGCCGGTGGGGCTGTTGGTCAAAGTCATGGACGCGGCCAAGGCGGCGAACATCAAGGTGGCGAGCGTCTTCACCCGCGCCGCCCAGTAGAACGGGTCTTCAGATCAAGCGGATCTATGGTGAATGGCGGAAGGGTCCGCGCCGTTTCGCCCAACGCCGCCGCGTGTTCCGGCAGGCATAACAGCGCCGAAACATCGTCTTGTTTCCAGATGAGGACGTAGCCTTGCGCTGTCAAGTCTTCCGGCCGCAACCGGTCCCGCGCCAGATCCAGGATGACAAAATCGACCTTGTAAGAACGGCATAATCTCAACCAGTCGCCCTGATGATCGAAGAAGGTGTTGTTCAGAGCGAAGGTGGATTCCGGATAGGCGCTTTCGTAACGCCCATCCATCGAGATTTTGATGTTCGGATAAAGCCGCCAGGCCAAATAGTTGCCCCAGGCGAATGGCGTGGCCAGATTTCCCTTCGCCCCGGCCCGGCTCAGGATGTCTGCCTCGCGCACCGGGTCTTCCCCCACGGGCGCCAGCGGATGCATTGAAGCCCCGGGCAGAACTTCCAGCGCGACAAAATAGGCGATGCCGGCATAAAGGATTCCAACGGCATACATGGGATTGAGTTTTGCGCGAATGGCGGCGGGCAACACCGCCGCCATTCCGGCGTAATACGGCCCGGCAAAGGCAAGGGCGGCCACGCCGAAAAACGGGCCGTGACGCCGGGCGCGCCAGCCCAGGAAGGCCGTCAGCGCCAGGATGGCGAGGCCGGGGAAATTCTTCCGGGAAGTTTGTTTCCAGCCCAAGGCGACCGCCGCAACTGTCAATACAAAGAGCAAACGGAACCCCAAAAAGTCGTCCCAGGCCAGCAGCGGCAGCGGGCGCCACTCGGCAATTCGCGCCCGCGGGTGGAGCAATGCCGGGATGAGGTATTGCCAGAATTTGATGCCGTAGGGATTGATAAACGTCACCGCCGCGCAAGCCGCCGCCGTGCCGGCCAGGGGCGCGATGTTCTTTCGCGAGATGACGGCGGCGGCGGCATGGAGAAAGACAACTCCCAGTCCCGCCACGAAGCCTCCGTGGAGATTGGTCCAGAGCAGCATGACCAGCGGCAGCGCCGCCACCGGCCAGCGCCGCCCGCCGCGCAATTCTTCCAGGCAAAACAGCGTCACCCCGAACAAAAAATAGGTGAACGCATGGCTGCGCAGAACAGGAATATATCCAGGCAGAATGCAAGCGGCGGCAGGGATGGCCAGGAACAGGAGAATGTTCGCGTCGCAGCCTTGTTTGCGGCCCGTGCCAAGCCCGAACCCCAACGCGCCCAGGGCCAGGGCTGTTTTCAAACCCATCAAGCCGGGCGGACCGAATATCTTGAGCACTCCGTAAAAAACGACGCCCGCACCCCATTCATGGTCGATACAGTCGCGCAACGTTGGCGTGAAGGCGAAGATATCGTGCCGCAAAAGGTGTCCGCGCTCCCAAACCGACTCACCGATGGCCAACTTGGCCCAGAGGTCGCCTTCGGTAATATTATGAAAAGCGAGAATGCCGGCAAAAGCAAACATACCCAGCAGTACGATGAGGCCCTGCCCGTAACGCGTTTGGCTCTCGGTCACGGGGCGATAATAAGAATTTGCCGCCGTTCGTCAAGCCCTCTGGCGCGCGTCAGGGCAGACGGATCTAAATTCTTGCAACTCATTGGAAGTCAAGGGGGGTGGCCCGGAGCTTAGGATGGGGCGAGGAAATAGGCTCGATTGTTTTTGATTGTTTTTCTTTGACATGTCCGACATGATTCTCTGTCACTTCTCAGCCCTTTTCCGGCCCTTATAGTGTGATATGATAACAACTGAACTAATGAACGTGGCGGAACACAACGATGCCGATCTGGTGGCCGAAAGCCTGGCCGGAAGCCGGGATGCCTTCCGCCGGATTGTGGAACGGTATCAAACCTTGATCTGCTCCCTGGCGTATAGCGCGACCGGCAACATGAGTCAGAGCGAGGACGTGGCGCAGGAAACGTTCCTGGCCGCGTGGACAGACCTCCGGACTTTGCGCGAACCGGAAAAACTCCGCTCCTGGCTGTGCGGCATCGTCCGGAACCGGATTCATAGAAGCCTGCGAAGCGAGGGACGGGAGCCGGTATGCAGCGCCGCGGCGTTGGAAGAAGCCCACGAGTCGCCGGCGTGCGAGGCGCTCCCGTCGGAACAAACCATCAGCCGCGAGGAGGAAGCGATTTTATGGCGGTCGTTGGAAAAGATTCCTGAGTTGTATCGCGAACCGCTGATTCTGTTTTACCGCCAGCACAAGTCCATCGAGCATGTGGCAGTGGCCTTGGATTTGACCGAAGACGCGGTGAAACAACGGCTGGCGCGCGGCCGCAAACTGTTGCAGGAGGAAGTGCAGGCTTTTGTGGAAAACACGTTGCGGCGTACAGCGCCGGGCCAGGCGTTCTCGGGCGCAGTGTTCGCAGCATTACCCTTGGTCGCAGGTCCGGGGGCCACGGCAGGTCTGGGCATGGGGGCGAAAGGGACGGCCGCGGCAAAGTCGGGTCTGCTGGCCACTTGGATGGCGCCGTTTCTCGGATTCTTTGCCGGCTTCGCAGCGCAATGGATGGTCATCCGTGAAACAACGCCCAAGCACGAACGCCGGGGCAAACTGCTTAGACTGATCGTTACGTTTATATGGGTGCTGGCATTTGCCGTGGTTGGGGAAACGTCCGTGAGATCCATGGGGCGGCACTTTGCATGGAGTGACCGGACACGTTTTGCCGCGGTGGCGGGCTTTTGGGGTTTCTACACCATCGTCCTGGCCACATGGCTCATTGGCATCTTTCGGCAGGAAATGGCCATGCGCCTGCGGAGCGAGGAGGACATGGAACCTCCCCGGCAAGCCGCGTCGCCATTAAGGCCAGTCCAATTCGCATTTGTCGTGGCCGGCACACATCTGATGATGTTTTCGTGGTTGATTTCCCTGACGTGGCGCAATCATGACCGGATGATGGCTGTAGTCATCACTGGCGCCATGCTGGTATTGGGCGTTTGGAATTTCTTCCAGCTTCGAGGCAAAACTGGAGTGGCCGCCACAAGGGCGGCCTACGGCCACATGACTTTGTGTTGCGCGGCGGTTGCAGCGGTAATCAACCTGCGCTTGGACGTCTGGGCGGCGGCTGGGTATGGAGTCAGCGTGGCCGAAGTGCATAGCCTGCTTCCCTTTTGGATTGTTCCCCTGCTCACTTTGGCCTTGGCAGCATGGATTGGAGCGGTCTTGGCCCTGACAAAACCAAAACCCCGCGTTGTTACCCGATAACCTTGTTGCCGGGCGACAGCGTCAGGCGCTTTATTATTATGAATATGATCCGCGCAAAAATCATCGTCTCGTGGCTGCTTTTTCTTGTGTTCTTCCTTTTGCTCTGTCTTTCATGGCGACATAGAATTCTTTGGCTGGCGCTGTATTTTTCCCTCGAGGCGCTTATCGGTTCCATCAAGCCGCGACTCCCACCAGCGCCACCAATGATCAGGTTATTATATTGGATGACGGGGTTCGTATTTATGTTTGCGTTTGTGGTTCATGGCTTCCTGTTTCCTCATTCGGCGAGTCTTTACCTGGTGATGAAGATCCTGCTCGCGCTGTTAGTGGGTCCATTGGTTTGCTGCAAAGCCTGTTTGGATTATGGCACATTCAGGTCAGCCCCATGATAGAAGCGCCTTGCCAAATCGCCGCGGAAAGCAAGCGATCATTGGCAGCCAAGGTGCAAACCTTGCCTGGCGGGGCAATGGCCCAAAAGATGTTTGGGGCACAGACCAATGGCTCTGCCGCATCCGGGCGGCAGGCAGGTCACGGCAGGTCGGTTGATCCCATGAGGAAGCGGTCGCATTCGCGCGCCGCGCCCCGGCCTTCGTTGAAGGCCCAGACGACCAGGCTTTGGCCCCGGCGCGCGTCGCCCGCGGCAAAAACACCCCGGATGTTCGTGGCGTATTTTTCGTGCTCGGCCTTGATGTTGGAGCGGGCGTCGCGCTCGACCGCCAATTGTTCGAGCAGCGGCTGTTCCGGCCCCAAAAAGCCCATCGCCAAAAGCACCAATTGCGCCGGGCGCACTTGATCGGTCCCGGCCACTTCCGCGGCCACGAACTGCCCCTTGTCGTTGCGCTGCCATTCGATCTGCACGGTGTGAACTTCCTTGACGCTGCCTCCGTCGCCGACGAATTTTTTGGCGGTTGTCAAATAAATGCGGGGATCCCCGCCGAATTTGGCCGCGGCTTCTTCCTGCCCGTAGTCGAGCCGATAGACCTTCGGCCATTCCGGCCAGGGATTGTCTTTGGCGCGGTTCATGGGCGGACGCGGGAGGATTTCCAATTGCACCAGGCTTTTGCAGCCGTGGCGCAACGCGGTCCCCACGCAGTCCGTTCCCGTGTCGCCGCCGCCGATGACGACAACGTCCTTGCCCGCGGCGGAAATGGGGGAGCCGTTGGCGTGGCCGTCGAGCCAGCTTTTGACATGGCCCTGCAGAAACTCCATGGCGAAATGGACGCCCTTCAAGTGCCGGCCTTCGACGGGCAGATCGCGCGGCTTGGTTGCGCCGGTGCAGAGAATGGCGGCGTCAAATTCCCGCAACAAGTTTTCCGCCGGATAATTTTTGCCGACCTCGGTGTTGGCAATGAAAAGGACGCCTTCGCCGGCCATTTGATCAATGCGGCGCTGGACCAGCTTCTTGTCCAATTTCATGTTGGGAATGCCGTACATGAGGAGACCACCGAAGCGATCGGCGCGCTCGAAGACGGTAACCAGATGGCCGGCGCGATTGAGCTGGGCGGCGGCACAGAGGCCCGCCGGACCGGAGCCGATGACCGCCACTTTTTTGCCGGTGCGGGAGGAGGGCCGTTCCGGCTCTATCCAACCTTCCTCCCACCCCTTGTCGGCGATGGCGCACTCGATGTTTTTAATGGTGACGGGCGGGGAGGTGATGCCGAGCACGCAGGAGCCTTCGCAGGGGGCCGGGCAAACGCGCCCGGTGAAATCGGGGAAATTATTGGTTTTGTGGAGACGCTCCAGCGCCTCGCGCCACCGGCCGCGATAGATCAAATCGTTCCATTCGGGTATCAGGTTGTTAATCGGGCAGCCGGACGCCATGCCGTTGAGGAGGCTGCCGGTATGGCAAAAGGGAATGCCGCAATCCATGCAACGGGCGCCCTGCTCGCGCAATTTTGCCTCGTCCAGATGAAGGTGAAATTCGTTCCAATCACGGATCCGCTCCAGAGCCGGCCGGTCCAGCGGCAACTCCCGCAAATACTCTATAAAGCCTGAGGGTTTACCCATTTTATCGGTCTATTAATTGTGTCTGAATCAGAGGCCGCCTACGCGCGCGACGTCTTTGGCGTTGTCTTCGAAGGCCGCCATGACGGCTTCTTCACCGCTCAGGCCGGCCTGTTCAACGCGCTTGATGGACTGGAGCATCCGCTTGTAATCAATCGGCATCACCTTGACAAATTTAGGCGTCATTTCTTCCCAAAGCGCCAGGACTTTAAAGGCGCGCTGGCTGCGCGTGTATTGTCCGTGCCGGTGAATCATCTGGCGGATTTCTTCAATTTCCGCCGCATCCACCAGTTTCTCCAGGACGACCATTTTCTGGTTGCAACGCACGGCGAAATCACCCGTTTCGTCGAGCACATAGGCAACGCCCCCGGACATGCCGGCGGCAAAATTGCGCCCGGTCTGGCCCAGAATGACGACGCGCCCGCCGGTCATGTATTCGCAACCATGATCGCCCACGGCTTCGACCACGGCCGAGACGCCGCTGTTGCGAACGCAAAAGCGCTCGCCAGCCATCCCGCGAATGTAAGCTTCGCCGGCTGTGGCCCCGTAGAGCGCGACGTTGCCGGTGATGATGTTTTCCTCCGGGACAAAGGTGGACCCTTCGGGCGGATACAAAATAATTTTGCCGCCGGAAAGGCCTTTGCCCAAGTAGTCGTTGGCATCGCCTTCCAGAATCCAAGTCATGCCCCGTGGCATGAAAGCGCCGAAGCTTTGTCCGGCTGAGCCGCGGAAGTGAATCCGGATCGTATCCTCGGGCAGGCCTTCCGAGCCGTAACGCCGGGAAAGTTCACTGCCGACAATGGTCCCCACGACACGATTGACGTTTTTGATCTCGATGCTGGCCGAAACCTTTTCTTTTCGTTCCAGGGCCGGCGCGCACAGTTTGAGCAAAAGCGTGTTGTCCAGCGCTTTTTCCAGGCCGTGGTCCTGCGGAATCTGGCAATAACGGCCCACCTCGCCCGGAACTTTCGGCTGATAGAGAATATTGGTGAAATCCAATCCGCGCGCCTTCCAGTGATCAATCGCTTCCTTCGGTTCGAGCATGTCGGTGCGGCCGACCAACTCGTTGAAAGTGCGCAACCCCAACTGGGCCATGATTTCGCGCACTTCCTGGGCGACGAAGCGCATGAAGTTGACCGCGTGGACGGGATCGCCCGTGAATTTTTTCCGCAATTCGGGATTCTGCGTGGCCACGCCGACCGGGCAGGTGTTGAGATGGCAAACCCGCATCATGATGCAACCCAGGGCGACAAGCGGCGCGGTGGCAAAGCCGAATTCCTCCGCGCCGAGCAGCGCGGCAATGACGACGTCGCGGCCCGTTTTTAACTGGCCGTCGGTTTCAACGGCGATGCGGCTGCGCAAATTATTGAGGACAAGTGTCTGATGAGTTTCGGCCACGCCGAGTTCCCACGGAATGCCGGCGTGCTTGATGCTGCCTTGAGGCGAAGCGCCCGTTCCGCCGTCGTGTCCGCTGATGAGCACAACATCGGCATGGGCCTTGGACACGCCCGCGGCGATGGTGCCGACGCCCACTTCCGCCACCAGCTTGACGCTGATGCGGGCGCGGTGATTGGCGTTTTTCAAATCGTGAATCAGTTCCGCTATGTCCTCGATGGAATAAATATCGTGATGCGGCGGCGGGGAGATCAGGCCGACGCCGGGCGTGGAAAAGCGAACCTTGGCGATCCAGGGATAAACTTTTCCGCCCGGCAACTGGCCGCCTTCACCCGGCTTGGCGCCCTGGGCCATCTTGATCTGCAATTCCCGGGCGTTGATCAAATAAACACTGGTGACGCCGAAGCGGCCGGAGGCCACCTGCTTGATCGCGCTGTTTTTGGAATCGCCGTTGGCTTCGGGGACGAACCGGGCCGGGTCTTCGCCGCCTTCGCCGGTATTGCTTTTGCCGCCGATGCGGTTCATGGCGACGGCCAGCGCTTCGTGCGCCTCCTGGCTGATGGAGCCGTAGGACATCGCGCCGGTTTTGAATCGCTTGACAATCGCTTCGACCGGCTCGACATCGTCGATGGAGATGGGCTGGGAAAAAGGTTTCAGTTCGAGCAAGCCGCGCAGGGTGCAGATTTTTTTCGACTGCTCGTTGACCAGCCGGGAGTAATCCTTGAACGCCTTGTAATCGGCGTTGCGGCAGGCCTGCTGCAGTTTGTGGATCGTCTGCGGATTAAACAAATGCTCCTCGCCATCGGCGCGCCACTGGTAATAGCCGCCGGCGTCCAGAACGTGCCCGTTGACCTGGCGTCTGGGAAAGGCGTGTTCATGGCGCAGTTGCACTTCGCGCGCGATGACATCCAGCCCAATGCCGCTGACGCGCGAAGCGGTGCCGGTGAAGTATTTCTCAATGACGGACGGATGCAATCCGACCGCTTCAAAAATTTGCGCGCCGCGATAGCTTTGAATGGTCGAAATGCCCATTTTGGAAATGACCTTGACGACGCCCTTGACGGCCGCTTTGATGAAATTGTGGCGGGCATCCTGAGGCGTGATGTTGGCCAGCAGCCCCTGCCGAATCATGTCGTCCACAGTTTCAAAGGCCAGATACGGATTGACCGCTCCCGCGCCATAACCGATCAGCAGCGAGAAATGATGCACTTCACGCGGCTCGCCGGATTCCAAAACCAAACCGACCCGGGTGCGTGTGCCTTCCCGGATCAAATGGTGATGCAATCCGGCCACGGCGAGCAGGGCGGGGATGGGCGCCATCTCCTGGTCCACGCCGCGATCGGACAAGATCAAAATATTGGCGCCCGCCTCGACCGCCGAGGTGGCCCGTCCGCACAAATCATCCATCGCCCTGGCCAATCCGGCTTCTCCGCTGCCGGCCTTGAAAAGGATGGGCAGCGTGACGGATTTGAACCCCGCCTCGTTGATATATTTGAGCCTGGCAAATTCCTCATTGGTCAGGATCGGCGATTTCAACTTGATGAGATTGCAACTGGCCGGTTTTGGTTTGAGCAAATTGCGCTCGGAACCAATGGTGGTTTCCGCCGAGGTGATCAACTCTTCGCGGATGCAATCAATGGGCGGATTGGTCACCTGGGCGAAGAGTTGTTGAAAATAACTGTAGAGCAGTTGCGGTTTGTTGGACAAGACCGCCGGGGGAGTGTCGCAACCCATCGAGCCGACCGCCTCGACTCCGTCCCGGGCCATCGGCGCCATAATGATGCGCAAATCCTCAAAGGTGTAACCAAAGGCCTGCTGGCGTTGCAGCACGGAGTGATGGGGCGCTTCCGGTTCCTGGGGCGACTCCGCCTCCACCGTCGTCAACTCCAGCATGTGCCGGTTCAGCCAGTCGCGATAGGGCTGTTCGGTGGCGATCTTGCGCTTGATCTCCTCGTCGGCCACAATCCGGCCTTCTTCGGTGTCCACCAGGAACATGCGCCCCGGTTGGAGACGGCCTTTTTGCAAAATGCGATCCGGCGGAATATCCAGCACGCCGACTTCCGAGGCCATGATGACCAAATCATCCTTGGTCACGTAATAGCGCGAGGGACGCAAGCCGTTGCGATCCAGCACCGCGCCGATCTTTTTGCCGTCGGTAAAGGCAATGGAAGCCGGGCCGTCCCACGGCTCCATCAAGCAACTGTGATATTCGTAGAAGGCCTTTTTCTCATCGCTCATCGTGGCGTGATTGGCCCACGGTTCGGGAATCATCATCATGACCGCGTGCGGCAGCGAACGGCCGGACAGGACGAGCATCTCCAGGCAATTGTCGAACATGGCGGAGTCGCTGCCGTCGGGGTTGATGACGGGGAGCAGCTTCTTCAAGTCCTCGCCAAACAAATCGCTTTGGAACATGGCCTGGCGGGCATGCATCCAGTTGATGTTGCCGCGCAGGGTGTTGATTTCGCCGTTATGCGCGAGGTAACGATAGGGGTGAGCGCGGTCCCAACTGGGGAAGGTGTTGGTGGAAAAACGGGAATGGACCAGGGCCAGGGCGCTTTCCATCGCCGGGTTCCTGAGATCGGGATAAAACTGATCCATCTGCTCGGTCAGGAGCATTCCCTTATAGACCAGCGTGCGGCAGGAGAGGCTGGAAATGTAAAACCAATGACCGCCCGTGACCCCGCTGTAACGGATGGCGCGCTCGCATCGTTTGCGGATGACATAGAGCTTGCGCTCGAAAGTCATGTCGTTCTCCAGCTTTGGATTGCGCCGGATGAAGGCCTGCTGCACGCACGGTTCGCCCGCCAGGGCCGTGGCCCCAAGGGAGGCGTTATCGGTCGGGACCGTGCGCCAGCCCAAAAACTTTTGCCCTTCCTCGACCACAATATTCTCGAACATCTTTTCGCAGGTCCGGCGTTCGTTGGCATCGCGCGGCAGGAAGACCATGGCCACGCCGTAATCGCCCAGCGGCGGCAATTTGATCTTGTCCTTGCGCGAAACCTCCTTGAAAAAGCCGTGCGGAATCTGCATGAGAATGCCCGCGCCATCGCCCGTATTGGCTTCGCACCCGCAGGCCCCGCGATGATTGAGGTTGATCAACGCCGTCAAAGCGTCGCGGATGATCTTGTGCGACTTTTTGCCCTTGATATTGACGACAAAACCGACCCCGCAGGAATCGTGCTCGAACCGCGGGTCATAAAGGCCCTGTTTCGGAGGCAATCCGATTTGTGGCGTCCGCTTTGCATCTTCCCGGCTCAATCTGGCTCGTCGCATCAATTCATTCTAAAATTTTAGCATTCTTTACGAAAATTGCCACGGGTTGCAACAACGGATTGAGAATTTTTTTCAAGGCCACGGATTCATTTTCCCAAATCCCGCGAATGACCTGTGAAGAATGGAAGCCGAAGAAAGGGAAAGAAATTCCGCCGATTTGATCAACTCACTTGCCGCGAGTCGATGATAAGCGACGAGTTTCATTTAATGCGCGGCGGGCCTCTTTCATCACCTGCCCGGCTGGAATCCCTTGCTCCGCGCCGGACTCGATTTCCTTCACGCGCCGCTCGATTTCGTCGTCCCAAGCTGCCTCCAACTCGGGGGCGGCGTAATCGCCAATACTCTCGATGATTCTCTCCGCCAGCCGCACACGCGAGCGACGCGGTAGTTCCAAGACTTCTTTTTCAAGTAAACGAAGTGTCATAGCGGAGATAAATCACGCATCCGAGGCGGCTCCCAATCGGTCGTGAGCCGGACAGAATCCTCCCACGCCTTAAGCTTCTTCATGCGCTGGCGGGCCGTGCCTCTGCGCCACCAAGATTGGGAGCGCCGTTTCGCAGGCTTTCCATTTCCTTGCTGCCTGTCCAGCCAGCCCAACAATTCACGCGCTTGGGGAGCAGACATTTTTTTGACTTTTTTGACAGCAAATTCAACCGTGCTCATTCAATACACTTTACCAGGGAAACTGGTTTGCGGCAAGCGGGTTTATCCGCACCTGGCCACAAATATTTTTATCTTAACGCAGAAAAGTCTCATGCAAGCCGCCATCCACGGCAATAACCTGTCCGGTCGTTTTGCTCAGACGTTGCGAAACCAAAAGAAAGCTTGCTTCAGGCCAAAATCCAAGTAGAAAAGAAGGAAATTCATTGCGCGTTTATGCTGGCCGTTGAAAGGCAACATCGGATTCTGAATATGCTGCTTGAATCGCGGGCGGTCACCACGGCCAGGGCCGCCAAAGCGCTCGGTGTGTCGGAGGAAACGGTCCGCCGGGATTTCGAAGAATTAGAGGCGGAGAGCTGTCTCTGCCGCGAACATGCTCATGCTCAACAAATGGGCCTTGGTGCTGGTTGGCAATTACGCCGTCGGCGGCCCGCAATTTCTGGAAGAAACCATTTCGGATCGGATCGAAAATCGGCCGGACGAACATTACCGGCGCCGCGCCATCGGCCAGTTAAAATAAATTCAATCAGCTAAAATTATGGAAAATCCACTCTTCAAAAAACTCCCCAAAATCGGCGTCCGCCCCGCCATTGACGGACGGCTCGGCGGCGTGCGCGAATCGCTGGAAACGCAGACGATGAATCTGGCAAAGTCCGTTGCCCGACTCATAGGTGAAAAACTGCGTTACCCGAACGGCAAGCCGGTGCAATGCGTCATCGCCGACACCTGCATCGGCGGCGTTGCCGAAGCCGCCTCCTGCGCGGAGAAATTCGCGCGCGAAGGCGCCGGGTTGTCGCTGACCGTGACGCCCTGCTGGTGTTACGGGAGCGAGACGATGGACATGGACCCGGCCACTCCGAAAGCCGTCTGGGGATTCAATGGCACCGAACGGCCCGGCGCGGTTTATCTGGCCGCCGTGCTGGCCGGCCACGCGCAAAAAGGATTGCCGGCCTTCGGCATTTACGGGCGCGATGTGCAAGAGGCCGGGGACAAGACCATTCCCGAAGACGTCCAGGAAAAAATCCTGCGCTTTTGCCGCGCTGGCCTGACCGTTGCCATCCTGCGCGGCAAGGCGTATCTGGCGATGGGCGGCACTTCGATGGGCATTGCCGGTTCCATTGTGGACCCGGACTTTTTCGAAAGTTACCTCGGCATGCGGGTCGAATCGGTGGACATGTCCGAGTTCGTCCGGCGCCTGGAGCGCGGCATCTTTGACGAGGCGGAATACCAAAGGGCCATGACATGGGTCAAGGCGAACTGCAAGGAAGGCAAGGATTATAATTCGCCCAAAACCACCCGCCCGCGGCCGCAATTGGACCGCGAATGGGAAATTTCCGTGAAGATGGCGCTGATTGCGCGCGATTTGATGCTCGGAAATCCACGGCTGGTGAAAAAGGGCTTCGGCGAGGAAGCGCACGGCCATAACGCCATTGCTTCGGGCTTTCAAGGCCAGCGGCAATGGACTGACCATCTGCCCAACGGCGATTTCATGGAGGCAATTCTTAACACGTCCTTCGATTGGAACGGCACGCGCACGCCCTGCATCGTCGCCACGGAAAACGATTCGCTCAACGGCGCGTGCATGTTGTTCGGGTATCTGCTCACCAACACGGCGCAGGTGTTCGCCGACGTGCGAACCTATTGGAGTCCGGCAGCGGTCCAGCGGGTGACGGGCCACAAACTGTCCGGCGCGGCGACGGGCGGATTTCTGCATTTGATCAATTCCGGCCCGGCGGCGCTGGACGGCACCGGCGAGCAATCCATCGCCGGAAAACCCGTGATGAAGCCGTTCTGGGAAATCAGCGCGGCGGAAGTGAAAAAATGCCTGGGCGCCACCACCTGGCATCCGTCCATCACGGAATATTTTCCCGGCGGCGGCTGGTCCACGCGCTATCGCGCGCGCGGCGGCATGCCGGTCACCATTTGCCGGCTCAATCTGGTCAAGGGACTCGGCCCGGCGCTGCAAATCGCCGAAGGCGAAACCGTCGCATTGCCGGAAAAGGTCCACACTATTCTGGATGAACGGACGAACCCGACCTGGCCGACCACGTGGTTTGCGCCGCGCGTCTCGGGGATGGGCGCGTTCCGAGACGTTTACAACGTGATGAATCATTGGGGCGCGAACCATTGCGCGATGAGCTATGGACATATCGGCGCGGACCTCATCAGTCTCGCGTCGCTGTTGCGTATTCCCGTTTACATGCACAATGTTTCCGATGAAGCCATCTTCCGTCCGGGCGCCTGGAACGCCTTTGGCACGACCGACCGCGAAAGCGCGGATTTCCGCGCGTGCGCCAATTTTGGCCCGCTTTACAAGTAAAGTTCAACCGCCTTTGGTTTCATGAAAATTTCGTTGTTCATCCCATGCTTCGTGGATCAGTTTTATCCACAAGTCGGGATGAGCATCGTGCGGGTGCTGGGCCGGCTCGGTCACACGGCGAATTAACGGATGCTGTCGCGCGCGAACTCGGGCTGACTGAAGTCAAAACTGACGGCGGCTATGTTGTGAAGGATCTGGAAAGTTGCGACGCAGCATTGACAGAATGCGAGGCGTTGGTGGCGCAAACCGGCAGTGTGCTGGTGTCGGTGCCGAGCGCGGGCGGACGTGCCCTGTCCGTCCTGCCGCCGCATCATGTTGTGCTGGCGCGGCGGAGCCAGATGGTTTCTGATTTGACTGCCGTCTTGCAGCAAGCGCAGGAAAAATTCAAAGGCCAATTTCCGAGCTTTCTTTCCTTCATCAGCGGCCCCAGCCGCACCGGCGACATCGAGCGCATCCTGGTGTTGGGCGCGCACGGGCCGAAAAAATTAACGATTTTGCTTTTGCCTTGAATCATGTCTGAAACCACATAACCTCCTGCACCATGATCACGACTATTAAGCCCAGTCCAAACACTGCCAAAGCCTCCGGTTTGTTTCGTCTGCCGGATGGTCGGAATCTGTTTGTCACCTTTGCGCTCGTCACCTCGCTGTTCCTGCTGTGGGGCTTTTGCAACGGAATGATTGACATCCTGAACAAGCATTTTCAGGACTCGTTGCACATCAACAAGGAGCAGTCCGGCCTCGTGCAGTTTGCCAATTATCTGGCTTATTTTCTGATGGCGATTCCCGCCGGCTTGATCGCGCGGAAATTCGGCTACAAGGGCGGCATTCTCGTCGGCCTGGTGCTGATTGCCAGCGGCGCGTTTTGGTTCATCCACGCGGTGAGCATCGGAACTTATTCGGCGTTCCTGCTGGGGCTGTTTGTCATCGCCGCGGGCATGACCTGCCTGGAAGCCATCGCCAATCCTTACACGACCGTGCTCGGTCCGCCGGAACATGGCGCGACGCGCATCAACATCGCCCAGACGTTCAACGGCGTGGGCTGGATTCTTGGCCCGATTGTCGGCGGCCATTTCGTTTTCGCCGGCAAGGACGGAGCGAACGCCAATGCCGGTCTTCATGTCCCCTACTTGGGCATCGGCATTTTTGCAGCGGTGTGGGTTCTGGTTTTTATTTTTGCACCGGTGCCGGATTTGCATGCCGAGGATGAAAGTAAAAAATCCGCCGATCAAAAAACCGGCCTCAAACCTTCCCGCGGCCAGTTGGCGGGCATCGGCATCGCGCTGGCGATTGTGTGGGGCCTGCTGTATTTCTTCATCGCGCCGATTTTGGGGTTGGTCTGGGCGCTGCTCAACTTGCCCGCGAGTTTGCTCGACCCGACCAAATACGGTTTGATCGCCGTCGCTTACGTTGGATCATTCATTGTGGTGTCAAAGACTTGGGACATGTTCCGGCGCAAACATTTTACGCTGGGCGTCGCAGCGCAATTTCTTTACGTCGCGGCCCAGACGGGCATTTTCAGCTTCTGCGTCAATTACATCCTGGAGAACGACCCCGACGTGACGCCGGCGAAAGCCGCCACCATGCTGGGCGCAATCGGCTTTGTCTTGTTCACGGTGGGACGCTTTTGCGGTAGCGCCGTCATCAGCCAGTTCAAGCCGCATCTGGTGCTCGCGGCTTACGCGGCCATCAATGTGGTGCTGGCGGCGGTGTGCATGGGCGGCGGCAAGCTGGGTATGTATGCGATGTTCGGCACCTTCTTTTTCATGTCCGTCATGTTCCCGACGATTTTTGCGCTGGGCATCCGCGGACTGGGCGATTACACCAAACTGGGCGCGTCGCTCATCGTCATGTCCATCGTGGGCGGGGCGATTGCACCGCCGCGCATGGGACACATCGCCGACGTCCACTCCATGCGCCTAGGCATGGTGGTTCCGCTGGTCTGCTTTGTGTTCATCGCTCTCTACGGCCTGTTCTGGCAGAAGCTGGAAGCCAAGGACGCGGCGAAATAATTTCCCCTGAAATGCAACACAGCCCGCGATTGGTGGCGGGCTGTTTTCTTTCCGGCGGGTATCGGCGGACATTTCAGCCGGAAATCAAAATCGTGTTCGCGTATTGCACCGTGTCGCCGGTGCGGATCAGGCCGATGGCTCCAGGCACGCGTTTCTTGAACTGCGCGTGCGGTTCGAATTTCAGCGGAATTCCCGCCAGCCCTTTCGCGAACGCGGCGCGGGTTGCGGCTGAATTGTGCTTCTGAAACTCGCGCGCCATATAGGCCTGCGTGAAATTACAGTTGGCCCGAACGGCGGCAAGCGCCTGCAACACTGTTGGCACGTCATCCACCAATGAAATGTCCACCGTCTCGATTTGCGGCCAGAGCGGAAAACCGCGATCGGCGATGACGAGCGCGTTGGTGTGGCGCACGCGCGCCAGCAGCGAGAGGATTTGCGGATTAAGAATGCCTGTGCGAATCACAGGAAAAAACCTAACGGGGCCTCCGGCATACGCCAAGCCTTAATTCCGGGCCCCGATGAGCTTCTTTGCTGTTAATGTTGCGAAAACATTCGTAATTTCGACGGAGACACGCCAAGAATGTTCCGAAACACGCGGGAGAAATGAAATGGGTCGCTGAATCCAATTTCTTCGGCGGCTTGTTTGACCAGAACACCGGGTTGCTGCAATCGTTCAGCGGCGTGATTCATTTTGAGCCGCAATAGATATTGATAAGGGCTTTGGTGGTCATAGCGTCGGAACAGCCGGCAGAGGTAAGCCTGGTCCACATGACATTCCTTGGCGATTTGTTCCAATGTTCGCAAGTTAAGAAAGTGCTGCTCGATGTGCCGGCGGCATTGCTGGTAAGTCGCAAAGGCTGGGGTTTCCACATCCTTCGGCGGAGTAATGGTTCCAGAAATTTTAAGGGCGAGGCATTCGAGCAGTTTGAGGCACAAATCGGTATTGCCTCGCCCGAGGCGCAACCCGCTTTGGATCAGTTCATCAAACAGCGTCACCAACGTGTTGGACGGAAAGACCTGCGCAACGTGGCCCGGAGGCAGCTTGCATGAGTTCAGCAGGCCCGACGCCCGCCCGCCGGAAAAATCCACGAAGTATTTGATCAGGGGCGCGTTGGGATTCCCGATAATGTCGTGCGGCACGCCCGGACCATAGGAGAAAATTGTGCCGGGGTTGAGCGCAAAGGTTTGTCCTTGAAGCTTTACCTGACCGGCGCCACCCGCCACATACTCGATTGAATAAAACGGGAAAGTGCTCCGGTGGATGGCATAACGGGGAGTACAATACTCAAGCCCTCCACAGACCACAACGAGACGGCGGCGGCGGGTTGGTTTCAGACCGAAATAGAAACGGCGCGCCTTGGCCACATCGCGGGAAAAGAAGGTCGGACCGGCGGGGCCAACAGCAGGCTTGCTTTTGTCAAGGTTCATATTGAAAAGTCAATAATATCCAGCTATCGGTCAAGAATAGCCATTTGCAGCCATGGTTTTCAATGCGATTCTGAAAACCGGCAATCAGCATAATTGCCATTTTTATACATGCGCAACGTCAGCCAACCATCTGAAATGTATTCATGACGGACAGGAAACGCCTTGTGGAAAAAGACCCGCCGCTGAAGAAGGACGATTTGATCGTCATCACTGGCGCGGGTGGATTCATCGCCGGCAACCTGGCACTTTGCTTCAGGAAAAAAGGGTTCACCAACATTCGGGCGGTGGACAAGAAACCGCTTTATGAATGGTATCTGCGCGTTCCTGGCGTCCAGAACCTCTGCCTCGACGCAAGCAACAAGGCGAATTGCCATCGCGTTTGCGAGGGCGCGGTGGAGGTTTATAACCTCGCCGCCGACATGGGCGGCATGGGCTTCATCGAACGTTTCCGCGTCGAGTGCCTGCGCAGCATCCTCATCAACACCCACATGATTGAGGCCGCCTATCGCGCCGGGGCCCGCCGTTATTTCTTCTCCAGTTCCGCCTGTGCCTACAACACCTTGTTGCAGCAGGACCCAAATGTTCGGGCCTTGAAGGAATCCGACGCCTACCCCGCAATGGCCGAACGCGGCTACGGCTGGGAGAAACTCATGTCTGAGATGTTTTGCCAGGAATACTGGCATGAGCGGGGCCTGAAGACGTTCATCGCCCGTTTCCACAACGTCTATGGCCCACACGGCACCTGGGATGGCGGTCGCGAAAAAGCGCCCGCCGCGCTGTGCCGCAAAGTCATCGAGGCGACGGACACCGGAAATAAGGAAATCACGATCTGGGGCGACGGCCACCAGACGCGCAGCTTCATGTATATTGACGATTGCGTGAAGGGCATTGATTTGATCATGCACTGTGACGACTTGATTGCGACGCCCATCAACCTTGGTTCGAGCGAACTGGTTTCCATCAACGAGTTGCTTTCCAAGATTGAAAAAATCGCCGGTGTGAAACTGAACCGCAAATACGACCTGAACGCGCCGCAAGGAGTGGCTGGGCGCAATTCCGACAACACTTTTATTAAAAGGGTTCTCAATTGGGAACCCGCCACGCCGCTCGACAAGGGGCTGGCTGTCACTTACAAATGGATCAAAATGCAATACGAGGCTCGCAAGACCGGCAAACGCGTCGGCATCGGTTGAAATCGCCAGATCAGCTCGCCGACTGGACGGCGGTGAACGGCGAGGCGATTTACGGCACGCGCCCGTGGCTGTCCTGCGGCGAAGATGAAATGAAGGCCAGAGGCGGCGCGTTCAGGGAAAATATGACATACAGTGCCAAGGACATCCGGTTCACAACCAAAGGCAAAACGCTCCACGCCATTGCGCCAGGCTGGCCGGATGACGGCAAAATGGTGATCAAACTGCTCGCCAAAACGGCGGACCCGACGCAAAACAAAATCAAGAAAGTCGAATTGCCCGGCCGCTCCGGCAAGTTGAAGTTCGACCAGATGGCGGACGGACTCGTCGTGGAATTGCCTGGCGAAAAACCAAGCGACCTCACCTGCTCGTTGCGCATCACCGGCAGTAATCTCAAGCCTGCGCCGTTGCCGGCGGTGCAGGCTGCGCGATAATTTCCCCAAAAAACCTATGCAAGAAAAATCTCCGGTTGCCAAACTCCTCGGCGCCATTCCCAACCGCTTGCAACTCGCCGGCGGCTGGATTGACCAGCCGTTCGTTTCGAAACACAATCCCAAGCCCCCCGGCTCGATGGTCGTGGTGCAAATCGAGCCGGATTTCCGCCCGATGGACCGCTCCGGCATCGCCAGCGGCACGCGTGCCATCGCGATGAGATTGTGGAATGGCAAATTGCCCAACCGCCCGCCCAACGAACTGGTGCGCGAGCTTTACGACGCGGAGAACAAAGGCAAGACCGAGCCGAGCGGGTCGCAGGACATGATTGGCCTGATTTACCCAGGCGTAAACCGGCTGGACTACGACTACAAAATTCACGGCGGAATTTTTCCATCGCACATTGAATCGTGCAACCGCCCGAAAGTCGCGCGGTGGTTGAGCAATGTTCTGCATCTGATTCCCGTCGAGCCGCGACCGGACGGTTATAATCCGCTCGGAATAAAGAATCTGGAGCCGAAGTGGGTCGCGCAGCTCGGCCAATCCGGCCGCGACTGCTACGACGCGATTGTAAGGATGGATGCGAAGGCGCTTGGCGCATCGCTCAACCTGAACATGAAATGCTGGGAGATACTGCTGCCGCACGTCATCCGGCACCCGCTCTTGCGCGTGGATTTGATGCCACTGCTGGCGGCGCACCAGCGGCAATACCCCGGCGCGATGTATTCCGGTTGCGGCGGCGGATATTTGATCGTCGTTTCCAAGGAGCCGGTGCCCGGCGCGTTCAAGGTGAACGTTCGCGTCGCTTCCAAATGAGTTTCTCCAATCAAATTATTGTCTCCGGCGGATTTGACGACATCGGGTCGCGCGATTTGCGTTTTCTGGAAGAAGCCGCGAAGCTTGGCGAGCTTTCCGTGCTGCTGTGGCCGGACGAGGCCCTGCAAAAATTAAACGGCAAGGCGCCGAAATTCACATTGGCCGAACGGTTGTATTTCCTGAATGCGGTCCGCTGCGTCAGCCGCGTGATTGAAGCCGGCTCGTCTGTCAAACCCGCCGTGCTGCCAAACCAATTGAAGGCCGATATTTGGGCGGATTACGGGATGACGACAAATTCAGCGCGCGAACAATTTTGCCGCGAGCAAAACCTTCTCTATCGCGTGTTCGAGGCGGACGAATTGAAAGGTTTTCCTGAACCGGCGCCGTTACCGCCGTCGTCCGGTAAAAAGAAGGTCGTCGTCACCGGCAGCTATGACTGGTTTCACAGCGGTCACGTGCGGTTTTTCGAAGAAGTCAGCGCTTACGGCAACCTCTACGTGGTTGTCGGCCACGACGCAAACATCCGGCTCTTGAAAGGTGAAGGCCATCCGCTGTTACCGCAGGATGAACGTCGTTATATTGTCGGCTCGATCAGATATGTGCGCCAGGCGCTGATTTCCAGCGGCCACGGCTGGCTCGATGCCGATCCCGAGATTCAAAAACTCAAGCCGGACATTTATGCCGTGAACGAGGATGGCGACAAAAGCGCCAAACGCGAGTATTGCCAGAAAAACGGCATCGAGTACCTGGTGCTGCGCCGTACGCCTGCGCCCGGTTTGCCCAGCCGCTCCAGTACCGGCCTGCGCGGTTTCTAAACATTGAAGCCATGAGCAACGTTCGGTTATCTCCAAAAATCTGACCATGGCTTTTTCAAAAATTATGCGGCCGCCGACGTCAGTCGGCGCAGATTGAATAAACGAGAAGGATATGGTGCGGACTGACGTTCGCGGCTAAGAGATTGCTTAAATCGCTCGTCCCCCTGCCAGAAAGTCGCAGGATTCCCCTCGTTGGCGAAACGTGCGCTGTGGCCGGGCGCTTCGCTGGTGGCGCGCGCCGGACTCTCCGGTCCGAAAGCAACGGGAAAATGTGTCCTGTTCACCCCGGAGAAACGCACATACGGACGCGGCTTCACGGATGGCGTTTTGCCGGCGATAAACTATGGTTCGCCGTGCGAAGTGATTTGAATCGTCGCGTCTTTCAGGCCGGGTGAAGTCGCGCGCATCACCGTTCTACCAGCGTGGTAGGAACGAAACTCAATCGCCGCCATGCCGTCACGAATCGTGATGTCCGAGTCCGGCGCGAAGGTGATGCTCGGTCCGGTCGGAAATTCGCCGGGACCGGATTCGATGGCGAGGGTCACGGGCGGACAGTTGCTGATCGGCTTGCCGTCTTTGTCCACAACGGTGACGATGATTTGCGCGTCGTCCGTGCCGTCCACGGAATTCAGCGTCGTTTTGTCCGCCGTGAGTTTTAGCGCGGCGGGAATGCCGTTGCTTGGCCAGGCCGGCGGCGGGATGTGCAAATACGCGTTGCGATACCAATACCATGAGCGCTTCGGCAGGCGGAAATAATCCACAATCCCCATCGCGCCAAAGCGCCGGCCGGCGAGGCTGCCGTGGTCGAAGCCGCACCAAATCGCTTCGCCGCTGCGCCACGGAAAACGCCAGAAGCCGATTTTGTTTTTGTCTGCGCCAGGAGTTTCCGGCAAATCGCCCCAGCCGGGTTCATATTCGCCGGGACGATCCGAAATAGTCGATCCGTATTCGGTCACAACATTCGGAATTCCCGGATTCACAAACAGGCGCGCGCCGTCGCCGTTGTAACCCGCCACGTCGCCGAGTTTGTCAATGTCGCCGCGCTGGCAGCCGCCGATGCCCGCCGGCCGCGTCGGATCGAGTTCGTGGGAATGGGCGACAAGTTCACGCAAAAAATTCCGCACCTTCGGCATGACGGACCTGTCGCTGAAGAACACTTCGTTGCCCATGCTCCAGACGATAATGCTCGGGTGATTGCGATTGACGCGGATCATGTCGTGCAGGCTGGCTTTCACGCTTGCTTCAAAATCGGCGTCGTCCGCCCGGTTCGTTGGATACCCGCTCGAAGCCCACGGGCTTCTGAATCCGGCGGTGCCCCAGAAACAATTTTCCGACCAGAACAACATTCCCAGTTCGTCACACGCGGCCGCAAACGCCGGCGCGTGCGGATAGTGCGAGCCGCGAATGAAATCAAATCCGGCGTCTTTCATTAACTTCACGTCGCGGAAAAACCCGCTGTCGGCCACCGCGTCGCCCCACCCGGCGTGGTCCTGATGCACATTGGCGCCTTTGAAATAATGATGCTTGCCGTTCAGGAAAAATCCCTGGTCGGCGGTGAACTTAAACCAGCGGAAGCCGAGCGGCGACGTGTAATCGTCCACCGGCCTGCCGCCGTCCAGCACGAGGGTTTTCACCGAGTAGATATTTGGATGTTCCGGCGACCAGAGTTTTGGATGGGCAACCGGCGCGCTGGTTTGGTCAAAAACATGGGTCGCATCCGCCGCCATGGTTTGCGTGGATTCCATTTGCGCGACGGTTTTTCCCTTCGCGTCCACCACACTTGTTTTCACGGTGACCGATTTCGCCGCGCCGGAGTCATTCACCACTTCGGTCTTTACGTTCACCGTGCCGGATTTTTTTGAAACCTGCGGCGTGGTGACAAACGTGCCATACCAGGCGACATGCGCCGGCGCCGTCACAACGAGCCACACATCGCGATAAATGCCGCCTGAGAACGTATGCTCGCCGGCGCGCGGCGCCAGGCGGGGATCCCAAATGTTGTTCACGCGAACCGCCACAACATTGTCGCCGGTCTTCACCGCGTCGGTGATGTCGAAGGTGAAACCGGTATAGCCGCCTTTGTCTTCGCCGACGCGCCGGCCGTTCACGAATACTTCCGCGACTTGAAACACGCCGTCGAATTCCAGGTTCACGCGCTTGCCCGACCACGCCTCCGGCACGTTGAAATGTTTCCGATACCAGCCGCAGCCGACATAAAATTCATCCGCCGCGAAATACGGCATCGAAAACGAGTGCGGCAGGTTTGCGGCATTCCATTCCGTGTCGTCAAACGCCGCCGCCTCCGCGCCCGGGACATCGCCAAGTTGAAATTGCCATTCGCGATTGAAGTTGATGGTTTGCCGAGAATCGGCAGCGGGCAAAATCATGGCCGAACAAACAGAAATGAGAAACCCGAGCAGCAAGACAGTTCCAACTCCGCGGCTTGAGCCCGGCTTTCGGATCGAAAGATGAGCATTGTTCAAAATGTCCGAATGAACTGTCTCGCTACTGCAATTTTCGTCCGCGCGCATAGTGCTATGATGATTTTGCCCCGGGTTTAAGTTCGGAGTCTGGTTGAACTGCTTCGCCGGGTTTCAGTTTGATTTCTGCCGTGCGATTGCCATACTTGAGCGTCGCCTCGCGACCCCCGACCGATTTGATTTTGACATTGGCCAGCTTTCCACCGTTCCAAGACACATCAACCTCGAAACCGCCCCGCACACGCAGGCCGGTGACACTGCCGTTCAGCCAGGCCGAAGGCAATGCCGGCAACACTTCGATCTCAAATCTCTGCGCGGCCCCCTCCGTTTCCAACGCCCGGCTCTGCAGCAGCATTCCCTCGATTCCCGCGGTGCCGCCAAAGTTTCCGTCTATTTGAAATGGCGGATGCGCGTCAAACATGTCGGGATATGTGCGCTCCGGACTGAGCAAAAATTCCAGTATCCGGCGGGCATGGTCGCCATCGCGAAGGCGGTCCCACAGGTTAATCCGCCAGGCAGTGGCCCAGCCGGTGGACTCGTCGCCACGAGTTTCGAGCGACTGCTTGGCGGCGGCGGCAAGTTTGGGCGTGTCGAAAACGTTGATTTGCCAGCTCGGATACAAAGCGTAGAGATGCGAAACGTGCCGGTGATGAATTTCCGGCGCCTTCATGTCCCAATCCGCCAGCCATTCCTGAAGTTGCCCCGCGCTGCCGATTTGCGGCGGCGCGAGCCGGGCCCGCGCGGCGGCCAGTTGCGCGCGAAACGACTTGTCCGTGCCGAGGATTTCGGAGGCCTTGATGGTGTTGCTGAACAGGTCGCGCAGGATTTCCTCATCCATGCTCGGCCCGGCGCACACGGCTGACCCGAACGGATGCTGATTTTCCGGGGAAATGGATGGATTGGTCACGAGCCAGTGGTTCGTCGGATCTTCAACAAGCGTATCGAGGAAGAACTGGGCGGCGCCGCGCATGAGGGGATAGACCTTCTTCAGGTATGCCTTGTCGGGGTTGAATTCGTAATGGTCCCACAGGTGGTCGCACAACCAGGCGCCGCCACTCGGCCACATCCCCCACTCGGGGCCGTCAATGGGTCCTGTTGCGCGCCAAAGATCCGTATTGTGATGGACGACCCAGCCCTGTGCGCCATACATCTCCTGCGCGGTTCGCGCGCCGGTTTGGGAAAGGTCTTTTACCATCGCGATGAGCGGCTCCACACACTCGCCAAGATGGCACGGCTCCGCCGGCCAGTAGTTCATCTCAGTGTTGATGTTGATCGTGTATTTGCTTCCCCAAGGCGGATTCATGCTGTCATTCCACAGGCCCTGCAAGTTTGCCGGCTGGCTGCCGGGACGCGAGGAACTGATCAACAGGTAACGTCCGAATTGAAAGTAAAGCGCGGCCAACTGCGGGTCGTTTCCATTGTCAAAATTCTTAATCCGCTCGTCGGTTGGCAATTGCATGGCATCACTGTGGCCCAGATCAAGGGTAACACGCCGGAACAGCCGCTGATGCTCCTTAATATGCGCGGCGAGCAACTGGTCGAATTTCTTGCGCGCGGCGGCGGCGATTTGGCCTTTGACAATCTTTTCTGGATCACCGCTCACGTCATCGTAACTTTTGTAGCTGGTCGCCAAGGCGATTAGTATGGTGGCCGAATCCGCATTGGCCACGCTGACGGAATTGGACGTGACGCTGACGGTTCCACCGTCGGCCAGCGCGCGGGCGCGCACCTGGAATTTCAGTGCTCCTTTGATTCCTTGTGAATTCCCATTCACGCCGCTCATCACAAGAGTGTTTCCAGATTCAGTTTCGACGGTGACTCTTTGAGGCGTTTGAAAACCGGCGGTGAATGTGACCGCACCCTTCTTGTCGGCCGTGAGATGAACAACGATGACTTGATCCACCGGACTGGCAAAGACCTGTCGCGTAAACCGGATGCCCTGCTCGGCATATTCAACCGTAGCCACGGCCGTGTCCAAATTAAGATCGCGCCGGTAATTCTCGACCGAAGTGGAATCGGGAAACGTGAGAATCAAATCGCCGGCTGTTTCATACGGCATCTGGCCCACGGGTTTGGAGACCACTTTTTGGCTGATGAGCCTTGAAGCTTCGCGATATTTGCCTTCAAACACCAACTGGCGCGCTTCTGGAAGCGCCGCCCGGGCCTGCGGATTGACGGGGTCGTAGGGGCCTCCGGCCCAAAGCGTGTCCTCATTTAACTGGAGCCGCTCACGATTTACGCCCCCAAAAACCATCGCGCCGATTCGTCCATTGCCGAGGGGAAGCGCTTCGGTCCACTTTGTCGCCGGCTGGCGATACCACAGGCTCAACGGCTCAACGGACGGCTGCGCGCTTCCCAGAAACTGAACCTGCGCCATCGTCGGCGGGACAGAAAAGATTAGAACTGCGGTAAACCAAAGGCTGGCGAACAAGCTTTTTTTCATACAGCGACCTTTTTAGCATTATTGAATCCGTTTGCGGAAGCCGCGCAATGATGAATCCACAGTGGAAATACGCAAGCGGTAATTGGGGACCTTATTTTAACTCGGCGCGCTAAGTGAATTCCAACCCGGACACAAACGCGAAGGAAACACCGCCGCAGAAAGAAACGAAGGAGCGCCTTCCGACGGTTGGCCTGTCGCACCTTAAAACCCCAAAATATTTCTAAAACTTCACCCTCTGCGCCATCGCCTTCCAGGCGTCCAGGCGTCCAGGCGTCTCCAGGCGTCAGTCCTCACTATTGACACAATTTCAGCGGCGTCGTTTTTCATGCAACGGGTTGGAGGCATGGGTCCAATTCGGTCATCAAAGGAGATCAAAGGGTCAAAGGAATCAAACCGTAGCTTTGCCCATTTTAGGGCTTGCGGATGCAATGGAGTCGTAAAGTCGTCAGTCCCGTATAATCACATGTTTAAGCTGGCCCGGCAGGGCTCCGTTTCGCCAGTATTAATTAATGTAACCTTTTAATTTGACGTCCGTCTTGTCTTCATGTAGTTTGATCACGGATTGATCCGATCCGGGTCGGGACGACATGCGAAAGGCATGGCAGATGACAGAAGATGGCCGCGAAGAAGACCAAGAGTTCGCAACCCCGAAACCTTTCGGGGCTGTTCTGGAGACTTTTGTGCCTTTTCGCGGCAATTACGTTATCGTTAATTCTCGCGTCCGTGGGCAGCAGGCAGGCTCGCCGCCCCGTAGCCGTTGCGGTTTTAAGGCGGGCTTGCCGCGCCGTAGCCGTTGCGGTTTTAAGGCGGGCTTGCCGCGCCGTAGCCGTTGCGGCGAAGGCGGGTCAAGGTCGGTCAAAGTGAGTCAAACCGATTGCTCGGTCAAGTTGTCAACCCAAATAAGTCACAAACACCTAAACATGAATGCCTTACAGAATAAACAGCCTTGGTCCGATCAAACCCGACTAAACTTAGTTAATGCGGGAATGATTTTGCCAGATGTTCCCGGCGCGGCTGGTCAAATTTAGCCATTTTCTCGCTGAGGCAATAAAAAGCGGTAACATGTTACCGCTCTGTTACTTCTCGTGTTACCGGCTAAGTCGTTGGCTATCAACACTTGTCACCGTGTTACCGATTTTCCAGACTATACTATCATATTGCCCGGCAATGCGTCAGAATCACGCATTTCCTGTCGCTAAAGTAGCCAAGTGGGGAAACAAAGGTGACCTTCGAGTCTTTGCTTTTGCATTGCAAGGGTCATTTCCGGCCTGCGCCAAATCCGCTTGCCGCCGCGCCGGAATCGGGCAAATTATATTGCAGAGGGCGCCCGTAGCTCAGTTGGATAGAGCAACTGCCTTCTAAGCAGTGGGTCGCGCGTTCGATTCGCGCCGGGCGCGCCACATTAGAAAAGGCTGAAGGAAGAAGGAAAAATTAAGAAGTCGGAAAACCCGGATCGCTTTTTTCATGTTTCTTAATTCTTAATTCTTACTTCTTAATTTTCCGCAATGGAGGATTGAAATAATGGAGCGGGGAGGATACCTCTGCTCGCATGGCGTTGAGATTCTTCAATACCCTGTCTCGATCTGTGCAGGATTTTGTCCCGCTCCAGCCGGACGCAAAACGAGCCGGCCTCTATTGCTGCGGGCCGACGGTGCATGATTTTGCGCACATCGGGAATTTCCGCACCTTCGTCTTCACCGACCTTGTCCGGCGCTGCCTGGAATTCAAAGGGTATGCCGTGCGCCACGTCATGAACATCACCGACGTCGAGGACAAGATCATCCAGCGCGTCGCGGAAACGAAGGCTTCGTTGCGCGAGTACACCGCCAAATATGAGGCGGCCTTCTTTGAAGATTTCCAGGCCCTGGGCTGTCTGCGTCCGCACGAGACGCCCCGCGCCACCGACTGCATCGCGGACATTATTTCCCTGATCGGGAAATTGATGGAGCGCGGCATGGCCTATCGCGCTACGGACGGCTCGGTCTATTTCAGCATCGAAAAATACCAGGCGCGCGGCGGCCGTTATGGGCAATTGCTCAAACTGAACTTTGAGGAAATGCGGCCCGGCCAGAGGGTGAGCAGCGATGAATACGCCAAGGAAGCCGTGGCCGATTTTGCGCTCTGGAAAGCGCGCGTCCCGGCGGATGGCCCCGTTTTCTGGCCCAGCCCCTGGGGGGAGGGGCGCCCCGGCTGGCATATCGAGTGCAGCGCGATGAGCATGAAACTGCTCGGGCCGAGCTTCGATCTGCACATGGGGGGCGAAGATTTGATTTTCCCGCACCATGAAGATGAAATCGCCCAAAGCGAGGGGGCCGGCCTGCAAGCGCCCCGCCAACCGTTCGTCAAGTATTGGTTGCACGGGGCGCATCTTCTGGCCGAAGGCAAAAAGATGAGCAAATCGCTCGGCAATTATTTCACCGTGCGCGATTTGCTGGCCAAAGGATTCACCGGCCGCGAGATCCGTTATTTGCTCCTCACCGCGCATTACCGTGAAACCTTCAACTTCACCCTCGAAGGTCTGCAGGGCGCGCGCACCGCCTTGGGCCGTCTGGATGAATGCCTGGGCAAGTTGCGCGAAGCCGCCGCCGGCGCCACCGCGCCGCCTGACGAGAGCCTGCTGCAACAATTCACCGCCGCGCTGGACGACGATTTCAATGTCTCTGCCGCCTGGGGCGCCATTTTTGAATGGGTGCGCAACAATAACCGGCTCGCTGTTTCCGGAGGGATGCGTCCCGAACAAGCGGCCGCCGGATTGGCGGCGTGGCAAAAAATTGTTTCAGTTTTGGGTCTCGTGCCCATCGAGTCTGCCGGGATTCCGCCGCCTTGTCTGGCCTTGTTGGAACAACGCGAAACGGCGCGCAAGGCCAAGGACTTCAAGCGCGCCGACGCCTTGCGCGATCAACTCAAAAGCGAAGGATGGATCATCGAAGACACCCCCAAGGGAGCGCGTTTGAAACGGTTTTAATTTAAATATGCGCGGATTGTTAATCACATTCGAAGGAACTGAATGCAGCGGAAAATCAACCCAAATCGCCCTGCTGGCCAGGCGGCTGGCCGGCTTGGGCCACACGGTCCGCGTTTTGCGCGAGCCGGGCGGGACGCCCATCGGCGAAGAAATCCGCCACACCCTCAAGCACAGCAACGTCAACCACGGCATGACCCCGGAGACGGAATTGCTTTTGATGAACGCCAGCCGCGCCCAATTGGTGCGGGAAGTCATTCGCCCGGCGCTGAACAGCGGCGTCATTGTCTTGTGCGATCGCTTCTACGATTCGACCACAGCCTACCAGGGCTATGGCCGCGGGTTGGATCTGGAGATGGTCCGGCGGAGCATCGCCTGCGCCGTCGGAGAGACCCGCCCTGATCTGACCTTGCTCCTGGCGGTCCCCGTCAAGGTCAGCGAGGCCCGCCGGCAGGGCAGGCTGCTCCCCGGCCTGGAAAATATGCGGGACCGCATGGAGGAAGCGGACCGGGGCTTTTTTGAGCGGGTCGAGGAAGGCTATCGAAAATTGGCCGCCGCCGAGCCTGGCCGCGTCCAGACCATTGATGCCACCTGGCCGGTTGACCGTGTGAGCCAAGCCGTCTGGATGGCGGTCGAACCTTTGCTGTCGCGGGCCTGGAGTTCGCGATGAAATCCGGCCGTTGACAAAACAGCGGCGTCCGCTATCGTCACCGGCTCCGGGAAGAAATTGAGTTTTTAATATGCCGAATACAAAATCAGCCGAACGGCGCGCGCGCAACAGCGCCCGCAAGAGCCTGCAAAATCGCGCGGTCAAATCTCGTTTGCACAATTTGGAAAAAAAGTATGCCGAACTGCTCGGCGCGGGAAAAAAAGAGGATGCGGCCGTGGTCTTCCGCGAGCTGAGTTCCACGTTGGACAAGGCGGCCAAGACGGGCGTGATCCACCGGGCGCGCGCCAACCGCTCCAAATCCCGCTTGAGCGTGCGTTTGAATGCCGCCGCCGCCAAGTAATTTTCATTCCCAGTAAAACTTCACGCAATTGATCTGCTGGCCGCCGCCACCGCCGCGGCTGACGATGCCGTGGAAGGTGCGGTGGTAATCGTTGATCCAGGCATCCACCGTGACTTCGAAGACATAACTGCGCACCCCGACGTAATTGCCCAACGCTGCGGTCCCCACGCCCGTCCCCAGGAATTCGCTCAACTGGCCGGGATTCTGGAATGGCACATCGTCATCCGTGCCATCCTGTCCGTCCGGGCCGGCGCGACCCTGCTGGATTCGCGCGGCGATGGCCTCGTCAATGCCCGGGATCAATTGCAGCGTTTTGAGCGAAGCCGTGTTGATGTTGAGCGGGCCGCCCATGGCGCAAAAGAGGTCAAACAAACCGACCGGGTACAGGGGCTGATCGCCGTTGCGGAAGCCGGCCCCGCTCCGGTTCACGGTGGGTTGGTCGAAGGCGCCGCCGCCGTGTTGCTGGTAGGCGGAGACGGGATGGTTGGTCGAGTTGGATCCCCAAAAGATTTCCGGCGTGACGCCTTTGACCAAGAGCAATTCCGAGATGTCATCGATGGGGCCGTTTTTGCAATAATAGGGCGGGTTTAAATGCAGGTAGTAATCGCTTTTCGCGCCGCTAAACCCCGCCGATTCACTGGGGTTGATCCAATCCAGAATGGAGTCAATAATAGTGGAGGACTGCTCGGCATCGGTCACCCCCACCTCGGCCAGCGCCTTTTGCAAAATCTCCTTTTGCGGATTGCGCGGGTTGGCCACCAGGTTGATGTCCCACTTCCGTTCCATGTCGGTGATGGTCACGCTGATGCGGCCCGGGCCCAGCGGCACATCCTTGAGCGGGATATTTTGGACGTCGTTGCTGCACGGGGAGGTTCCCCCCGCCCAAAATTGATTCAGGGCGTCGATGGTTTTCTGTTCGGCGCATTTATTGGCCAGGGCGTAGCGCGCCAACTCGATGCCCGACCGGCCCATCCATTCCATTTGCGCGTCGTATTCGGTGTTTCGCGCCAGGCGCATTTCCGTGCTCATGGAAATGGCCAGGCTGCCGACGATGGCCGAAAGCACGATGATGGTCAGCATGACCAGCACCAAGGCGATGCCGCGGCGGGAAGTTTGACTGTGCAGGCGCGTTTTCAATGGGCTTTGCAGGGCATGGCGATGGTGCGCACCATTACATCGTAGGGCACGTCCGAACGGCCCGCCGGATGGCCCACGCCCAGAGTGACCCGGATCATGGGCGGAAAGGCATTGGTGACATCCAACGAAGTTGCCCAATCGCCATCCTGCTCTGACCAGAATTCCAACATGAAAACGCTCACATCGCGCGCCAGGGTGATGGGATAGGGGGTGTTTTCATCGTTGAGCGCCTCCAACAGCGGCGATTGATTCATCACCAGATTGTTCACGCCGCCAACGTTTTCAATATCGAAGGTGACCCGCCGCATGACGTTGTCACCAAACAACCCGGACCCGGGAAAGTCCGCCGGCGGGTGCGCCGCCATGCTCACCGAGGCGAACTGGCCGCTGGTGTCGGTCAGAAAGGCGTAATACTGGATATTGGCGCTGGAAATCTCCGCCGTGGTCAGCGCCTCCTCCACGGTGCGGATGCCGACCCGCGCCCGCTGCGCGGCGGCGGCGGCGTTCTCCGCGATGATCTTGCCGTTGACGATGCATCTCCAACAGGCAATGACGCTGCCCATGACCAGCATAAAAATAGCGATCGACACCATGACTTCGATCAGGGTAAACCCGGCATCATTTCCCCGGCTGGAATGTTTCGCTGGCATGGCTTCAAATCAGCGTAATCCCAAGTGGCTGGCCTGCGAATCGGGGCGGTAGAACAGGACGGTCAAGATGGAATCCGGTCTGCCGCTGGGATTGATCACCGCAATATCAACCCGAAACAAGCCGTTGGTGGCCGCTTCGCTGGTCTGCGAAACCCATCGGTGGCCTTCATAGATCGGGGTGTCGCCAAAGTTTCCGGAATCACTGCCTTCCTCCATTTTGTTCGTGAGCGACAATTGCGCGGCCACCATGCCGGGCGTCGGGCCGCTGTTGCGCAAAATGGAAGCCGCGTGCAGGGACGCGCTGAGCACGCCCAAAATGGTGAACATGGCCATGAAAAAAATGGCCACGGCGATCATGACCTCCATGAGCGTGAAGCCGGCCTGGCCGGCGCGGCGTTCGCCGCGGTTTTTATCGGGCCATTTCATCGCAGGTCTTTCAACACCGGCAGCGCGGCGATGGTATCGAGATCAATTTCCAGCATGGCGCCGCCCGCGGAGTGCAGGACAATGGTAAATTCGTCGCTGGTGCCGTTGGGGAAAAAGCAGACACTGGCCTGATCGGCTCCATCCAGCCTGACGAAATTGACGCCCAAAATCTCGATGGCAACGTCGTTGGGCAATTGTTTCTGGGGGTAGGCGCCGGGAACCTCGAAAGTGCGCAGCAGCGGATGGATGACCAGGAACGTCTTTTCATTGTTCATTATGGCGGCGCGGCGCGCCTCCTTGCAGGCCTCGACCATCTCGTATTCGGCCTTGCGCATGCCTTCCCTTTGCAGCACACGCAGGAAGCTGGGCAGGCCCATGGTCAGGGTCAAGCCCACGATGGCCACGACCATCATGATTTCAATCAGGGTGAATCCCCGCGAAAATGGCCGGCCCGGCTTCATCGCACGGAGATTTGGGAAGTGATGGCGAAAAGGGCGGAAAGCACGCCGACGAGCAGGAAGCCGACGCCGCAGGCCATGACACAAATAATGACCGGTTCGATCATGTTGGTCATGGCGCGCAGGGCAAGGTCCAATTCCCCTTCGTAAGTTTCGGCCAGATTGCCCAGGGAACCGGGCACATCGCCCGTTTCCTCGCCGATTTTGATCAGATCAACCATCAATTGCGGAAACACTTTGCTGCGCGCCAGAGGTTCGGCGATGGTCTTTCCGTCCGTCACCTGCTGGCGGGTTTTGGCAATGGCCTCTTTAATGACGCGGTTGTCGATGATTTGCTCGGTGATCTCCATGGACCGCAACACCGGCACGCCGTTTTGCAGCAGGGTGGCCAAGGTGCGGGAAAACTGCGCGAAGATATGCAGGCGCATGACCTTGCCGTAAATCGGCGCGCTCAGCCTCCACTGATCCATCTTTATCTTGCCCGCTTCCGTCGCGCGAAAACGATTGAAGAAGAAGGCCACGGCCGCGACGATCAGCAGCATCAGCCAATACCATTTTTGAAAGAATGAATTCAGGCCAATGAGAAGGCGCGTGGCCAGGGGCAATTGCAGGTTCCCCATGCTCTGGAACAGGGTCATAAAGCTCGGCAGCATGACGGTCATGAAGAAAATACTGATGGCAATGCCCACGCAGCAAACGAACACTGGATAAATCATGGCCGACTTAAACTTGTTCTGCACCTGGGAAAAGCGCTCGAAATGGTCCCCCATGCGGCGCAGCACATCCACCAGCGCGCCGCTTTGCTCGCCCGCCTTGACCATGTTGATGTAGAGGTTCGAGAATATGACCGGCTGTTTGCCCATGGCTTCGGACAGGCCCTTGCCTTCCATCACGTCCTGCTTGAGCTGGCGGCTCACCTCGGACGGAATGCCCTTGGTTTCCAGGTGGGTCATGCTGTTCAGCGCCACGGTCAACGGCATGCCGGACCTGATCAGGTTGGCCAATTGATTGGTGAAGGTGGCCAGTTCCTGGAGCTTCGGCTTGCGCTGGCGATTGAAGTACTGCCGCAGGGCGGGCGGCAGAAGCGCGCTCAACGATTGCCCGGTAACGGCGGGGCGCTCCGCCGCGGCGGCGGCGGCAACAGCGGCTGCCCCCTTGGGTATCTCGACCGCGATGGGGAACAAGCCGAGCCTTTCAATTTGCAGCAGCGCGGCGGGGCGGTCGGCGACCTCCAACACGCCTGTCACCACCTCGCCCGAGCGGCGCCGGGCCTTGTACGTAAATTGAGCCATAGATCAAGCGGTACTATTCGCCGATTCTCCTTCCTATTAACCCGTCGGCGGGGAAAAGTTGCAAGTCAATCTTTATCCGGTGGCAACGTCTGTTCCGGCTTTGACAATTATTGGCCCAGCCACTAGCGTTGCTCTAATGGAACCTTTGCATGCGCCGTGGCGAATTGCCTACATTCTGGGACCGAAACCGGCTCCCGGAACCGCCCAACTGTTCAAGCAAATCGCCGAGTCCAGCGATGATCTGGCCAATTATGTCATCGTGCGCGAACGCACTTGTTTCGCCATGCTCAACTGTTATCCCTACAACGGCGGACATTTGCTGGTCGTCCCTTACAAAGCATCGCCCGACTTGAATGGGCTGACGGAGGAGGAACTTTGCGACTTGATGAAATTGACCCGGCGCTGCCAGAATGCCTTGACGCAGGTGATGAAACCGGACGGATTTAACATCGGCCTCAATTTGGGCGTCACCGCCGGCGCGGGCATCACCGATCATGTCCACATTCACATCGTCCCGCGCTGGAACGGTGACACCAATTTCATGCCCGTCATCGCGGGCACGACCGTGCTGCCCGAGGCGCTGGCCGACCTGGCGGAAAAATTGCGCGCCGCCCTGGCCGGATAGGGCTTCTCCCCCATGCCCACCGAAACCCTTCACTTTGAGAACGCGCGCCTGGCGCAGCAATTGTTCAACAACGAACCCCGCAATCTCCAGGCCCTGGCCGACGAACTCTCCGTCAAAGCCGTCGCGCGCGAAAACTGGATCAAACTCGACGGTTCAGCCGACGCCCTGGAGCGGGCCAGGCAAATGTTTCAATTGCTGGAAAGCTCGGTGCAAAACGGCGGCACGGTGCGCAATCGCGAATTCGCCCAGGCCCTCAACGTCGTCAAAAACGAGGGCGTCTCCGCCCTGCGCGCCCTCTACGCCGATAGAATCATCACCTCAACCCGCAAAGCGCCCGTCGCCCCCAAAACCGTGGGGCAGAAGAAATATGTCGATGCCATTCGCGCCCATGATGTGACTTTTGGCATCGGCCCGGCCGGGACCGGCAAGACCTTCCTGGCCATGGCCCTGGCCCTGGCCGCCTTGAAGGAAGAGAAGGTTTCCCGCATCATCCTCACCCGCCCCGCCGTCGAAGCCGGCGAGGCCCTGGGCTTTTTGCCGGGCGACCTTTATGAAAAAATCACCCCCTACCTGCGCCCGCTGCACGATGCCTTGCAGGATATGCTGCCGGCCGAAGACATTGAAAAGCACATGGAACGGGGCGTCATTGAAATCGCGCCCCTGGCTTATATGCGCGGACGCACCTTGAACAACGCCTTCATCATCCTCGACGAGGCCCAGAATTCCACCACCGAGCAAATGTTCATGTTCCTCACCCGCCTGGGCATCAGCTCCAAGGCCGTCATCACCGGCGATATCACTCAAATCGATCTGCCGGGCCACAAACACTCCGGCCTGCTCGAAGCCCAGCACGCCTTGAAAGGCGTCGAGGGCATCGGGCTGGTCGAGTTGACGCGCCGCGACGTCGTGCGGCATCCGCTCGTCCAACGGATCATCGCCGCTTACGAAGAACATCGCGGCCGCCAGCAATGAAACTGTTGCGCCTGTTTAACCGGCAAAAAAGCCGCCTCTTGAGCCTCGCGCTCTTGCGCCGCATGGCCCAACATCTCCTGGAACAATCGCGCGCCCGCCGCAGATACGAGTTGGGGGTCCATCTCATCGGCGCCTTCGAGATGACGGAATTAAACGAAACCTTCCTGGGCCGTTCCGGCTCCACGGACGTTATCACCTTCAACCATCAGCAGGCGGCGGACGATGGCAATTTGCATGGCGAGATTTTTATTTCGGTGGATGACGCCGTCGCCCAAGCGGGCCGCTTTGGCGCGACCTGGCAAGCGGAGATCCTCCGCTATCTGGCGCATGGCATTTTGCACCTGGAAGGGTACAATGACACCGAGACAGGCCCGCGGCGGGCCATGAAGCGGGAAGAAAACAAGCTGGTCATGGAATTGTCGCGCCGCTTTGACCTGGATAAGCTGGATCGCTCTAAAAATGCCTCCCGATGTAAATAATTTTTTCGTGCGCTGGCGGGCCAATTTCTTTGCCGGCCTGGCCATTGTTCTGCCGGCAGCCCTTTCGGTGGTGCTCGTCCTCTGGCTGTTTGGGTACGTGTCCCATTTCACGGACAATCTGCTTGTCTTCCTGCCTGACACTTGGACCCACGCGAAAAGGCCCAATGGCGAGCTCGGCGAAACGTATTGGTATTGGAGCTGGTTCGCGCTTTTTTTGACAGTGGTTTTGATCTGCCTGGCGGGCCGCTACGGGCGCTATTACCTCGGGCGCAAAACCATCGAATGGGTGGACCATGCCTTGATGCGGGTCCCGTTGTTGAACAAAATTTATGGGACGATCAAACAGGTCAATGAATCCTTTTCGAGCAACAAATCCTCCTTCAAACAAGTGGTGCTGGTGACCTTTCCCCATGCCCGCTCGCGCTCGCTGGCCTTTGTCACCGGCGAACAAAAGGGGTTGGGCGCGGAAAAACTGATCAGCGTCTTCATTCCCACCACGCCCAATCCAACTTCGGGATTCCTCCTGCTCGTGCCGGAAAGCGAGATTATCAAGCTGGATATTTCGGTGGCGGACGGGATTAAATTCATCATCAGCCTCGGGGCCATTTCTCCGGATTACGCCGGGCATGCCATCGCGCCGCTGCCGCCGGAAAAAGCCGGCCCTGCCCCGGTTCCGCCGGCCTTGCAATGAACGCCGAGCGCACGACCGGAATCGTCTTGCGCACGCGGCCGCTGACAGACACCAGCCTCATCGTGCAATGGTTGACACAGGACCTGGGACGCCTGGCCACGGTGGCGAAGGGGGCGCGACGGCCCAAGTCGCCTTTTCGCGGGCAGATTGATCTTTTCCACCTGGCCGAATTGAGTTTTGCGCGCAGCCGCCGTTCGGACTTGCACACCTTGCGCGAAGTCCGGCTGCTGGAAAGCCACGCCGCGCTGCGCCCCGGACTGGCCTGGCTGCAACAAGCCTCCTATTGCGCCGCCCTCATCGAGCAAACCACCGAAACCGAAACACCCCTGCCCGCATCATACGCCCAATTCGCCGGTTTGCTCCGGGAATTGCCCCGCCACCCGGCCCGGGCCGCGACCATCTTCGCCTTCGAAATGAAATTGCTGGACGAACTGGGCTTGAAACCGGACCTGGCGCAAACGTCCTTGAGCGCCGGCGCCCGCCAACTCCTGGAGAAATTCACCGGGGCCGATTGGCCGGCCCTGTTTCGATTGCGCCTGAGTGCCGCGCAAGAGGCGGAAATCCAGAAATTCTTGCACGGATTTCTGATTTATCATTTGGGAAAACTGCCCCGCGCCAGAACCGCCGCCCTGGAAATGGACTAATGCTTGGCATCTGTTTATAATGTAGGAGACGACGTAAGGAGTCTCAAATCTGGTCAAAAACAAGGCCGTAGTTCAGACCCAAATCCTCGCCTAAGAATTTTTTTGAACCGCGAAATACGCGAAATACGCGAAAAATCCAGACCTGTTCCCGCGAAAGCTTTCTGTGTTCGCGTATTTCGCGTATTTCGCGGTTTACTCTGCTTTCTCTATTGGCACGGGACTTGAGATTCCACAATTCATGCGGTTTTCGTTCGAGTTTGCGTTCGTTAGGCGAGGATTTGGGTCAGAGACTCCTTATGTCGTCTCCTATAGGAATGAGTTGTTTTTAAACGGCCCGTTAGTCGTGTGAGAAATCACGATCAGCGTCCATCGGTAGTGTCTGGCCGGCCTCGAACTCGCGCAGAGCCTCTCGCGCCATGGATGAAAGCTGCTGCTGCGAAGAGGCAAAGGCCGCGTCCCAGCGCTTCTCAGATGCAAGTTCCTCCAGCAAAAGTGCGGCGACTGCATTCTGCTCCTTGTCCGGCAGCTTGGATGCTTCGCTAAACGCCCGTTCCAGCAGTTGTGTCATACCAATCAATATATTCGCGGCAGCGTTCAAAAGCAAGCCTCTGGCCGGCCAGGTTTGGACCAGCCCAGCTTGCGGCGCGCCAGCTTGAATATCCGCCGGAACGCGATGCATAATGCGGATTGAAATGACGACGGTTTCAAATTGGGTGATCCCCGGGTGTTGGATAATCTTTATCGGTTATTGGATTGGCAACGCACTCCGGGTAAAGCCGGCGGCGGAAAAGCAAAGCTGGTTGTCCATGGCGGCGTACAAGGGACCTCTCACGCTGGGTGGGATGCTGCTTTGGTGCCCGGGACTGCACGATGCATTGCGGCTGGCTTTGACCCCTCATACGGACTTGGTGCGGGCTGGCGGGGCCGTCGTTTGCGTGCTCGGATTGTTCGTGGCCGTATGGTCGCGAAAGACCCTGGCCGGAAATTGGAGCAGCAACGTCACTTTCAGGCTGGGACACGAACTGGTTGAAACAGGGCCGTACCGCTTCGTGCGGCACCCCATCTATACAGGCATTCTCCTGATGTGTTTTGGGCAGGCCATTGCGAATGGCCGGTTGCAGGCGTGGCTTGGATTTCTGATCCTGTGCATCGGCTTTTGGATTAAACTTCAGCAGGAAGAATCGCTCCTGCTGCGACACTTCCCTGACGCCTATTCTTCCTACCGACAGCGCGTCAAGGCGCTCGTGCCGTTTCTCCTCTGAATTTTGCGGTCATGCTCTGATTGACGCCCCGTTTCAACGGGGCGGTTCCTGGACGTCAGGTTCTTGCAACCGCTTCAGCGGTTTCCAGCGGCAAGAGGTCAGGCAAGGGGGTCAAGCCCGCATAACCCATAACGCAAATCAAAAATAAGCAATGTGCGGTTATGCGGGCTTGCCCCCTTAATGACTTAATGGCGCTTTGGGCTGGGTGGCAGGTCCAAAAAGTGAGATGCGCCCTTTGTCACAATTTTGTCACATTTTTGCCTTGACCCCGGGCCGCTTTTTTGGCAGGTTTTCCCGATTCTGTGTTGAAAACTGGCTTCCTGTCGGCAGATACGGGCTTGAGGGGCTGTTTTTTTAATTCGTTCTCAACCAAAGCATTGAATCAATTATGAAAATGAAAAAAGTTCTTATCCTTGCCTTGCTGGGATTCTCCACCCTCAGCTCGCTGCTCTCAACCGGCTTTGCCCAGGGCGGCCTCACCCCGCCGGCCCCGCCCGGACCGACGATGTTGACGCTCTCACAGGTCGAGCCGCGCATCCCGATTTCCTCCGCGGGGTACATCATTGGGAGCAGCGGGTCATATTATCTGACGACCAATCTCACCGTCACCTCCGGCGATGGGATTGACATCAACGCCAGCGGTGTGACGCTCGACCTCAACGGTTTCACGATTTCCACAACCGCCGCTGCTGGCTATGGCATCGGTCTCGGAGTCGGAGCGGGTGCCCCGATTCTGACCGACATCACCATCGCCAATGGCCACATCACGGGCGGCGTCACCTATAACGGTTCAACGTATAGTGGCTCAGGATTTGGCAATGGCATCGCTCCCGAGGGCCTGGGTGTCTTCAATGTCCGCGTGTCCGGCGTTTCGGTTTCCGGCTGTCAGGCTGGAGGGATTGCCTTGAGCGGGGGAAATTCCACGGTGGTGGAATCGTGCGTGGTGAATACGGTTGGCCCTGAACTTGGCTATGGAATTGTGGCTTCCTTCGTTTCCCATTCCACGGCGCTTCAGTGTCAGGGCGATGCTATCGACGCGGACAACGCCACCGACTGCTTCGGCTCCAGCAGCGAAGGAGTAGGAGTTAATGTCAACGATACTGCCAACAACTGCTCCGGCTACAGCGCCAGCAACGATGGATTGATTGCCGACACTGCCAACAATTGCCTCGGATACAGCGGCGGTAGCTACCTTGGATTGTTTGTCTATATGGCCAATAACAGTTTTGGCTCCAGCGATTCCGGCGACGGCATTTATTGCGACGCTGGCACGCTTACCGGCTGCACGGCTAACAACTGTGGCGGCGACGGCATTTATTGCGACCTCGGTGGCACGTTTACCGGCTGCACGGCTAATAACTGTGGCGGCGACGGCATCCATTGCGACAGTGCGACCGTTACCGTAACCGGTTGCACGGCTGACGGAAATCGCGGCGTCGGCATTGATTGCTCCGCTGGTGGGAGCGTAACCGGCTGCACCGCTAACGGTAATAGCATCGACGGCATTGATTGCGACGGCGGGACCGTGACCGGCTGCACGGCTGACAATAATTTCTTGAGCGGAATTTCTTTGCTCGGTCCCGGCACTGTGTCCAGATGCACTCTGGAACACAACATACAACTGGGTGTTTACGTGACTTCGTCCGGCTGCGAGATCAACGGCAACAACTGCAGTTCAAATAATATAGGCATTTATATCACAGGCTTCAATAATCGTGTTGAGGACAACCAGCTCGCGGCCAACGCCTCTGCGGGAATACAGCTCAGCGGCACCAACAATATCGTCATCAAGAACAGTGTCATCGGCATCCACGGCAACGGCGATAATATCCTCGGGACCAACTACAATGACGTTGGCCCACCCGGCACGACCGCGAACGTCACCAGCCCGTGGGGGAACATCTCCCATTGACCGCCCATCTTTTTTTATGAAAACCCGGCGCGCAATCCTGGCCAGTCTGGCCCTGGCTTCCTCCGGCTTGATTCTTGGTTCCGCCCTGCTTCAAGCCGCCACCACCATAGACCCGGTCCAAAAATACGCCTACGGCGCCAACATCGGCTGGCTCAATTGGTATGCCGATGGCGCCGATGGCGCGGTCATTGGGCAGAAGTTCTGTTCCGGTTACATTTATGCCGCCAACGTCGGCTGGATTAATCTCGGCAATGGCAGCCCGGCCAATGGCATGAGCTATTCCCAATCCTCCGCGGCTGATTCCGGCGTGAACGTGGATGGCGGCGGCTATCTAACCGGCTACGCCTGGGGCGCGAACATTGGCTGGATCAATTTTGGGCTTAATTATCCTGGAAACACCGGCCTGCCCATGGTGGACCCGACCAACGGCCAGTTGAGCGGCTACATCTGGAGCGCCAATTGCGGTTGGATCAGCTTGAACAGCGGCTTCGGCGTCCTGAACACCCCGCCCGCCTCGCAACTCCTGGTCCTGTTGCCGGGTCAAAGCCCCGCGCCGGGCACCGCTCCGGGCAAGACGGGGACACCCTATCCGCAGGTGGCCGGGACGGCATTTAACGTCACCGTCAATGCGGTGAACGCCTACTTCAACCTCATCAGCACCAACTCGGCGAATCCGACGATGTCAATCAGTTCCAGCGACCCGGGCGCGATCTTGCCGGCCAATCAGCCGCTGGTGAACGGGACCGCGAATTTCATTGTGACGTTGAAGACAACGGGTTTCCAGACGGTGACGGCAATGGATGCGGCCGATAACCTGGCGCAGGGCGTCAGCAGCCCGATCCCCGTCAACGCAGTGGGCACGCCCGGCTACGATTTCGTTGGCATCACCTCCAGTCCGACCAGCATCACGGTGGCGTTCGCCGGAATACCGGGCGCGACTTATGTGATTCAGGGGGCACCCACCCCCATGGGGCCGTGGACCTATCTCGCCGGTGATTTGGAGGCGCCCGCGGACGGGATCATCCAATATAACGACATGACGTATGCGAGCTCCGGGTCATTTTTCTTCCGAGCCGAATACATTTCCGGGCCTTAAGGGCTGTGGTCACAGAAAGCAAAGAGGGTCAACCCATGGTTTGGGTCGTTTTCTTCTCTGGTCCAATCTATGGGTTGACCCCTGCCCGGTCATCGCCCATACCGCGCTGGAGCATTTTAAATAAAACTGTAGCCGCATTGCAAGGTAGGGCGGGCACTACGCTGCCCGCCGCGGCGCGCACGGAGTGCGCGCCCTGCCACCCTCGTTTCGGCTACACTATTTCTTAAACCGCCCTAATGGCCGGCCCCTTTGATTTTCCAAGGCATCGGCGATCCGGCGGATCAGATCAGGCGGGTTTTCCGGCGCACCACGCCCCATCCAGGCACGCTCCTGACAGAAGCACCAAGGCCGGCGAGGCCAACGCCCGACAGAATCAAAGCCCATGTTGCAGGCTCGGGGACAGCGACAGAGTTAGCCAGCACGATGTTTCCACCAAACCAACCCGCCTGAGCCAGAGGCACGTTCTCGGTGATGTTGGGATAGGTGAAGGAGTCGCTTTGGCTGTAACGATCTTGCACGTAGCTGATTCCAGGGGAGGCGGTCACGGGAGTACCGGCAGTCCAAGAATCGCTGGTATCGTAGGAGCCGACATCGTAAAAGCCCGGAGACAGAACCATTGGGGTGATGGCAACTTCGGCCCACAAACTGCCCCCACTCGGCAGCGTCCCAGCGGGAACGATCGCGGAAGCAAGCAGGTTGCCGCTCGCTCCGACACCGTTGCCGTTGTCCGCCCACAATCCCACCTGCACAGCCTGCAACAATCCGCCGGGGGTTATGTCGTAAGTCGCCAACCCATTTACGGTGACCTGTGAAGTGACTTGGAACTCATAACCGAAGGTGTAATAACTGTTATATTCGCCAGCGCTGGAGCTAATGGCGAACGCGGGATCGTTAAAGTCGATGCCCAACTGCTGCGCCATCGCAGCGGCAACCGTGAGCAAAGTAGTGCCGAAAATTACCGCAAGTTTACGTGTCTTCATATTCTCATATTTCGTGTTCTCAGTTTTTAATTTGTGCATCGTTTTGTCTCTGCTCAAAAGCAGGCTCAACCACGTTCACAAACATTGGAGCGATTACAACGCAATTTATGTGCCAATTCGTCCAAGTCAACCACATTTTGAGATTGCCATTTGCAATTCGTTGTGAATAAGCCATTTACACCTAAACAAAAACATTGGCATGTCGTGTTGTTGAAGTCGGGATTGGCGCTAATGTGTAAATTTTCCCGACGTATTTTGGACAAAAAACACTCGAATTGGAGAGTGCGAAATCATAAATCATTGATTATAAGCAGTTTGCAGGTGGCATCGGCACAATGACCCAAAACGTAAGGTTTGCCGACGCTCTTTGCAGTAACAAGTTGCCAATTCACGGCAATTTTATGTTTTTGCCCCATGTTTTTGCCGTTCCCTTTTCAGATGGCTAAATTTTATACAGCTTCTCAGGCAGCGAAAGACGAAAAGCCGCTACATGTTACGGGTCTGTAGCGGGTCGTGTTACCGGCTAAGTCGTTGATTATCAACACTTGTTACCGTGTTGCCGATTTTTTGGACCTATGTATCAATCTGGCGTTTCCTGGCTGACTTTGCCGCCCGGCTGCCGTAATCTTGCCTTGTGAGCGATCTAACGAGCCATATCGAAACCAGCATCGGCGCGAAGCGGCTCTTTCGCGACGGCCAGCGGATTTTGGCGGCTGTCTCGGGCGGGCTGGACTCCATGGTGTTGCTCGATTTGCTTCATCGCCTTTCAAAAACTCATCGCTGGAAATTGACCGTGGCTCATTTTAATCATCAATTGCGCGGGGTCGCCAGCGACGCGGATGAACAGTTGGCGCGCCAGACGGCCCGGAAGCTCAGGCTGCCTTTCGTGGCCGGGCGCGGCAACGTGCCGGAGTTCGCCCGGACAAGCGGGGTGTCGGTCGAAATGGCGGCGCGGCAGTTGCGGCACGATTTTTTGGCCGCGACCGCCGCAAAATTGCGGATTCCCACCGTGGCCCTGGCGCATCACGCCGACGACCAGGTGGAATTGTTTTTTTTGCGCCTGTTGCGGGGCGCGGGCGGCGGGGGATTGGCCGGGATGAAATGGAGCAATGCCTCGCCCAGCGCGCCCAAAATCCGGCTCGCCCGGCCGTTGCTCGATCTGTCGAAGGACGCGCTGCGAAGTTTTGCCAGGGAGAACCAGATCGCGTTCTCGGAAGACGCCTCCAATGCCTCGATTGACATCCAGCGCAATCGCGTCCGGCACGAGTTGATTCCGTTATTGACCCGGCATTACCAACCGGCGCTGGGCAGGACTGTCTTGCGCCTGATGGAGGTGGTCGGGGCGGAAGCGGATTTCGTCGCGCACACCGCCAGGGAGTGGCTCAAGGGAGGCCGGACGCCGCTGTTTGCTCATCTCCCGCTGGCGGTGCAACGGCGGCTGATCCATCAGCAATTGATTCAGGGCAAGCTGTCGCCGGAGTTTGACCTGATTGAACGATTGCGCCTCGGTGCGGGTCAATGGATTGCGGTCAGCCCCGATGGCTCTGTTTGCCGGGACGCGGCCGGGCTGCTGCATTGGCGGCGGTTGGCCTCCTTCCAGTTCAGTTCGCGGCAGCGGGAAGTTTCCTTATCGGCCAGAAAAGGCGGGCTGACCTTTGCCGGGCTAAAGATTAACTGGGAAATCGGCGATGATAAGGGAATGATGACTTTCGGCAAGGATGCCAACGTCGAGTATTTCGACGCGGACAAAGTTGGAACGCCCATCTGGCTGAGATGCTGGCGGCCCGGAGACCGGTTTCAACCCATTGGAACGGGTTCGGCGCGGAAACTGCAGGATTTGTTCACCAATCTGAGGGTGCCGCCGGGCGAACGGCGCCGGCGGGTCGTTGCGGCAACCCGCCTGGGCGAATTGTTCTGGGTCGAAGGGTTGCGCATGGCCGAAAAGTTCAAGCTGGACGAACACACGGTGCGGAAGCTCAAATGGAGCTGGCGTCGAAATTCAGGCCCGGAATGTCATGGTTGCGAATTCGGCCGCACCATGATAATGTTACCTGAGGAAGAATTAAGACATGTCTGATTTCAATAGACCAAGCGAACCGGACAGGAACGACAAGCGAAACGGCGATATGCGCGTCCCGCCGAGGACGTTGCTGGTTTGGATTGGCATCATCGCCGCTTTCAGCGTGCTGTTTTTGCTCAAGAACGGCGCGGAACCGCAAGTGGAAGAGTTCTCCAGTTACCCGCAATTGCACGATAAACTGGTCAACAACCTCATCGTCCCCGACAGCGGCAAGATCACCTACGGCTCGCAAGTGCCGGACATCAAACGGGTCACGGGCCGCTATTACAGAACGGACGAGCACGGAAACATTAGGGTTGACAAAGACGGCAGAAAAGAGGAGGTGCCTTTCAAACTGGATATTCCCCTGACCGATCAAATGACCAAGGAGCTGGTTTACGACCGCGGTTTCAAAACGCCCAACAACGGCAACGTCCTGCTGACCTTGTTGGTGAACACCGGCCTGCCTTTTATCCTCATTCTCGCCCTCCTCTACTTTTTCATCTTCCGCCAGATCAAAATGGCCGGCAAAGGCGCCATGAGCTTTGGCAAGAGCCGCGCCCGCATGTTGAACAAGGAAAAGAACAAGATCACTTTCAAGGACGTGGCCGGGGTCGAGGAAGCCAAGGAGGAGGTTTCCGAACTGGTCGAATTCCTGAAGGACCCGAAAAAATTTCAAAAACTGGGCGGCCGCATTCCCAAGGGCATATTGATGGTGGGCGCGCCGGGCACGGGCAAGACCTTGCTGGCCAAGGCGATTGCGGGCGAGGCCGACGCCTCGTTTTTCAGCATCAGCGGTTCGGATTTTGTGGAAATGTTTGTCGGCGTCGGCGCCAGCCGCGTGCGCGACATGTTCGAACAGGCCAGGAAAAACACGCCCTGCCTGATATTCATCGACGAAATTGACGCCGTGGGACGCAGCCGCGGGCATGGTTGGGGCGGCGGCAACGACGAACGCGAGCAAACTTTGAACGCATTGCTGGTGGAAATGGACGGATTCGACACCCAGGACGGCATCATCATCATCGCCGCAACCAACCGTCCCGACGTGCTGGACCCCGCCTTGCTGCGGCCGGGCCGCTTTGACCGCCAGATCATGGTCAGCCTGCCCGACGTGCGCGGGCGCGAAGCCATATTGAAAGTCCACGCCCGCAACGTAAAGCTGGACCCTACGGTCAATCTGGAAGTGATCGCCCGCGGCACCCCCGGCTATTCCGGGGCGGATTTGGCCAACCTTTTGAACGAAGCCGCGTTGGCGGCGGCGCGCATGAGCAAAAAAAATATCGGGATGGTCGAGCTGGAGGAAGCCCGCGTCAAAGTGCGCATGGGCCGCGAACGCCGCAGCATGGCCATGTCCGAAGAAAACAAGAAATGCACCGCCTGGCACGAAGCCGGCCACGCCCTGGTCAACGTGGTCCTCACCCACACCCATCCGTTGCACAAGGTGACTATTATCCCGCGCGGCCAGACCCTCGGTTCCACCATGTCTTTGCCCAAGGAGGACGTCTTGAATCATCGCCGCAAGGAAATGCTCGATTTGATCGCCGTCATGATGGCCGGACGCATCGCCGAGGAAATCGTTTCGGGCGACATCTCCAGCGGCGCCTCGGGCGACATTCAGCAGGCCACCTCCGTGGCCCGCGCCATGGTCTGCCAGTGGGGCATGAGCGATAAAATGGGGATGGTGCAGTACGGTAACGACCAGGAACAGGTTTACATGGGCCGCGACATCGTGCAGCGCAAGGATTACAGCGAGTTCACCGCGCAGGAGATTGACGCGGAAGTCAAACGCATCATCAACGAGGCCTACACCGTCTCGAAAAACATTATTGACACAAATCGCGACAAGCTGGAAATCATCGCCAACGCCCTGCTCGAATTCGAGACGCTGGATGGCGAGCAGGTCAGCGAGATTGTGCGCACCGGAACCTTCATGCCCCCGCCTCCCGCCCCGAAGGTCGAGCCTCCCTCGGGTGCGATTGCGGCCACGCCGTTGCCGGAAGTGCCCAAGCCGCTGCCGCCCAAGCTGCCCGGCTACGGCTCCCCCGCCCCCGCCCCCGCCTGATGTGTGTTTCTTGAGAGCGGCGGAGGGCCGCCGCAGTCCAGGACGCTGGCGCGTTCTCTGACGACTCTCGCATGGCGCGAAGCGTTTTGAAACAGACCACCTCCAAAATGAGTTTCTTGAGAGCCGGAAACCTCCTCCCAAAAAGTGAAATGCACCCTCAATCACAAGGGAAATTAAATTCCGCGCAAGATCGGGCGTCCGCCATCGTAAGGGAAGGTGAGGGAGATTACGATTATGATGATGCGAATGACACCGATACTGGCAATGCACGGGCATTTTGGAGGGCGCGGACTTCTGTTCCTGATGGTGGTTGTGGTATGCGCCCTGATGATCTTCTGCTGGCCCGGCAAATCCGAAAGCAAATAAGCCCGGTCCTGGCTTAGTGCGCCAGACGCGAGACCATGGCGTAGAGGATCAAGATCAGCAGGATGACGCCGAGGCCGAAAAACAGATAACCAAAGGAGCGGGCGATGGCTTTCCAACGTTCCCATTCGTCTTTGACGCGCAAATCGTCCAGACGGCCGGCGGCCAGCAGACGCTCATACCAGCGCCGCCGTTCATGCAGCAGTTCGGTTTTGGAAATGCGCCCGGAGAAGATCACGGTGTCCATGGGAAATTTTTCCAGCCGGAAATGAGTGTTGAAGAAGTGAATCGTAAAAATGAAACCCGCCGCCAAAAGGGCTTCGTCGGAATGAACGATGAGCGCGATGTTAA
>Ga0326728_10002906_pt1 | contig 55449 bp, 43 predicted proteins | sample MB3enrmetagenome_FD_207602 | JGI IMG/M metagenome (GOLD analysis project Ga0326728, IMG submission 207602) | Lab enriched peat soil microbial communities from McLean, Ithaca, NY, United States - MB31MN | ecosystem: Environmental > Terrestrial > Soil > Wetlands > Peat | place: USA: New York... | reverse complement strand
CCGACGGTCGAGCCCGGCAGCGGCCAGCCGGTGGGGGCCGAGGCCCTGGTCCGCTGGCACCACCCCAAGTGGGGGCTGGTCCTGCCCCTGGAGTTCGTCCCCGTGGCCGAGGACTCGGGGCTGATCAAGCCCCTCGGCCGCCTGGTGCTCGAACAAGCCGTGTCGCAGCTGGCCGCCTGGGACGCCCAGGCCGACGGGCCCCGCCTCGGGGTGCTCGCCGTCAACCTCTCGGCCCGCCAACTGGACGACGAGGCCACCTCCGCCATGGTGAGCGACGTGCTCGGGGCCCATGCTGTCGCCCCTGGGCGGCTGTCGCTGGAGGTCACCGAGTCCGCGGTGATGGCCGACAGCCCCCGCACCCGGCGCACACTGGACGGCTTCAGGGCGCTCGGCGCCCGGGTGGCGATCGACGACTTCGGGACCGGGTACTCCTCCCTCGCCTACCTCCACACCTTGCCGGTCACCACCGTGAAGGTCGACCGCTCCTTCGTGGAGCGCCTGGGGAGCGCCGACGACTCCACGCCGGTGGTGAGGGCCATCGTCGAGATGGCCCACGCCATGGGCCTCCGGGTGGTGGCTGAGGGCGTGAGCAGCGAGCGCCTCCAGGCGATGGTCGCAACGATGGGTTGTGAGGCGGCCCAGGGCTTCTACTGGAGCCCGGCGCTGCCGGCCAACGAGTTCGCTGCGTGGTGGGGGGAGGCACAGCGGCGGTCCGCGGCTCCCCTCGGCCAGTGACCGCTACGGGCATACCCTCAACCCGGCTGTGACCGGTCCGGGCAACGGTCCGCAGGCTCCGTCGGCTACCGTCCAGTGGGTGACCGATCTGGGCCGCCGTCCGCAGGCTCGGTTGGCGACCGCCACTACTTCCACAAGCCGTGCGCTTGAAGGCTTGTGGTACGAGCCGCTCGTGGTTCAATCTGGCTGGTCGAGACCGGTCACGTAGAACGTGAGCCCGCGTGAGCGGCCTGGCAAACTGAGCTCCAGGCAGGTCCGGCCCCAGGTGTCGGTGCCGCAGGCTGCCGTGCGCACCGAGCCTCGGGTCATAGCGAAGGCCAGGAGCCCGAAGCCGCCGGGCACCGTGCTCTTGACGAGGACGGTCGTGGCGTCAGCAAAGACGAGCCTTGCCACTTGGGGCACAGGGGCGGCGCGGATGGCACGCGGGGGGACACCTCGCCGCACGAGGGGGCACAGCTGGCGCTGCAGGCGCAAGGCCATCTCGGGCCCGGCTGGCCCCACGGCGGCGAGCGCCGCCTCTATTTCAGCCGCTTGGCAGGGGGCCATGTCCCGGGGCGCCAGGGCCGCGCCGTCCCCGTCCCGGCGCCGCAGGAGCGGCCAGTGCCTCACGGCGGCCGCGGTGAGCCTGACGGTGCTCGAACGCACGGCACTCATTGTGCCGCGAACGCGGCGCGTGCGCCACGCTCCCTAAGCGGGGCGCGGTCATTGGGCGCGCGCCATGCCACCCGTCTCCGCCCCTGGGGCCACGGGGCGCCTGCGCGGCTCGATCGGGATCTCCTTCCGCTGATGGCGGAGCCTGGAAGTTTGCTCTACGGCAATGGGGTGCCGGCCATCAACCTCGACCAGCGCAACGACTACCCGGTCCGTCTCGGCTGACGGCCTGAGGCACGCCGGCTTCTCAACCCACCACGTTCCCCACCCCAGGGTGAGGTAGCACGGTGGTGGGGATGAACGCGGGAGGCTAGGGCGGGAGTCAGTCCCCTGGTTCTTCTGAATGCAGGGCGGCCCTAGACCAGAACCAGATATGGGAGATGGTGTGGTCGTCCCGGGGCACGACGCAGGCGTTAGCCAGTTGCCAGCCCGCTCCCACCAGCTTGGCCAGGTGATCGTTGACGGTTCCGAGGGAGTGGTCGTCCGTCAAATCTTGGTCGTGCATGACGCAGCAGTACTCGGTCATGAGCTTGATCCTCGCAGATACCGGAGCTGGCGCCAAGAGGGTGCGGTGCGCCTGGCGGCCCGCCGTGGCCGTTCCGCCAGCCGCCAGCCACACCAGGAGTTTTGTCGTGGCCTGCCGGTACACTTCGCTCGTGCTGCACCTTTCGGGCGACCCAGAAGCTGACCAGCTCATCTCAGAGGACCCTTTAGCCCTTTTGATCGGAATGGTCCTCGACCAGCAGATCCCGCTCGAACGCGCCTTCAGCTCCCCCCGGGACCTGCGCCAGCGGCTCGGTGGCAAGCTGGACGTGACCACGATCGCTGAAATGGCCCCCGACGAACTTGCCGCCGTCTTCTCGCAGCGGCCGGCCCTGCACCGGTTCCCGGCCTCCAACGCCGAGCGCGTCCAGCAGCTGTGCCAGATAATCGCGCGCGACTATGACAACGACGCTATGCGGGTATGGGCCGATGCAACCAGCGGGCCCGAACTGCTGGGACGCGTGAAATCGTTACCCGGTTTCGGGGAACAGAAGGCGAAGATCTTCGTGGCTTTGCTGGGCAAACAGCTCGGCGCGCGACCTCCTGGCTGGCAGGAGGCCTGCCGGCCGTTCGGGGATCCGGCCACGTTTTACTCGGTGGCTGACATCACTGGGCCCGAGTCGCTTGCCCGGGTGCGGGCGCACAAGGCACAGATGAAAACAGCCGCCAAGGCAACCAGGCGCTCGGCCGGCGAATAGCCGGCGGGTTGCCTCCGACCCGCGGCGGCTCAGGTCGCAGCCCCGAAGTGGCGGTCGAACCAACCCAGCAGCAACGCGATGGCGCGGGGATCGTGCATGAGCATGTGGTCGGCGCCGGCCAAGATCCGCAATTCGGCAGTCTCGTTGGCCGCGTCGGCCAGTTCCCGCGCATCGGTTATGGGCACGATGTCATCGTTGGCACCATGGACGATCAGGAACGGCCGAGGCGGGATACTGGCCACCAGGCGCGTCGGGCGAACTTCCTTGAGCTCGCGTGCCCACTCCGCCGGAGCAGGGGGGTAGCCCCGGCTGGGGACGACACCGGACGACTTCGCCTGGACCGCATGGCGCCGGGTGTCAGCGCCGTGCTCAGCGAACTCGGCGGGCGCGGCAAACACGGCGACACCGGCAATAGACGGGTCCTCGCCCGCAGCGCATATGCACAGGGTCCCGCCTGCGCCAAAGCCGACGAGCCAGATCTTCTCTATACCCGGGACGCCGGCCAGCGTCTGTGCGGCGGCGGCAAGGTCGGCCCGCCAGCCGGCCAGTGAGAAATCGCCCTGCGAGCCTCCGGTCCCCCTGAAATCGAACGTCAGCACAGCCGCGCCCGTCTCGGCTGCCAGGCGAGTGGCCAGCTGGGGATAGCCGTAGCTGGGGGAGCCGGCGTTGTGCCACGTTTCGGGGAAGCCGTGAGACAGGACCACGCCATGGCGCCCCGCGCCAGAGGCGGCCGAGAAGTTGGGCCTGGCCAAGAAGCCGCTCAGGGTCGGCCCGCCGGGCTCCCCGGGCAGCACGGCGCTGAACTGCACCGCCTCGCCCGCGGCTCGGCCGTTGCCCCACCCGTTGGTTTTGGGAGGCGGGCCACTTGTGCCGGTACCGGTGGCCCCGGCACGGGTAGCCCCGGCCCGGGCCCCTCCGGCGCTACCGTCCCCTTCGACCATAAGCCATCAGGCTATATGCCCTGTGAGCCGCCTGAGTATAGCCCCAGACGGGAACGGGCCCACCTCGACAAGGAACTAGGGGACGCGCCTAAACGCGTCCCCTAGTCAATACCCAGCTGGAAAAGGCGGGCGAAACCGTTTGATGTGCCGGGCGGGACCAACTCCCGGCCGGGATCACCCGGGTGTCTGGCTTGGATTACCAGGCGGTCCAGCGGGCCGCTTCAGCGGCCAGCCACCTCCGAGGTCCCAGGTTGACTACTACTCAGCTGGACCACCTCCTTTCTTCGGTACACCCATCCTACCAAGCCGCCTTTGCCAGTGGTGGATAGCGTCGTCCTCCCGCCGGCCAAGTGGGCAGCGCCGGGACGGGCCGAGGGCCCACAACTGGCCCGCCGCCGGACCGCTCGGTGGCATCAGCTGCGGTGATTTCCCCTACGCCCGTAGTGCTAATAACTGGCGTGGAATATCATGGTCCCCGGTGCCCACTCCCGCAACGCCCACCCCACCTTCTACCTCACCCGCCCCCAGTGCGCCTGCCCCTGGCGCCGCAGCGGAGCCTGACTTGTTCGAGGTCCGCAACCTGCACGTCTCGGTCCAGGGCAACGAGATCCTGCGAGGCGTCGACCTGGTCGTGCCGGCGGGGCAGCTGCACGCCCTCATGGGCCCCAATGGGAGCGGTAAGTCGACCCTGGCCAAGTCTCTGCTGGCGTCGCCCGGCTACGAGGTGACCGAGGGCCAGATCCTCTACAAAGGCCAGGACATCACGGCTTGGCCGACCGAGACGCGAGGCAAGGCGGGGATCTTCCTAGCCTTCCAGTACCCCGAAGAGATAGCCGGCGTGCCATTGGTCCAGTTCCTCCGACAGGCTCTTTCGGCGAGGAAAGGCCTGGAGTTGTCCGTACTGGAGCTGCGGCTGAGGATAATGGAGTGGATGCGCAAGCTCGACATGGACCCCTCTTTCGGTGACCGCTACCTGAACGACGGTTTTTCCGGTGGCGAAAAGAAGCGGAACGAAGTCCTCCAGATGGCGGTCCTGGAGCCCGACCTGGCCGTGCTCGACGAGACGGACTCCGGCCTCGACATCGACGCACTGAAGGTCGTCGCTTCAGGGGTGAAGGAGGTCCGGGCCACACGCCCCCACATGGGCGTCCTCCTCATAACGCATTACCAAAGGATATTGGACTATCTGGCCCCCGACGCCGTGCACCTCCTCGTCAACGGCCGCATCGTGGATAGCGGCGGCCCCGAACTGGCATTGCGCCTGGAAAAGGAAGGGTACGAGGCATGGCGGTGAGCGCGACGCCGGCGCCGCTGGACGTAGCCCGCATCAAAAAGGACTTCCCCATCCTCGAGCGCGTTGTCCACGGCAAGCGCCTGGTCTACCTGGACTCCGCGTCGTCGGCTCAAAAACCATCGGCCGTGATCGACGCAATGGACAATTATTACACTACCAACCACGCCAATGTCCACCGTGGTGTGTACCAGATCGCTCAAGAAGCCACCGACCTCTACGAGGGTGCCCGGGCCAAGGTGGCCAATTTCATAGGCGCCTCGTCACCCGATGAAGTCGTTTTCACGAAGAACGCCACCGAGGCCATAAACCTCGTCGCTTATTCGTGGGGCCGCGCCAACCTCGGCCCAGCGGATGCCATAGTGACGAGCGAGATCGAGCACCACGCGAATTTTGTCCCGTGGCTGCAATTACGGCGAGAAAATGGGACCGAGCTGCGGTTCCTGCGCCTCGGCCACGACGGGGCGCTCGAACTTGACAACCTGGCCCAGCTGCTCGACGGGGCCAAGTTGCTCGCTGTCACCGCTGCGTCCAACGTGCTGGGCACGCTGCCGCCTGTCAGGCTCATGGCCGAGGCCGCCCATGCCGCGGGAGCGCTCCTCCTGGTCGACGGCGCCCAGTTCGTCCCTCACATCGCCACCGACGTAAAGGGGATGGCCGCCGACTTCGTTGCCTTCACCGGCCACAAGATGCTGGGCCCTACCGGGATAGGGGCCCTGTGGGCACGCAAGGAACTGCTCGAGGCAATGCCGCCTTTCCTGACGGGCGGTGAGATGATCCGCGACGTGCGCCTCGACGGGTTCACGACCAACGACGTGCCCTGGAAGTTCGAGGCCGGGACCCCTCCGATCGCCGAGGCAGTCGGCCTCGGCGTCGCCGTCGATTACCTGGCCGGTCTCGACATGGCGGCAGTCCGCTCCCACGAGGCGGCTCTCACGGCGTACGCCATGGACGCGCTTGCCGAGCGCTACGGTAGCGACATCACAATCCATGGTCCCCGACGCCCGGAGCCGCGTGCCGGCATCGTCAGTTTCACCTACAAAGACGTGCATGCCCACGACCTGTCCCAGGTCCTCGACGAGGCCGGGGTCTGCGTACGCGCCGGTCACCACTGCGCCAAACCGCTGATGCGCCGCCTTGGGGTCACAGCCACGGCGCGAGCATCATTTTCCGTGTACAACGACGAAGCCGACGTGGACGCCCTCGTGGACGCCATCGGCCAAGCCGACGCTCTTTTTGGTTGACCCTTTCGGAGCTGTCATGCCAGGCCTAGAAGACCTTTATCGGGAGATCATCCTCGACCACTACCGCCACCCCCGCAACCGGGGTGAGCTCGAATCGCCACCTGCGCTGCGGGCCGAAGGTTTCAACCCCTTGTGCGGGGACGAGATCGTGGTTTACCTGGACGTGGAAGGCGGCGTCATCAGCGACTTGAAGATCTCGGGCCAGGGCTGCTCCATCTCGCAGTCGTCGGCTTCGATGATGTCGGCGGCGGTCAAGGGTAAGACCCTGGCCCAAGCCCGGTCGACGATCAGGGCATTCCGCGCCATGATGTCGCTCCACGGGCAACAGCTGGACGGCGCTGCCGACGCTGACCAGGGCGGCCCGGGCAGTAGGCCGGTGGCGGCCGAGGCGGACGAGGACGAGCGCAGCGGGGCCGAGGTGGCGGCCGACGAGGGCGTTGCCCTGGGCGACCTCGAGGCTCTCCAAGGGGTCGTCAAGTTCCCCGTGCGCATCAAGTGCGCCACCCTGTCCTGGCACACGTTGGCCCAAGCCCTGGACCAGGCGGAAAAGGCCCAGTCCAGCTGACACCCCAAGGGCGCTAGGGCGCCGACGCGACCCCCACGACTTGGCCCGGCAGCCGCTTTCTACGTTCACCGTTCAGTGTTGCCCAAGAACTTGCTGTCCTGGACCGTTCGCCATCGACGGGGAGCCGCGCCGTCAGCCGTCGATGTCAGTGCTGGGTTGTGCCGACAACCGTGAAACCGCCCGATCGGTCGCCGGCGCCTCGGTCTCCTCCGAGCCAAGGACATCGCCGAGTGCCCGAATGAACCCGTCACCCCATTGGGTGTCGGGTTCCATGTGGTTGCCCTCCGCCCACTCGTTCCACGACTTCACGAAGAGCAGCCGCTCTTCGAGCTGGCGGTCCGCCAGCGCTTGGACTGCGGTCCTTGCCTGGTCGGCGAACTGGTCGGGCGAGTTCCCGGTGAGCACGATCCCGCGCCGGCCCGACCTCGGGGTGTTGTCCCAGCCGGGCACTATGCACGGGAACCGGCGTGGGTTCCCATCTCGGGCTAACGCATTCAGGGTTGCCGTCATGTAGGAGTAGCGCCCGACAAGCGGGCCGAGGAGCCGGTAAGCAACCTTCTTTGCCAACACGCACCTGGCCCCAACGGCGACCTGACGCCACAGCGACGAGATGGTCACAAACCCGTCGAAGCCGTTGGCGATCGCTCGGTCACCGTCCGGGGTCTCGGCGATGAGGAACAGGCCTGGTAGTCCAGCCCTTTCGGCCAGAGACCGCCACAAGTCGATGAACCTCGCCTGGTAGGGCAGTTGGTCGGGCTGGAAGATGTAGAACACCGGTCGCCCGGCGACCTTCGTGTACCTCTTGTCGAAAAACGCAGGGGCGAGCGCCTCGAAGTGGCGGACATGGTCCTCATCGCCCGGGTAGGTCTGCTCGATCAACACCCGGTGCGGCTCCCCGTGCCAGACCCCTGACCACGACTCGTTCGCCCAGGCAAGGCAAAACCCCAGATCGGGCTCGCCACTCGTGAGCACCTCGTTGAAGGGACGCTCCAAGAGCCGGCGCCCAGCGAACCAGTAGTGCCAATAACAGAAGCTTTCGATCCCGGCGCACCGGGCCAGCACTGCTTGCTGGTGGCGCACCTCGGGCACCCGGAGGTCGTAGAAGCCGAGCGCCGCCGGCAACTTGGGCTGCACGTGACCAGGGAACAGCGGCCGAGCCTTCGCCACGTTCGTCCACTCCGTGAACCCTGGCCCCCACCACTCGTCGTTCTCCGGGATCGGATGGAACTGAGGCAGGTATAACGCAATAGCCCTTGCTCTTCGGGTCGTGTTCCCCGTCATCCGACATCCTCCTACCTTGGGGTGGCACCGCATCAGCGAGGCGGTCACGAGGCGGGGACAGCCCATCCCATCTGCCGGGCGATGTCCTTGCAGGTCGGGCACAGCGGGTAGCGCTTGGGGTCGCGGTCGGGCACCCAGACCTTCCCGCAGAGCGCTCGGACCGGTGTGCCGGTCACCATTCCCTCGACCACGGTGGGCCCGGCGGGGAAGAACTCACCGTCCTCTGAATCGACGCCCTCGAGGACGATGTGGGCCATGCGTTCGTGGTCGCCGTCGAGGGCTGGCTTGGGAGGAGCGACGGAGACTTCGGGCATTACGCTCATGGCACGAAAGGCTACCTCCCGCGAACCGTCGCCCCCGCCGGCACCCTCCCTCCCGCGCAACGGCACGCGCACTTCAGGAAACTCACACCACAGGACGGGGTCGGCGTTTCACACCCGGCGGGTGCCTTGCGCTTAACGGGCCCTTTCGCCCTTGCCCGACGCTCATCTCGGGGTCGGCCAGGACCTCCACCAGTAACGTCTTAACAGGCAGTCAGCACATGTTACGGGCAGTTTGCAGGGCTGAAAGAGGGAGATGGCAGCAGCACAGGGTTCACAGAGCCCAGGCTGGCGCGGAGGCTGGCGCCGCCTTGACGGGCCGCTAGACCGCTGGGGCGCGTTCGCGGCCGTAAGCCTGGCCACTGCCCTAATCCTCCTCGACTTCATGGCGGTCAGCGTGGCCCTCCCCTCCGTAGCCCGTTCGGCTTCTCACGACGGTGTTGGTGCGTCATTCGCTCAGCTGCAGTGGGTATTAGGGGCGTTCGTGCTCGCCCTCGCTGCTTTCGTCCTCACAGCGGGGTACATCGCCGACATCGTCGGGCGCCGCCCCGTGTTCCTGGCCGGCCTGGCGGTGCTCGCCATTGCGTCATTAGCTGCCGGTTCGGCGCGTTCGCCATATCCACTGATCGGCGCCCGCATCGTCCAGGGAACAGGCGCCGCTCTGCTGTTCGCGACCGGGCCGGCCCTCCTAGCCGAGCGGTTCCGGCCAAAGAGCAGCCGGGTCGTGCTCGCCTTGTGGGGAACGGTCACTGCCCTCGCCGTGGGCCTTTCGCCGCTGGTGGGGGGCCTTATCACAAGCTCGTTGGGATGGCGCTGGGTCTTCTTCATCAATGCCCCGGTGGCCGGGCTAGCCCTCTTGATAGGGGCGGTCCCCATCAAGCCGGCGGCTTCCCCGGCCGCGGTCGCCTCCACGAACAAGGTCGTGCCGACGCGGCCGGACTGGACGGGTCTCGTCCTTTTCACCGCCGCCATTGCCGTTTTGGTCATCGGGCTCACGCGAACGACTACGAGCGCGTCCTTGGGGATCTGGACGCAAAGCGGCGTAATCGACTGCTTCTTCTGCACCGGCCTCCTACTTGTGGCATTCGTGCTTGTGGAGACAGTTGCCCCGGCCCCCATGATCGACATTTCCCTGTTCCGGCACCGGACGTTCACGGGCAGCTCGATTGCCGCCTTCGGCCTGTCCATGGCCGTGATGGGCCCGTTCATGTTCCTCGTCCTCTACTTTTCGTACGACCTTGGCTATTCGGCACTCGACATCGGGGTGCGGCTGCTGTTCCTGACAGGGTTGACACTGCCGTTCCTGCCGCTGAGCGGATGGCTGGACCGCCATCTCCCGCTCAAATTGTTCATTTGCGCAGGCCTGACCATGGTGGCGGGCGGCCTGTTCCTCATGAGCCGCCTGTCGGCCACGAGCACATGGCACAACCTCGTGCCCGGGCTGGTAGTGGCCGGCGTCGGCCTCGAACTCGTGAGCCCCAGGCTGACTTCCGCAGCAGCGGCAACGGCCAGACCGCGCCTTGCCGGGGCGGCGTCGCGGACCAGCTCGACGTTCCGTCATTTAGGCACAGTCACAGGCGTGGCCGTCCTGGGGTCAGTCTTCGCCACTCGGATTACTGATGACATCACGAAAGCCCTCCCGTCGACACCCTCGATATCGAGCTCAGGGTCGCAAATCGCCAACTTGGTCCTCCAGGGCAAAATAGCTCGGGCCTCCAGCTCGGTGCCGGGAGGGGCGCGCGAAATCCTGCCCATTATCCACCAGAGCTTCGCCAATAGCATGCACGAGATCCTGATGGTGGCGGCAGGGGTGGCGCTGGCATGCGCAGTCCTGGCCCTTTCGGTCCGTTCTCGTGACATCCCCAGATCCGGCGCCCCACAACGGGCTAGGCCCGCCTCGGTCGCCTCGACCGGCTCGGGGGCGAGCCGAGCGACGACCGCTGCCCGTGCTCCCATCAGCGGCGTTGCAGGCTCGCAGGCCCGCGAGCCCAAGGCTCTGCCAACTCAACTGCCCGGAGTGCACGCGCCTGCAACTTTGCTGCCGACCCCCTCCCCCGACCTGGCCCCCTCCCCCGACCTGGCCCCAGCGGGCCTCGGCTCGCTCCCCTCGCAAAGCCAATCTCGGGCACCCGACGGCCCAACAGCAGGTGACCTTGTGGAACTGCTTGCCAGCTTCAAGGCAGGCTTGCAGGAAGCTCTGGCCCATGAAGACGAGCGACTGCCCGCCTCGTCGCCCGAGCCTGTCAATGACATCCACAAAGTCGTGCCAGACGAGAACGAACCCACACCTGACCTGGTCACGGCAGCGGCGGCAGTCACAGCGGAGCGCCTCCAGGACCAGGGCCAGGGCGAGCGGGGCCCGCAGGCTGCAGAGCCGCAGGCTGCAGAGCCGCAGGCTGCAGAGCCGCAGGCTGCAGAGCCGCAGGCTGCAGAGCCGGTCCAAGACGATCGGGCCCCGGTCTCGGAGGTCATCGACCTGACCTGCGACCACCATTCGCTGCGTGGACAGGTGAGGGCGACGACCGGTGAACCCTTGGCCGGTGCCACGATCACCCTGGTCAGCCCGGATGGCCAGGAAGCGGGGCACGCCGTTGCCAGCGACGATGGCTCGTTCACCCTCCCCGACGTCGCCGAGGGCACATACACCCTGGTCGCCGTGGCACCTAGCTACCACCCTTCAGCAAGGATCGTCGCCTTGAAAGAGCCGGAGGCGAACGCCACCGTCAGCCTGCTCGAAGCCGGTTCGCTCACGGGGACCGTCACGCGCGCCAGGAACGGCTCGCCTCTCGAGGCCCACCTGGATCTACTCAACACCGGCGGTGGAGTAGCAATGCAGTGCCAGAGCGGTCAAGACGGCACCTTCCTCCTCCCCGAGGTGCTCGAGGGCGACTACCAGCTCGTGGCTCATCTATCCGGCTATCGGTCGGCAACGGTGCACGTCACCCTCCGGCGGGGCGCCGTTCAGACAACACAGCTCGCTCTGACCGGCATCGGCCATCTCTACGGGGCCGTATCTGGCCCAGGAGGCGGGTGGCTCCCGGGAGTAACTGTGGCCCTAATTGACGACAGCGGCGCCAAAGTCGCAACTACCAGCACAGATGGCGCCGGGAGCTACCACTTTGCCGATGTCCTTGAAGGTTCCTACACCCTCCGCGTGGCTGCTCCCGGTGCCGCCACTGCCACAGTTGAGGTGGGCGCCGGCACGCTCGTAGCGGCCGACCTGACCCTCGACGCCGAATAGAGGGAAATGGCGAAGGACAACCCGCCCAAGCGGGCCACAAACGGGGCACCCGACAGCTTGCCCCACAGGGGGAGGGCCCATTCCCTTTGCCCCACAGAGGGAGGGCCCATTCCCTGCCAAGAGGGCGCTGACCGGCATCAAGGCCGCGCTTTCCCTGGCGTCCACCCGCTCATCCGCTGCGCCCGGCCCCACGCGGTCCCATCCGCCGGCGTTTGCTCGGTTCCCGGCGCAGGCTGTGCCGACGCAAGGCAAGAGGTTGACAGTGACGACACCGGCCTTCCCGCTCCGCCATTGGGTCGGTGGACGCGTCGGCGTAGCGGTCGGCCGGGGCCTGGTGCGGGCCTGCGCCATCCGTGACAGTAACGACATCGCTGCGTAACCTGCAGGACACTAAAAGCGCAGATTTCGCTAATTCGGACCTGGTAGGGGCCGTTTATCAACCGGTTCTTGACCCGCCCCATGTGTTTCCAATAGTGTGAGCCGCGTTGTGACACTGCTCACATCGCACCTTCGTTGCCCTCCCGGCAAGGTGGCTGCAGCCCTCGTGGCCGCGATCGCCCTCCTCGGCATGATGATGCCGCGGGCGGGCGCAAACCAGCTTGCCAACGACCGCGCCAAAGCTCGTACGATCGAGGCCGAGATCGCCACCCTCGGCCAGCACGAAGACGCCCTCGGGGAACAGTACGACGCTGCCGTGGCGACTCTCGAAGCCGCAGACGCACGCGTGACCAGTGCTACGCACGCCCTGGCCCTGGCCAGGGCTGACCAGGCCAAGACCCTGGCCCTGCTCCGCAAGGACGCCGTCGAAACCTATGTCGGCGGTGGCCCGCTCGCGCTGGGCGAGTCTTCAAACCCCGGCAACATGAACGACGCGCTGCTGGGACAGGAACTCGAACAGACTTTCGCCTCGGACCAGACCAACGCACTCGACGGGTACCGGGAAGCCCAGATCTATGCCAACATCGCCCGGGTGCAACTGGTCTCGGCTCGCGAGGCCGACGCCCGTCAACTCGCCCGGCTCGACAGCGACCGCAAGCAGGTGCAAGCCGCGGCAGACCAACTGTTGTCCCTGGAAGCGCAAGTGAAGGGCAGGATCGCCACCATCGTGGCTCAGATCCGGGCAGAGGAACTTGCCGCCGAGCGCCGGGCAGAAGCCGCTCGCCTCGCCCGCCTCAGGGCCGAGGAAGCCGCGCAAGCGGCCCGCCTGGCCGCGCTGCGCCGTGCCCAGGAGGAGGCACAGGCGCAGGAAGCGCGCCAGGAAGCGCGCCAGGAGGCTGCCCTGAAGGCGGCACAGGCGGCACAGGCCAAATCGGGGCCCCAGGTCGAAGCGGCTTCGCTGAGTGACCCTTCAGCGACCGTTGCCGGCACCGCACCTATTGGCACAGCCAGCGGTGCCCCACAGGCGCTCCCTGGCGTTTCTGCGGCCGCGTCCGTCGCTGTTCAAGCAGCGGAAAGCCGGGTCGGCGACGCTTACGTCTGGGGAGCCGACGGCCCTGACTACTTCGACTGCTCAGGCTTGGTGATGTGGGCGTACGCCCAGGCCGGCGTCTACCTGCCCCACTACAGCGGCGCTCAGTACTACGACACGATCCACATCCCCATGTCGGACCTCGAACCAGGTGACCTCGTCTTCCCCGCCGACCCCGGCGTGCACGTCGCCATATACATCGGCAACGGCGAGATCGTCCAGGCGCCCTACACGGGAGCGAACGTGCAGATCGTCCCCCTTGATCCTTCCTTTTTCGTCCTGGCCAGCCGGGTCGGCTGAAAGCCCGGCTGCCGGACCGCTCGCTACGAGGGAGCGGACCAGGCGGACCCCGAGGGCCGGGGGGCATTAGAGTGATCGCGGAGACTTGAGTGCGGGTTGAACGATGTTTCGCGTTCGTGGACCTTTGCGGGTTCACTGCTTTCACCGAACGGTACGGTGACGAGCACACGGTCGTAGTCCTGGCCAGCTTCCGAACGACGTTGCGCGAGATCGCTGCTCGGCGGGGGGTGCGCATAACCAAGTGGCTGGGCGACGGGGCCATGCTGTCTTCGTCGGACACGGCGGCGACAGTGGCCATGGTCATCGAACTGGCGGCCGACGCCGACACGATGCTCGTGATGGGCGGTCGGGTTGCAGCAGGAGGCCGGGTTGCAGCAGGAGGCCGGGGTGCAGCAGGCGGGCTATCTGCCGCTGACGACCGGGCCACCGACAAGCGGGACGGCCGTGACGACCGGAACAACCCCGAGGAGCACATGGCCATCAGGGCCGGCCTCGCCCGAGGACCGGTCATCATGTTCGAGGGCGACGACTATATCGGCCGGCCCACCAACATCGCCTCGCGGCTGTGCGATGCAGCAATGCCCGGCCAGGTGCTCGCCACCAGGGATGTGGCTTCCCTTTCACCATGCTGGGTGGCGGCCAGCGAACCGCTGCCCTACATGGTCCGAGGTTTCGACAAGCCGATCGAGGCGGTTCGCCTGGCGACCGGCACGTCGGGGCCCATGGTCACCGACCCGACCTGCGGCCTACTCCTCCCGCAGATGTCGGGCCTGGTCACCCGCACCGGGAGCGGCCGGGCCACGGCCTACTTCTGCTCAACAGCATGCGCCCTTGGCTGGGAACAGCTACAGCGCAGCCCAGCTGCCAGCCTTCCCTCCTCGGCATAGCACCTCCTCAGGTAGAACGACCGGACGGGCGACGCCAAGTGACTGATCCCTTGATAGTGGCCCGCGACCTCGAGAAGCGGTTCGGCCATTTCACGGCCGTAGCCAGGATCGATTTCGAGGTGCTGGCGGGGGAGGCCTTCGGTTTCCTGGGGCCCAACGGGGCCGGCAAGAGCTCAACCATGCGCATGATCGGAGCGACGTCTTCGCGTAGCGGCGGGGATCTCCGCGTCCTGGGGAAGGACCCGGACCATGATGGCCCCGCCATCAGGGCCCGCCTGGGCGTCGTCCCCCAGGAGGACAACCTCGACCTGGAGCTTTCGGTAGCGGACAACCTCTTCGTCTACGGGCGCTATTTCGGGATAGGGCGCAAAGTGCTGAAAAACCGGATAGCCGATCTGCTCGAGTTCGCCCGCTTGTCCGAGCGCGCCGGTGACAGGGTCGACGACCTCTCCGGTGGGATGAAACGGCGGCTCACCATCGCCCGGTCGTTGGTCAACGAGCCGGCTCTGCTGCTCCTGGACGAGCCGACCACGGGCCTTGACCCCCAGGCGCGACACCTCCTCTGGGACCGGCTGTTCGACCTGAGGCACCAGGGCGTCACACTCGTGCTGACGACGCACTACATGGAAGAGGCAGAGCAGCTGTGCGACCGCCTGGTCGTGATGGACAAGGGCCGCATCATCGCCCACGGGTCGCCTCGCCAGTTGATCGAGCGGTACGTGACCAAAGAAGTCGTCGAGCTTCGCTTCCCCCCCGGCCAGGCGCCGCTCATAGCTCATCGGGCCAGCGCTCTGGCCCAACGGGTCGAGACGGTGGCGGACCGTATCCTGCTCTACACCGAGGACGGGGACGCCACTGCGGACCACGTTGCTTCGAGCGGCCTATCGCCGGCGAGCACGATCGTGCGGCGGGCCGGCCTCGAGGACGTGTTCCTGAGCCTGACCGGGCGCCACCTGGTCGACTGAGCTGGTCGACCTAGCCAGATGCCCGTACCGACCACCCTGCGGCCGATCAGTTACTTCTGGGCCCAGTTCCGCCGCACCTGGAAAGCGGACATAAGCACGACGTTCCTCACCCCTTTGCTGTACCTCGCCTCCATAGGGGCCGGCGTGGGCGCCCTCGTGGGCCACGGCCGCCCGCTCGCCAGCCTGGGTGGGGAAAACTACCTCTCTTTCGTCGCCCCCGCTCTCCTGGCCACCACAGCCATGCAGGTGGCGCTGGCGCGCTCCACTTACGAAGTCTGGGGCTGCCTCTACGAATGGAGCGGCGCCTACCGCTCCATGCAGGCCTCGCCGATCTCCGTCAACCAGATCGTTACCGGCCAGCTCTGCTGGATAGCCGCCCGCGTGTTGCTGGCCTCCGCCCTGTACCTCGTGGTGAGCGCGGTGTTCGGCGCGGTGCGATCGCCGGAGGCGACCGCCGACCTGGTGATCGGGCCGCTCGTTGGCCTCGCTTTCGCCGCCCCGATCGCCGCCTATGCCGTGACGCTGCGCCACGACCAGCCTTTCACCGTGGTGTTCCGCCTCGTGATGGTCCCGCTATTCCTTTTCTCCGGCACTTTCTTCCCGGTTTCGCAATTGCCTGAGGCCCTGCGCTGGGTGGCGTACGCCCTGCCGCTGTGGCACGGGGTGGAACTCTCCCGCGACATGTACGCCGGGCACCTCTACGTCCTCGCCGACTTCGGGCATGCTACCTACCTGGTGATCACCGCTGCGGGCGGCCTCCTGGCCGCGCGCGCAACGTTCGAGCGCAGGTTGGCACATTGATCCGCAACGGCCTCGCCGAGAAGGCGCGGCGGCCCCAGGCACTGGTAGCACGCAATTTCTCGGTCCAGGTACGGGCCGTCCCCTACGTATGGGCCACCGGGCTGGTGGAACCGTTCCTCTACTTGCTCTCGATCGGCGTGGGCATAGGGCACCTCATCGGGAAGGTGCCCGGCCCGAACGCGTCGTTGGTGCCCTATGCCACTTTCGTGGCGCCCGGCCTGCTCGCCACGTCAGCCATGAACGGCGCCATTTACGAGTCCACTACCAACATCTTTGCCAAGTTGCACTGGTCGCGGCTCTACGACGCCGTGATTGCCACCCCTCTGGCGCCGACCGACATAGCAACCGCCGAAATCGGTTTCGCAGTTTTCCGCTGCCTGCTTTACGCCGGCGTCTTCCTGGCCGTAATGGCAGCCTTCGGGGACACGACGTCGTGGTGGGCGCTGCTGACAATCCCATGTGCCACTCTGGTCGGCCTTGCGTTTGCCTCTACCGGCTTTGCCGCCGCGTGCTTCATGCGCTCGTGGACGGACTTCGACAAGGTCCAGCTCGTAAGCATGCCGCTTTTCCTCTTCTCGGCCACCTTCTACCCCCTCTCGGACCTCCCTCGCCTCCTCCAGCTCCTGGTGGAGGCAATGCCGCTTTACCCCGGCGTTGCCCTGTGCCGGCAACTCTCGCTGGGGCAACCGTCATGGGGCGCGGTACCCGACGTGGCCTACCTCGCGGCGCTGACGGCCGTCGCTGCCCTGGTGGGACGGCGCCGGGTTACCAGGCTTTTGACGCCCTGACCCGGGCGCAGCATGAGTGGAACTGCCAGTACACTTCCTCCGGTGGCTGCCCCTCCCGCCAGCCGCTGGCGGGGCCGAGCCGGGAACGGGAAAAGAGGAGGACAGCACCGATGAGAAAGTTGAGCCTGTTAGCCGTGCTCGTAAGCGGCGCAACGGTTTCATTGGGGCTCGCGGCCGTACCGGTGGCAGCCAGCGCGGACGCGACCACCACGACGGTTGCCGAACAAGGTGGGGCTGTTGAACAAGGTGGCGTACTGCACGTTGTCATGCCCTGGGTCAGCATCCCCGACAACTTCAACCCGCTCAATCCCGGCGGCAGCGAGGCCACCGCGGGTGGCACCGGCAGCGCCCTGTACGAACCACTGGCGTACGTCAACACCTACACGGGCCAGCTCACCCCCATGCTGGCCACCGCGTGGGCCTGGTCCAACGACAACACCACCCTCACGGTGACAACCCGCACGGGTGTTCAGTGGAGCGACCACAAGCCCTTCTCGGCCAACGACGTTGCCTTTACGTTCAACTACCTCAGGACGTACGCGGCACTGGACACCGAGGGCAATTGGAAGACCTCTCTACGGTCAGTAACGGCGACCGGCCCAGACACCGTCGTGTTCCAGTACTCGACACCTGACACGGTTGTCCTGCCGTTCATCCTCGGTCAACTGGTCGTGCCTCAGCACATCTGGTCGTCGGTCACCGACCCGACCGCCTTCGCCAACACCAAGCCGGTCGGCACCGGCCCGTTCCTGCTGAAAGCGTGGAACTCGACCAACGTCACCTACGTGAAGAACCCTCACTACTGGATGGCGGGCCACCCGTTCATCAACGGGATCGTCATGACGGCGCTCAAGTCGACCGCCGCCGCCGAGCTGGCGTTGCTCAACGGCGACGCTGCCTATACCTACGTCCCCATTGCGGACCCGGACAGGACTTACGTCGCCGTCCACCCGGCCTCTGACGCTTACTGGTGGCCGGTCACGGGCCTCAACCTCCTGTACATGGACACCCAGGACGCCCCCTTCAACGACGTGGTCTTCCGCGAGGCCGTCGCCTGGGCAATCAACGACAACGTCGTTACCGACCGGGCGTACTTCGGGGCGATCCCACCGGGCAACGGCCCCGTCGAGACCGGTGTCACCAACGGCCAGGACGCCGAGTGGGTCCCGTCCTCGCTGAGCTCTCTCGAGTGGACCTACAACCCGCCCGCGGCTCTCAGGCTGCTGAAGGCCTACGGCTACAGGCCGGTCAAGGGCTGGCTCGTCGGCCCCAGTGGCAAGCGGCTCCCGGTCTTCAAGATCCTTATCGGCCTGGGCTGGACCGACTACATCTCCATAGCCCAGACCATCGGCCAGGAGCTGCTGGCGATCGGAGTACACACCACGATCGAGCAGGAGCCCTACAACACCTACTACAGCTCTGCCCAGGCTGGCACCTACGACTTCCTGATCTGCTGGAGCAACGGCAACAACGCCACGCCCTATTACGAGTACTACTACCTGCTGGACTCGGCCCAGTCAGCTGCCCCCGGCGCGAACGCGATCGACGACTACGAGCGCTACTCCAGCCCGGTCATCGACTCTGCTCTTGCGAACTTTGCCTCGACGTCCAGCCTGTCCGCGCAACAGGCCGACATTGTCAGCATCGAAAAGACCGTGCTCACCGAGGTGCCGGTCATCGCACTCACCGGGCGTCCCAACTTCTTCGACTACTCGACCCGGTACTTCACCGGTTGGCCGAGCGCGTCGGACCCCTACAACGCCGGAGAGGCTCCTGACTCCTTCAACGGTGGCGCGGAGCAGGTCTACCTCAACGTCCGCTTGCGCTAAGGCGCGCCGACCGGCGGTGGACCGCGCCACCGGCCTACGCCCGGGCGCCCTGCTGAGTCGCTACGACGTGCCACTTCGACAGCTTTGTTTTTTACTTGTGTAAAGCCTTGCCTTGACTCTTCTTACAAGGACAGCTACGATCTCCGCTTGGGTGGCGCACCACCACCTCGCGCCGGCTCGGAACTCGGGGTGGCTACGCCCTCCCGTAGCCACACGCCGGGGATGAGCTGAGGAAACCGGAATAGAGGAGGAAACCAACTGATGAGTAAATCGCGCCTGTTAGCCGTGCTCGCAAGCTGCGCAACGTTGTCGATGGGGCTCGGGCTTGGAACGACGACAGCGGCAACCGCGGCTACGACGGGGGTTAGGTACGGTGGGGTGCTGCATATCGTGATGCCCTGGGTCACGATCCCCGACAACTTCAACCCGCTCAACCCGGGCACCAACGGGTCCACCGCAGGCGGGACCGGTAGTGCCATTTACGAACCCCTCGCCTACGACAATACTTACACCGGCCAGTTCACCCCGGTGTTGGCCACCGGTTGGACTTGGTCCAGCAACGGCCTCACCCTTACGGTGAACACCCGCACCAATGCCAACTGGAGCGACGGCAAGCCCTTCTCGGCTGCTGACGTCGCCTTCACGTTCAACTACCTGAAGAAATACCCGGCCCTGGACATAAACGGTGACTGGAAGACCCCGCTCACGTCGGTCACGGCGACGGGCCCGGGTACTGTCGTGTTCCAGTACTCCAAGCCCTACACCGTCGCCCTCCCGTTCATCCTGGGACAGCTGATCGTGCCCGAGCACATCTGGTCCAAGGTTTCGGGCCCGGTGACTTTCACCAACACCAGCCCGGTCGGCACCGGGCCGTTCCTACTGAAGTCGTGGAACTCCACGACCGTCACCTATGTGAAGAACCCCCACTACTGGATGGACGGCCGTCCCTTCATCAACGGTTTCACCATAACCGCCGTCAAGAGCAACACCACGGCCACGCTGCTGCTCCTCAACGGTGACGCTACTTACACCTACACCGCCATCACCGACCCGGACAGGACCTACGTCTCCGCCAACCCTAAGCAGAACCACTACTGGTACCCGAGCGTGGCCCAGAACATCCTCTACATGAACACCCAGGTGGCACCGTTCAGCGACGTGAACTTCCGCAAGGCCGTCGCCATGTCCCTCAACGACAACGTCATCGCCGAGAGGGCTTACTTCGGTTCTGTCGCCCCCGCCAGCGGCCCCCAGCAAGCGGCCGTCACCGCCGGCCAGACAGCGCAGTGGGTCCCGTCCTCGCTCAACTCGCTTGAGTGGGCCTACAACCCCTCGGGCGCCCTCAGCCTCCTCAAGTCCAGCGGCTACAAGCTGGTCAACGGCTCGCTCGTCGACCCCAGCGGTACAACGCTGCCGACGTACAAGATCCTGGTCGGCTCCGGTTGGACCGACTTCATCTCCATCGCCCAGACCATGAGCCAGGAGCTGCTGTCGATAGGGATCCACACCACCATCGACCAGGAGCCCTGGACCACCTATTACGGCGACGCGCAGGACGGCAACTACAACTTCCTGGTGTGCTGGAGCAACGGCAATAACGCCACGCCTTACTACGAGTACTACAACCTGCTGTCCTCGACCGAGTCAGCGGTACCGGGCAAGAACGTGAACAACAACTACGAGCGGTACTCCACCCCGGCCATAGACGCGGCCCTGTCCAACTTTGCGTCGACGACCAGCGCGTCCCAGCAGAAGACTGACATTGCCGGGATAGCCAAGACCGTGCTCACTGAGGTCCCCGCCATCCCCCTCACCGGCCGGCCCAACTGGTTCGACTATACGACCAAGTACTTCACCGGCTGGCCGAGCGCCTCCGACCCCTACAACGCGGGTGAGGCGCCCGACGCCTTCAACGGCGGCGCTGAGCAGCTTTACCTCAACGTCCACCTTAAGTAAGGCTCGGTCCAAGCCAAAGTACTTAAGCGGCGCTGGCTACATAGCGGGACGGGCCCACCCTCACCGGCGGGCCCGTCCCCTGCCGGCAGGCTGTGAAGCGACGAAAGGTCGGTCCCTTGCGGTACATCCTGAGGCGGTTCCTGCTGCTCTTGCTTACGGGCTGGGTCGCCATCACCCTCAATTTCGCCATCCCCAGGCTGATGCCTGGCAACCCCATCGAGGCGATGGCGGTCAGGTACGGGGGCAAGCTCGCACCCTCAGAGCTGAGCGCGCTGGCGATCGAGCTCGGGTTGAAGAGCAGGCAAAACGAGGTCGCGCAGTACTTCACCTACCTCGGGCACACCCTCACCGGCAACCTCGGGTACTCCCTGTACTCCTACCCCGAAAGAGTCAGCACCATAATAGGCGAGTCCCTGCCCTGGACCATCTTCCTGGTCGGCGCGTCCACCATCCTCGCCTTCGTCATCGGGACCTCCCTGGGCGCCATCGCCGCCTGGCGGCGCGGGAAGCCGCTCGACAGCGCCCTCGTCCCCACCGGAGTGATGCTGGGCGCCACGCCGGCGTTCTGGATCGCGACGTTGGCGCTTTATTTCCTCGCCTTCCGGCTCAACCTGTTCCCCGTCTACGGGGGCAGCGGGATAAACGAGGGCCTGGTGAGCTTCTCGGGGATCGGCTCCATTATCGACCACGCCGCCCTCCCCGGCATAACACTGACCGCAATCAGCCTCGGCGGCTACTTGCTCCTGATGCGCAACACGACGATAACGGTGCTGAGCGATGACTTCGTGAAGTTCGCCCGGGCCAAGGGCCTGCGCGACCGCGTCGTTGCCACCCACTACGCCGCCCGCAATGCGATCCTGCCCAACTTCACGACGTTCGCCCTCGCCCTGGGCTTCGTCGTCAGCGGCGCCATCGTCATCGAGTACGTCTTCGACTACCCCGGTGTCGGCTATGAACTTTTCACCGCCGTCCTCAACTATGACTACCCGCTCATGCAGGGCCTGTTCCTGATCATCGTCATCGGGGTCCTCATCGCAAACTTCCTGGCGGACCTCCTGTACGTGCTCCTCGACCCCCGCATCCGGATGGGGGCACGGTCATGAAAGCCTTCCTGCACAACCGGCGGGCAATGGCGGGCGCCAGCATCCTGGCCTTTTTTGCCCTGGTGGCTATCTTCGCCCCGCTGTTGTCCCCCGACAACCCCAGCGACATCAACTACGGCCTGATGCTCGGCCCGAGCAGCCGGCACCTGCTGGGCACCACCCCCGGGGGCCAGGACATCCTTTCCCAGCTTATTTATGGGGCGCGCCCCACCCTCGTCGTCGGCTTGCTGACGGGCGCGATAATCGCCGTCATCCAGCTTGTCATGGGCGTCTTCTCCGGTTATGCCGGCGGCGCGATAGATGCCGTACTGTCCACTATCACCAACGTGTTCCTCGTGCTGCCTGGGCTCCCGCTCCTCATCGTCATCAAGGGTTACACGAGCAGCGACAGCCTGACCACGGTGGTCGTCGTGCTGTCCGTCACCGGCTGGGCCTGGGGCGCCCGGGTGCTGAGGTCTCAGGCGATCTCGCTCCGGGACCGTCCCTTTACGGAAGCAGCGCGCATGTCGGGGGAGAGGCGCTGGCGCATCGTGATGGCCCACATCGTGCCCAACATGTTCGGCGTGCTGGCGGCCAACTTCTTCGGGGCGGCCCTGTACGCGGTGCTCACTTTCGCCTTCCTGCAGTTCATGGGCCTGGCCAACATCAACGAGGTGGCGTGGGGGTCGATGCTGTACTGGGCGCAGAACGACAGCGCCCAGATGCTGGGCCAGTGGGTGTTCCTCCTCCTGCCCGGCCTGTGCATCCTCCTGCTGGGGACCGCTTTCGGCCTGCTCAACTTCGCCGTCGACGAGGTGGCCGATCCTCGTTTGAGGAGGAACTGAGATGGCCGGGCTGCTCGAGATCCGTGGCCTGCACATTGGTTACGGCTGGGACGAGCGTTCCATCACCACCATCGTCCGGGGCGTGGACCTGACGGTGGCGGAGGGCCAAGTGGTGGGCGTAGCCGGGGAGTCGGGCTGCGGCAAGACCACGCTGGCGCTGGCGGCCGCCGGCCTGCTCGAACCCCCCGGCCGCATCCTGTCGGGGAAAATCGCCTACCAGGGCACCGACCTGTTGGCGCTTTCCCCCGAACAGTTGAGGAGCCTGCACCTGAGCCAGATCTCGATGGTCTTCCAAGCCTCCATGAACGTCCTCAACCCGGTGGCGCGCATCCGCAGGCAGTTCTCGGACGCCATGAAGGCGCACGGCATCAGCTCAGAAGACCAAATCACCGCCCGCGCCAAAGAAATGTTCGAGCGCGTGAGGCTACCGCTCCGTTTCCTGGACGCCTACCCCCACCAGCTCAGTGGCGGCATGCGCCAACGCGCCGTGATCGCCTTGTCGCTGTGCCTGGGGCCCAAATTGCTCTTCCTGGACGAACCGACCACTGCCCTCGACGTAGTCGTGCAGCGGTCGATAATCCAGATGCTCAACGAGCTGCGCCATGAGCTTGGCTTCGGTGTCGTCTTCATCACCCATGACCTCTCGCTGCTGGTCGAGGTCGCCGACCGGATCGCCATCATGTACGCCGGCTCGATTGTCGAAGAGGCCTCGGCCCAACAGCTGTACCAGGGCCCCGCGCACCCCTACACCGCGGCGCTCATGAACGCCTTCCCACCCGTCGGCGCCGCCCACAGGCGCCTTGAGGGCCTGGCCGGCCAACCTCCTGACCTCCGGCAATTGCCGCCCGGCTGTCCCTTTGCCCCCCGCTGCCCGAAGCTGATCGAGGGGACTTGCGACCGGGTGGTACCGCTGGACCGCTGGGCGCAAGAGGCTCACCGGGTCGCCTGCCACCTCTACGACGAGAAAGAGGCCAACGTTGTTTAGCGCAGCAGGCACCGCCGGCGCGCCCCCGGGGATGGCGCAGAACCCCGCACCGGCCCTGGAGGTCACGGGGCTGACCAAGACCTATTCGGTCGGCATGCTCGGGCGGGTAAAGATCGTCCGCGCCCTGACGAACGTGGACCTCGCGGTAGCCAGAGGTGAAGTCCTCGGGCTGGTCGGCGAGTCCGGTTCGGGCAAGACCACCTTTGCCCGCACCGTTGCCTACCTGGAAAGGCCCACTTCAGGGCAGGTCCTCGTGGACGGCCGGCCGTTGCCGCCCCGGCCGGGCCAGGAGGTGCTGCGCCAGCACCGCAGCCGTGTGCAGATGATCTTCCAGGACCCCTATACCTCCCTCGACCCCCTGCACAAAGTGCGCTACACCGTATCGCGCCCGCTGCGCACCTTTGGCATCGTCGCCAAAAAGGCCGAGCAGGGTACCCTGGAGCGGATCCTGGCCCAGGTGGGCCTTGTGCCGCCGGGGGACTTCCTCCGGCGTTACCCCTACCAGCTTTCTGGTGGCCAGCGCCAGCGTGTGGGCGTGGCCCGTGCCCTGGCGGCGCGGCCCTCCCTGCTGCTGGCCGACGAGCCCACCTCCATGCTGGACGTGTCGATCCGCCTGAGCATCATGAACCTGCTCCTCGACCTACGGGAAAGCGAGTCTCTCTCGCTCGTGTTCGTCACCCACGACCTGGCCGGGGCGTCCTACATGAGCGACAGGATCGCCATCATGTACGCCGGCCACCTCGTCGAACTGGGCCCGACCGAAAAGGTGATGGGCGAGCCGCGCCACCCCTACACCCAGCTGCTGCGCCGGGCCGCGCCCGACCCGGCGACCAACTTCGGCCGGGACACTCGCTTCGAGGCGCGCGGTGACCCGCCAGACCTCACCGACCTTCCCCAAGGGTGCCCTTTCGCACCTCGTTGCCCGCAAGCTCGCAGCGAGTGCCGCGCCGAATTGCCCGGTTGGCGCCAGGCGGGCCCCGATCACAACGTCCGCTGCGTCCTCTACTGACAGGAGGTTCTGGTGCCGGAACCTGGAATTGACAGCAAGTTCTACTGGGGCGCCGCCACCGCGGCCTACCAGATAGAGGGCTCGCCCCTGGCGGACGGCGCCGGTAGGTGCATCTGGCATGAGTTCTCGCACACACCTGGGACGACGAACCTGGGCCAAACCGGCGATATCGCCAGCGACCACTACCACCGCTGGCCAGAGGACGTCGAGCTCATGAAGAGCCTGAACCTCAACGGCTACCGCTTCTCCATCCGCTGGCCCCGCATACTCCCCGAAGGCAAGGGCGCCGTCAACCGCGCCGGTGTCGACTTCTATGACCGGCTCGTGGACGCGCTCCTGGTTGCCGGCATCGAGCCATTTGTGACGCTGTTCCACTGGGACCTCCCCTCCGCCTTGTTCCGCCTTGGCGGCTGGTCCAACCCCGACATCGCCAACTGGTTCGCCGACTACGCGTCGGTCGTCGCCGAGGCACTGGGCGACAGGGTCAAGTTCTGGATAACCCTGAACGAGCCCTTTGTCGTTTCCTGCGACGGTCACCTGCTCGGCCGCCACGCTCCCGGCATGCGCAACATCTACCAGGCCTGCCACTCGGTCCACCACCAGATCCGGGCACATGTCGCCGGTTACCAGGCTCTCAAGGCGGTTACCCCGGGGGCCTCGGTCGGCCTCGCTGTCCACGATGCCGCGGTGTGGCCGGCCAGCGGATCGGAAGAAGACATCGCTGCTGCCGAACGGGCCGAAGGTTGGCACAACTTCCCCCTGTTCTTCGACCCGCTCGTGCTCGGTCACTATCCCCCCGCTCTCGAGGACAGGCTCCGGCCCTACCTGCCCGAGGGTTACGAGGACGACATGGGCGCTTTGAAGGTCGTGCCGGACTTTGTCGGCCTCAATTACTACCATGGCTACTTCGCTCGCAGCTCAGAGGAGAACTGGTTGGGCTATGTCGGAGTGGAGGAGCCCGATGCCCCCAAGACCACGATGATGGGCTGGATCATCCGGCCCCAAGGCCTCCACCGCGTCATCACCCAGGCTCACGAACGTTACAAGCTGCCCGCCATATTCATCACTGAAAACGGCGCCTCGTTCGACGACAAGCTGGAGGGCAAGTCCGTTCACGACGAGGACCGGAAGTCCTACCTGAGGTCTCACGTTGCCGCCACGCTGCAGGCGAGGGACGAGGGTATGCCCGTTAGGGGCTATTTCGTATGGTCGCTGATGGACAACTTCGAATGGGGCCTCGGCTTTTCCAAGCGCTTCGGGATCGTCTATGTGGACTACGAGACCCAGGAACGGATCGTGAAGGACAGTGGTCGCTGGTACGGCGAACTGGCGCGGACCGGGGCGCTACCCGAGGAGTAGGCACCCGGCCCCAGGTTAGGGCAGGCGTGTGGACTGGAACTTGACCCCACCAATGACGGGCGGGACGCCCCCGTTGGTGAGCAGCTCGTCCACTACCAGGCTCGCGGCACCCAGGGCCACTGCTTGGGCACCCAGCCGGCCGACTTCGATGCTAACCCGATTGGCCGTGTACTCCAAGGCCTGGTCCTGTACCGCCTGGCGGATCGTCGGCAGCAGCGACGGCCCCAACTTCAGCCCGAGCCATCCCCCGATGATTATCTTCTCCGGGTTGAACAGGTTGGCCAGGTTGGCTGCACCGACCCCGAAGTATGTCGCCGCTTTGTCCAGCGCGGCCCGCGCGGCACCATTTGTGCGCGCTGCCTCCAAGAAACAGTCGACCCATTCCTCGGAATACGGGTCCGACAGGGCGAAGGCCCCCGGGTCGGTCCGGTACCACTCTTCGAGCAGGGCCCCCGCCCCGATGTAGGCCTCCACACAACCAGAACCACCACATCGGCAGCGCTTGCCCCCGGCCACGATGCTCGTGTGGCCCCATTCACCCGCACTGGAAGCCGAACCCCGGTAGATGGTGCCGTTGGTGAAGATGGCCGCTCCCACTCCGGTACCCCAGAGGGCAACCACAACGTGGCTAACGCCCCGCCCTGCTCCCAACCACATTTCTGCCTGCCCGAGCGCCTTGGCCCCGTTGTCCGCAAGCACCAGGAGGCCGGTCCGCTCCTGGATCGTCCCCTCCAGGGGGACATCGCGCCAGCCGATGTTGGGCGCGTGGACCCGTGAGGCGCCGCCGTGTTGGGCAACGACGCCGGGCAGGGCCACACCGACACCCAGCAGCCGCCGCCCACCCCCGCCGAACTGCGCCTTTAGCTTCTCGATGGCGAGGATGATCTCTTCAATTGCCACTGCCGCCTCGTGGTGCTGAGGGTGCAGCGCTACATCGGCCGCTCCCAACACCTGCATCCTCATGTCGAAGGCTTCGACGCGTATGCACGTCTCCCCCACCTCCACCCCGATCACAGCCCCGAACTCGGGGTTTACCTGCAGCAGGACGCGCGGACGACCTCCGTCGGACTCCTCGAGGCCAACCTCCGAGATGACACCTTCCTCCAGTAGGGCCGCAGTCACGTTGGTGACGCTCCCGCTGCTCAGGCCGGTCAACTGGGCCAGTGTCACCCGGTTGAGCGGGCCTTCCAAAAAGAGCCGCCGCAGCACAGCGCCACGGTTGACCCGGCGCAGATCCCGGACGGTAGCTCTTGTTTTGGGGGGCAACGGCGTACTCACTTCGTTCAAAGCTTAGTTCTTCGTTTAAAGCTTAGTTCAACTATCTACCTAGCAACCCCTCGTGCGGCGGGCCCATGGTATTTCTCGGTAGGGAAGGGTCGGGGCACGTTCGCGGCAGTGGGCAAGGGCTTTCTTGCAGCCTTAACCTAGCCTGTCATAACTGGTGCGGCCCCAGCGGGCCACCCGGGACTAGTCCCCTGGGGCCGGCCTGGACGGCCCGAACGGCCCCGACGATCCTGAGGGCCCACCGCCGCCGGTTGCGCCGGACGGCTCCGTCTGGCTCGGCGCCCGGTTGGGGGGCCGGTGCACCGCTATGGTCGCCACCGACCACCGGCGCGGACCGGACCAGGGCGCAGGGACAGCGTCTGTGCGGTAAGCCATCGCGTAGGCCAGGGCCTCGTAATTGACCCGCCAGCCTTTGAAGTGCGGCCACGCTTGCCTGGCGTCCCGGTCCATCGGGAAACCCACCGCGTGCAGCTGGTCAACTGCAGCGGCAAACTCGTCAAAACGCAGGGTAATGCTCGAGTCAGGGTCGGGGTCGAGATCAACGTCCATCCCTAGGGCCACCGCGATGTCGCGCAAGGCGGTGAACCCCATGCGAATAGCACGGCGGGGTTCAATGCGGTCACGGGTAGGGCAAAGGGCCAGCAACATGGCAGCCGAGTCCATCACCGCCAAGAGCCCGACCAACCACGACGACAGGGCCTGAGGTGACCGGAAACGCACCAGGACGGGGTAGTTGGAGTGGCTCTCGGCGACGTCGGCCGCCCAGCGTTCCCACCGGTCGTAGAGGTCGGGCAGGTCGTCACTCAGCACCGCCACGCCATAGCGGGTGCGCAGCAGCAACTCCGGCCCCCACGCCGGCGTCCCCGCCCGGGCCCCGAGCAGGGTCACCTCGGTCTCCCGACGGTTGAAGGCAGCGTAGAGCGTGGGGAGATAAGCGATCTGCAGGGCCACGACGATCACACCGGTTGCCGCAGCCAGCACGTCGATGCCGGTCACAGTGCTTCCCTGCGTGTAGACAAACCCGAGGGTGAACATCGAGCTGGCGATCTCTTTCAAGGCGTCGGGGAAGCTCGCGACTGCCGGCCACAGCACCAGCGAATAGCCGATCTCGTAGGCGACCAGCCAGGTGGCCAGCTGGGTCAGGAGGACCACCGCTCCCTGGGCGGCCAAGACGTGGTCCTTGCTCTCGAAGTTGCGCAGTGGGCGCACCAGCGCCCGGAAGAAAGCGCCCACGGCGGCGTCGACAAGGTGGGAGAACAGGGTCGGGTGCCCACGGGGTATGACCAGAGCCCTCACTATGTGGGCCGTGACCGCCAGGGCCACGAGGGTGCCCGCTACAACCGCGATGACATGCAATGCTCCCACGGCCCCCCAGTTTGTCCCGGCTGGCACCCGCAGCGCGACTATCTCGTTTGCCGGGCGCGGGCCATGGCGGCTCTCGACCGTGATGGCTCCTGCACCAGGACGGTCTCCGGATCGTCACGTCACTCGGATCGTCACGGCCGCGTTCGGATCGTCACGGCCGCGTTCGGATCGTCACGGCACTCAAATCGTCACGGCACTCAGATCGTCACGGTCCCGGAGATGCACGTGATCGTCCCGCCCCCCACCCAGATTGCGCCGTCACCTGCCTGGTCGATGTGAACACGTCCCTGCCGCCCAAGGACCGTGCCCTGACCAGCCACGTAAGGCGGCTTTGCACGCCCTCTGGGCACGAGCCACTGCGCCAGCGAGGCATTCAGGCTCCCGGTGATGGGGTCTTCCGCGCTGGCACCATCTTTGGGAAAGAAGGCACGCACCTCATAGACAAGTTCCGAACCGGGAGGATAAAAGCCGACGACACCGACGTGGCAGTCGACTGGGCCAGGGCGGACGGCAAGCACGGACTGCGCGTCAGCCAGGACCAGCCCCAACCAGCCGGGACCGTTGTCGACCCACTGGGCGTCCAGGATTTCGGCGGCCCTCAGGTTGAGCATCGACGCCACCCGGTCTACGACTTGTGCTTCGGCAGGACCGGAACGCACCAGGGGCGGCGCCTGGAACGCCAGCCCGTACGGCGCCCGACGAACAGGGACCAGGCCGGCCTCACACTGCTGGATCACTGCACCCTCGTTGCCGTGGTGGGCTGACAACCACGCGTGAGCCGTGCCCAAAGTCGGGTGGCCGGCAAACAGGAGCTCCGTGCTCAGGTGGAAGATCCGTACCCGGTAGTCAGCAGCCGCGTCCGTGGGCGGCAAGACGAAGGTCGTCTCGGAGAGGTTTGTCCAGCAAGCGAGCCGGCGCATTTGCTCGTCGCTGAGGCCCTCCGCGTCGAGCACGACGGCGACCGGGTTGCCGAGGTAGGCAGTGCTGGTGAACACATCGACCTGTAGGAAGGAGCGTTCCCGGCGCTCCGGCAGCGGTGCGGAAGACAGTGGTGCGGAAGACAGTGGCATGGTCCCCCCGGTCGTTGGGCGTTGTGGCGCGATGCGATGTCGAATGCTAAGCGAGGGCATTCGGTGATCTCCCGCGATTCTCGGCGGCTCGTGCAAACTGGCGATCGGCGGCTGGTCTTTACTGTCGGGGGTCGCGGCCCCGCACGGCCCGGCAGGGCCGTCGTGGGTCATCACGGCCCGCCGCGGCTCGCCGCGGCCGGTGGAGGCGGCGGATCCGAGTCGTTCCGGGTGCAAACGAACCAACCGGGTGCGATCCGGCCATTCCGGCGCCCGACCCGTCGACGTCGGCCACGCCGACGATATCCTCCGCAGCTCAGGTCCCTAAAGAATGCCAGGGTGTGGCAGTATCTCGAGCGTGGAACACGTCGAGTGCTGTGACCTATTGGCAGCCGAAGTAGAGCGGTTCGCAGACGTTATCGACAACCAGCCCTTGGGTGTAGAGGTACCGTCGTGCCCCGGATGGTCGCTCGGTGACCTGACGACGCACTTGGGATTAGTGCACCGCTGGGCGGAGCACCTCGTCCGTGCCCGTGCCCAAGAACGCATCCCGGCCGATGCGATGAGCCTGGGACAGCCGGTCCCATCCGCGACGTGGCTGCGCTCCGGAGGTCAGCAGCTCGTGGCCACCCTGCGATCGGCCAATCCTGATGTCCCGATGTGGGCGTGGGGGGCTGACCAGCACGTGAGGTTCTGGTCGCGCCGGCAGTTGCACGAGACGCTCGTGCACCGGATGGACGCCGAACTTGCGCTTGGGCGCGAGCCGGCCGCTACTGCCACCGTGGCCGCCGACGCCATCGACGAGTTCCTCGTCAACCTCGCCCGCGCGGCCAGGTTCTCGCCCAACGTAAAGAACCTGCACGGCAGCGGGACGCGACTGTTGTTCCTGGCGACCGACGTAGGCCGGAGTTGGTGGGTGACGTTGCAGCCGGCGGGCTTCGAGGTCCGCTCCGACCCGAGGGCCCCCCACTTGAGCGGCACGGACTTGAACGGCACGGACTTGAACGGCACGGACTTGAACGGCACGGACTTGAACGGCACGGACTTGAACGGCACGGACTTGAACGGCACGGACTTGAACGGCACGGACTTGAGCGCCCCCGGCCCAAGCGACACAGACGCGACCCTGGCCGGTCCGGCAGTCCGCCTGCTGCTAGTGCTCTACCGGCGCCTGCCAGTGACGGCCGACGCAATCGACACCACCGGGGAGCGTGCCGCTATCGACATGTGGCTGGCAAACTCGGCACTGGAGTAACGAGGCGCCCGTTGGGCACGGGTTCGGAACGCACACCGACAAAGCCCACACCGACGAAGCCCACACCGACAAAACGCATGCTAAAACGGGCCCTGGCAACAAGCCGACCGGCTTCACCAGCTGAACTGCGGCTAAAAACCGAGCATCTTCCGGAGCCGAGCAGGCCGCATTGTGATGGCATCAAAGGGGAGGCCCAGGCTCATGCGTTCGAAGTGGGCCAGCAACCTCCCGAGCGCTTCACGACCAGCCGGGTCCGCAGCTGCCTGGCGAGGCGTCAAGCCGCCGAGCGCTGGGACTTGCTCCTCGCACCAGCGCTGCTCGAAGGACTCTTGGACCTGTTCAAGCACTTCCTGAGGCAGCCGGGCGGCATCCCGGCAATCGGAAGTGACGGCTCCAGCCGGTGCCCACTCGCGCCCCGTGAGCCGGCCCCGTCCAACGAGGTGAACGAAGTTGCGTTCGTCGGACAGGATCCGGCACTGAGGGAGCTCTTTTCCCAGGGCGTTCAGGACGCGCTCCATACGCTGCTCGCTGTTGGTCTCGACCCGAAGGCGGGGGCCCTCTAGAAGAATTGCCGCTCGCACGACTTTCTGCCCAGGGGCGGTCTGGTGAACGTCGCCCCACGCGCCGTCACCGCGGGCGACGTAGTTGCGGTCGAGGACCTCTCGGGCAACGGCATTACCCGGCACACTCAGCACCGCTCGGCACGCCACCAGCGGCTCGGATTCCGTGTTGCGCAGTGCCGGCGCCCGGTCCAGGCGCCCGACCCAGGCGGCCAGCTCCTCGGGGTCGCCCCTGTCGAGCACGTCCAGCAGCGCGGCTTCCTCGCCCACGCGCACTACGAACAGCCCGCCGACAAACTGGTAACCCTCGCCATCGGGCACCGCGCGGGCACAAATCAGCATGCCGGCCACGACCTGCTTGCTGAAAGTACGTTCACGGACCTCCGTTTCTTCCGCGCTGCGGAGGTCCTTCACCGTCATCCCGACGCCAGGCCGGACGTTGGTGACCTCATAGATGGTGCGGTCTACGAGCGCCCATGAGGTGGCGAGAAGCGCTTCGTCGTCAGGGAGCAACGGCCCGCGCTCCTCTAGGAACTGTTCGAACCAGCCGCCTTCGGTAAGCAGGAAGTCAAGCAGCAGCGGGTCTTCGAAGGCATTCTCCATCGCCTCTTCGCCGAGGTCGCCGTCGGTGCGCGCACTGCCGACTAGCGCCATGTCATGGGCGATCCGCGCCCCCTGGTGTTGCAGGTAAGCGACACCCTTCCACGCCAACCAGCCGACCCGCTCGGCCAGGGGCGGGAGGCCCACCCGCCCGAGGTGGCACGTCTTGAACTTCCGCCCCGAACCGCACCAGCACAGGTCGTTACGGCCGAGACCGGCGACCGGTGCGCCGGCGAACATCTCAACATTCTCCAGTTCGTCTCTGGCCCGGTCAGCGCCAAGATGGCGCCACAACCTAACCGCTTCGCGCGCCTCGCCCCTGTCGGAGAGGTACCACGCAAGACGTTCGACGGCAGGTGGCCAGTCGCCATCAGCCTCGACGGCCAGGTGCAGGTGAGCCTCGGCCTCGGTGGGGTCCCCCGCATGTTCTGCGGCCATGGCCATCAGCCATCTGGCTACTGCCGCTTCCGCCGGCTCACGGCCCGCAGCCAGGAGGCGCTCGGCGAAGTCGGTGACGGCCGCCGCTCGTTCGAGCGCAGTCTCATCGTCGCCAAGACCGCGCCCGAGCAATTCGTCGGCTACAACTTCGGCCACTAGCGAAGCCCTCATCGCCAACATCGCCTCGCGCAGCGGCTCGCTCTGCTCCCATAGGCCCTGTTCGAAGAGCGCCATCACCTTGAGCACGGATTCGGCTTGATCAAGGCTCTCCGTGCGCTCCATTACCCGGCTATCGCGTTCGTACTCCTCTTCGTTACGCCAGATCTCGCGACCATGAGCCACCAGGGCAGCCCTGCGCTCGAGCCCGGCCGCCTCGACCAGTTCAGTGATCGGCGCTTGGGGCCCAGCGAAAAGGCTCCGGTCCCTGGCCACCATCTCCATCAGGAGGTCCTGGGTGCTGACAGGCAAGCCGCTTTCCTCGACGGCTGCTTCATAGGCTGCCCGCAAGGTTGCCACAGCCGACGGGTCGACAGGAGGAGCAGTGGCAAGCGCCTCGACCGACACGCCGTCTTCGCCGTAACGGGCAGCCAGTACAGTGCCGGCGGGACAGGCCTCCAGCCAGCCTTCCGGGCCGGACCAAACAAGGCCCAAAGCCTGTCGCCATGAGAACGCGAGGGCGGTCCCTCCCGGCCCTCGCAGTTTGTAGTCCTCATCGAAGCTCACCAGGTCGATATCCGCTTCCAGGTAGGCGCCCGAACGTTCGGCGTCGCTGATCCGGTGTGTCAGGACTGCACCCACGAGCAAGGAGGCCGGTTCCACCACCATGTCGCCGGCCACGTAGTTGAGGTTCCCGTCTTCAATGGAACCGTCGAGCAGGTGCTCGAACATGGACCTGTGCGGCTCCTCGCCAGCAGGTACCGACAGTTTCGTGCCGGCGCGGGCAAGCAACTCGTCGGCGACGATCGGCTGAAACTCGCGGACGACCTGCAAGAGTGCCTCTGTCACGTCGGCCGGGTCGGCTAGGGGGAGCGAAGCGAGCGCGGCCCGATATGCATCCAGGTCGTAAGGCCCCTCGTCCTCGATCGCCGCCTGCAACTGCGGGAGCATGGCCATGACCAGCTCGCCCAGAACGGTTTGCCGGTCCAGGCCCAGCGCCAGGAGGCGTTGCGCGGTAGCCCAGACCTCGTGGGGGTCGTCGTTGGCTATCTGGTTGGCAATCGCGGAGCGGAAGACGGCCCCGAGACTGCCAGGGGTACCCTCGCCGTCCTTGCCGTCCTTGCCGTCCTCACGGTTCTCGCCGTCGTCGCCGTCACTTTCGGCACCCGGGCCTTGACTATGCCCCTGGCCAGAGAATTGCCGGGAAATGAGGGCTTCCCTGTCGTCAGGGTCGTCCGGGTCAGCCCAGCTCGGCAGTTCCCCGAAAAGAAATGCGACCTTGTCCTGGTCCACAGGCCCAGAGTAGAGGTGCGGGAACAAGCGCATCAAAGCAGTCGGGGCGGTCTTGACGTTACGAAAAGGCCGCCGTCTCGGACCACGTTGGTAGGACCACCGCTCGCGGCAATGGTTGGCCCGCGCCCCCCTTGCCCAACGGCACAGCTACCAGCGCGCTCAGCCCTTGTCGTCGGCCAGTACGAACAGGTCACCCGCGAGGGGCCCGCGAACATCTCGCGAGCGTGCCGTCTCCAGTACGCGTGAGCAGCGCCGAGCGCGGCGGGGCCTCAGGAAAAGGTCCGGTCTCAGGAAGAGATGGCGCTGGGGAAGCGGGCCTCGAAGTCCAAGATCGTGGCGTGCTCGGGGGTGATGCTTATCCGCGCCATCCCCGGGCCCATCGACCGCACCTGGGTGATCCACGCCTGCCCCTGCTCGGGACCGAAATAGCGCTCGGCAGCCGCGGCGTACTCGGGGACGATCCCATCCACGTGTTCGACCCTTGCGGTGCCCCGGACAAGTAACACGTGATAAGGCCAAGATGAATGGTCGATGGTCACCGCCACGTGCGGGCGTGATCCGAGAACCTTCAGCTTCGGTGCCTTTGGGGGCGACGCCACCACTATTTCGGCACCCGTCCAATGGAACCAGATGGGCACCACCCGCGGAGTGCCGTCACTCCACGTGTAGGCCAACCTGGCCAGCTCCCTCGACGTCAGGAGTTCCTGAGCCACTTCGTCGTTGAGCACGCTGAGCACTGTCATTTCCTCATCAACCCCTCCCACTCCACTGGCGTACCAGACGAAGGCTAACTAGGGCCTCCCGACTATCACCGCGGATCTTCACCCCGGATGACCCAACGCGCCGAGGGGCGGGCCCCCGAGCACGTCGGCTGGATTGGCCCACCCGGCGCGCACTGCAACGCCTGACAGGCTCTCCGGCGCCGGAACGGCAGGGACAAGGCACTCCCGGCGCTTCAGGCCGGTAGCTTCGGCAATACCTCCTCGGCCACGAGGCGCAGATGGTCCAGATCGGAAAGATCGAGCACCTGGAGGTAGAAGCGCTCGGCGCCGGCGTCGACAAACGTTCCCATCTTGTCGACGATCTCCGCCGGCAAGCCGGCCAGACCGTTCTGGCGGAGCTCGGCAACTGTTCTACCGATCGCGCCGGCCCGTCGTGCGACCTCTGTCTCCGACTGGCCGCAGCAAAGCACCTCGCCGACCGACCAGACCATGGTGGCAGGGTCGCGGCCGAGCTGTTCACAGCGCCTTCGCACGGCGTCGTGCACGGTCTTCATCTCCGTAACGGGCACGAAGGAGACGTTGAACTCGTCCGCGAAGCTGGCGGCGAGCCGAGCGCTACGGGGGCCGCCGCGCCCACCGAGGATAATGGGGGGATGAGGCTGCTGGACGGGCCGCAGTGGGTCGGCCTCGAGGCGGACGTTGCACGTCAGCCCCACTCGCTCGAACGTGCCGCCCGGCGCCATCGACCAGACGCCGTGGAGGATGGCGAGCTGGTCCTCGAGCAAGTCGTAGCGAGCGGCATCGCCTGGGAAGGCCAGCCCGTAGGCGTCATGCTCGTCCTTGTACCAACCGGCACCCAACCCGACTTCGACCCGGCCGTGGCTCATGTGGTCGACTTGGGAGACAATCGTCGGGAACGTCCCCACCGCTCGAAAAGTGACCGGGGTGACGAGCGTGCCGAGCCGGATCGACCGCGTGTCACGGGCCAAGCCGGCGAGGGTCGTCCAGGCGTCGGTGTAGGCGGGCAATCCTGTGGCGGCACCCATCTTGAGGAAGTGGTCCGACCGGAAGAAACCGTCGAAGCCGCTCTCCTCGGCGGTCCGTGCCACCGCGAGCAACTGCTCGTAGGAGGCACCCTGTTGAGGTTCGGTGAAAACTCGCACACGCATGCCGCCACCGTAGTTTGGGGCGCACCCTAACGTCCCGGCGCGGGCCCGCCAGAGACATCTCGCACGCGAACGGGCACCGCGCATCCACACTGGGTGGCCTCGGTGTTCGGTGTGGCCTCGGTGTTCGGTGTGCCCTGGCAGTCACGTGCCCTGCCGTGTAGCCATTTCTCCCCTGCCATCCAACTGACAGCCGAGAGAGGGGCTCAACTGTCCAGGACGTGGAAGGCGCCGCGGAACCACGCCAGGCCTTTGCCCATTGCCCCGACCTGGATGTCGTCCACTCGCGCCTCCACCAGCAAGGACCAGCCAAAAGCTTTGACGGAGGTGGTCTGGCAGAAGATCCTGTCGCTCACCGCTTCGAGCACGGGCCCATGGGCCGAGGTACTTGTGGTCAACTGGTCCGCCGGGGCCAGCACATCGCCGGCGAAGTGCTGGGCCAGCCTGCGATGGGTGGCTCCCAGCAGGTGGACGACGAAGCGCTCCGTTGCCCCGGCCAACTTTTCCCCCAGGTCAGAACTGGGGGTGACCAGACCGGCGAGCATGGGCGGCTCACCCTGGCCGAGCAGGACCGACGACACCGTCAGCCCGATCGGGGCGGGCCCCGCGCCTGCCCCTTCGACAAGCCACACCGTGACAGGCAGGACGAGGTGGCCCCGCAGCCGGCGCGCGGGATCCCTGGCGGCCGGGGGGTCGGCCCACGGGTTCCCGTAGTGCAGCGATGCCCCGCCGCCCTCACCGACTGCCCCCGGCACCTTGCCTTCCGCGGATGGACCGCTCTCAGGGCCGGGCTTCACCGGGAATGCCTCACCGTCGGCGCTAGCGTGGACCACCAGGGGGGACACGTGAAGAGCAAGATCGTGGCCATCGTCGCATAGTCGGGGGTATGGACCAAGCATAAGCGGGGCCCGGCACACCGTGCGTTGGCTTGGGCACTCATGGCCGACGGGACTGTCCGTCCCCTCTACCAGGGCAACAGCGCTGAACTTGTGGTGTGGGAACACGACGACGTCTTTCGGGGCTACGAGTTCCGTTCCCACAACTAACGCGGGGCCCCCTCGGAGGGATCAGAAAGGCTTGCGCATCAACGTTTGGAGATGAGCCGCGCTGACCTGTGCTGGAACCTCGTAGAGCAACACATTATCGCCGGTCCCTTTGACGACGAACAGGTTGAAGATCCCGCTCTTTGTGGTCACGTGCGGAGTTCAGACTGCGGCGCTTTTTTCGTCCTCGACCGGCTGGTCTGCGCCGGGACACCTGTGAGGGAACTCAGTAAAGGAGTGGCAAAGGCCGCACCAGCCGTACACCTCTTCGATCCCGTCCAGCACCGCCCCTGTCAGGTCCACGATGGCGTACCCGTCCGACGCCGCGCCTGGGAACCCTCGAGCCGGCCCACCTGGTTCTCGTTGTAGTTCGGCAAGGTCACAAACCTGCTCAGCCATGGACGCCCCTTTTGGTGAGTAGACGCCTTCCAGCGGGTCTAAACCAATGGAACTACACGACAGGACATGAGTGCTGGCATCTTGGAAAGGGCGGACCGTTATCCCACCAGTGGCACTGGAACAACCACGAGGGGTATCAGAAGAGCCGAAAGACGGGTAACGCGAACAGGCAACGCAACGCGAGGCACCCTCCCGGGTGCGCCACCGCGGCCAAAGACGCCACCCAGGGTGCTGCCAGCACGCAAACGGCCGCAGGAGAGCTGTCCCGGATGGCCGGCGACCTGGGATCGATAGTGGCCGACTACCAGTTCTAAGCCGTTCCGGAAAGCGGCTCCGGGGAAGGTGGCGTTCGGTCTGGCAAAAGCGGCACGCTGGGCTTCGGAAATGCGACCGCCCGTGTGGCCGCTTCGCCTACCCGGCTCAGGGTTCCTGGCCGGTCTGCTGGCGAACCGATCTGCAGGCGCGGCCCTGAAGAATCCGCGAGGATAACGCTGTGAAAATCTTCATCTCGTCAGACATGGAAGGGACCGCCGGCGTCGTCGACTGGGAGCAATGCCGCGCCGGCGGGCATTACTACGAGTACTACACGGATCTCGTGACCCAGGAAGTCAACGCCGCCATCGAGGGCGCAATGACGGCCGGGGCTACAGAGTTCGTCGTCAACGACTCGCATGGGAAGATGGCCAACTTGAAGCCGGACGCCCTCGCTGGTTCGGCGTGCTACCTCTCCGGCCGCTACAAGCCGATGTACATGATGCAGGGGCTCGATGGGTCCTTTGACGCCATCTTCTTCGTCTCATATCACGGCTCGATGAGCAGCCACGCGTCGACGCTCTCGCACACCTACTTCCCAAGCGCGTTGGGGGAGGTCACGATCAACGGTAAGGTGACAGGAGAGGCTGGGATCAACGCTCTCGTCGCCCAGGCCTACGGCGTGCCCATCGTCCTCGTCACCGGGGACGAAACTACTGCGCTCGAGACTGAGCGGTTCTGCCCCGGTGTTCGCTCGGCCGTTGTCAAAAGGTCCGTCTCGCGCTTCGCGGCCGAGTCGCTCCATCCGAGCGCTGCCCGCGCCCTCATCCGTGAGCAAGCCACCCTTGCCACCCGGGGCGCCGCGTCGGCGCCAAAAGTCGCGATCAAATTGCCGGCGGTGCTCGACATGCGGTTCCGTACCAGTGACTACGCGGAACTCGCCGATCGCGTCGGAGGCGTCAGGCGCACAGGGGACCTCAGCGCGACGATCGAGAGCACCGAGCCGCTCGAGCTCTTCCACACCTTCATCACAGTCGTGCTGATCTGCCGGGGCCTGGCGGAATGAACCAGGAGCTACACCGATTGGAGGAATGGCTGACTGACGCGCTGGGTGGCCGCGGCCGGGGAGCCAGGGAGATCGGCGGATCCGTTGGGTCACGCGTCGGTCACGACGGTGTCGTGACGCTCCGCCCCTCCTCGACAGGATAACCCCTGAGCTGGGAGTCTGTTGGCGCCCCCGGCCCGATTCGAACGGGCGACACACGGTTTAGGAAACCGATGCTCTATCCCCTGAGCTACGGGGGCACGCTATGTTTGACATGCTGTTTTGTTTCGGCGGGTCCTAGTGTAGCATGGCTGTGGGTAACATTTGGGTAACATTGGGGCCCCCGACGAGGAAGGACGAGCCATGCCTGGGACCATCGAACAGCGTAGCGACACGACGTGGCGCGTCCGCGTGTACGCGGGCAGGGACAACGGCAAGGTCCGTTGGGTGAGCCGGACGGTCACCGGCACTAAGCGCACCGCGCAGAAGGAGTTGGCGAAGCTCGTCACCGAGGTCGAGAGCCGACAGGTCGTCGCTGGGCACCCAATGAGCCTAGGCGAGCTGCTGGACCGCTGGCTCGGCGACATAGCGCCGCACCGTTCCGCGTACACCATGGCCGAGTACCGGCGGCTGGTCGACCGGGACATCGCTCCCGCCCTCGGCAAGGTGCGGCTCGACAAGCTCAGCGGCCAGCAGCTCGACAGGTATTACCGGGCTCTGTCCGAGCGCGGGCTGTCCGACGCTTCCGTGCGCCGGCACCACTTCCTCCTTCACGCCGCGCTCGCTCGAGCAGTCAAGTGGAGCTTGCTCGCGTCGAACCCCTCCGACCGTGCTACCCCCCCGCCGCTCACCCGCTCACCCGTGAGCGCACCGGCCGTCGGGGAGGTCCAGCGCCTCATAGCCGCGGCCGAACAGGACGGGGACGCGGTGCTGGCCGTAGCCATCGCCCTGGGTGCTGTTACCGGCGCTCGCCTCGGTGAGCTGTGCGCCCTCCGGTGGTCCGATGTCTCCTGGGCCCGGCGCACCCTGCGGGTCGCCCGCTCGCTGACCGTGATCCGCGGGCGGGTATCCGAAGGGCCGACCAAGACCCAAGCGGCGCGGCTCGTTGCGTTGGACCCGGCGCTCGAAGCGCTGCTCCGCAAACGGATGGACGACCAGTCCGCGTTCGCTGAGACGGTCGGTATGAAGCTGGCCGGTGACGCGTACGTCTTGTCCCGGAGTGCCGACGGGTCCGTCGCCTGCCTACCACACGGCCTGACCAACGCCTTCACGCGCATCACCAGGAGGACCGGGATCGCCACCCACTTCCACGTACTCCGGCACTTCTCGGCAACCACGGCGATCGCCGCAGGCATGGACGTGCGCACCGTGGCCGGTCGCCTTGGTCACGCCGATCCTTCCGTCACGCTACGGGTGTACGCCCACGCCCTCGAACAACGGGACCGGGAGCTCGCCGGCCTACTGGGCAACGCCGTCCTAGGGCCCATGAACGCCAGCGCGAAGCTTTACGAGGCTGACCGACCAGCGCCGCCCCAACTGGAAGCGCCGGGTAGCTCGCCCCGCCGGGCCAGGTCGTAGGCCAGGTCCTTGGAGATACCGAGCATCTCGGCAGCCTCGGGCACCGAGGCTACGTAGGGGTCAACAGCCGCCCTACTCGACGGCCACCAGCCGTCCGCCGTCCCAGACTGCGTGGTGTCTTTGCCAGCACCGCTCACCGGTTACCTCCTCGTTCTTCGACCCGCGGGCGGGGGCCCACTACCTGAAGGGGCTGGGGTGGCGATACTTCTGTTCGGGGCGAGAGAGCAGCCGGCACGTGTTGGTGGATCACGCGGTTCGCGATCGTCGAAATTCGCGTTGGTAAGGCCCTCCTGACCCTCCTGAAGAACATCCGCCAGTTGGCCTAGTCACCCGTCGCAGACTTGACCTGGTAAGAGGAGGCTCTCTGCCGGCGCATCAGCTATTGACACACCTGGGAAGATCTGGTAGACCGAACTTGCAGCGATAGCAATGCCTGCGGTTCGCGAGGAGTCGGACGGTCACACGGTCATCGGGCCACTTCTTTCTTGGAAGGCCCGACTTTGTGGCAGCTTGACGCCCGGTTAGCGCTTTATCCCAGGAAGCTCGTCACCCTCAAATCAATCGCCCGTGCCGGTATGGTGGCGCGGGCGAGGCCGACCACGCACGACCGGAGCCGCCCCGTGTACTCGTATGGCCTAACCGAACGCCTCGCCGATGAACACCAGAACGACCTGAGGCGCGAGTCTCAGAGGCGGCACCTCGGCCTTGCGCCTGGGCCAAAGGTCCCGCGCCGCCCGAGGTGGTGGTCCCGGCGCCACGGCGTGGGCGACAATGGACCAGTTGTGGTCCGAGATCGTGCCCAACAAGCGCCCGCCGAGCTTGAACTGATCGACCTGGTAGAGCCACGACCCGCCCTGCACGCCCGTGCCGATCATCAGCAGTCGATAGGTACTGAAGAGCCTGTACCGGTCTAGCCATCCAGGCTATTTCAGCGACGGATGACTACTTCGGCGACGGATGACTAGCTGGTCCCTCCAGTCTCGGGTTGTCCGACCCGCAGATGGCTGGAGGAACCAAGGGCCATGATGACCCAGGAGGAGTACGTGAACGAAGTACTGGCGGCAATCTGCCAGGGAAAGACGGTCAAAGAGGCCGCCGACCAGATCGGTTGCCACCCGGCGACCGTCTCGGAATGGCTCAAGGCTGGCGGGCGGCACGGGTGTGCGCACCGTCGCGGGCCGTCTCGGCCACGCTGGCCACAGCACCGGGCAATGAGGTTCCTGGCCGACCGTACTGCTTAACGGTTACTGTTGTGGACGGCGCCAATCCCAGCGCCCGACCGACGTGCCGGACTAGGGCTACCAGGAGAAGTGCAGATGGCGCAGCAAGCAAGTGCAGATGGCCCAGCAAGCAAACGGGCGGTAGACGAAGTCGGCACGCGGTCACGGCCCCGTGGAGCGGAGTAACCAAGCCCCTGTCGGCGACCGAACGGCTTCTGGCGGGCCGGCGCCTGCACCTGGACCGGTAGGCCCCGGTGGCCGGGCTCCCCTCGTAGAGCCGAGCCTGCTGGGGGACGGCCAAGTGCACAGTGGCGGCGCGGCGGTGGCCGGCCAACATGCAGTGCCTCCTGATGTGGCTCACTTGGCCGCCGCCGAGGCGCTACAGCGCCTGGAGCTGCTGTCAGAGGTCTCCAACGTGCTCGACACCACTCTGGACGATTCCCGGCAAGCCGCGAGAAGGGTGACCGGGGTGTGCGTGCCGGCCTTCGCCGACCTCTGTGCCATCGAACTGGTCAGCCCAAGAGGTGAGTGGCAGACAGTAGCCCATAGCATCGCCGAGGGCAGCGGCCTCCGGGCGCCCGACAAGTGGCGGCCGTTCGGGCCTGCCCTTGCCTCCAGCACCGTCCCATTGCTGGCTTTCGACGAGAACGAGGGCAACAGCACGGTCGCGTCAGCCCGCCGGGCCTTGAACGCCCGGTCCCTGCTGGTGGTGCCGATAACCGAGGGCGGGTTGACACTCGGCTTGTTCGTGGGGGCCACCGGGCCGGGACGCCGGGCCTTCCGTCCTTCTGCTGTGCGCATTGGCGTAGAGATTGCTAGCCGTTTGGCTGCTGCCGTCCAACGGATCACTTTGCACCTCGAGATGCAGGCGGCCACCCAGGACCAGGCCCGGGCCGTTCGCCGCCTCCGGCGCCTGGCCACTGCCGCCGCCGACTTGGCGGGGGCGGCGAGTACGAGTGAGGTCCTCGACGTTGCCTGCCGCGAGGCGTGCTTCATCCAGCAGGCTGATGGCGCCATGGCCCGGTGGTGGATGCCTGACGGCACCGTCGTGGAAGGGCGGGCGGGAACGGTCGACGAGGAACTGGCCGAGAAGGCGTTCAGGGCCGCGGCCGGGGGCCGGTTCGCCCGCGAAAAGGACTGGGCAGCCTACCCTCTCTTGCCCAACCAGGTCCGCCGGCGGGCCGCACTGGCTATTTTCGTGCACCGGGAGCTCTCTTATGACGAGGAACTGGTGCTCGCCTCCCTGGCGTCCCTGGTGCCCGTCGCCTTCGAGCGGGCCGTGGGTACCGGGGCCGCTCTGGCCCAGGAAGCCCGTGTGAGGGCGGTGGTGAGCTCGTCGCCCGTGGCGCTGGTGGGCCTGGGCACCAATGGGCTCGTCACGCTGGCCAACCCGGCAGCCCGGTCTCTTTTCGGCTGGGGGCTGGACGAGGCAGGCGCCGTCCTCCCACCCACCCTCCAGCCGACCTTTGACGAACTGGCCGTCGCCGTCCGCAGCTCGGGCGTGGTGGCCAATCGGGTCGTCTCCGCCGGGCCTTTCGAACTGTCGCTGTCGGCAGCCCCAATGCCTGCCATTTCCGATGGCGGCGACGAGTTGAGCGTGCTGGTTGCGGCCACGGACCTGAGCGACGTGAAGCGAGCCGAGCGGGCATTGGTGCAAGCCCAGAGGCTCGAAGCCATGGGCCTAGTAGCGGGCCGTGCCGCCCATGACTTCAACAACGTCCTCACCTTGATAATCGGCTACACGGAGGTCCTGGGCCGCAACCCCAGCGAGGACGTCCAGCGGCTGGCCTTGGCGAACATAAACCGCGCCGCCCGTCGAGCCGCTACGCTCACCCAGCAGTTGCTCGGCCTGGCCGGCCGACCGCACGACATAGCTATGGCCGTCGACCTGGCAAGCGAACTGCGTGAACTGCGCACCGTGCTCGAGCGTCTGGCGGGCGACCGTGTCACGGCCAGCATTGTCTGCCCTGAACAGCCCGTCGTCGTCGCGATGGGCCCGAGCGAGGTGGAGCAAGTTGTCCTCAACCTGGCCATCAACTCCTGCCAGGCCATGGAGGAGGGTGGGGCCCTGGCGATCCAGCTGGCGCTGGCACCCACCAAGGGCGCCCCCGCCAGCGGTCTACCCACCACGCGGACCGAACCGGGACGGGAGGCTGACCCCAGGTGGGCCGTCCTCACCGTGGCCGACAGCGGGACGGGCATGCCGGAGGAGGTAAGGGCCCATTGCATGGAGCCTTTCTTCACGACGAAGGGGCGCCGGCAGGGGACGGGCCTGGGCCTGCCCACCGTCCACGCGCTGGTCACCGAAGCAGGCGGCCTTGTCGATATTGACAGCGCCCCCGGTGAGGGCACGACGGTCACGGTATGGCTGCCACTTTCAGATAGCCAACCCCTGAGTAGCGAAGCCGAGCCGGTGGAGGCATGGCCAGCCGGGAAAGTGCTGTCGGGACGGGCGCTGCTGGTCGAGGACGACGACGAGCAGCGCGACCTGGCCGCTCGCACGCTGCGGGACGCAGGCCTCCAAGTGAAGAGCGTGGGCAGCGCGGAGGCAGCCTTGCAGGCCGCCCCCAGCGACAGCGCCTTCGACATCCTGGTCACCGACGTCATGCTGCCGGGCCGGTCCGGTGTCGACCTGGCGCGAGACCTCCATGCCGGCGTCGCCGGCCTGCCCCTCCTCTTCGTCACCGGTTATTCGCAGGCCGCCGGCCCGCTCCCGCCGCCCAGCACCTACACTCAGGTCCTCCGGAAACCCTACAGGCCAGACGAGCTTGTCTTCACTGTGGCAGTCCTGCTCGACGCCGGGCGCTCTGCGACCGGTGAGCCGAGCTAGCTGCCCACATTGCGGCTCTGAGGCGACCGGCTGGTGCGGGCGGGGATCAGGGCTCGAAGCGGTAACCGACGCCCCGCACGGTTGTCACCCAGCGGGGGTGCTCAGGGTCCCTTTCGATCTTGTGGCGTACCCGCCGGACGTGCTCGGTCACCGTGGCCTCGTCTTGCCATTCCCTCCTCGATGCCCAGACGTGCTCCAGGAGCTGGCTCCGGCTGAAGACCTGGCGGGGCGACCCAGACAGGAAAGCCAGCAGGTCGAACTCCTTGGCCGTGAGCTCGACTCGCACCCCGTCTATGAGGACTTCTCTGGTTAACCGGTCAATGACCAGCCCAGAGGCGGGCGGACCGAGAGGGGCGGCCCGGCCATTCATGTGCCGCGACCGCCGCAGGACCGACCCCACCCGGGCCACGAGTTCCATAGGCGAGAAGGGCTTCCCCAGGTAATCGTCGGCGCCGAGCCTCAGCCCGAGTATCCGCTCGGCGGTGTCGCCTCGGCCGCTCACGAGGATCACAGGCAAGTCGCTGGCCCTGTGGATCTCCGACAAGACCATCCGCCCGTCGTCCTGGCCCAGGGCGACGTCCAGCACAACCAGGTCGACACTTTCTTCTCGCGCCTTTTGCAGGGCCGTAGCCGCGTCCGCGGCCACTGTCACCTCGTACCCCTCGCCGGCAAGGACCATGGCGAGAAGGTCGGTCAGCTGCTCGTCGTCGTCCACGACGAGGACACGGCCCGAGCGCCACGCCGGCCAGGGCCCGCGGGGGACGGTCTCCGTCAAGGTCGCATCAAACATGCCCAGGTCTTCCTTTCGGCGTCAAGCGCTGATAGTAAGTCGAGTTGACCGGTGTGGAAATGATATGGACAACATGGGGACGCCCGCCAGCGAATGCCGTCAGCCGCGACTTGCTGCGCGCGGGTCCTCACGCCCAGCGTCAGTGGGGCACTGAACCAAGGAAAACCTCGTCGTTGCCATACCGGCGGCAAATTGGGAGGCTGTTGGGTAACTGGAGGGGTTCGCGTGACTCGGTTGGGCGACACTTCTTGTCGATGACTGGCATCAACCTCGCCCAGCTAGAACGCCAGAGCTCAGACGATGTGGGGGCACCCTGTCCGCAGCGGGCCCAAGAGGTGTTGGTCGTCGGGGTTGACGACTGGGCCATCCGGGAAGCTGCCGGTCAGCTGGTGGCAGCCGGCCGCAGCGTGCACCGTTGCTGCGACAGCGTCGAGGCACCTTTCCCCTGCAATGCCCTGGTGGCCGGGCGTGGGTGCCCTCTGGACCGTTCCGCCGTCGATGTCGTGCTCGACGTGCACACGCGTCCTCGCTCCAACCTCCAGCTCTCCGAAATGGGCGTGATCTGCGGCCTGCGTGACGGGCTGCCTCTGGTCGTGGGTGGGATCCCCGATGGGTCCACCCTGGCTCCCTGGGCGGCCCAGGTCCCGCCCGGCGGGGATATCGTTTCCACTTGCGACGCGGCGTTGGCCAAGCACGCCCGCCACGGGGCCTCGGAGAGCATCTGATGGGCTTGCTCGGAAAAGGTGGCAAGCATGCAGGCGGGAGGAGCCAGGAGGCCACGGGGCCCACGCCACCGGCTCCGCCCGCTGCCAGCCGGCCTTTCCATGCTCCCAGCGCCCTCGACGACCTGGGCCCCGATCTCGCCACGGACGGCGAAGGAGTACCGGCAGCACAGGAGAGGGCCGTGGCCGTGATCGAGCTGCGCGACACTCCGGAAACCTCTGCGGGAAGGACGGCACGCATCGCCGAAGAGGCGCGGCGCGACGGTCGGGCCCCGGCGAGTACCGACGACGCCGAACGCCCGGTGCTCGGCCTCTTCATGGAGCGGGGCCCCTCCAGCTTGTCCCCGGCTACCCCGCCCGCGGACGGCTCGCCGGCCTCCCGGGTGCCGGCACCGGACGTGCACCAGCTGGGAGGCCTCCTGGTCTCGCAAGGCCTTATCCGGGTGGACCAGCTGGCCCAGGCCCTAACCCAACAACCGGGGTCCGGCCAGCGCCTCGGGGAGCTGCTCACCGCCATGGGCGCTGTGGACGAGCGCGCCCTGACCACGGTGCTGGCGGCGCAGTTCGGGGTCGGCACCATCGACCTGTCCCGCCACGTACCCGACCCGGCGGTGGCGAACCGGATGCCGGAGAACGTGGCCCGCGACCTCAAGGCGTTGCCCCTGCGGGAAACGGACGGGGTGCTGGACGTGATAGTCGGCGACCTCCGGCCCGGCCTGGAGGAGGAGCTCAGGCAAGCCCTTGGTTCTCCCGTCCAGCTTTACGCTGTCCCGCTCAGTGCAGCCCGCCAAGCCATCGACAGGGCCTACAGGGCGCTCGGCGACGTGGACCGGCTGGTAAAGGCCTTCGTGGTGAGCGAGGGCGCCCGCACGACGGGCATCGCACTCAAGGAAGAGGTCGGCAGTGCCGGCTCCCCGGTTGCCCAACTGGTCGTCAAGCTCGTCACTCAAGCACTCCGTGACCGTGCCTCGGACATCCACATCGAGCCGAGCGATAAGGAGCTTCGGGTGCGGTTCCGCATCGACGGCAGCCTCACGGACGTGGTGTCCCTCCCCACCAGCCTGGCCTCCCCACTTGTCAGCCGGGTCAAGATCCTGGCCAACATGAACATCGTCGAGCGCCGCCGGCCCCAGGACGGCCAGTTCGCCACCGACGTGGACGGCCGCGGTGTCGATATCCGGGTCTCGACCATCGCCACAGTCTTCGGCGAGAAGTGCGTGATGCGGCTCCTTGACAAGGACCGGTCGCTGCTCAAGCTGCACGAGCTGGGGATGCCGTCGGACACCCACAGCACCTTCAGCAAGATGGTCCGGTCCCCGTTCGGGATGGTGGTGGCCGCCGGTCCCACGGGCAGTGGCAAGACGACGACGCTGTACGCCACGTTGGCCGAGATCGACGAACGGTCCCGCAACATCGTGACCATCGAGGACCCCGTCGAGGCCGTTTTCACGACGGTCAACCAGATCCAGACCAACGAGCAGGCCGGCCTCACTTTCGCCGACGGCCTGCGGGCCATCCTGCGCCAGGACCCCGACGTCATAATGGTCGGGGAAATCCGTGACACGGACACGGCCCGTATAGCGGTCCAGGCGTCCCTCACCGGCCACTTCGTCCTGACTTCGCTGCATGCCACCGACTCGGTCGCTGCCCTGCACCGTTTCCTGGACATGGGGATAGAGGCGTTCCTTGTTTCGTCTTCCGTCCTCGGCATCGTAAGCCAGAGGCTCGTGCGCCGGACATGCCGCTCGTGCGCTGTCCCCTACCGGCCCACGCCCGAGGAAATGGCTTTTTATGAGGAAGCCGGGGGCAAGCCAAAGGAGGCTTTCCTGCGCGGGAGGGGCTGCAACATCTGCGTGGGCACGGGCTACCAGGACCGCATCGGCGTTTACGAGTTCCTGCACATGACGCCTGAGATCCGGCGCCTGCTGGTCGGCTGGGCCACTCAGGACGAGCTGCGCCGCATCGCCATAAACCAGGGTATGCGCACCCTTCGCAGCGAGGGGATCGCGTTGGTGGAGCAGGACGTCACCACCATTTCCGAAGTCGTACGGAGCATCTATTCGTTGTAAGCCGAGGTTGAACTAAAATGCCAAAGTTCCGCTATGCAGCCGCTTCACCTGACGGGGCGGTCATCTCCGGTACCGAGGTGGCTGCTGCGATCGGCGCGGTACACGACGCCTTGGTCGAGCGCAGCCTCCAGCCTATCTCGATAACGCCCAAGAAGAGCGTCCTCCAGTTCGAACTGACAGCGAAGAAGGTCGGCAAGCGCGACCTCATGCACCTGTGCCGCCAGTTGGCCGTCTTCGTGCGCGCCGGCGTCCCCCTGCTCGACGCGCTGACCGTCCTGTCCGAGGAAGCCGGCGACAAGGTGATGCGCTCGGCCCTGGAGGGGATGCGCCTTTCGCTGGAGGCCGGCACCCGTTTTTCCGAGGCGGCGTCGCTGCACCCCGAACTGTTCCCCAGTTACGCCGTCGAAGTGCTGCGTTCGGCTGAGCTGACGGGCAACCTGGACGCGGTACTCGACCAGATGGCGGACTACCTGGAGCGCGAGGCCGAGACGGCCCGTCGTATCAAGTCGGCGCTCGCCTACCCCGTGATAGTCGTATGCCTGGCAATACTCGTCTCGACCGTGCTGGTCGTTTACGTCCTCCCGAAGTTCAAGTCGTTCTTCGCATCCCTGAACGCCAAGCTGCCCCTCCCCACCCGGATCCTCCTCGCCCTAGGCAACTGGATCGGCAAGGACGGCCCTTACCTGGCCGGGCTTATCATCGTCCTGGCCATAGTCGGGTTCGCTGTGTCCCGCACCACACGCGGCAGAGGGTGGAAGGACAGCATCGTCTTGAAACTCCCGGTGATCGGTGACATGGTCCATTTGGCCATCGTCGAGAGGTTCCTCCGGTTACTGTCGTCGATGGTCGTGGCCGGCGTCGGGCTCCCCGAGGCCGTTGCCGTCACCACGGCGGCGACCAAGAACATGCTGTTCCGCAAGAAGCTCACCGCGGCTCGGGCGGCAATGATGAGGGGCGAGGGCCTGGCGGGGCCGCTCACCCAGACGGGGATGTTCCCGGGGGCGGCCAGGCGGATGATCACGGTGGGAGAAAGCACTGGCAGCCTCGACGACCAGCTCAAGGCGGCCGCCAATTACCTCGACCGCGAGCTCGAGTACAAGATAAGCCGCTTCACCATGCTCATGGAGCCCGCCGTGATAATTGCCGTCGGCCTGATAGTCGGCTTCGTGGCCATCGCCCTTATCTCGGCGATGTACGGCATTTACAGGCAGGTGAACATCACATGAGGTGCTCCTCCTCCCGGGGGTCGCCCCGCCGCCGCCGGCGGCGGCACGACCACGGTGGCTTCACGCTACCCGAGCTCATCATCGCCGTGGCAATCAGCGTCCTGATAATCGGCGCGATCACGGGGGTGTTGATCGTCAGCCTTGACAGTGAGGGGGGCGTGCAAAACCGGCTAACGAACTCGGGCGCCTCAATGCTCACGTCGGCCTTCTTCACCCGTGACGTCCAGAGTTCTGTGGCGTTCACCACAGGGCCCCTCGGGCTCGGTGCCACCCCCACTAATGGCCCGGCCGTCTGCCCGGACCCTGCAGACCCGTCATACCAGGGCTTCGTATTGGGACTATTTTGGGCAAGCACCGATTCGTACACAATCGTTTCTTATTGGGCCCCTTCCGAGGTGGCAACCTCCCCGGGAGCCACGACAACGGCCCCGGGAGCCACGACAACGGCCCCGGGGGCCACGACAACCGTCCCGGGCGCCACGACAACGGTCCCGACCTCGACGACGGGTAATGAGCTGGTGCGCGAGACCTGCATCAACGGGTCCGCCACACCCTCCTCCAGCGTCGTTCTCGCCACTGACCTCTCAACGCCGGTGGCCGGTGCCCCGAGCGGATGGGACGTGACTCTCACCCCGGACTGGGCCGGGCCCTGTGCTCAAGATGTCTTCCAATGCCCGCCCCCCGCCAGCGGTTGGCTCACGACTTCCTGGATTGCCGCGCTTGAACTGAAAGTCGCCACCAGCCCCAATGCCGGGGGCGCCAATGGGTACCAGTTCAACTTGGTCGCCGCGCCCCGTACCGAAAGTCAGGGTACCGGAGGCGCACCAACCACGCCCGCAGCCACGACAACCGCGCCGGGCGCCACGACAACCGCGCCGGGCGCCACGACAACGGCCCCGGGCGCCACGACAACGGCCCCGGGGGCCACGACAACCGTCCCGGGCGCCACGACAACCACGACCGTGCCCCCGCCGAGCGGCTCCCCGCTCATGTTGCTGGCTCCGGACGAAAAGGACGTAATTGACTGCTCCGGTTTCGACGAGCACCTCCTCGTCGGTGGCGCCGCTTACATCGCGTCCACCGCGGACAACTCGATCCTGTTGCAGGGAACCGAAGTCAGTCTGAAGTCTAACGCCCTCTACGTAGGGACCAACCCGGCATCAGCGGCACTGGACTTGGTAAATCAGCACGGTGGGAGCGTCTCTGTAACACCGCAACCCGAAAATCCTACGACGAGCGAGAGCAACCTACTGGACCAGGCCGTAGCCTGGTACGCTGACCTCACCCCCCCGACCATGTTGCAACCCGGTCAGGGCGGGCAGAACGAAACCTTCGATACGCCCGGGACGTACACGCTCTCGCCGGGGAACTACGGCAATGTCGATATCGAGGGCTCTAACAACCCGGACAGCCCCGGCATATCGGTTACGTTGAACCCTGGCGACTTCGGCAGCCTGACAACCTCCGGTAACAACGTCAGCGTCACCCTCAGCAACACGCCCGACAGCGTTTCGCCATCGGGCGAATACTATTTCAGTGGCCCCGTCAGTTTTGAGCACTTCGGTGGCTTTAGGGACCGCCGGGGCAACAATACGCCGATCACGCTGAGCCCAGGCGAGTACTCACAAGGTATCCACATCAGGGGAGCTAACGTCCGCGTCATCCTCAACCAGAGCCTCAACCCAAACTCAGGACTCCCACTGGCCAGCCGCCTGGAGCCCTACATAATCGGAGCGGACCCAAGCGACGGCATAGCAATCGACGACACCGGCACCAACAACTCCATAACTGGTACCTCGGGAGTGCTCCTTTACGTGAGCTCCGGTGAGGTAGATTTGATCGGCTTCGGGCAGTCAATGACCCTCACCCCAGAGAGCGCCGGCCCCGACAGCCCCATCGTGTTGTGGCAGGCGGCCACCGACTCGGACCCCATAAACGTCGAAGGCTCTGGGAGCGGGGTATCTGCCGTCGGCGGGACCATATACGCCCCCAGCGCGGTCATCGGTGCGTCACCCCAACACGAGGGTCGCGGCGGGTGGTTCGGCGGCGGGTGGTTCGGCGGCGGGTGGTCCGGCGGGAATAGCTACAACTTGGGGGGCCTGGTTGCTGACGGCGTTGTCTGCCCCGGCTTCGGTTTCCAGCTGACGGTCGGCTGATGTCGATGACGGGCCGGGACGAGGCAGCTGCAGGGCGAGATGGCTCGCGTGCACGATCGAACGGGCGGGACAGGGGGGACACGCTCATTGAGGTGTTGATGGCTGTCTTCATCATCTCGATATCCGTAGCTGCTCTCCTGGACGGGCTCATCACGTCCACCACCAGCTCCGCCACACATCGCAGCCTGACCACCATCGAAGGCCTTTTGAAAAGCTTCGCCGAAACCGCAAAGTACGATATCCAGTCGCAGACAAACCCGGACTTCAACAACTGCGCCACCGCCTCCTATTACGAGGACCTCGTCCCTCCCGGTTTCACGATCCCGCCCGGGTATTCTGTCAATATCACCTCCGTCGAGTACTGGGGTGGGCACGGCTGGACGTCGGAGTCTTCGCAGGTGTGCGAGTCCCAGCCTCAGCTCGACTACGGCATCCAGCTCATCGACCTCCTGGCCACCGCGCCCAACAACGTAACGGAGACTATGAGTTTCGTCGTGACTGGGGGGTCGGTCGAAGTCAGCCAGGTATCACCGTTCCTGATGCTGCGTGCGCTGTCCCCCGTGGTCGCCGGCACCCCGTTTGTCCTCGGTGCCACGTTGTCCGGTGGAGCAGCGGCTACCGGTACGATCGTTTTCACCGTCTTTGGCCCACAGGCGAGCCCTCCGGACCCGTCGACGACGGGCAACTGCACGTCGGGCGGGACCGTCGTCGGCACAGCCCCAGTCGCAGGTGACGACACCTACACCCCGACCAGCAATTTCACCCCCGACTTGGCAGGCACCTATTGGTGGTACGCCTCCTACAGCGGTGATACCTACAACAGCCCCACAGCTACTGGCTGTGGAAGTGGCATGCCGAAAACCCAAGTGCAGCCCGCCTCGCCACAGCAGTTGGTCTTCACCACCCAGCCCGGAGGCGGCACTGCCGGAGCGGCATGGGCCCAGCAGCCGGTGGTGACGATCGAAGATGCCTACGGCAACGTCGCCGTCGCCGACAGCAACACCATCACCGTGTCCATCACCAACAGCCCGAGCGGCGTCACGCTCTCAGGCTGCAGCGCCACGACCACCGCCGGCGTGGCCAGCTTCTCGGGCTGCGTGATGACCAAGGTCGGGAGCTACACCCTCACCGCCACCGACAGCACTGACTCGCTCACGGCCACCTCGGCCGGCTTCAACGTCACTGCCGGCCAACCCCAACAGCTCTTGTTCACGACCCAACCCAGAGACGGCACCGGCGGGACGGCATGGGCTCAGCAGCCCGTGGTGACGATCGAAGACGTCTACGGCAACACCGTCACCTCTGACACCAACACCATCACCTTGGCCATCACCACGGGCACTCCGACCTCCGGCGGGCCGGGCGCGCTCTCAGGCTGCAGCGCCACGACCACCGGCGGCGTGGCCACCTTCTCGGGCTGTGTGATCGACAAGGCGGGCAATGGCTACACGCTCACCGCCACCGACAGCTCGGACTTGTGGGAAGGCAATCCGCTCACGGCCGAGTCGAACAGCTTCAACATCGCGGTGGGCCCAGCCTCCCAGCTCCTGTTCACCACCCAACCGGTCGCGGGGCGCTCGGGCGCAGCCTTCACCGCCCAGCCGAAGGTCACGGTCGAAGACGCGGGCGGCAACGTGGTGACGTCTCCCTCGGTGACGATCACCCTCACCCCATCGGGCGGCACATTGTCGGGCTGCACGCAAAGCGAGACAGCGGGTGTGGTGAGCTTCGCGGGCTGCACCTTCGCCGGCACCGTTGGTACCAGCTACACCCTCACGGCGTCGTCGGGCAGTTTGACTCCAGCCACCAGTTCGACCTTCTCGCCCACGGCGTTCGGTGCTGCCTACCAGCTCGTGTTCACCACGCAGCCCGGAGGCGGCATCACCGGGAAGGCATGGCCGCAGCAGCCGGTGGTGACTATCGAAGACTCCGGTGGCAATACCGTCACCTCCGACACCAACGCCATCACCTTGGCCTACCACTACTACCACTACTACCAAACGCTCTCTTGCAGCTCCAACCCGGTGTCGGCTAGCTCGGGAGTGGCCACCTTCTCGGGCTGCGAGATCAACTCCGCTGGGACCGGCTACACCCTCAGGGCCACCGACAGCTCGGATTTGTGGGAAGGCAATCCGCTCACGGCCGAGTCGAACAGCTTTAACATTACTGGCGCGGCCAACAAGCTTGTCTACACCACCGCCCCGCCCACCTCGGTCGTAGCGGGGACCACGTTCCCCGTGGTGGTGGCTGAGGAGGACTCCAGCGGCAACACCTTGACCTGGGACTCCACCACCACGGTCTCCCTGTCGGCAAACGGCGGGGGCTTCTCTTGCACCACCGCTCCGACAATGTTCACAAATGGCGTGGCGACCTTCTCGGGTTGCTCCTTCACCATACCGGACGCCACTTACACCGTGACCGCCAGCCACTCCCCCCTCACGCCGGCCACGGCCACCACGACGGTCACCGGCCCCGCTTCCAAGCTGGTCTTCACCACCCAGCCCGGAGGTGGCACCGGCGGGATGACATGGTCCCAGCAGCCGGTGGTGACGATCGAAGACTCCGGCGGCAAGGTCGTCGCCTCTGACACCAACACCATCACCTTGGCCATCACCACGGGCACTCCAATCTCCGGCGGGCCGGGCGCGCTCTCGGGTTGCGGCGCCACGATGAACACCGGCGTGGTCACCTTCTCGGGCTGTGAGATCAACACTGCCGGGACCGGCTACAGTCTCACAGCCAGCGACAGCTCGGACTCGCTGACGGCTAACTCAGGGAGCTTCAACATCGCGGTGGGCCCTGCTTCCAAGCTGGTCTTCACCACCCAGCCCGGAGGCGGCACCGGCGGGACGGCATGGTCCCAGCAGCCGGTGGTAACGATAGAAGACGCCGGCGGTAACACCGTCACCTCTGACACCAACACCATCACCCTGGCCATCTACAACAACCCGAGCGGCGGCACGCTGTCGGGTTGCAGCGCCACGACCACCGCCGGCGTGGCCACCTTCTCGGGCTGCGAGATCAACACTGCCGGGACCGGCTACACCCTCAGGGCCACGGACACCTCGGACAGGCTCACGGCCACCTCGGCCGGCTTCAACGTCACTGCCGGCCAACCCCAACAGCTCTTATTCACGACCCAACCCGGAGGCGGCACCGGCGGGACGGCATGGGCCCAGCAGCCGGTGGTGACGATCGAAGACGCCGGGGGTAACACCGTCACCTCCGACACCAACACCATCACCTTGGCCATCACCACGGGCACTCCCACCTCCGGCGGGCCGGGCGCGCTGTCGGGTTGCAGCGCCACGACCACCGCCGGCGTGGCCACGTTCTCGGGCTGCGAGATCAACACCATCGGGACTGGCTACACCCTCACGGCCAGCGACAGCTCGGACTCGCTGACGGCTAACTCGGGGAGCTTCGACATCACCGGCGCGGCCAGCAAGCTTGTCTACACCACCGCCCCCCCCACCTCGGTCGTAGCGAGGACCACCACGTTCCCCGTGGTGGTGGCTGAGGAGGACTCCAACGGCAACATCTTGACCTGGGACTCCACCACCACGGTCTCCCTGTCGGCAAGCGGCGGGGGCTTCCGCTGCACCACGTCACCCGCCACGTTCACAAATGGCGTGGCGACTTTCTCAGGTTGCTACTTCACCACAGCGGACGCCACTTACACCGTGACCGCCAGCCACTCCCCGCTCACGCCGGCCACGGCCACCACGACGGTCACCGGCCCCGCCTCCAAGCTCGTGTTCACCACCCAGCCCCGAGGCGGCACGACCGGCACGGCGTGGACCGCCCAACCGGTGGTGACTATCGAAGACTCCGGCAGCAAGGTCGTCGCCTCTGACACCAACACCATTACGTTGGCCATCACCACGGGCACTCCCACCTCCGGCGGGCCGGGCGTGCTGTCAGGCTGCAGCGCCACGACTACCGCCGGCGTGGCCACCTTCTCGGGCTGCGAGATCAACACAGCCGGGACCGGCTACACCCTCACGGCCAGCGACAGCTCGGACTCGCTGACGGCTAACTCGGGGAGCTTCGACATCACCGGCGCGGCCAGCAAGCTTGTCTACACCACGGCCCCGCCCACCTCGGTCGTGGCGGGGACCACGTTCCCCGTGACGGTGGCTGAGGAGGACTCCAACGGCAACACCTTGACCTGGGACTCCACCACCACGGTCTCCCTGTCGGCAAGCGGCGGGGGCTTCTCTTGCACCACCGCTCCGACAACGTTCACAAATGGCGTGGCGACCTTCTCGGGCTGCTCCTTCACCATACCGGACGCCACTTACACCGTGACCGCCAGCCACTCCCCGCTCACGCCGGCCACGGCCACCACGACGGTCACCGGCCCCGCCTCCCAGCTGGTCTTCACCACCCAGCCGGTGGCGGGGGCCTCGGGTTCGGCCTTTACCAC
>Ga0326728_10002904_pt1 | contig 55461 bp, 86 predicted proteins | sample MB3enrmetagenome_FD_207602 | JGI IMG/M metagenome (GOLD analysis project Ga0326728, IMG submission 207602) | Lab enriched peat soil microbial communities from McLean, Ithaca, NY, United States - MB31MN | ecosystem: Environmental > Terrestrial > Soil > Wetlands > Peat | place: USA: New York... | reverse complement strand
GACCGGAACCCAGGGGTACCAGGGCCTCCAGGGGAGCACCGGGGCGCAGGGGTACCAAGGCCTGCAGGGCAGCACCGGCTCCCAAGGGAACCAGGGCTACCAGGGCAAGACCGGGAACCAAGGCTACCAGGGCAGCACGGGCACGCAAGGCTACCAGGGCTATCAGGGGAGCACCGGCGTCCAGGGCTACCAGGGCGTCCCAGGCACCGGGGCGCAGGGGTACCAGGGCTACCAGGGGAGCACCGGGGCGCAAGGGTACCAGGGCGGCACCGGAACCCAGGGGTACCAGGGCCTGCAAGGCGACACAGGGCCACAGGGCGCGTTCGGGGGGCCGCAGGGAGCCACGGGGGCGCAGGGCTACCAGGGCCTCCAGGGCAGCACCGGCCCGCAGGGCGGAACGGGGGCCCAAGGCTACCAGGGCCTCCAAGGGGCGACCGGAACCCAGGGGTACCAGGGCCTCCAGGGCAGCACGGGCGCCCAAGGCTACCAGGGCCTCCAGGGGGGCACGGGCGTCCAGGGCGCGACCGGCACGCAAGGGTACCAGGGCGTCGTTGGCTCGACGGGGAGCCAGGGCGTCCAGGGCAGCACGGGCGCCCAGGGATTCCAGGGCAGCACGGGCCCGCAGGGCTACCAGGGGAGCACCGGCGTCCAGGGCTACCAGGGCTACCAGGGCGGCACCGGCACGCAGGGGGCGTCGGGCACGGGGGCGCAGGGGCCGCAAGGCGACACCGGGCCGCAAGGCTCCTACGGGGGGCCCCAGGGCGCGACCGGCGCCCAGGGCTTCCAGGGCGACACCGGCCCGCAGGGCGCGTCCGGGTTCCTCGGGGGCACCGGCCCGCAGGGCGCCACCGGCCCGCAGGGCTACCAGGGCGGCGCGGGCGCCACGGGCCCGCAGGGGGCGCAGGGGGCGCAAGGCAGCGGGGCGGTCCTCGATTGGGTCTCCGTCTGGCTGATTACTTAAAACATGGCCCAGCAACACAGCAGCCTAGGGTACATCCAGTACGTCCCGCCGAGCCCCGGGGCGGTCTACGTGAACGGCTCCGGCACGCGCGCCTACATCCGCGGCCTCTACTTCTTCAACGCGAACCAGGCCGCCGTCGAAACGGTGAAGGCCTACGCCGTGCCCATGATGGGCGGCACGGTCGCGACCGCCGGCACGCAGAACCAGTTTTTCAGCTTCAACCTCCAGCCGAACCAGGGGGTCTCGCTGGAGCTGCCGGGGCCGGGCCTCATCCTGATGACCCAGTACGACTCGATCCAGGCCTCGACCACCACGGCCGCCCACGTCACCTGCCTGATCTTCGGCGACTACGACTGCTGACATGCTCCGAATAATCACCCCGGACCCCTCCGCCGGGTGCATGACGCCCGGCGCCTACGGCTTCAACCAGCTCCCGGTCGTGTCCGGCTTCGGCACGACCTCGGCGGTCGAGGTCGGCGACGATTTCCAGCAAATAATGTCGCTCGTGGGCGCCGGCACCTACCCGTGGAACATGCCCAACGTGCCCGCCTTCGACAACATCGTGGGCAGCACCCCGTGGGGCGGCCCGGGCATCTTCGCCGCCGTCGACTACGCCCAGGCCACCGACGACTTCCAGGGCGACCTCAGCATCGCCGGCACGCTCTACGACGTCTACGGCGGGAGCTACTGGCTGGCCGACGGCTCGCTGGCCAGCGTCGACTACACCTACGCGAACGACGATTTCCAGGCCGACGCGGTCGGCACGTACGCCACGCTCTCCGGCGGCTACAACTGGGGCGGCACGATCTTCTCCACCGGCACGCTCTTCACCAACGACTATCCGGTCGTGGACAACGACGACTTCCAGTCCTACCAGACCAACCCCGGCGTCGGCGGCGTGGTGCCGTCGGGCGGGACCATCACCACGCTGGCCGGCGGCAACGGCTGGGCCGCCGGCGGCACCTTCGTCTCCCCAACCTAACATGGCATCCTCAGGCTTCATCTGGGCAGTGAACGGGGGCACCGACGTAGTGATCCTCCCCGACCCGCGCGCCGCCTACCGGCGCCAGTCCCTGATCGGCACGAGCTGGAACGAGGTGCGGCTCGGCATCCTCTACACCTGGGTCCCGTCCGTCTCCAGCGACGCCGCCTGCTCGACGGAGGCCATCACGGCGGCCAGCTGCCTCGACTGGTTCACGCTCGGCCTGAAGGACGACTCGGACACCGCGCCCGGCCGGGCGGGCTCCACGTTCATCGGCTTCTGCTTCCCCGGCACGACCGCCACCTACACGGTGACGGTGAACAGCAACGCCAGCGGCACCGCCAACCTCCAGACGTCCAGCAACCACTCCTACGTCGCCAGCATCAACGGCACCTCGCTCCTCTCCACGGACAACATCGACGCCACCCTCACCATCCAGTACCCGATCTTCAGCACCGGCAACGTGTGCGCCTTCCTGGCCCTGAAGCTGGTGGTGAACAACGCCGGCCTCTCCAACCAGACGGTGACGCCGTCCGTCAACACCACCACCGGGCCGGCCACCGACCTCAGCGTAAACAACATCCGCAGCCTGCTCTTCTCCTCGACCTACACCGCCTTCTCCGCGCTCACCTGGAACAGCGGCGGCGTGGCGCTGGCGCTGCCGTCGGACTTCTACGTGCGCGCCCCGTTCAACAACAACCGCATCCGGCTCAGCTGCCACGAGGTGCTCAAGATCTCCTAGGCCTACTTACTACGATGGGCGAAATCCAACAGATGTCGGTCACGCAGGACGTGGTGCTGATCCAGGAGCCGCGCGAGTACTACCTCCGGGCGCCCCCGTGGACCACCTGGACGGAGGTGCGGCTGGCGATGATGTTCACGATGGTCCCCACGGGGAACTTCTCGTCCTACGCGCCCGCCGAGACCATCGGGCCCCTCACCAACCCCAGCGCCACCTACCTGGACTGGTTCTGCTGGGGCCTGAAGGACACCTCCAGCAACCTGCCGGGCGCCGCCGGCAGCCAGTTCATCGGCCTGGGCTGGGGGAGCGGCGGGGTCGCCATCGCCCTGGCCAGCAACCTGTCCGGCAACGGGAACATCGGGAGCGGCGGCGCCCAGATCTACATCGCCCAGAACGGGGCGACGAACGTCGCGACCAGCACCGACGCCGGCTTCGTGCTCAGCTTCCCGCAGTACTCCCCGACCGCCTACTGCTTCACCAACGGGCTGAGGTTCGTCGTGAACAACGCGGGCCTGTCCACCCAGACGGTCACCGCCAGCTACTACGCCAACATCGCCAGCCTCGCCGGCGACTACAGCGTCGCCAAGCTGCGCACGGACACCTTCAACACCTCATATTCGGGCTCCAAAACCCTCACCTGGAACAGCGGCGGCGTGGCGCTGGCGCTGCCGTGCTGCTGGTACCTGCGGATGCCCTTCAACCTCAGCCGCGCCAGGATCTCGACGATGGGCATGTGGAAGGTCTCCTAGCCATGGGCGAAATCCAGCAGATGCCGGTGACGCAGGACGAGATCCTGATCCAGGAGCCGCGCGAGTCGTTCCTGCGCTCCCCGCCGTGGACCGCGTGGAACGAGGTGCGCCTGGGCATGACGATCACCTTCGTGCCGGTCGGCGTCTTCCAGCAGGCCTGCACGACCGAGACCATCTACCCCTACTCCTATCTCGACTGGGTGTGCTGGGGGCTCAAGGACCCCTCGCTCAACCTCCCGGGGCAGGCGGGCGCCAGCTTCGTCGGCCTGGGGCTGGGGACCACGGGCGTGAGCAACGTCCTGAGCAACAACGCCAGCGGCACCGGGAACATCACCTGCGCCAGCAACAACGCCCTGGTCAGCGTCTACGGGACCTCCGTCCTGACCAAGTCCGCCGACACCGGGACGGTCATCCAATTCCCGCAGTACTCCGCCACGCTGTACTGCTTCACCTCCTGCATGAGGCTGGTGTTGAACAACTCGGGGCTGTCGAACCAGACCATATCCGCCCAGTGGGTCCAGAACACCGCGAGCCTGGCCGGCGACTACAGCGTCAACAAGCTGCGCACGGATCTCTTCAACAGCGCCTACGGCTCAACCTACACCCTGACCTGGAACAGCGGCGGCCAGGCGCTGACCCTCCCGTACTGCTGGTATCTGCGGATGCCCTTCCTCCTGAACCGCGCCCGGATCTCCGCGCTGGCGATGTTCAAAGTGTCCTGACCGGGCGCCGCGCTCAACCCGACCCCACAATCTCCTTCCACGGCAGCGGCACGCCCATCTGGTCGAGCGCCTGCCGCGCCATCTTCGGCAGCCACGGCGGGGCGGGCTTGGACGGCAGGACGTGGGCGCCCCACTCGATGAGACCGCCGCCGTCGGGGTCGATGGTCAGCACGCGGCGGCCACCGAGCTCGGGGCGGGCCACCCGGTAGGCGTTCATGCTGGGCAGCGGGGAGCCAAGCTGGTAGGCCATGACCATCACGCCCTCCAGCCTGTGCTCGGCCACCGGCACCGGGTCGCCGGGTTTGGCGCCCTTGACGTACCAGGCGTCCATGACGAAGCCGAAGTGCACCGCCTCGAACGCGAGGGCCATGAGGCGCATAATCTGAAGGTAACGGGGGTTGCGCTCCGGCCCGGCGTCGAAGCACACGGTCACGAGCTCGCCGCCCCGGCGCTGGAGGGCGGCGGTGATGGGCGGGCACCCGTCGCCGGAGTAGGCCCGGCGGGCGATGCCGTCCAGCTCCTTGAAAAACTCCACGAAGTCGGGTCTGCCGGGCGCGTCCATGGCAACTAACTAGAACCCCTCCACTCCCCGTCGAAGTCCTCCCGCCGGGCGGGGTCGATCATCTCGACGGCGACCCTGTGGGCCACCGGCGAGTGGAAGCCGCCGGGCGTCGAGATGCTCTCACTGACCCGGTAGAGCCTGCCGCGGAAGAAGGTCCTGAACACGCGCCGCTCGTTCGTCCGCTGGTCGAACGCCAGCGGGAAGCCCTCCCGCTCCAGCCGCAGCTGGACGAGGTCGGCGCAGTCGGAGCAGAAGAACCATCCGAACCGGCCCGGCTTCCTGACGAACTTGACGTTGACGGTCACGGACGAGGCAGGTAGGCGAACAGGAAGGACTCCAGCAGCTTGACCGGGGGTGTCTCGCCCCTGCGGCGGCTACGCAGCCGGAGCGCCGAAGCGGCGCCCGCCACGGGGCCCATGTAACCGAGGGTAGCGGCGAGCAACATCGCCCTGGCCAAGCGGGACGAGCACTCGCCCCGCGCCAACACGCAGCTGATCGCCATCAAGGACACGGAACAGCACTGCTCGACGCGCATCTCGGACGCGCGGCTGCGCAGGCCCATGTCCACGGCCAGTGCGCCGCACTGACACTTGATGAAGTTGTGGAGGGCGCGCTCGACCAGCGCGGAACCAAGGCAGCGCACATCCTGGCGCCGCCGGGTGACGCGACGGCGCCACAGAACATCCGCAGGACAGCCAGCGCGATGGCGCAGGACGGTCACCAGCGACCGGCTCCAGCGGGCGTCGCCCTGCCACTTCCAGGAGTACTTCGCGCTCATGGGGGGAGCGTGACACGTCGGGCCGCGTTTGTAAACAAAAAAGTCTATGACATTCTGTCGGCACGCCGCCTGATCCACACGCCACCCCCGACCCCGGCGAGGAGGAAGGCGAGGCTCCAGAGGGGCGACGACGAGCCCCACGACAGCCGGCCCATGATGAAGAAGGCGGCCAGCAGCACCGAAACGGGCAGTGCGAAGATCTTCACCATGCTCACCCCCCGTTAAGGAAGCGCCCAATCTCCCGGGCCAGCCGCAGGGCCTCACCGCCGGTGTCGGCCGAAATCTCGACGCACGGCCCGGCGCTCAGCGCGACGCTGGCGCTCAGGACGGACCGCCACCTCTCCCCGGGTGGCTGCTGCGTCGCGACCACCCGCCACGGCCCCCACCCTGCCGCGGGCGCCGAACCGCTTGACGGCGGCGCCGCATCGCCGAAGTCGAACCTACGGATGGGGCGGGCCATAGACCTCCTCAACCGCACGGTCGGCGGCGTGGACAGACAAGCCGATCCACCCGGGGTTTTTGTCGAGGGTGCACTTGAACACCGTCCACCAGAGCACGGCGCGATCGCCGGCCAGCACCTTGTCGGCCGGGAGCTGAGCGAGCGGCTTAGCGTCGGCGGGCATGTTGACCACGACCAGCGGGTGGCGATGGACGTACAACCCGAGGGAGAACGCCACGAGCCCGGCGAGCAGAACCCCCACAAGGAACCTTTCGAGGCTGATTGATTTGGGCATAAGCTGTTTGCACCCCCAGGCCCACCATCCCAGGGCGACCAGCAGAACCAGGCCGAAGCCGATAGTCTTCGACCAGACGGGGTGCTCCCTGATGAACCGGGTCGGGTCGTCCATCAGTCCGGCTCCTCCTGGGTGCGGCGCTCCGCAGGCGGGCGGCCCTTCCGGGGCGCGGGGAGGACGCCGGTCCCGATGGCGACGAGCCGCACGTCCCTCTTCGTCTCCTCGTCGAAGACCGTGCCCGCCTCCTTGAGCACGCCCTTCTGCACCAGCCCGGTGATCCTGGGCCGCACGGTGTTCGGGTCCTGGTAGCCGAGGGCCATCAGCTGCCGGTCCGTCATGGGGACGCCGGCCACCCGGAGGCTGGCGAGAATCCTCACCGCCCGCTTCTGCGCCTTCCCGCTCGCGACGAGCTTGTCGTGGGAGGCTGCCGAGTTGTCGTGCACGCCCATCAGCCCACCTCGTACTTCTCCTTGAGCCGGGCGACGGACGCCCGCTGCGCCGGGGTGAACTCCCTGCGGTCGAGGTTCGACTCTACGAACTCGGCCTCCCATTCGGTCAGGTTGGGCTCGCCGTCCAGCGCCTCGATCACGCGCCGGCACTCGTCGTCGGTGGGCAGGATCATGGTTCAGTAGTTAGGGTTATCAAAAGGAATGAGTTACTAATACTTCACCCGCCGACCCCGAAGCGGCCACCCTTGAACCTGACCCTGGTCAGGTCCTCCAGCGGGACGTAGGGCGAAAACCTGCTCGGGCTGTGGCTGTTGTCGAAGACGAACTTCCCGTACACGGTCGTGGCGCCCACCGCCGTCCCGTCGTCCTGCAGCCAGACGATCATCTCGTCCCCGACCTCACGCCGATACTCCACCAGCGCGTCGCCGACCACCGGCTGGCCAACCAGCGAAATGCCCTCCGAAGCCTGGTCCAAGCCTTCCAGGTTGAAGAAGCGGCGGCGGTGCGGCAAGTAGTCGTACTCCCTGCGACAGAGGCGCTTGACCGTGATCCTCGCGGCGAAGGCGACGAGCACCACCCCAAGCAGGATCGGAATGAGAAGGAGCCAGTTCATGTTTTGTTTACAGAACACTGAGGCTGGACAGGCCGACGTATAAGTGCGGGGTTCTTCCCCCGCTGTCTCCAGGGTCCCCATTCACGGCAATGTGAACACGAATAAGAGATCTGACCATAAATCAAAAGCTTTTCCACAACACGGCCGCACTTTGGGCAAAAAGGGTGGCCATCACTCATGACTCAGACGGGTTCAGGCCAGCGGAATCGCACGCGCTTACAACCACGGGGCTGGTGGGGCGGCGTCGCCGCGAACGGCGGCGTCGCGCCAGGCTCCGGCATGTGCTCCTCGCAGAGGAAGACGCCCTGGCCGGCGTCGACCCCGTCGACCAAGACGCGGCCGGTCGCCAGCTCGACGCCGCGGGTCGTGGGCCTGCCGCACTCGGCGCAGAAGAACAGGAGCCCGTCGTCGAGCTGGCGGCAGAGCGGCGCCATGGCCACCAGCCAATCCTGCACCTCGGCGTCGTGGAGCAGGGAGTTGGCCGCCAGCAGCTTCATCGAGCTCTGGCCGTCGAACCACTCCTTCAGGCTGGCGACAACCCCGGCCAGCTTGAAGAGGAGGGGCGGCGGAGGCTTGAGGGGGTCGGTCATGGTCGTCATCGCAGCAGTTCCGCGCAGAGGAGCAGGGCGATCTGGCGGGCGAGGTTGTCCGGCTGCCAGGTGGCGCCCTCCCCGAAGACCGAGACGAGGAAGCCGACGGCCTGGTCGGCCTCCCCGGGCCTGCGGGCCGACGCGATGAGCGCCAGGCCCGCCGGGAGCTCGTAGGCGTCGTCACGGGCCAGCCACTTCGCCGCGTCCACAAAAAGCTTCGGGTTCAGCTTCATCGGCCCACCCGCCGTCGGAGCAGGAACTTGCGCGCCTCCGCCTTGGTCGGCTTGTAGGGCGGCGCCCTGAGCCCGTGCCGGACCTTGAGGTAGCTGACGATCTCGGCGTAGCGCACCCGCCGCGGCAGGGCCCTGTTCGGGAAGCACCGGGAGATGCACTCCCGCTCGTGGCTTCCAAGCGCCGAGTCCCAGACAGTTACGCAGCGGTAGCCACGCGAGATGTGGAAGATAGCTAAACGTTTCATTGAGGGTATACGATGTCCATGATTACCCGTCGCCTGGGCGTATCCAACCCACCGAGAAGCCTGCGGCGCCTACGTTTTGGTGACCTGTCGCGCACAACGGGGCAGCCGTTGACCCACGCGATCTGCTTAGTGCGTGGGCTATCAAGGGCGCACATCAGGCTACTGAGCGAGGACGCCTCATGGTAGGGCACAATCTCGCCATTCGGGTGTTGAATCTTGATCACAGCTCGGGCAGGTAGAGCATCTCGGCATCCCAGGCGCCGAGGATGTAGTAGTAAAAGCCGAAGGGGGACTGGGCCAGCACGATGGGATCACGCTTGATCTCGCGGTCGGCGACCTCGCGGAACTGGTCGTTGGTGGCGATCACGAAGAGCCGAGGCTTCTTGCCACACAACTCCATGGTCCTATCAGTGACGGCTTTCATCATCCGGGTGGCCTCGTCGGGCATCTCGGGGATGAACATGTCGGCGTCCTTGAGCACGAGCTCGTGCTTCTCGCACAGGGCCATGACCTTGGCGTGGTCGGTGGTGTCGAGGCGGGAGAAGAACTCGCGGAAGGTGGTGCCGTCCTTGGACTTGGCGTCGTACTTCTTGCGGTTGCGCAGGCACTGGAGCAGGGCGTCGACCTCGGCGGTGGAGTACTTGGTGCCCTGGATGAGGGACCGCTTGGCCTCCATCATCTCGATCTTCGTGTCGAGGCCCTCCAGCGACCAGTGCGTGGGGACGCGGCCGAGCTCGGCCAGCACCTCCTTGGGGCGCACCCTGATCTTGGCCACCTTCTCCGGGGCCGGGGCGGGCACGCCGAGCACCTGCACGCCGGACGTGTCGGGCGTCAGCCACGCGGCGGTGGGGGTCGTCGCGTTGGTCGAGACCATGTTGATGAGGCTATACTGGGTCGGGCCAGTATGGGCGAAGCCGCCGCCGGCGAACCGGTCGGAGCGGAAGTCGGCGAGGAAGTCGCCGCCCGGCGACTCCTTCTGATCTTTCACGACCGCTTCCTCGACCTCGTCGGCTGTGCGGCCGCTAATGGCCGCGATGAGCGTCTTGATCAAACTTGGTTTTTTCATAAGATGCCTCTTAGTTCCTCGGAATAGGGTTCCGAAGCTTAGTGCGGTATGTGGCCTTGAGGTCGCTACCCTGGCAGCCGTCCGCCGACCTATACCAACTGAGGGTACCGTCCTCACCGGGGAGCCATATCTCAATTTCAGGCGTCGGTGCCCTAGGCCCGATCTCCTCGGGCGCCAACAGGCGCCAGCCGTCCTTCACGCCCACGCGCGAGCCGCGCAGCTTGCACGGGTTGTAGCCGGCGGCGACCTCGTCCTTGGGCCACTCGCCGGGGAAGACCATCTTCATCTCGTCCCAGTCCCAGGGCGCGAGCGGCAGCTCCCGCGCGTGGAGGGCGCGCAGCTCGGCCTTGCATTTGAGGATGGCCCTCTTCATGTCCTCAAGGGCGTCGTTGGAGGCTGGCCAGCCGCCCCGCGCGCACCATTTTTTGGCACAGTCCAGGACGGCGCGGGGCAAGTCGTCGGGGTCGAGGAGGAGGGGCTGCATCCAGAGCAGGCGGGTGGCCCGCTCGGAGGCCGTCTTCGACTCCTTGATGACCTTGCGCCGCTTGTCGGCCGTCTCGCTGAGGGGCTCCAGGAGCACCTCGTGGTGCACGTGCCAGTACCATGTCAGTTCGATGCTCATAAATCCTTCCGGTTCCCGCTCAGCCTCTTGCCGGCGCCCGCGGTGACCCGCACGATGACCTTCTGGACCTCGCCCACGATGTCCTCCAGGACGTAGGGGAGCATCCCCACGTCCACCAGCCGCAGGCCGAGCGGGCGGGCCTCCGCGTCGAGCTGCGCGAACATGGCGTTGAGCATGTCCTGCTGGCCAGCCTCGGCGTAGCCCTTTCCCAGCCAACCCTCGGTGAGCGCCACGGTGTAGGGGCGCCCCCGCTGGACGTTGTGCACCTTGGGCAGCAGGTCGGCCCCGTCGAGGACCACGATGACCGGGGGGTGCGCGCCGGCGACGGGGTTCGCGGCCCCGGGCGCGGCCCGCAGCACGGCCTGCACGTCGCCGTCGTAGACGGCGCACACGGTGAATCTGTTGGAGCCGCTCACGCCTTCTTCCCCAGCGCCCGCAGGCGCTTGTCGATAGCGGCGGCGCACAGGGCGCCGGCCCTGGCCAGGTCACGGATCTCATCCTCCAGCCTGCCCGCGGCGGCCTCCTTCTCAGTCCTGAGCACCCGGCGGTGCTCGGAGGTGCCCGGCTTCCACCAGGAGGCCTTCCACGGCCAGACGGTGACCATGACGCCCTCCTTGTTGGGCAGGCACATGTTCTCGGCGCGTACGCCGCCGGCGTTGAGGGCGTAGGCGGCCGCCCCGCGCTCCAGCTCGCCGGCCCGGTAGGCGTCGTCGCGGCCGGCGTCGAAGCCCTCGGCCTCGACCTGGCGGGCGCGCTCGACCGCGATGAGGTGGACACCCTCATTCGTCATAGATTTGCTCTCTTTTTTCATGGATGGTTATGATGCCGAACAGCCGCCACGTGGTGACCCTCCACGCCCGGAACCAAAAGTCGCCGGAGCAGCCCTGGCTCGCCTCGAATCTGACGGCCTTGGTGATCATCCCGCCGCCGTCCCCTTCCCCGGCTTGCCCTCCCACAGCCACGCGACGGGGAGCTTCGCGAAGCCGGGGTCGAGCGGACGCCACGCCAGGCAGGCGGGGCGGAGCCCGACGTACATTGAAAGGTAGGCGGGCGGGACGCCGCTTAGGCACATCCTGGTCTTCAGCGTCTGCACCTGGCCGTCCGTGGCCACCTCCACGCAGTAGGCCTCGACCGGCTGGCCGGGGTTCGGCTGGGAAGGCCACGACCCGTCGGGCCGCCTGACGACCCAGCCGTCGCCCGCGGCTGGGCCCGCGTCGCGGAAGTCCCGGTGGTCCACCAGCTCGTCCACCTTGCAGTCCTCCAGCTTGAAGCCGCTCTCCGGGGGCCTCGGCAGGGCGACGTGGAGTATCGTCGACGCGTCGTCGGCGACGTGCGCCACCCTCCTGCCGAACTCGTCGCGGTGGACGTAGACGTACACGGCTACTTCACCCTCGAATAGTAGGCGTTGCTGACCCCGGCCTGCGCGCTCCAGCGCCACTGGTCGAGGACGTACTGGGCGAACTCGCCCTCGGTCAGCTCGATGACCTTGTCCTTGGTCCAGCGCATCATCGAAATGACACGGTCGTAGTCCTCAGTCTGGTCGACGGGGGCCGCGACCTGCACCTGGACCTGGAGGGGGATGCGCTTGCCCCTGCGGGCCAGCCTGAGCATCTTGTCGAGCTGCCGGATGACGGTCTTCCGGTAGCCCTCCTGCGCCTTGAGGAAGATGGCGCGGTGGGCGTTCCTGTTGGCCACGAGCTTGGCCAGCAGCTTTTCCTTGTCGATTTTCACGGTTTCCATAAAGCCTATGAGAACTCACTTCGGCGCGGGAGCAACCGGCGGAACTCGCGGGGGTCGGCTGGTGAGCCTGTATGCCCGCACCACCCTCTCGTTGACGATTTCGAGGAGCGTCCAGCCATTTTCGTATGCAGCGGCCAAAAGAGCGTCCCATTGCCCTGGCCGCATTGTGATGTAACCCTGACCCGCCGGGCCCACCACAGGAAATGGGGAGGGGAGTGGGATACGATCTAGCAGCGGACGTTTCATGGGATGCAGGTCAGAAGGGCGGCGGGAACCTGGAGCCCTCGGCACCTATCTCCGGCCACCGCATGCGGTCCGGCCCGGCCCGCTCGGCGGCCCGCCTGAGCGCCTCCAGCTGCGGGGCGTCGAGGCCCTTGCTCTTGTGCTCCTCGATGCTCTTCAGCAAATGCTCGACCATGCCGGGCGGCATCGCCGCGACCAGCTCCTCGGCCATGCCAGGCGGCACCGTCGACGCGAGGTGGTCGGCGAGCAAGTTCAGGACCTCGCCCAGGGCCTTCTCGAACTCCTCCGGCGAGAAGGTCTCGTGCCCGACGGGGAGCCCGACGACGGCTTCGAGCTTCGCCTTCAGCGCCTCGATGAAGTCCTCCCCGGACCCGCCGATGAAAGGCTCGCCGCTCACCGGTCGCCCTCCTCGCCCCTGGCGTCCTCAAGCTCGGCCTCGGCCAGGGCGTCGGACTGGCGGTAGCGGACGGGCTTGCCGTCGACGAGGCCCACCGCGTTCCGGGCGGCCGCCTGTGCGTCCTTGGCCATCCTGAACACCTTCTCCGCGTCGGCCTTAGAGAGCATCCGCATCGAGAAGAACGACGGCATGCCGTTGATCGAGCGGGGGCCGGCCTCGGAGAGGTACTCGTAGATCAGGCCCGGCGGGTTCTTGATCATCTCCCTGCGCTGCTTGGCGCCCATGAAGATGAGGACCATGAACACGGACGAGAGGTCCTCCGGGCTGCGCAGTGAAGACGCGGCCCGCGGCGATGTCCAGCGCGAGCTGCCCGAGTTCGGCTTCGGGGAGGTCCTTCATGTATCAGGAAAATGTTTACGCCACCCTCGGCCTGCTCGACGGCATGGGGCCGGGGCTGGGCTTCTTCTTCGCGTCACGCTCGCGAACCTCCACAAGCATCGGCGGGATGGCCTTGCCCTTGAGGCGGCGGATGTCGAAGTCGAGCGGCAGGATCGCCTGTCCGGTCTTCTCCAGCGTGCCGCGGGGCTGGATCTCCACGTGCGTGCAGCCGCTGACGTGCACCAATAGGTTGATCGCCATGCCGGCGAAGCCGGTGTAGGTGTCCTCGACCTGCGTGCCGAGCACTTCGATTGGGATCTCGCAGTCCACAAGTTCGATTTTGTGCTCGCCAAAGCCTTCAAGCCTCTCCGCGGCCAGCCAGACTTGCTTGAGCGGCCGCTGGTCGGCCGGGTCCAGGCCCTTCGGCTGGACGAGGTACAAGTGCGAAAGATCCAACCCGATCTGCAGGAGCGTCACGGTGCCCCTGAGGCCCGTCGCAAGGTCCCTGACCTTGCTTCCAAGCTTGATGATTTTCATTCTAGTTTTTGTTTACAACTTTATGTCTACAACAAAATGGTGGCCGCATGTCAACTGAAACCCGACGCCGTCAGCGCCGCACACGCCTCCATGGCCGCCTTGAGGCCCTGAGCGATCTCGACCCACCGCACGGCAAGGACGACGGCGTACACGGATGGCTTCACGCCGTAGGCGCCGCAGGCGTAGGCGTCGTTCGCCTCGATCAGGGCCGTGATGGACCCGCCCCGCAGCACACCGAAGTCCAGCAGGAAAGCGACCGGCCCGCCCGCGGCGAAGTACGCGTACGCCGCGTCCTCGACGACGCCGCGGTCCACCGGCGTGGCCTCGTCGCCCCAGTAGTGCCGCACGTCTAGGACGCGCCCGAGCAGGACGAACGCCCGCCACTCCGACTTGAAGTCGACCACGTCCGAGCACCAGATCTCGTCGTCGGGGCGAATCCTGGCCAGGGTCGGCGTGCCGGTGACGAAGCCGGTGAACTTCTTGACCCGGCCCCGCGGCTTGACGAAGAGCGGCGCCCTCCCGCAGACCTCCCGCCAGGTGGACGGCCACACGCACCGCCGGAAGAACCGGCGCAGGCAGTCGGGGTAGTCGAGCGGCCAGGGCGGGGTGAGGCCGAGCTGCCTCAGCGCCATGTGGACGACCGGCACCGTGCCGCCCACCAGGGTGCCCGTGGAGAGGGGCACCCGGCCCCTGAAGAGGTTCTTCTCGTAGAAGCCGAACCACGGGACGCGCGGGCTGAGCGCCGACAGCCCGGCGGCGAGCGCCTGGCAGTCCGTCTCCAGGCGGCCGGGCGACTCCAGCAGGAGCTGCGCGGAGGTTATCATGTCAGCTCCCGATGGCGATCGAGCCGTCGAGGATCTGGGCGATGTACTGCTCGTGCGTCGCCTGCGCCCGGCGCCTGGCCGGCCCGCCGGCGACGCGCTGCCAGAAGGAGGGCCGCGAGGACATGTGGGCGTCCACGCGCCTGGCCTCCTCGATCCTGGCGTCGAGCGTGCCGCCGGCCAGGGCCCCGGCCTCGACGCCGCGGCGGGCCGTCTCCAGGGCCCTCGCGATGGCCTCGCTCCGCCACCAGTGCGCCGGGATGTCCCGCGGGGTGTAGACGACGCGGGGGACGCCGTCCCATTCCGGCCGCGCGCCCACCGGCCCCTGCACGCCCGTCGGGCCCACCGGCCCCTGCATGCCACCGCGCGGCCACATGCGCGTCGGCTCGACATGCCCGCGCGGCGGAGGCCCCGCGCCGGTGACCCCGGAGGCGGCGGCCCATCCCGGCCCCGTGGCCCCGGGGAACATGGCGAACGCCCCGGACTCGCGCGCCCCCGGCCACGCGTCCGCGCCGCGCACCTCGAAATTGGAGTTCATCGCCTCGATCACGCGCACCTGCTCCTCGGTCATGGGGGGCGTCGCGCCGGGCCGGTCCAGCCAGGCGGGGTGCTCCACGGGCTGGCCGTCGACGGGGGCCGTCAGGACCATCTCCTCGCGGTAGCCCGCGCCGAGCGGCCCCTGCCACTCGCCGTCCTCGTTCTTCCACCAGCGGCTACCGTCGCTAGTGTCCTCGACCGCGGGCAGGCCGCGCCACTCGCCCGGCCGGAAGCGGGCCTTCGGGGCCTTCGGCTTCTTCGGCCTGGGGGCGGAGGGCTCTTCGAGGTCGAACTTTCGGATGGCGGCCACGGCTCTGGAAAGAACTCAGGTCATGTAGACCGGCACGCACACCGGCACGGCCACCGGCATCATCACCGTGATCATCGAGATGAACACGGGCACGGGCACCGGCACGGGCACCAGCACGGGCACCGACGGCGCGGCTGGCGCCCACCCCCAGCCCGTCCAAGCCAGCCAGCCGAAGCGAGGATCGAAGCAGACCGTCCCGGGCGGCGGAAACGGCTGGGGGCAGTTCGAAGTCCAGAACGACGGGCGCGCGGGGGCCGGCTCCGGGGGCGGGGGCGGGTCGCCGAGGTCGAACCTGCGGATGGGCGTCTGCACGGGATTCGAGCCGCGATGGCCGGGCATTTGTTTACAAGCCCCGCAGCTTCCTGCACCCCGGGTTGCCGGACATGCAGGGGCCGCCGAAGCGCCCGCAGAGCCACGTGCCGCAGGTGATGCGCCTGGGGCCGCGCACGCACCTGACGCCTTCGGGCGAGGAGTCGTCGGAGACGTAGTAGCGGACGGCGGTCTCGGTGACCTTCGGCCCGCGCCTGAGGAGGCCCGCGGCCCCGCAGAGGCGGAACTGCTCGCTGAACAGGCGGGGCGCCTTGGGCGGGGACACCGTGCCGGGGGCGGCGGACTCCATCTCGGCCAAGACGGTGCCCTCCAGCGTCTGGAGGGCGCAGCCGAGCACGTAGAGCTTGCCGCGCAGGCCGCCCTTGGGCGGCAGGGCGTTGACGGCCGCCCAGAACGGGCGGGACTTGGGGCCGGAGTACCGGCGGTGGAGGGGCTTGGCCCGGCGAAGGAAGGCCTGCCGGTCCTTGGCGAACTTCCTGAGATCCTTCAGCCATCGGGCGTGCGTCTTTTTCGGTGTCTTTTTTGGTGTCTTTTTTGGCATCTTCATGGCGGGTTCAAAGTTCGACCTGCTTGCCGTCGAAGCCGATCCAGGGCTCGTCCCTCCAGTCCTCCCCGTCGCCGCGGTCGCCCCAGTCCGTGGCCGCCGTCGGGGTGTCGATCTCCGTCCACGGGGCGCCCGGCGGGACGTCGCGCTGGTCGCCGCCCGGCCCGGTGTACTTGACGGGGGTGGAGGGGTTCCGCTCCGCGAACAGGGCCACCGCGATCAGGAACGCCCGCTCCGGCGTGTCCGTCGCGACGTACGGCCCCGGCCGCAGGAGGCCGAAGTCGTGCACGACGCCCCTGACGTACCGCCGGCCCCGGCGGGGCAGCCGCTCGTACGCGGCCTCGTTGAACGTCCTCGTCTCATTCACGGCACGGTCTGGAGCCTGAAGGGGGAGACGATGACGCGGGGCTCGACGTAGACGGGCTTCACGTCGCCGCCGTTGGGGTCCTTGAGGAGCACCCAAGTGCCCTCGGCGGTGGCGGGCGAGTAGAGGCCGTTGGGGTCGGCCTGGGCGATGGTGGTCGCCCCCTGCCCGTAGGGGATGGTCTGCTGCGGGTTGGTGAACTGGGTGGCGTAGGGGATGCCGTAGCCGACGGACTCGCCGAGGAAGACCAGCTTGCCGGTCATCTCCGCCACGATGTAGGTGTAGGTGACGAGGCCGTTCTGGTCGCGCAGCTCGATGATGTCCTTCAGGAGCTTCTTCTCCCTGAAGTTGTGGACGGCGGGCATGCCGACGGTCATGTTGGACTCGCGCTGCAGGGTCTCCTGCCGCTGCTTCTCGACGGCGATGCTGTCCGGCGTGCCGGAGCAGGAGTTCTCGGCGCCGCACCAGAGCAGCGCGAGAGGGATCAGGACTGTGAGGGCCAGCTTTCTTTTCATGGGGGCTGGGGGTCAGGGGTTATTGGTTGAGGTGCTTGCGGGCGCGGAGCTGGCGCATGAAGCCCTGGAGGTCGGCCGGGAGCTTCTCGTCGGGGTAGTCGGCGTAGCGGTGGAGGATCAGGCTGGCCAGGGCGTCCTTGCCGCCCTCGTCGGCGGCGACGTACTGGGCCTCCATGCCGTAGAGGTCCTGGATCATGCCCTGGTTGTAGGCCTTCGACTGCTCGAAGGTGGAGCGGCGCACCGCCTCCATCCTGGGGTTGAACACCTTGAACAGGAAGTAGTCGTTCCCCTGAACGACCCATCCGATGGCCAGCACCGCGAGGAGGCCGGCGAGGAGTATCGTGGCGATTTTGGTCTTCATGGAAGGGGGTCACGGGGCGAAGGACTACCCGGGGGCGTCCCAGTGCTCGCATGACTGGCAGAAGCGCATGGTCAGTCCCTGTCGACGCAGATGGCGATGACGCCCCCGACGGCGAGGACGATGAAGAAGACGACCTGGCAGCCGCCCACCCACCGCCAGAGGGACGGGTGGCTGTGCTTCCACCAGACGCCCTCGAACACGTCGAGCATCCCCTTGGCCTCGCCCTGCTCCTGAGCCGTGATCTGCTGGATGGCGGCCTGGTACTGGAAGGAGCCGACGTCCATGTTCAGGATTTCGTGCAGGCGCCCCTGGAGGCTCTTGACGGCCTCCAGGTTGCGGTCGAAGGAGTTGTCCGGGGTCGTGAGGAGCACGGCGTTGTGCTCGCCGGCGAAACCCCCGGCCTCCAGCGCGGCCACGAAGGCGTCGACGTACTTCGACTTCTGCGGGATGGTGGAGGCCTTCTCGGCGAGGCTCCAGTACGACCCGAACTGGCGGCTGTACTGGTACTCGCCGACGATCTCGTTGGCGACGTTGAAGACCGTGGCGGCGACGCCGACCAAGAGCATGACGATCCCGGCGGGCGTGAGGGCGGACCTGTCGGAGGGCGACGATATGGTGTCCATAAAGGTTCAGCGCAGGCCGAGGACGCCGGTAACCCCGACGCCCGCGGCGAGCAGCAGGGCGACCATGCCCGCCTCCGCGAGGGAGGCGCACTCGCCGCTGCGGACCTCGTGGGGCCACGGCCGCGAGAAGTCGAACAGCGTCACGGTCCAGTAGTTGACCTGGTCGGGGCCGATGTGCCGGGCCTTCCAGTCGCGCCTGTCGAGGCAGGCCAGCACGGCCTTGGAGTCGCCGGTGAAGTTGGGCAAGCCCTCGAAGACGCACCGGTCACCGTCGAACCAGCCGCCGGGGTCCACGAGGTGATAGTCCGAGTCGAAGGCGGGGGGACGCATGACGAGGCCAAGCGCACGCTCGGCGAAGAGTTTGTTCTTCGCGGTGGCGTCCAGGGCGTTCCAGTCGATTGTCATTGAGAAGGCGGTTGAATCTTCGGCTTGGTGATCTGGTGATTGTATTCGTCGGCCAACGAAGCGGCCATGAAGACCTCCAAGGCGTTGAGAGCGGCCTGGGCGTCGACGCCCGACACGTCGGTAGAGGTCGACAGCCCTCCGTCCGGGCGCAGCATCTCGGCCCTGGTGGCGATGTTGTCGGCGTCGATCACGACCTTCCAGCCGTGGCGGAGCAGGCGGTTGATGAGGGGGTGGGGCGGGCTCATGCGCAGTTTGTGTTAGACTATTAGAACTGCGGGTCGCAACTTTTTTCGTAAACAAAAGTTAGAGTCCGATCTCCCGCAGCCACCGGCTGTACGCCATGACCGTCGCGTCGTGCGCCGCCCGCATCGCCTCCAGGTTGCCGGACTTGACGGCGCAGTGGAACTCCGCGTTGGCCTCGTTGAACTGGCGGAGCCAGAACTCACCCTGGACGCAGGCCTGCTCGCGCCCCACGCTGTAGCGCACGAGGCCGACGAGCGCCGCAGCGATCGCGATGTAGACGAGGCCGACGGGCAGCGAGACGCAGCTGTTCGCGACGCCCAGCCCCGTCGTGACGACCACCATCCCGACGGCCAGCCACTTGGAAAACCTAGCCGAGGCCGCGCTTGGACCCTTGATGATTTCCATTGGAAAAAACCGCGGGCGGCGCAAGCCGCCCGCGGCTATGAATCCATCCACTCTCCAGCGCCGGGGGCGCTGGCAAACGAAAGTTAGGAGACAGGGGCGGACGCCACCTCGACCGGCCCGGACACAGGCGAAGGCGCAGCCGAGTCGGGCTGGGCAACCACGGGGGCGACGGGCACTGGCGGCGGAGACCGGGGCGGCTTGACGGCGGGGGCCACGTAGGGGCGCTTGCGGACTTCGATGAAGCCGGAGGCGAGCAGGCTCTTCTTGTAGAAGGAGAGGACGCGGGTCGGCTTCTGCCGGGAGTTCCCGAGGTGCCTGGCCATCGCCGCGATCAGCTCGCGCCGGGTCAGGGGCCGGTGGTGGGTGCGGAGCACCGACACAATCATGCAGCCCTGCGGGGTGAGCTTGGACGGGTCAGCCGCCCGGAGCGCCCGAAAGGTGGCGACCATGCGTTGCGGTCTTTTGGCGGTTGTTTTCATAGTTTCACTGACAAGAACTGCTAGCACACCCACGCGATGTTGTAAACATTTATTACCAGAGGCCGAGCCTGTGGCCGAGCGCGCCCAGGATCATGGCCACGACGGACACCAGCATGGCCGCACTTATGACGTTGTCCCTGAGCCTCTCCCGCCGCTCGTTGCGCCGAAAGATCCTCTCCGTGTCCTCACGGACCCCGCCCATGACCCTCGCCCGCTGATCCTCGGTGAGCGATGGCCCCTTCGAGCCTTCCGGCCCCTTGTCGTTCATAGCATTAAGCATGGGGAGGGGGAGCGGGCCACTTGTGCTTCCACCATGTAGAACTGGCCGTGGTGTCGTTCTGGCAAAAGACGTAGGGGGACCCCCTCTGCTTCCTCACGATGCCCTCCCAAAAGGGGAGGTTTTCGGACAGGTGGCGCAAGAAGGCCTCCGTGGGCGGGTTGAAGATCCACGCCGCCCCGACGGCCCGGCAGGCCTCCTCGGCGACCCTGGCCCGCTCGTCGGGGCCGGCCCGGAGGTAGGACGTCCCGCCGACGGCGAGCGCCTCGAACGGGTAGAACAGGCCCTTGTAGACCTCGCCGTCGAAGCAGGAGCCGGGCGGCAGCTTAGCGAAGTCGGGGAGATTGGCGACCTTGTAGTGGTAGCGGCGTCCGTGCCGGTTCTGCACCAACAGGGCGATGCCGTCCACGACGACGGGGGAGAAGAAGCTGCGGTCGGCGTCCGACAGGGCCGAGGCCCGCACGGTGGCGACGCCAGCCCTGTCGCCGTTCAGCTTGGGCTGGAGGGTGTCGCCGTTGCCCTTGAACTCCAGCACCAGTTCGACGGCCCTCGCCGGGTCGGAGAGGGCGCGCCCCTCGGCGGGGCGCATGGGATAGAAAGGCACCGCGATGCCGGGCACCACTCTGACGCGGGTCGGGGGCATCAATCGGCCCTCGGCGTAGCCCCACCCAACGCCAAATCGACGTTGAGTGAAAGACAGACAAGAGCGCCGTCCTCAGCATTGGTCTGAGACATGCCACAGACGTTGAAGGAACCAACGTGACCAGTGCCACGCAAAGCCCGGCGAACACGCTCCAAGTCTTCTAGCAGATGGACACGCTCCTCAGGGGTACCAGCCTCTATGTAAAGGCTGGGCACGTTATCATGGACAACAACCTGAAGGTGCATGTTACTCGACGGTGGCGGTGATGGTGTTCTTGACGACCTCGGTCACCTTCTCTTGGTCGCCCACCTTGGGGAAGGCCGCCCAGCGGGTCTGATGGAACCCCTCGCGGACGGTGACTTTTTCGAAAGTGCTGAGCGGGCACGCGGTGCCTTCGGGGAGGTAGCCACGCTTGATAAGCTCGGCGGTGACGGTCTCGGCGGACTTCCGGTAGGCGTCGTAGATGCGCTTGCTGAACTCGCCCTTGTCCTCCCCGACCTTGGAGACGAACACGGCGTCGTCGAACTTCGCACCCGCCCTCTGCTGGACGTAGTCGTTAATGTCCTTGCCGAGGGACTTCATCAGTTCGTCGACGGCCTCGACGTTAGCGATGATGGAGTAGCGGTCTTGAAAGCTGACCCGCACCGAAGTGCCCTCCCTGTCCGTGAGACGCACCGTCGCGACGGGCTTCATCGGCTCGGCGATGTTGTGGATGAAGAGGCGGTGGGTGGCGTCGGCCTTGATGGTCGGCTCCAGTTCGGCGATCTCGGCCTCGGCGGCGCGCTTCGCGCGGATGGCCTCGGCGTAGCGGCGGAGCCCGTCATTCTCGATGACGAAGCTGGGGACGTCGGTACCGTTCTTGGCGCCGGCGGTGGTGGAGGTCTTGAGGGCAACTGTCTTGAGTGGCATGGGAGGGTGGATTGGATTTTGTTTTGGTGAGTTCTAAACTATGCCCGGAGTATGGGGGTTCCGGCCCCGGTTGTAAACAAAAAAATGTCATAAACTTTTTGCTTGCAACCCCGGCCCGCTTCCCCCAGCCTCCCAGGAGTCACCCGCCATGCCCCGCTTCGTAAAAAACCTCAACTACGGCCTCATAAAGGACATAGACCTCCAGAAGATGAGCCGCATCGCGCCCATCATCGCGAACGTGGGCGCACAGGCGTTCACCGAACTGCTGCTGATGCACCTCCACGCCCGCGTGGGCATGACCTTCATCATCCAGAAGAAGGTGACGGACGACCTTAGGCTGACGGACTTCCACGAGGGCCGGTTCGAGGACCTGACGTGGCCGAGCACGACCATCGAGTTCAACTTCGAGGACCCGGCCCTCGGCACGCTGCTCGCGGGGAAGCTCACGCGGCAGCAGGTGCTGGAGGCGTCCGAGCGGCTGAACGTGACGCTGCGCGGCTACACCGCCGCGCCCGACCACGACCACCAGCTCATCATGGTGTGCCAGGCCTCCGACGGGAGCGGCTCCTGCGTGATGGTCCACGACGAGCACACGTGGCCGCGGCTGATGGCGGGCGAGGAAGTCGAGAGCATGACGCCCACCGGCCCCGGCGACGGGCGCATGGAGAAGGCGGAGTCGGCCGAGATGATCGACCTCGCGAAGCTCTGCATGAAGCATGAAGGTGCTGGCCTACTCCTCGATCCCGCAGTTCAAGCCGGCGCCTGTGACCCGCCACCAGCTGCACTACGGCGAGGGCAAGCCGGGCGTCCGGGGCCGGCCGAACCGCCCGACCTTCCGCGTCATCTACCTCCCGCACGTCATCCACGTCGGCGAGCGCAAGCCGTCCGAGCCGACCGGCATCCACCGCGAGTTCAAGGGGCGGCGCGGGCACCTGCGCTACTTCCACAGCGACTACTTCGTGAACGTGAAGGGCCAGTGGAAGTACATCGCGCCCGTCGAGGTCGAGGGCGTCGAGCGCACCATCGCCATAGTGAGGGAGCCGTAGCGATGTCGCGCTCCCACAGGAACTGGCCCGGCGGAATCCACCGCTGCTCGAAGTGCGGAAAGGAGTACAAGCAGGGGGCGAGCCTCGCCGCCCACATCATCGCCGGGTGCACGCCGAAGAAGCCCCGGCGCTCCCGCTACCCGAAGCACTACCAAGACTTCCTAGACCGGCGCGCCGAAGCCGAAGCCGCCAGCCTGCCAAAAACTTTATGAAACCAACCCCCAAACTACTCACAACGGGCGTGTTCATGTGGCACGCCGAGGAACGCAGGAGCAACCGCTACGGCGCCTTCTACCCGGCGACCGAGAGCTACTCCGGCGAAATGACGAAGCTCCGCCGGATCGACCAGGGCGCGGTCAAGGGCTTCGACGGCAAGCGCGTCAGGATGTTCGCCGTCGTCGTGGAGAGCCGCCCGAGCGGCCACCTCGGCGATTTCTTCCTCGGCCTCAGGCCGAACCCGGCGCCGGTCGGCGCCACCGTCGAGATCGGCGTGGGCACGCTGCGCGTGACCAAGAACCCCGAAATCGGCGACACGCCCATCTTCGAGCTGCACCCGGACGACGGCCGGCGAGAGTTCTGGTGCGACCCGCGCAACTTCTACAAGCTCCACGACCAGACGGTGGAGTTCTACGCCGCAAGGACGAAGGCCGCCGCGCCGCCCGCCTACCAGGGCAGCCGGGATGAGGACGAGGCCATCGTCATTGGGACAGACCCGGCAGGAGCCGACCTCCAGGTGAAGACGAGATCGAAATCTTTCAGGATACCTGGCACCATCGCCAACATGGGCGGCGGCACGTTCATCGTCAGGGCGCCCGTCCTGTCGGAGGGTTCCCGCCACAAACTCGCACCCGAATGACACACAGATTTCGCTTGCATTGAAGGTAGGGCTATACTTAGGTGGGTTACTTATGAACTACATCCCACCAGAAGATGCAAACTCCCCCAAAGAACACTTGTTCTTGATCAAAGTTCTCGTTCACGGTTCCGAGGACACCCTGGCTCTCGCCCTCATAAAATACGACGACACCTTTACGCTCGGTCTCCGCTGGAACGGCGACAAGGACAGGCCAGCCGGGTACCCACAATCCTACGGCCATCCCAGTTGGTTCGTTGTCGAAGAGGGGTTTTTCGCCGAGCAGATTGTCAGCGGCCTGAAGCCCGTAGACCAGGCCTTCGTGCGCAACTTTATCGCGAAGCCGAAAGTACCGCCGCCCTGCCCGGACTGATCACTGGAAGGTGTAGGTGGCGGTGGCGCGCGGACTCGGAGCCACGCCGCTCAGGAAGGCCCGGGCGTTGAGCGTGACCGAGTAGCCGGGGTTGTAGGGCACGTTGACGGCGCCGCCGTAGGGCAGGCCCGAGTCGATTGACTGCGGGTCGGTGCCGTCGAGCGTGTAGCGGATGGTGACGTTCGCGTCGGGCGACGAGATGACGACGGCCACGCCCTGCGAATAGATGCCGGAGCTGACGCTGAGGCCGATCTGCTTGAGCCCCGTGGCATAGACGATGCAAGGCGCGACCGAGACCTGCATGGAGGCGCCGAACTGGTCGTAGACGGTGACCAGCCCGTCGATCGAGGCGCCGACCGGGGCGACCGTGCCGCTCGTGTCGACGTCCACGTTACCGCCCCAGAGGGTCTCGCCGATGGAAGTGAAGTCCCAGCGGTAGTTGACGGTGTCACCCTGGGCGTCGATGGCGTAGGCGGCGAACGAAGCCAGCTGGCCGACCGCCACGCCGGGGTTGACGGGGTAGGCCCACTGGATGACCGGGGCGGTGTTCATCACCAGCTCGACGATGCCGTTGGCGGTGGCGGAATAGCCCATTTCGTCGGTCACGGTCGCGCTGAACAGGCCCTGCCCGCCGGCAGGGATGAGGCCGACGACCTTGGTCAGGGTGGCGTAGTAGGTGTTGCCGTAGCCTCCGATCGGGGTGAGGATGGCGGCCGCCGTGGTGGCGTCCCAGAAGGAGAAGACGACGCTGGCGATGCCGCGCTCGTCCGGGTCGCTGACGATGGCGGAGAAGACGAGGTCCTGGGTCAGGTTCACGCCGGCCCTGGCCGTCGCCGGGTACTCGCAGAGGGAGATCGTGGGCGGCTGGTTCGGCGCCCCGAAGAGCGGGATCGTGCCGGTCGTGGTGAGCCCCGCCGAGTTGGCCACGGTGACCGACACGGTCTGCGGCTCGGAGACCTGGTAGCCAGCGATCTCCTCCGTCGTGCCGATGACCGTGGAACCCGACATCCAGAGGTAGGTCAGCGGCAGGCCGCCCGGGTCGGCCGCGAAGGCCGTAAGGTTGGTCGTGTAGGGCAGCGGCTGGTTGTTGACCGAGGCGACGATGAGCTGGAGCGACGGCGGCGCGACGACGCTGATCGCCTCCGAGACGCTGGCCCACTGGCCCATGTCGTCGACGGCGGTCACGGTGGCGATCGTATCGCCTCCCTGCGCGAAGGTCACGGAGGCCTGCGGCAGCCGCGTGGACACGGTGCCCGTGCCAGGGACGACCCAGACGTAGCCCAGGTTGGTGCCGGTCCCGTTGACGCTCAACTCCACGGTCTCGCCGACGTAGTAGGGCGGCGAGACGCTTATCGCGAAGTCGGAAAGAACCGGGACTTCGGGCGCCGGAACGTCGGGCAGCGCCACCGGATTGAGCACGGCCAGATCGTCGGTTCTCCTGGCCGTCGAGCCGGTGGTCGTGTTCGAGACCGGCCACCGGGAGTTGTCATAAGCGTCCTGGCCAAGGGTGGCCGAGTAAATCGTGGACTCGTGGGAAAGCGACACGATGGTGCCGTAGCTGTTGAGTGCCCCGACCCACGCCCCGGCCGGCAGGGACACCGGTGAGGCGGCGCTGGTGGAGACGGGGGTGAGGACGAAATCCGGCGGCGAAAGGGTGACCTGATAGAGCACCGGGGCGAGCTTGCGGATCTCGTAGCCATAGACGGCGAGCTGGCGCACCTGGCCGCGGCTCGGCACGCTGGCCTCGTTGGCCCATGTGAAGGTGAGCACCCAAGGCCCGGACAGGTTGGAGGCCAGGGTGAAGTCGACGGACGTCAAGCCCCGCGGGTTCAAGCCGGCGCCGTCCGGCAGGAGCGTCGCTGTGAAGACCGTCGCCGCGCCGCTGGAGCCTTGGAGCTGGATGCTGACCTCGAACCCCGCGAAGTCGTCGTCCACGACGCCGATGTTGCCGGCGTCGACGGTGATGCGGTAGTACCCGGCGACCAGGGCGTCCGGGACCTCGAAGGACAGGTCGCCGTTGTACGGCAAGGCCGCCACCCCAAGGGCCGTCCCGAAGCTGTTGGCGTTCAGCCAAACCGAGAAGGCGTTCGGCTGGTCCGACCAGACCTGCGACTGATTGTAAATGAAGAGGGGCGGCGTGGCGACAGTCCCGGCCCAGGGGGCCACGTAGACGACGCCCGTCGTGCCCATGCCCGCCACGGAAAGACGGTTGCCCGAAACGGCCAGGAGCGAGACGGCATCGGTGGGCTCGTCGTAGCCCATGAGATCCGGGCCGACGATGGCCTCCTCGGCGGCGGGCCTGGAACGCAGAGGCAGCGATACCGTGAACTCCGGCCCGGAACCCGTGTTGTCCAAACCGACCTCATAGACCGTCGTGCCGTCGCCAGCCAGGATGTAGGCCCGGTCCTGGGCCGCGTTGAAGTTCGGCAAAGCCGCGACCGTGCCGGCCCACGCCTGGCCCACGAGCGTGCCCGCGTAGGCATAGGTTTCGCCCGGCAGCACACCGGTCGTCCCGGCGAGCACGACCTTGCCCGCGCCCTCGATCTCCGGGCCCTGCAGGCCGAGCGGGAAAAGCGGGGGCACGACTTGGGCGCCGCCGAGCCCGACCAGCTTGAACTCGTCATCCCCGTCGAACTGGCCAGTGGCGTCGTACCGGCCCACGTAACCCTGATCCAGGGCCTCGGTGGTGGGCCGGGTGGCCGCGTTGGTGCCCGCGGCGGGCACCACGAAGCCGGAATCGAGGATGGCAAGGCCGTACCGGTCACCCCGCACGGAACTGACGTAGGGAAGCCCCTCGACCGTCTCAAGCGGGGTGAACGCCGGGTTGCGCACCACGGCGAGATCCGAGCCGAGCTTGATCGAGGCCCAAAGACTGAAATCCTGGAGGTAGGAGAGGCCTTCGGTGCCGTAGATAATGGCCTGCGAGGGGGTAGTCGGGTCGAAGATCCCAGCGGCCGACACCGTGACCGGAGACAGCGCCGGGTCAGCCGCGCCAAGCGTGAGCAAGGAAGTGGAGAGGCTGACGAACACATAGGCCTGCGCGCCAGCAAAGGGCACCCAGCCCGTTGACACGGCGGTGCCATTGGACTGCACGGCCATGGCCGAGAACCCGGAGGACCCGACGTACAGCGACACGGGGCCGAGCAGGGCAAACGTCTCCGCGATGGGCTGGAGCTGGCCCTGCTGGACGTAAAGCCCCGCCGTGAACCCGTCGTCGCCGATGGCTCTCGAAGCCGTCGAAGTCAGGTCAACGCCCACCGGCAGCGAAAGGCCCCACCCGCGGAAGGGGTCCCACACCCGGTGCGACGGCATGAGCTGCGGCGCAACCGGGTCAGGATAAGCCGTGACGTCCTCCACGACCAGCGCACTGTCAGGGTGCTCGGCCATCGGCCACCAGGCCGTGAGGTCGTCGTACCTCGCCGGAACCCAACATTGGGCGGCGATCAGGAGCTCCTCCGAGACAAGGCGGACTTCCGCGAGGCCCCCACCGCCGAGGACGCCAAGGCCCAGGCGGACCGGGGCGGACGCCTCCGGCTCGTCCAAGGCGACTGCTCGGACGCGATAGGGCTTCACCGAATAATTGAGATCGAGCACGCGCAGGCCGTACGCCACCCCAGCGTCGTCCACCACGCGCGCTTCGGGGCCGATCAGGGTGGGCATCGGGTCCGCCCCGAACGGCATAAAGTAGTCTGGGGAGACCACCTCACCCCCGGCCCTGAGCAGCCGCCGCCAGGGGTACTCGTCCTGGGTCTCGTAGTCCCAGTCGACGCAGTTGACGCTCCCGTTCAGGTCCACGCCGACGTAGGCGAAGGTGCCGGTCACGTCGACGACCGCCTCCGGCCGCGCCTCGTAGCTGACGGACATCCCGGCCGGCGGCTCCGGCCTGATCGTGCCGCTATCGGCGACAACCCATTCGGCGACGACCGTGCCGGCGAACGCGGGGCCGGCGGCGATCCCAAACTCGCCCGCGCTGAAGTCGTACCAGCCGGACACGACGTCGCCCGTGACGCTGCCGCCGAAGTAATAGACGCTCCCGATTTGCTCGGTGGAGAGGGGGGTGGAGGAGTCGCCGAGCACAACAGAGAACTCGGCCGCGTAGTCGCCGAACGGCGCCTGCGGGAACAGAAGCGTCCCGAAGAAGGTGCCGGACCCGCCGCCGGTGAGAAAGTCGTAGGCCGGGTACGGGGCGTAGGCCGCCGCATCCCTCCCAAGCAGCCCGGAGGTCTTGCGGCGGGGGAGCCGGGTGGCCGCCCTCACATCCTCAAGATAGCCGAATGTCCTCGTCGCATCCGACTGGAGCGTGACCGCGTCCACCTGAGGCGTCCCGGCCGCCGCCTGGGTGACCGGCACCGGCGCGACTGTGCCCGCCAAAACGACCTTCTCCGGCCAGAGCGTGACCGCGGGCTCGGGCTGCCAACCGTTCGCCCACGGGCGCCACGGGGCCGGGGCAGTCCCCGCCGGGGTCACAAGGTCCGGGTTGGCCTCCAGATCGGTGTTTGGGATGGCCGCGATGGTGCCGGGGTCGAGGCTGAACACGCCGAGGTCGAAATAGCTTGTGCGGTACTTGATGCTGGACAGCGCCCCGAAGCACGAAAGCGTGCGCCAGGTGCCGGAGCCGGCCACAACGATGGGCAGGCCGTTGAAGCTGTCGCCAGGGACGAGCGCCTGGGCGAGCAACCCGGAGACCACGGTACCGCTGTCGAGGGCCACGCTGGCGACAAGCGCCGGGGCGCCGCCGGCCAGCGGATAGGAGCCGGGCACCGGATTGACGACGCTGCCCGCCGTCTGGACGAGCCTGAAGAAGGGGTTGGCGCCATTAACCGCCGTGAGGTAGAATGAGTCGCTGGTCCCGTCCGCCACCAGGGCCGGGCTGGCGTACTGGTAGAAGGCACCGTCGGTGAAGTCCTGCGGGTCGTAGTTGCCTTCCGGGTCCGGGAGGGTCGGCGTCGGGAAATAGTCCGGCACGGCCGCGAAGTCCCTGTCGTTGGCCGGGCTGCCGATGTCCAAGGCCTCGCGCGGCGAGAGCCTGCCCCACAGGGGCGTCATGGCGGCGTCACCGAAGCCCGACAGCTTGGCCACGGTAGCGAAGCTCTGGGCAGTGCCCTTGGTCTTGAGGCGCGGGAAGTAGGTGGCCATGGCCCGCTGCTGCCGGGCGGCGGCCTCCGCCGCCGTGTCGGTCGCCGGCCCGGAGTAGAGGGTCGCCCCCAGGCTCCGGGCGAGGAACTGAACCGTGTCAACGCCCACCTGCCGCAAGAGGTCGGTGCCGACGGTGACGGCGGTCACCTGCGACGGGTCGACGTCCATCTGCGCCGCGGCCCAGGCGAGGAGGGCCACCGGGTCGTCCACGGGCGTGTCGGGCAGGACGTCGAGCGTGCGCGTGATGAGATTGCCCGCGTCGCCGACATAGGTGGCGAACACGCAGGTGAGGGGCGCGGGGGCGGGCTGGTTGAGGTTCTCGAACCAGCCGACCAGCGACCTGAGGTCGGCGATCCTATCCTGGTACCCGCCGACGACCGCCTGGATCAACTTGCGCACGTCCAGGTCGACGATGAACTGCGGCAGGTCGTCGTAGAGATACGATTCTGGCAAATTGGCTAGCATAGCAGTCTCTCCCTCAAATGATTGTATGCCTGCCTCAGCCACACAAAAAACTCCTGCTGCGACGCACTGCCCTTCGCATAATTGCAACGCTTACAGCATGGAACGACGTTCGCCAAATCGTATCCCCCTGAGCTTTCCACTCGATCCAGGCCGTTGTAAAGATGCAGACCTACGAACGGCTTACATGACCGCACGATAACCTGAGCCGGTGGTCTCCCACAATAGAAGCAGTTGGAGTTGGCCAGTGTCACGAAATCCTGAAAAGAAAGACTGAACTTGATCCCGCGCAGCCGTGCCGTGCTCGCGATGCCTCGGTAAAGCACCCTAAAGGCCACTTCCCTTTCAGGCAGTTTACGAGCGCACCCGCAGCTCTTCACCCTGACAATGTTGGACGACTTCTGCCTGAACACATTTCCACAACGCTTACACTTAGCCAGATACCAACCTCCATCAAAACCGACCACTTTGACGTGTTCAGTCTCAAAAGAGAGGTACTTGAGTGGCGGATGCGGATGAGGCACAAACTAACTATGGCGGGGCCGGGCCGCCGCCCGGTAGTTAGGCTGGCCATGAGCGAAACCACGACAGGGACGGACACGCAGGACAACTACTTCTCCATCACCGCGCAGGGCATGGGAATCGGCGAGGGCGGCCCCGCCCCGACCCCCTACGTCGGCGCCGTCCCGGCGACGATCCAGCCGAGCAACCCGCAGGGCTACGACGCGATCCTGAAGATCTGCGACGGGGCCGGGCCGCTCACCCTCGCGGGCATGACCGTCGCCCAGGGCCACGAGGACTCGGTCAACTTCACCAACGGCTGCCACGACATCCAGTTCTCCGGGGTCGTCGGCGCGGGCACGATCCGGGGGCTCCGGGCCATCACGATCAAGGGCCCCTGCAGGAACATAACCTTCGGGCCGACCGTCATCGACCAGCACGGGACGGATGAGGACGTCAAGCTCGGCGACTGGCTGGACGAGTCCTACGGCGCCCCCGACCGGGTCGACCTCTCCAACATCACCATGCAGGACGGGTCCAAGGTCCAGGTCGTGGTCGGCCATTCCCCGTGGCCCAAGTACAACCCAAGCAAGCAGATCCTTTTCGGCTCCACGGCCGAGCTGAAGCTCTACTGGTGGTTCAAGCGGGGGGCGCGAATCCTCTGCGGGGTCAAGGTCGGCCAGCAGGGGCCCAAGAACTTCCTGGGGTTCATCGACCTCACCTGATGCTGAACACGCGGGGCATAACCCAGGTCGCGGTCGGCCTGAGCCGGGACTTGAGCAAGCGGGGGGCCGAGTTCGCGTTCGACCTGAACGAGAGGAGCCGCCCCTACCGCCGCATCGGGCAGTGGGCGCAGGGGGTGTGGCTCAAGTGGCGCGTCATCCTCGCGGCGGCCTTCGTCAACCTCGTGGTGTCGAACGGGCTGGAGGTGACGGTCAAGGGCGCGCTGCACTGGCACTGGGCCTTCGCGTGCGTCGACGGGATGGGGATGTCGTGGAAGGCCGCGGTGGCGCAGGCGATCCTGCACTCGCTCTGGAGCGGCGCGACCCACATCGCCGGGCAGAAGAAGGTGTCGGACGCCGGCTAGTGCATCCACTGCATGCTCTCGACGCGCTCGTCGCCATGCAGGGCGGCGTCGATGGCGTCCTCGATCTTGGCGATGAGGGCGCCGTGGTGCTTGGGGTCAGCCACGACATCCAGCGAATAGACGTCACCAGTGCCACCCGCGGGAATAATCTCAACGCCAAAGGTACGCTCGGCGGAAGGCTCGTCGTCGCCTCCCCCGGCGCCCTCGGCCTCGTGAACTTGAGACTCCTCGGGCTCCTCAGGATCATCCTCGTCAGGCTCAAGTCGGTATTTGAAGCCGCACTCCGGGCACTGGCAGATCTGGTAGACCGTTTCGCGCGTCTTCGGGTCGGTGACGTCCTTCAGAATGTCCACGCGCCGGCCGCACTTGGGGCATGTGGGCGGCTGCTCCGACATAAGCCAAACATCCAGGTCCTCCTTCACGCGGGGGCCCGCCGGCATGGTCTGGTCGAGCCTGCTCAGCTCCGCGAAGGTGGGCGAGCGGCCCGCGCCGCGGTCGCGGCGGCCCTTGCGCTTGCGCGGCCACATCCCGGCCATGGGCGAGGCGCTCACGGGGCACTCCAGCAATTTGTCGACGAGCGTCCGGCCCGCCTGTTCCACCCTGTCGAGATCAGTCATGCCCTAACTACTGGGGCACGAGCGTGGTGGAGCACTCCTCGATGGCGAGGCGGACTTCGCAGGGCAGCTCGGAGTCCGGCACGGCGACGCAGTTGCGGCAGCGCGTGACGACGTGGCCGAAGTCGTCGAGCACGACGTAGTAGGTCGTGCCGCGGTCCCCGACGGCCGTCAGGTGCAGCCACCCCTCGAAGTCCACGGTCCGGTTGATCTGGAAGATCTCATCCATCGGATTCGACGATACGCAAACAGGGCTGAAAGTAAACAACAAAAGTAAACATCATCCTGCGCGGCCAGTGGTTACGCGAAGTCGTAGACATTATTTTGTTTACAACTCCGACCCGCCTGTGGTAGCTTCCAGGCATGACCAGGATCACGCCCAAGAACATCAGGCGCCTGCGCGCCCGCGCGGGCCTCAGCCAAACGAAGCTGGCCGAGAAACTCGGCTGGCCGCCCAAGAAGGCCTCCATGATCTCGTGCTGGGAGCGGGGCGTCTGCCAGCCCTCGCTGATCGAGAGGCGCCAGTTGCGCGAGCTGATGCGCTCGACCCCGGTGACGCGTGCGCTTGGCATGGTCCGGGAGAGCCGCGCCAGGATGAACAGGTATTCCGGCGACCAGCGCGCAAAGTTGGAGGCGGCGGCGCGGAAAAAGCTGGCGAAGGAGGGCGCGCCCAAGACCGAGATGGTCTGGCACCCGCCGCTGGAGCAGCAGTGCGAGGCGCTGATCGGGGCGATGGCCGACATCGTCGAGCTGGCCGACCAAATCAAGGACCCGGAGGTCTTCAGGCGCCACGCCCGGAAGATCGCCGATCGCAGCCGCTTCCTCTCGATGCAGTGCCGGCTGACCATCTCCGACGCGGCCGCGCGCAAGCTGGTGCGCGACCCCAAGGCCGCGAGGTCCTAGGCGGGCCGGAACACGACCAGGGCCGACGGGAAGGGGGCCGGGCGGGGCGCGCCGCCGAAGGTGAGGCGCCCGCGGATGAAGCGGGTCTCGCCCTTCATGGCGTAGTCGTGCCACCAGGCCGTGTCGGTGCGGGCGGGCACGAGGCAGACGACGAGGCTGCTCTCGTACGCCTTCTGCATCCACCTGCCGATCTCGCGCCCGTAGGGCGGGTTCATCCAGACGCGCCCGCGCCAGGGCCGCGACAAGCCGTCCTGGGCCCGCGTGTAGTAGCGCCGGGCCTTGGCGTTCCCCGGGGTGGCGCAGGCGTCGAGGTCGAACGGGCCGAACTCGGCCTCGACCTCCTTGAAGAGGGTGTCGGGCGTCGCCCACTCGTCGGTGACGCTGGAGAACGCCTGGCGGCTTCGGAAGAACGGGGTGGCGGCCTCGCAGGCGAGCAGCCGGCCCACCAGGGCCAGGGCCTCGGCCCTCACGGAGGGGGCCGGCGGGCCGACCCTGAACACCTGCCCCGGCTTGGCGCGGCGGAGGGCGCCGGCCTGGGCGAGCGCCCTGGCGCGGTCGCGCCTGCCGGGCGGGACGCGCCTGACCTCGGACCACCCGGCCTCCGGGGCGCCGCGGCCCTTGGCGTAGATCCTGTAGGGCTCGGCCATCAGCGTGGCCCGATGAGCCGGTTGACCAGCTCGACCGCCGCGGGGTCCCCCCGTCCGCGCCGGGGCGGCGGCTGGACGGTTCGGACGACCTCGCCGTGGGGGTAGAGGATGTGCAGGGCGGCCTCCGGGCAGTAGCCGTAGCTCTTGCCGTCGGGGTCGCGCTCGGCGAACTCGTCCGCGTGATGCCTCTCGTCGACCACGGCGATCGGCAGGCCCGAGTCGCGGGCCGCCTGCTCGGCGCCTTCCACAGCGTCCTTCAGCGTTGCCATGCCCTAACTATCGAGCTCGGCGGCGAGGTGGGCGACGACCTTCCGGTACTCCGGCCGGAGCACGGGGTGCATGCCGACGAACCAGTCGGCGCCGAACTCGGCGAGCTGCTGCGTCGTGCGCCTCGGGTCGTCCGGGTCAGACTGGGCCATGCACATCAGGCCGTAGGCGGCGTGCAGGTCGCTCGCCTCCTCGTCGGTCAGCAGCTCAAGCTCAAGGCGGTCTTCTCCCATCCTTCTAACTACACCACTAATCGCAGCGCAACACAGACAAAAACATCATAAGCGAATGTTGTTTACTTTTCCCGGCAAAGCGGGTGGAAAAGCAGTTCTCTCCTTGGAACAACCGAACAAAGAAACCCACATGCACTCGAAACGAGCCCCATACTCAAAGCTGGAAACCCTGACCCCGAAACTCGCAGACCACCTCCTAGAAACCCTCACCCACGGCCCGCTCAACATCGACCAGGTATCCTTCCTGGCGACCGAACTGAGGGAGAATCGGTGGAGGAAGTTCCCGGGGGCCATAATGATCGCCGACGCCGAGCGCGTGCTGGTCGACGGCGCTCACCGGTGCGGGGCTTGCTCCCTCACCGGAATCTCGTTCCCGGTGTACATCTGGCACAACGTGCCGGCGGACACCAACCCCGACCTCGGCATAAGGGGCCACTCCCTGGCCGAGGCGATGAAGCTCAACAAGAACATCGTGTCTGCCGCCCGCCAGCTCGCCGCCGCGTGCTGCAAGCACCACCCCGTCAAGATGAGCATGGGATCGACCCTGATAGTGCTGGACGAGTTCCAGGGCGACATCGAGCGCGTGACCAAGGCCATGGCGGGCTTCAGGGCGGGGAAGCACGCGTGGGTCGTCGGCGCGCTCGCGCTGGCCTGCGGGGCGGACCCGGGGACGATCCCGTTCATCGAGGCCTTCGGCTCGGGCGAAGGCCTCCACCGGGGCGACCCCGCCAAGGCGGCGCGGCAGTGGCTCACCAACAACGAGCCGAGCGGCCACGACCACAACCACGGGGCGGCCGTCGAGACACTGCTCATCGCCGCCTACCACGCCGCGATGGGCGAGCAGATCACCGTGCTGCGGCGCAGCGACCAGGGGCTCAACTACTTCCTCGGCAGGAAAGCCGGGTTCGTCAAGGCCCTCCGCTCGGCGCTCACGCTCCTGCTGCCCCGCCCGCGCACCCAGCCCGTAGTTAGGGCGTGACCGACTACAGGAAGCTTGTGCGCAGGTTCCCGGGGGACGACGACGCCTCGTTCGAGGCGAGGGCGGCGCGCGCCGGGGACCTGGGGATCGAGGACATGGAGGACGGCGACCTCACGCCCGCGGGCCTCAAGGCCAAGGCCGAGGCGGTCCGCGAGATCGGGGGCGACTTCTGGGACGAGTACCGGGGGATGCACCCGGGGCTGCGCGAGCGGGCACGCCACGAGTCCCGCGCCAAGCGGGAGCTGGAGGGGCTCCTCGGCGAGTCGGCCCTGGTGTGGACCGAGATGCTCACCAAGGCGTGGGCCGAGGGCAAGCGGTTCCTCATGCTGCCGCAGCGCGGCGCGGCCGAGCTCCTGGCCACGAGGGAGGAGGCCCTGCGCCTCGGCAAGAACTTCGAAAGCGTCGCCATCCCCTACGCCGTCTTCTCCGTGCGCGAGCTGGTCGGGGCGACCCACCAGGCGGCCTACAACCAGCCCATGACGGCGCGCGGCTCCCCGCAATGAACCCCCCTGACAGCAGAGCGCGCCGGGCGGTGGACCGCCTCGTGGAGGCGGAGGCCGTCACGGCGATGGACAAGGCGACCGCCAAGCGCATCCACCACGAGGCGGACGACCTGATGAGGACGCTGGCCGAGGACCTAGGGATGCAGCACGCCGGCAAGGGCGGCAGCTACAGCTAGGACACCTTCACCTATCGCTGCGAGTTCAAGCTCAAGACGGTCGGGGGCGTCCCCGCCGAGGAGGCGAGGTTCAAGCGCGAGTGCTACCTCTTCGACTTGGAGCCGTCCGACTACGGGGCGGTGATCACCATCAACCGCGAGCAGTGGAGGCTGACGGGGCTGCAGCCGAACCGGTCGAAGTTCCCGCTGGTGTTCACCCGCGTCAGCGACGGCAAGCAGCTGCTCTTCACCGACGACCAGGTCGACAGAGTGAAGGCGGCCCGCAAGGGCGGGGCGCCGCCACCACCAGCAGCACCGATGAAGCCCTTTGCGCCGCGGGCGCCGGAGACATAGTCAGACCGTCGGGTCCTCGAAGTCCTCGAACGGGTTCCCCTCGCACATGACGGCGAGCGGGACGGGGGTTATGGTGCCGTCGCGGTTGCGCTGCATCGCGGCGACGAGCGCCACGGGCTTCTTGTCCGCCTTTCGGACGGCGGAGATCAGCCCGAGGTCCCCCTCCTTGGCGGCCCGGAGGAGCATGCTGAAGTTCTTGCGGTAGCCGACGTAAGAGGGGGCGGGGTGGGCCCCTCCCCGGCCGGGGCGTCGCCCCGCTGCGCCCCCTCGTCAGCTTCCAGCAGCTTGTCGACAATCTTTCTGGCCCGCTCGGCGTCTCGGTTCATGCCCTAACTACAGCCCCTACGTTGTAAGCAAAAAGAGTTATGACCAGAAAGGGGTGCGGAGACAGCTCACCGCGGCTCGGCGAGGTGTCGTTGTCGGCAGACACCTCGCCCTTAGTTGCGCGCGTGCGCCCGCGCGAGGGCGGGCGCCGCAGGTGGGCGGGGTGGCGCATAAGCCGGCTGAGGGGCCGGCTGGAACGGTTGCCGCCGGTCTTCCCATGACGCGGCCCGTGCTCGCCCAACTCCAAATGAGGCGGCGGCCATCCGGCCCGCATGGTGCGTTCGAACCGGTTTCATCTGCCCCATCCGATATGGCTCAATCCTGACGGCTAGCGGCTAAGACAAGGAGCACGCCGGGGTGTCAGGCTCGATGAACACGTATGGCTTAGAGTTGCGGCACGCGCGCAAGCGCAACGAACAACGGCCCGTGCGGAGGCGACGGCACCCCGGCGGCAACCGGTAAGAACTGCAAACCGCGGCCAAGTCACCTGCCGGACGGCGACCACGGCTGGAGCCCCGGGTAGGGGCGCCCGATGGTCTTAACCACCGCGCCGGGCCAGCGCTCGTGCAACAGATGCGCGATGACCGAGTCCAGATGCTCGGCCTCGACGCCGGCGGGAACCATGATGTTCTGGCGGTTCACCCCGACCTCCGCGCCGACGTCCACGGTGAACTCGACGCCATAGGTCTTCGGGCCCTGGTCGAAATCGGCCTCCTCCAAGCCCCCCTCCACCTCTTCCTCCTCCGGGTGCTCGGCCTCCCAGCCCTCCAAGAAGTCGCCCCAGCTCGTCCACAGGAACTCCTCGGTCTCGCTGTCCAACAGGAGCGTGTTCTCGTAGGTGTCGCCCATGTTGACGTACGTGGCGATGATGTCCCCGTAGTAGCCGTCCACCCAGGCGTCCTCCTTGTGGATCGCCTCGACGCCGTAGCCCTCCAGGACCTCGTTGGCGGCCTCAAGGATCTTCTCCTCGTCCGAAGGCTCGTTGTAGCACTGGCCGACCCAGTCCTGCACAGACTTGAAGGACATCGGATCGAGCTCGCCTCTCACCAGCTGTCGGATCTGCTCAGGTGCACCAGCCAGGCCTAGGTCACCCCGCGGAACAGGGGCACCGCCGCCCGGACCAGCGAGACGGTCTCTCGCGGCCATGCTCACCTCGACCAACGAATCCAGTATGCTGCGGGCGTTGCTCATGGCCTAACTACTTGTCCAAGTCGGCTGCCTCATATCCGGCGCCGATGGAGTCCGGCCCCAAACAAGGCCAGAAGAAGCTGAACCCGCGCGTCTTCTCCAGCTCGGCGACGAGGGCCAGCGACCCGCGGCGCATCGCCGAGGTCTGCCGGTCAATGAAGAGGGTCACGTGCGCCTCGTTCTCCCCGGCAGGCTTCCTGCGGATGAAGCGCCCGATCATCTGCCGGGCGACGTCCGGCCCGGCCACGTAGTCGGCGATGACCCCGGCCTTGAGCTCCGGCAGCGACACGCCCTCCTTGACGAGCGGCGAGACGAGGACGGCCCCCGGCGTGCCGACCAGCCAGGCAAAGGCCTCGTCGCGGGTCTTCGAAGTGTCCTCGCCGGTGAGGGTGCGCACCTCGGCCAGCCCGGCCTCGGCCAACAGGGTCTCGATGATGAGGACGTGCAAGGTACGGGTAGCGATGACCAGGGTCGGCCAACCCTTGGAGACATAATGCCTGACCCACTCGACGACCAGCCGGTTGCGATCCCTGAAGCGGACGACGCCCTCATCATGCTGCCGATGGAGGAGGCACCAGCGGCTCTCCACCTCGAACTCGCCGCCCTCGTCCAGCTCGATGAGGTGCTTGTTGATGACCACGGTGGGCTCCTTCCTGGCGTTGCGCACGATCACGCCGCGCTCGTCGCGCTCGTAGACCGGCCCGACGTAGGTGCCCCGCTTCCAACCCTCGCCCATCAGGCACCAGGCCTTGGTGCCCTTCTTCGCCCGGTTGGGCAAATCCTGGAAGCGGTTGTTCCACTCCGGGCAGTCGACGAGGTAGAGGATGGGCTTGGCGACGCGCCCGACCTCGATGAGCGGCGCGAGAGTCGTGCGATGGCGGGCGGGCCCGAAGGCACCCTCGACGGCCAGCCCGCGCATCTTGTCCTGCGGGCGGCTGCTGTCCTTGACCGAGGCAGAGGCCCCGAAGCGGAAGAAGGTGGGGATGTCGCCGACGACCTTCCGGGTCGCCGGGGCGCCGACGTGGTGCACCTCGTCGAACAGGAGGCCGGAGAAGGTCTTGTACCAGCCGGAGACTAAGAACCGGTCATGGTTACGGTTGAGCGAGGCCATCGTGGCCACGACCATGTCCCGCCCCGTCTCCGACTTCACCCCGCCGCCGAACTGCGACACCCTCAGGGAGGGTGCTAGCTTCCTAGCCTCCTTGACAACCTGGCGGACGAGCCGCTCGGAGGGCGTGACGTAGAGGAACCGGGCGTCGGGGAAGCGCCGGCGGATGAGGAGGGCGACGGAGAAGAGGACGGCGGTCTTGCCGCCGGAGGTGGTGATCTCGACGGTGCCGAAGGCGTTGCGGCAAAGCTCGGCCACGCAAGTCCGCTGGTCGAGGTCGAGGGTCAGGCCCTTGAGCAAGTCGGGCGGCACGTCGTCGACGGTGATCCCGGCGAGCGGCTTGCGCCGCTCTTTCCATTCGACCTCGATGTCCTCCTGCGCGGCGGCCGCCAGCAGCCGCTCCTGGTGGCCCCGCTGCACCCACGCCTGGTCGCGGGCGACGCGGTGCACCAGCGTTAGCGTGCCATCCCAGCCACTCTTACCGTCGGTGCGCTTCCACAGCTGGTACTTCGGCGATCGCCAGTACTCCGGCGGGTGGAACCGAAGGCGCTCCACGAGGGCGTCCAGCTCGCCCCTCTCGCCCTTGAGCCAGACCCGCACGTTGGATTCTTCGAGCGTAACCATATCAGTCGGAGGCCGGGATGTTCTCCCAGCAGCTCTCGCCGCGCCTCCGCTGCCAGACCGCCCCTGGCTTCCTTGTCGCGAGGGCAACCTGCTTCGCATCCGTGGCCACGCCGCCGTGGGTGTCCATGTCGTACTGCGAGACACCCATCAGCCGGAACGCCGCGGTCTTCGTCCGGGCCGCGACGATCCTCAACCCCTCGGGGCACCGCACATAGTAGACTTGGATGGCATCCCTGCTGACGTTCATCTCACCCCCATATAGTCTATGACATTTTGGCCGTAAACAAAAAAGTGGCTCAGCCGAGGATTTCCTTGACGGCCGCGACGATCTGCGCGGGGTCGCGCGGCAGCACGCCGCACCACCCGGAGGTCCTAGTCGGGCAGTAGGAAGGGAACTGCGGCCGGTAGACGAGGCACGGGGCGTGCGGGCACACCTTGGGGTCGCGGAGCGGTCGGTGACCCTTGTAATAGGCCACCCTGTAAGCCGGGTCCGTCGAGCCCCATAGGCCGACGCACGGGCGCCCCCAGACGCCCATGGCGTGGCAGAGCAGGCTATCGGGACCGACGCCAACCTCGGCCAGCTCGGCCATCGCGAACAAGTGGCGAAGCGAGGGGAAGCAGATGATCTCGACATTGGAGGCGCCGTCGGGCTTCTTCCAGAAGCCTTGCGGCACGAATGAGTCGACGATGCTGAACCAGTGGATGCCGGGGAAGGCCTTCGCCAGGGCGGTCAAAGTGGCCACGGACAGATCGGCCGGCAGCGTGCGCGTCGGCGAGGTGGCGGAAGGCTGGTAGAAGGCCACCTTGCGGCCCGCCCGGAACCTTCTGGCCATCGCCCGCTCGCCGTCGGACAGCGCAGGCGCCACGCACTTCGCCTCGCTCGGCACCAGGTCGGGGTCGATCCCCATCCGGTGAAGCACGGCGTCGATCGGGTGAAGCTGGCCAGGGTGCTCGTCGACGTTCGTTATTTGCTCGAAGAGGCAGAGCTCGTCGAAGCCGCGAAAATAGTCCAACGGCTTGGGGAGGCTGCTGACACCCTTCACCCAGGGGAAGTGCCACCAGCACGTCTCATTGCCCTTGAAGTCGGCCAGGACGTGGACGGCGTAGCCCGCGCTCTCCGCGAGCCACCGGACGACCGGCCACATCATCAGCTGGTCCCCGTAGCCCCCGGCGCCCGTGTGGAACAGGACGCTCTTGCCCCCACCACCGTGCGGGTCGACGCGGAACTGCCTCAAGCGGGGCTCGAAGAAGCTGCTGCGCTTAAACTCGGCGGCGACCTTGGGCTCGGCGACGAGCCTCTCCCAGTGGTGGGCGGAGATGACGTAGTCCCGGCCTGCCTCGAAGCGGAACGGCTGCTCGCCCTCGGACTTGCGGAAGTTGACGTTGAAGTCGCGGATGAACGTGACGAGCTGCATTGTTGCCTTTGAAGAACTTGCCTGCCGCGGGGCGTGAGTTCGACCCGGGCCACCCCGCGCGTTACGAGCACCCCCCAGTCGTCGACGACGGCCTCGGGCACGGAGCGCCCCTCGGCGTCAACCCCGGATGGCGCCCACATCCGAACCAAGCCCCTGCGACGGAGAGCCAACCGAAGCTGCCGACGGCTCAGCGACCGGCCACCATCGACCACCCGCAGCAGCTCGCCCATTTCGTCCATGTCCACTAGAACTGGCTCACGAAAGCTTCTCGCACATCAGGACCGAACCGGTCGAGACCCAGTTGCCAGTCTGCGACCCGGACGTGGACACGGCGGCTATGGACAGCGTGTAAGTGCCGGCCGGCGACACGACGACGTTGGACACGGCGATAGCGCCCATCCCGACGTTGCGCCCGAAGCCCGAGCCGCCCGTCCGAAGGGCGGTGAAGGAGGTGGTGACTATGCCAATGCCGGTGATGGCCCCGACCTGGCTCACCTGGATGTTCGAGTTGCCGCCGGAGTCGTTGTCGTAGCCCATCGTCTGGAGGCTCAGCTGCCACGTCCCCGCCGCCAGGTAGGCCGTCCGGGTGGTGGCCCCGCCCGAACTGACCAGCGTGTAGTGCGTCGGGTACACCACCGAGGCCGGCGGGGCGACGACCTGCCAGCCGGAGCCGTCGTTGTACACGTACTCCCCCTGGAGCGTGGTGTCGTAGAAGAGGAAGCCGTTCGCAGGGTTGGAGGGCCGCTGGTTAGTCGTGCCGAAACCGACCATGGCGGCCGCAGGCGCCACCGGGATCGAGACGGGCTGCCAACTCGTGTCGTTCCAGACGTACTCCTGGCCGATGGTGGTGTCGTAGTAGAGGAAGCCGTCCGGCGGGTTGCCGGGGCGCTGCGCGCTGGTGCCGTAGCCGACCATCACCAAGGCCGTGGCGGCGGCCGGGGGCTGGGTCTGGAGGCTGGCGCTCTGCGGTGTCGCTGTCGATGCCATGGCTCAGGAGATTGCGTTGGCCGGCTTGTCGCCGGTGATGACGATTTCGACCTGGTTGGTGCCCCAGGAGGTGACGTTCCAGGCGGTGCCACCCATGGGCACGACGGAGACCAGCGGGACAGTCGTAAGGCCGAACAGCGGGTTGCCGTGGGTGCTGGCCTCGATGACCGTGTCCGCGACCGTCCAGTTGGCCCGGGCGCTGTTGGCCAGCGTGGGCAGGTTGATCTGGAGGTCGCCGTAGAACACCAGCCCGGCGCGGCCCCGCAGCCAATTCATCGAGCTGTAGGGCTGGGCGGGCGGGCCGCCGAAGATGACGGACTCGACGAACGGGAAGTTCCAGATGGTGCCGACGACGATGATGTCGTAGCCCGGCTGGGCCGTCGTGGGGTCGGCGACGAAGCTGGCCTGGGGCGCGACGGCGACGGGCACCGAGGACTGGACGTAGCACGGGCCGGTGAACGGCCCGAAGAGCGGCAGCCACGGGGCGGACGGCGGGGCGTTGTACGTGGCGCCGACGTCGTTGTAGTACACCATCGTCTGGGTGGTGCCGGTGCCATTAAGGACCACCGCGCCGTACGGGTACTGCGTGCCCGCGGCGAAGTACCCCATGTATATGAAGCCCTGAGTGCCCGTGGCGCCCACCTCGCCCTGCACGCCCTGCGCGGCGGCGGCGAGCACGTCCCAGTTGGTCGACGGCGCATTGGCGGGCAGGGGCGGGACGACGCCCGTGCACGGCAGGATGTTGATGTAGCTGACCAAGCCGATCGTGCCGTCCCAGTCGTGGCTGACGCCGTCGTTGACGGCGTAGATGGAGGTGTTGCTGTACGCGCCGCGCCAGTTGAGGCCGGCGAGGCCGGGGGCGCCCGGAGGGCCGACGACGCCCACCCCCTGCGGCCCCTGCGGGCCGGGGGCACCCTGCGAGCCCTGCACGCCCGGGCCGATGACACTGCCCGTCTGGGCGGTGGTCGGGCGGACAGTCATCATGATCGAGGCGACGACCTCGGTCGGCGTGACGCCGGTGTTAGTGAGCTGGACGACGAACTCGCCCGTGCCGTAGAAACTGGTGCCCGCGCCGGATTCCTTGTAGGTGGAGACGGCGGTAACCGAGCCGGTCGTCTGGCCGAACGTGTTCGCGTTGTAAAGGACCTCCAGGAGCACCTGCTGGGTGACGGGGGTGGAGGAGACGGTCGAGTCAATCAGCCGGGCCTCGAAGCCGGGTGGGATGCGGTAGTTGGTGGCGACCACCGACTCGCCGGGGCCCAGCGCCGTCCAGATGGCCGGCAGGTTCATCAGCTGCTCCTTGTTGTTCACGACCGCGATCAGCTCGTTGAGCTTCGCGGAGAGCAGGGCGTCGCGGTACGCCAGCATGCGGGTGACGTTGCTGATGGCCGGCGCGTCCAGCGGGCTGCTGGGGCCGAGGTGCTGCACGTCGCCGCCGTTGTAGTTGATCGGCGAGCCGTCCGGGAGGGAGAGCGGGCTGACCAAGCCCAAGGTGCCTGTGCTGACAATCTGAGTCGCCACGCCCTAACTATTCCCGGCGCGGCGCGGCGCCTTCAGGGGGCGAGGCCGTGGAGGCGCCCGAAGGCCTTGAAGACTTTGAAGGTATAGCTGATCCTGATCCCCAGGAGGTAGTTCCGCTTCACCTTCCGCACGCCGCTCGCGTCGCGCATGAAGCCCATCGTGACCGTGCGGGCCCCCCGCTTGACCGGCTTCAGGACGCCCACGTGGCCGACGCAGATCTGGGAGCGGCTGGCGACGCCATCCTCGAAGAACCCGACCACGGCCCGATAGGCCGTCTGGGCCTGGGAGTAGGTGAGGCCGGCGTCGACGAACCGGCGGATGAAGTCGACGCGCTTGAGCTTGGGCATACCGTTAAGAACCGGAAAACGAAAGCGGGGCGAGGAGCGTGTACGTCTGCGGCCCCAGGTTGGAGGTGAAGGTGATGAGGATGTTCACCTGGGTGCCCTGCTGCGTCGCCTTGACGTCGGTGAGCGTCACGCGGGGTTCGTTCGCACTCACGGCCGAGGTGACGAGCTCCCGTACGGCGTTGAGCAGCGAGGGGTCGTTCGGGTCGAACACCAGCCTCCGCACACCGCACCCGAAGTTCGGGCGCATGAGCCGCTCCCCGGGGTTCGTGAACAGGATCGAGACCAGCGACGCCTCAAGGCAGAGGCCGTCGGTACCCACGTTGAACTGCCAATCCTGGGCGTCTGGGAAGCCGTTGATCCGAGGGAAAATCGGCCCGAAGTACACGGGAGCCGCGGTCGGGACGACAGCCTGGTTGGCTAGGACGACGGTGAGCGGCGACATCCACACGGCCTGGGTCTGGTTCGGGACCTCGGCGTTGACGGCCGTGATGCGGATCAGGTAGGTGCCGGGCGGGTAGGCGTGCTCGACGGCGACCGGGCCAAGCGGCTTCGTCTGGAGCGGGTACGCCTGAGTCTGCCCGTCGCCCCAGGCGACGGTGGCCGCCACTTGGGACAGGTAGGGGTCGGTCTCGTCGACGGTGAAACTGAGCGTCACGACGGCCTTGGAGACCGTCTCGATCTGCGTGGCGGAAACGGTGGCGATGATGGTGACCATGGCTCAGCCTCGCGACACCGGCGACCAGGCCCTCCACGCCTCGCCCTGGGCCTTCTGGACGTCGTTCGCGAAGTGGTCGAGCTGCCCGAACGACGAGACGATGAGGTCGCCCGGCTTGATCGCCCCGTCCAGCCGGTCGGGCCGGGTCTGCTCACTCTCGAAGATCTTGCGCCCGTGGTGGGCCAGCGTCCTGTGGTTGCTGCGGGTGTCGTAGACGACTTGGCGCAGGTCCTCGACCACCGTGCGGAGGTAGCGGTTGCCCTGCACCTTCTTCTCGATCTCCTCAAGGAGCTGGCGGGTGGTGTCGCCGCGGGCCGTGCGCTGCTTGCTCTCCGTGGGGCCCTTGGCCTCCGGGGGCAGCGCCGTCATGAAGGCGTCGACCACCTCGGAGGGCAGGTGCATGTACTTCTTGAAGATGACCTCCAGCCAGACCTCCTGCGGGAGGCTGTACTTGTCGACGACGTCGCCAAGCTTCTGGAGGATGTCGACCTGCTTTTCCAGCATCTCCAGCTTCATCTGGTCCTCCAGGGACCCGATGTCGCTCATCCTGGTGCGGATGTCGAGGTTGGTGATGTTCTTGCCCTTCAGGAGGCAGTGGAAGTAGGCCAGCCAGGTGTAGCCGTTGATGATGGGGCGCCGCAGGGCCTTGACCTTGCGGTAGAACCGAGCGTCCTGAGCGAGCAGCGCCTTGCCGGACGCGGGCTGGTTGCCACCCTCGCCGCCGCCCGTGCTGGCCATGCCGAGCCAGGACTTGGGCATGCCGATGATCGAGAAGAAGAGGTTCACGAGCATCTCGATGTCGTACACGTCGGGCACGGTGGTGGTGCCGGCCAGCTTCTCGATGGCATGGTTGAAGCCCTTCGGCTTCGCCAGCCAGAAGATGGTGTCGAGCGAGAGGGCGTTGTAGTAGGACTTGAAGTCGTTCGGGGTGGTGTAGTCGATGTTCTGCCCCTGCTGGTTGGTGGTTCCGCCCCAGCCGAAGGCCAGCTTGGCCCGCATGGACTGCTTCCACCGCTGGATGGTGCGCATTTGCTCGACGGGCGGCTGCTCCTGGGTGTCGATGTTGACGACATAGCGGTCGGGCTGGACCTGGGCGCGATGGACGACCATCTGGTCGATGGCCAGGCGGAGCTTCTTGTAGATGCCCTGGGCCTCATCGAAGATCGGCTCGCCGTGCTCGTTGAGCCGGAGCCGGTACATGCGGCGGAAGTGGAGGAAGTCCCACGGGTAGTGGAGCTCCTCGGTGGACTGGCCGTCGGCGATCTCCGTGTGGGGGACGATCTTGTTGGCCTGCATCCAGAGGCTCTCCTTGTCGGGCTTCACCAAGTTGGACATGTTCTGGTTCCACCGGAAGCCGACGCACTGCCGGTTCTTGGCGAGCCAGTAGCGGCGCACGTCCATCGGATGGGCGAAGGCCATGCCCAGGACACCCTCCTTCTGGGCGTAATAGAGCTTCTCGAAGTGGTTGCCGAAGGCGGCGGTGTGCCAGAACTGCGACGGGAGGACGCCCTCCACGTCCAGCTTCTCCACGATGTTCTCGTTGAGGTCGTCCTCGACCTCGTGATCGTTGCTCTCGTACCAGAGCGTGCCAGGAGCCATGGAGTCGGGCTGGGTAGCCTCGTCAACCACCTCGACCAGGGCGGCCGCCAGCAGGTCCCAGGTCGACATGTCCTGCCAAAGGCGGAGCATCTCGTCGTACGAGGTGGGCATCCGCATGCTGGCGTTGTAGTAGCTCCAGACGTCCGGGTTGGCGATCTTGCTGTCGTCGAGGAAAGTCTGGTAGTCCCGCTCCCGGGTGGGCAGGTTGTCCATCCGCGGCGCCAGGGTGCTGGTGGCGACGCCCCCGCCCGTGATGCCCAAAAGGCTCAGCACGTCGCCAGCGATAGAGTGTTCGGCCATATCGTAAGTATTCCTCGGAGGCGCGTTTTTGATCGACGCCCGTGTTTACAAGAACAGTTCTTAGGGGCTATATGCCAAAGTTCGTTAATGAAGGCGAAGGGCTGGAGACCGTCGTCATCTTCAGGCTGACCGCGGCGGACTTCGCCGCCCTAGACAAGCAGGTGCGCGACCTGCGCATCATCAAGGTCCACTCCGCCAACCAACTCGCCCGGAAAATCGTGATCGACTACCTCAGGGAACGGCTCATGTACCTTAGCGAAGCCGACAGGCACATCTGCGGGCCCTAGTCCAGCCGTTCGACCCGACCCTCGGCGGGCTCCACCCTGAAACGAACCTCGATGGCGAACGGCGAAGCGTCCTCACAGTCCTCGGCCATGGCCGGGGCGGCGCAGCAAACCCACTTGGGGCCCATCGACTCCACGACGACCCCCGCGGGGTCACAGACTTCGGGCTGGGCGGCCAGGAAAGCCCTCACCGCCCCGGAAAGGCTGCCCTCGCGCACCTGCCTCGTCATCCAGGCCAGGACGCCGTCAGACGACTCGGCCAGCGGCGCCGGGTGCAGGCCGGTCAGCTCCCTGATCGTCCTCGTGCCCTTCAGCAGCATGCTCGCCCTCCTCCTGCGGCGCCACTTCGAGCTCGGACAGGTCCTCGTCGGTCGGGTGGAACCTAAACCCGGTGCAGGGCGCATCGTGCCGGTAAAACTTGAAGATCTCGACCTTCGCGCAGCCGGAGAGCTTGACCACGCCCTCGATCAGCTCCTTCGGCAGGCGCCAAAAGCTGAACTCGATCGCGTCGTCGACCACGCCGGAGTTGATCATGAAGGTCACCAGGCCGGGTGCCGCGCTAAAGAAGCGGAGCACAAGCAGATCCGCGAAGACCTTCAGCTTGGCCTCGCGGTCGAGGCTGCCCTTCTCGGCCGACGGCTCGTCAGCCCTGTCGTTCTTCACGGGCAAGCCTTGCGCAAGGGCGGTGGTGGCCCCCTCAGAACCGATGTCAGCTGCGTTGAAGTCCGGCACGCCTTAACTACAGGAGGCAGAGAGCGCGGCAGATGAAGTGCCGCAGCCAAGTGTCGCGGACGGACAACGTCGGCCTCACGGGCAGCCAGAACGGCTGCTCGACGATCACACGGGCCAGCAGCCTGCCGTTGACCTCAAGCCGATATACTTCGACATCGCGCATCACCATAAGAACCAGGGGCAGGGTCGCCGCCCGGCCCACGGGGAGCCTTATGACCCCGAAACAATTACCGGCTATGATCATGGTGGAAAAACCCATAGAGGCGCCCCCAGGGACGAAGTAAACAAAAACCGAACAGTTCTCAGGGCGGATGAAGATCCTAGTCTATACCGACGTGCAGGCGACGGAGGGCGCCGAGCGGTGCCGGGCCAGGCCGGAGGTCACGCTCCAACGGTATCGCACGGCCCGCTTCTTCATCGAGCTGGAGCGCCTGGCCCGGGAGCGCCGGGTGGACGCCGTCTGGGACCTCGGCGACACGCTGGACAACCGCAGCGAAATCCCCGTGCCGACCATCCAGGTGGTGGAGGCCGGGCTGGCGTGGCTCATGCGGGGGCGGGGCGGCCCCCTGTGCTACAAGCTGATCGGCAACCATGAGCAGCACCAGAAGGCCGCCGGCGTCCACACGGGTGCCCTCTTCAACCCCTTCTTCCGCGTCGTGCCCGAACGCGAGGTCTTCGACTGGTCGCGGGTTGAGGAGGACGGCCCCTGGATCATCGCGGCGGCCTTCCCCTACGACTTCGAGGACGCCGCGGCCTGGATCAGGGCGGAGGTGGTCCGGGGCCGCGAGGCCAACCGGAACGTCATCGTCATAGGGCACCTGCCCCTGAAGGGCGCCAGGCTGCCAGGAGGGCCGCTAGCGACGGGCCTGGAGGCGGACTGCCTTGAAGGCGCGGACTTTGCCCTGCTCGGCCACGTCCACCGGCACCAGGAGGTGCGACGCAGCTACTGGTACGTGGGCTCGCCATTCCAGCAGGACTTCGGGGAGGCGGGCGAGCCGAAGGGCGTCGCCCTATTCGACACCCGGACGCTGGAGGTGGAGTTCGTCGACCTCGGCGGGTTCCCACAGTATAGGGTGGCCGAAGCGGCGGGGCTGCCGGACGAGCTGGCCCTCGGCGAGGACCGGTGGAAGATCCTCGTGCGCGACCGGGCGCAGGCCCAGGCGATCTACGCCAGGCCGTGGGCGCCGGAGGTCGAGCTGACCTACCTGTACGAGGAGGCCGCAGCCCGCGACCCGGAGGCGAACGTGCTCGTGGGCGAGCCGGAGAGCCTCGTCAAGGAATACCTGGCTACCCACCCGGCGGCGGGTCTCGACGGGGCGCGACTACTGGAGATGGGGATGGGGTTCCTGCGCGGGCAATAAAAAAGCCCTGTGATTCTCGGCCCACAGGGAAAGCCGTGCAAGAGGCGCCGTAAGGCTAGCGCGATCTGCTGACCTGCGCCAAGAAGACCACAGAGCGTCTCCCTGTCAACTCTGTTCACGATATGATTTGCACCCAATCATATCGAACAATCGAAGCCCGGAGGCGGTGATTAATCTGCTAAGGCGTGCCGTTCACGGTGCGCGTCCACATCACCATCAACCCAGCCAATCCCCATGCTCAACCAACTCAGTGGCGTCCCCTTCGGGACAGACGCCACCACCCTGGCAGGCTATGCGATTGCCGTTAACGACCGCCTCGGTAACGTCAACTTCATCGTCGAGAACACCGGAGCGAACAATCTTTGGATCGAGTTCCGCGAGTTCGTCGGCGTCGCCAACACTCCAGTGGCCGCCTCCGGCTACTCGACCATTGGCGCTGCGTTCACCGTCGTCCCCGGCGGCCAGATCACGCAGTCGCTGTCGATCCTCAGCCAGCAGGTTGGGTTCTTCGGCTCAGGCAGCACCACAGCCAACATCTCCTGCGTCTTCCGCAACCCGGCCGACCGGCGCGGCGCGCAGATCGATCTGGCCATCGTGGGCCGCGTGGGCTGGAGCGTCGACCCGGCTTACCCCGTCAAGGCCTTCCGGCCGAACTGGGGCTCGCCGCCCGACAGCCCAACCACCCCGCCGACCAATCAGTGATCGCGGGCGCCAGCAGACTTCAAAGGGCCGCCACGGGGCGGCCCTTTTTCTTGCTCAGGGTCGGCGCCGTTGGACCTCAGGCAGACGAGCGCGACCTGGTAGAGGTGCCGGGCGTGCTCGACCGTATGGGGGAGGATCACCCGCTCCCCCGACTCAAGGCCGTCCAGCTGGCGCTTCAGCTCCTTACGCTCCTCCTCGCACAGGCGAAGTTGCGCCAAGGCCGCGTCAACAAGGTGCGAAGGCACATGGTGACTCTGCACGAGGTACTCCCGCGCCTCGACCAACACCGCCTGGGTGTAGCTGGGGTCGTACATCAGTCGACCTTGGCGTGGATGAACCCCTGGTCAATGTAGACCATAAGGTTCGCGCCGAGCTTGAAGGGGTTCGCCCGGCCGGGGTCGAGCTTCACCTCGTCGCCCGCCTTCACGTCGATCTCCGCCGCCGGACCCGCCTGGGACACGTAGTAGCGGGGGCGGCCGGGGGCCTCGAATACGCTCTGGTCGGGCAGGTAGATCCTCCCCACCTTCTCCGGCATCTCGATCCGGCACAGCACCCACGCGCCGGTGACGTGGAAGGTGTCGGCGTGCACTCGCTCGGAGTCCAGCGTGGCGATGACGTCGCCCTGCGGGATGACGAGAACCTTCACGCCCTCCACCTGGCAGCCGCAGTGGGCGATCATCATCCCGTTAAACTGCATGAAGACGACGTCGCCAGGCTTCAGCCACATGTGGCGGACCTTCGCTTCGCCACGGACGCGCCCGTCGCCGACGGCGACGACCAGCCCGATGCAGTACTGCCTCTGCCTGTTCTCCGGCAGGACGATCCCGGTGTCGTTCTCCTCCTCAAGGTCCATGACCGCCACCCGGTCGCCGAACACCGTGAGTTTGCCGTTGATCTTCTTGAAGTCCTTCCGTTCCGATTCAGTCATGCCGGTAAGAACTCATTCGAATCCCTTGTCGTAGTAGAGGTTCGCCGCCCGCTGGGCCTCGTCCCGCTTGCGATAGGGGGCGTCCCGCATCCCCGCCGGCCCCGCCGCCCAGGCCAGGGCCAGCCGGTACGGCGTCGGGTCGGGAACGACCTTCTCCAGCCACCGCAGGTATTCGAGCGGGTCCAGCGCCCTCTTCCGGGCGGCGGCCGTCATCTGCTGCGGGCCGATCTCGCCCGCGCGACCCACCATCCAGCGGTTCCCGGTCTCCACCGCGCCGATGCAGCGCAGCTCGCGCGCCTCGTCGATCTGGGCGACCGCGGGCAGCGCAAAAAGCAACAAGAGAATGAACAGGAGCCTCATGGCAGGCGGCTGAGCAGCGACTCGTATTCGGAGTACGCCCCCCTCTTGGCGAAGAGGTCGGCGGCCAGGCGGGCGTCGTCGTTGGGGTCTACTTTCCTGCCCTGGGCGTCCGACGGCATCTTGACCACGGTCACCGGCACGCCCCCCTGGAGCCGCCGGCACTCCTCATAGGCGCTCGCCAGGGCGTCCGCGTCGAACATGAGGCACACCTCGGCCAGGCCCTTGACGGAGGACAGCTTGCCGAGCTGCTCGGCGCTGACCTTGTGCTTGAAACAGGCGACGGGGGTGGCGCCGACCCCCCGCGCCGCCAGCTCGCGACGCAGCGACCTCACGTTGAGGATGGCCTCGACCACGATGGCGACGCCGCCCCGCTCGCGCAGCTCGTCGAAATTGTAGAGCCAATGGCGGGAGCCGAGCTTGACCTCGCTCCGGCTGGGGAACTGCTTGGTGGCTCGATCCGGCTCATCCGTGTAGGTGCGGCCCTGGTAATAGACGACCCGGCCCCATTCGAACACCGGGAAGATGGCGTAGGGCTCCCACCGAGGGTCAACGCGGGTGAAGCCGACGCCCGCCTCGATAAAGTCGGCGAGGTCGAGGTTCTTCCGCTCCGCCATGCGCCCGATGAGGCGGGCGTAGGCGCCGTCAGGCTCGTCGGCCAGGAGCGTGAAGCCCGCTGGCAAGCACACCTGAGGCACGTAGGACGGCTGCCTGCCCTCCGGGACGCCAAGGCCGGCGACCATCCCACTCAGCTCGCCCACGGCCAGGCCCGGCTCCTCCTCGATCTCCACCGGGTAGCCAAGCTGGGTGGCCCAGCGCACGAAGTCGCCACCCTTGTTGCAGCGCCAGCAGTTGGTCTTGCCGGTCCTGAGGTTGACGGACCTGTTGCCGGAACGGTCGCCGCAGCCCGGCTCGGGGCAGAGGAAGACCAGCTCGTCACCTTGGCTGCGGTCAGGGATGACGTCGAACAGCATCTCCACCTGCGACCGAAGCTGGGCGGGGTTGTATCGTCTGACCTTGCTTTCCATCGAGTGTCAGAACTCAGATGAGAGCCGCCGTGGACACCTGGACGGGCAACCAGCCGGAGCACCCGAAAGTAGCCGTGATCATCCACACACCCTGCCCACTGTATTGGAGGGCAGAGGGTGAGATGCCGATGGGCCACATCTGGTGAATCTTGATGGCTGACGCGACCTCAAAAGGCGGGTTAGGGGCGATGACGCCCCTGCCGCCGGTCGTCGCTTGGTCCCCGCTGAGGATGGACTGCAGGGAAGCACCCATGAGCAGGTTGACGAGCACGTCGAACTGGTAGGTGGGCTGCAGGGTCGAACCGTCGATGTCGTTGAGGCCTACGGCGAACTCGAAGTCGGGGTTGTCCGCAAAGCCGCCCTGGAAAGAGCCGCGACCCGCGCGGCCGAGGGCGCGCCAGGCGAAAAGCAGGCTCAGCAGCTTCGAGCCGAGGGCGGGGGCGGGCGAGCCTGCGTCGACGAGGAAGGTGAGCTTCACGGTCGAGGGCGCGTGGTCGATTCCCGGCACAAGGTAAGGCAGGGCGTCCCGTGCGATCGTCGGCGAGTCCATGACGAGTTCGGGCAGGTCCACGGACTGGACGTAATAGAGGGCGTAGGCCGAGGAGGGCAGGCTTCTGAGGAGGGGGCCGGAGTTGCGGTACTGCGCAACCTGCTGCAGCTGGTTGCGGATCTCGTTGACGACACCGTGCAAGTCGACCTGCCAGAGGTCGACCCTCTGCGCGTCCATCAAGAGCGCATTGGCCGCCGTCGGAGTGATCTTCCCCCAGGGGTTCGCTACATGGTATCTTGGCATAGTCCTCCTGTCTAATTATGGTGTGGCGCACTTTTTCGCAACCTACGCCGGAACCGTAGAGTCCACCAGCGACCCGGAGAGGGTCGGGAGGCTCAAGGTGCGCGTGCCGCTGATCTACGGGCCGTCCAGCTCCAACGAGGCCATCTCGGTCTCCGACCTCCCGTGGGCCCTCCCCGCCGGCCTCCCGGCCGGGGGCACCGCCCAGTCGGGCGGGATGGTGTGGCTCCCGCAGGTGGGCGACCACGTCTGGGTGCGGTTCCTCGACGGCGAGGCCGAGAAGCCCATCTGGGAATGGGGCGCCCAGGACACCAAGCAGGCGGCCGCCTACCGGTACTTCCGGCTCCAAGACGGCGGCTACGAGGCCAGCGGCGCCGCCCCCACCATGGGGATGCTGACGCGGTACGGGCACGCCATCCAGCTCTCCCCCGGCGCCGTGGTCCTGTCCAGCTCCGGCGGCTACACCTACTACGTCAACGACAGCGACGAGGCGGAAGGGCAGCTCGGCCTGCGCACGGCGCGGGGGTACCTCCACGAGTTCGACGACTCGACCGACACGCTGCTCCTCTACGTTCGGAACTACACGGCCAACGTGTCCTACCTGTTCTTCACGGGCGACGACTACAAGTGGGTGGTGACCGACCAGGCCGAGTTCGACGTGGGCAACACCTTCGCGGTGACCGCCGGGGTCTCCGCATCCTTCGACACGCCGGAGTTCGACGTGAGCGCGGCCCACTTGGAGCTTGGCATGGACGCCGACGATCCCGTAGTACGTCTCAGCGACCTCCAGGCCGCCATCGACACCGTAACCGCCTTCTTCAACGACCACCAGCACACCGGCAACCTGGGGGCGCCGACGTCGCCCCCGCTGGCCCCGATGGAGGTCACCGGAACCGGCAGCCCCACCACGTTCTCAACCTAGGCAGCAAAACACAATGAAAACAGCCATAATCATCATCGGCATCCTGACCGTGGTCTTCTGGGTCCTCGTGGCCGTCGATCTCGTCATGCGGAAGTTCGCCAAGAGCATCCCCGGCGTGGCCCAGATCAAGGCCTTCCTCGTCAAAGTCCTGAGCTACACGCCCGCTCCGAAGTCGGTTCCCCCCGCCGTAGCGTAGTTAAGGCATGCCAGAGGGCTACCTCACCTGCATCGGCGTCCGCGACGCGGGCGGCCGCGAGATCGCGTTGAAGGACGCCGTCCGTTACGGCTGGCTCAGGCCCGCCAGGGCCCCCGCCGGCTGGGGCATCGGCCCCGGCGAGGTGCCGCTCGGCCACAACCTCTTCCTCGACGCCGGGCGGCAGTACCTGGCCTACTCGTTCGGGTACCGGTCGCCCGTCGCCAACTACGCCGTGCAGTACTTCGGCATCGGGACGGGCACGTCCACGCCGACCGCGGCGGACACGGCGCTCGCCAACCCGGTGGCCTTCGACTACGCGAGCACCTACCTCAAGCTGATCGACACGGTGGACTACCCGGCGCCGTTCGTGGCCCGCGCCCTGTTCACGATCGGGGCGGGCCAGGCGAACGGCTACCTTATCACCGAGTTCGGGCTGTATTCCGGCGACAACACGCTGCTCATCCGGCTGACGCGGGTGGGCATCAACAAGACGAGCGACTTCGCACCCCAGCTGGCGCACCGCATCCGCTTCTAGCCATGAACGCCAAGGCCCTTCTCGACCAGCTAGTCGAGATACAGGCGACCCGGAGCATCCCGCGCGAGGCGATGAAGCAGAGGATCGCCCGCGCTTTCCCAAAGCTCTGGATGAAGGACTCGGAGGAGTTCGACCCCGGAACGAGGGGGGCCATCTGGACGACGGCCGAGGACGCCGACGCCACCGCCTCAGACGGCAACCGCCTCTTCGACGCCTACGCCGAGGACTTCAAGGAGACCACCTACGTCCTGGGCGTCCATCGGCAAATGCTCGCCCTCCTCGACGCAGGCGGCTGGTCCGCCGAGTTCTACGACCCAGGCACCGTGCTGCTCTTCCCCGGCTAGGCCGGAAGAACGAACGGCAGGTGCTGCGGGTCGCGGGCGTCGCGCAGCCGGATAATGACGGGCATGGTCGGCGGCGCCTTCGGGGCGCGCCGGAGCTTGAGGCCAACCTGGTGCGGCAGGCGGTCCCCCTTGAGCGTGTTGGTGGCCTTGCGGGTGACGACGACGTTCTCCCAGACGGTCTTGCCGCCGGAGTGGCGGGAGACGACGTGGTCGATGTTCCACTCGCCCGGCTGGAGCCGGCGGTCGTCCGCCGCGTACTGGTCGAGGCCGTGGTCGCGCTCGTAGACGGCCTTCGGCGTGCACTTGACCGTGCGCACCGGGACCTTGTCGTAGTGCTGGCAGATGAGGACCATCGGGACGCGCACGCGCTGGTGCGCGGCCTGGAGCCAGAGGTCGAACGGGCGGATCGGGAGCTTCAGCCAGTCCCCCCAGGCGGTCGGGATCGAGCGAACCGGGCGCAGGTAGTCGAACTCGCCGTCGGCGCCGACGGCGAACTCCAGGTCCATGGCGAACTTCGCCGGGCCCCGGCCCATCAGGCCGCCGTTCATGTCGACGATGGCCTGCCGGACCGTGCGCCAGCCGATGGCCCGCCAGTGACGGTTCAGGGAGAGGACGATTGGCTTGTCGAGATCCGCGAACATAAGATGACTCTGAGCGGTGGTTCCTTCGTAGAAAAGTTGAAAGTGGCGGAGGCGTGCGGTTCCGCCCCGCGCCGGGCTTGACCTCGGTCCCGGGTTAGCAACCCGGTCGGACTTCTGGATGTCCTGCTTACTGCCTCCGAAAGATGGCGGAAGGCGATGGAGTTGCGCCATTGTCCTTGCGGGCACTGCGGTTTTCGAGACCGTTCGAGGAGACTACCCTCAGCGCCTTCCGAAAATGGTATTATTTAGGCTTATCACACTAGATGAGTTACTAATAGATGGCGGAGGGCGGAGATCTCGCGTCCCAGCGGCTCGCGCCGCCCCATGAGCTTCCAACTCAGGCCGACCCTCGGCCGGTTCACCCTCCGAAAAGGAAATCGTTGACAAAACCGCGCCGGGAACAATCGGTGGTCGCGGGGATGTTTACGAAATCATGGTGGCCCGGCAGCTGGCTCGTGCGCGTCTCGGCCCGGAAGAAGGTCGTGCGCAGCTTCCAGTGCCTGACCTTCGACGACGCGAGGCTGGAGGCCTCCAAGGCCGTGAACGCCCGGCGCCTGCGCAGGCACCCGCTGCCGACGGCCGTCACCGTGGCGCTGATCGAGGGGCCGGGCCGGACGAGCCCGGAGATGCCCCTCTTCAGCGGCGGAAAGTGGTCCCCCCGCCCGGATTCGCGCCGGGATCTGCGCCTTAGGACGACGCGGCCCTGTCTAGTTGGACGACGGGGAGATGGTAGGGGCGGTGGGACTCCCACCCACACTATGCCGGGTTCGTAGCCCGGGTGACTAATAATTGCCGACGCCCCCAAGATTGAAAAAGGTAGTTACGGCATGAACAAGAGCCGACGGGTGATCAGCCAGCTGACGGAAGCCGGGCCGGACCAGGGACAGAAGCCCGACGCCCTCGCGGCACTGGTGGCCTTCGCCAAAGAGGTGGTCGAGGCGTTCGAGGAGCACGAGTCCGGCGACCTCAACGACATCCCGGCGGACATCGTCATCGAGCGCGGCCGGGCCGCGCTGAAGCTGGCCGGCGCGGACGTGTCCAGCCTGCAGAAGTACAAGGTCGAGCAGCTCTTCGGCGGCGACTGGGGCGACCCGCAGTGGGAGGAGAACGAACACCCCATGCGCTTCGACACCGAGGAGGAGGCCTGGGTGGAGGTCGACGAGTTCCTCGCCGACGCGGCGGCCGCCGCGGAGGCCGGGCACATGGCGGCGGGGTTCAGCCGGGACGAGTTCCGGGTCGTCCCCGCCTGAGAGTGGACCCCGCGGCGGGATTCGCACCCGCACCACCGGCC
>Ga0326728_10002903_pt1 | contig 55478 bp, 47 predicted proteins | sample MB3enrmetagenome_FD_207602 | JGI IMG/M metagenome (GOLD analysis project Ga0326728, IMG submission 207602) | Lab enriched peat soil microbial communities from McLean, Ithaca, NY, United States - MB31MN | ecosystem: Environmental > Terrestrial > Soil > Wetlands > Peat | place: USA: New York... | reverse complement strand
CTCGCTTGCATCGTTCACCCTCCCGGTGTGCGGCTAGGATTTCTCGCAAAATCTCTATACCACACATCCGCCGAGGGTGAGCGTGTTTATTGCCCCCCTTTCACAAAATCAATCGCGATTGTTGGGATATACGACTGGTGAAGCGTCAAGGCAATGACGTACGTTACCGTTCTTTACGTCTAACTCCCGTTGTCCGTGGTCAGTTGGCAGGTAGCCCAGGCACTCCTGCCTGTGTTGCTCTTTCTTCGCAGCCAGGAGTGGCGGTGCGACCCTACCCGCTGGATCCCTTCCGCAGCGCGCTCCGTCTTTGCCCCTTGCCAAAGGCCCTTGGAGTAATTACAATGTAAGCACGAGGTAAATAACGGCCATGAAGGTTGATATTGTACGAGTGGGAAATTCCCGAGGTATCCGAATCCCCAAGCCCATCCTCGAGGAGTGCGGCTTTCATGACACGGTTGAACTTCAGATCGAAAACCATCGTCTGGTGATCGCACGGGCCCGCGGGCCGCGCGAGGGCTGGGAGGAAGCTTTCCGCGCCGCCGGCTCTTCCGCTCACGATGAACTGTTCCTCGACGCCCCCGCCAATCAATTCGATCGGGAGGAGTGGCAATGGTAGGCGACTCCCCGCGCTTGGACGAGGTCTGGTTGGTAACTCTGGATCCAACGCAGGGGGCGGAAATCCAGAAGACCCGCCCTTGCCTGGTTGTCTCACCTGACGAAAGCAACCGCCACCTGCGGACCGTCATTATCGCCCCCATGACCACCGTCGAGAGACCTTATCCGACGCGCGTGGCGCTCACCTTTCAGGGCAAGCATGGGCAGGTGGCGCTTGACCAGCTCCGCGCCATCGACCGGCAGCGACTGGTCCGTAAATTGGGCAGAATCTCACCTAAGGCAGCCGCGTCGATCGCGACGGTGTTGGTCGAGATGTTTACCCGGAAGATTTAGATAGGAACCGCGGTACCGATGTCCATATCCAGCTACCTGCTCTGCATCCAATGAGTTAGGGACATAAAGAAGCAGTGTAATAAGCCCCAAATCCCGGCATAAACTTTTTCGACCCTAGCCCCCCTACACCTCTAACGCCTTTAAAACTAATAAGTTACGTTACCGATTCGGCGAATGTTACAGACTTGGCCCGCCTCTTGCTCCATCCGGCATTCGTGGTGGAAGCGATTCGGTTTCACGGAAGCGGTCAGATCGCCGTTTGACCGAAGGACGAAATTCAGCGGCGATGGACACAGTTGAGGCACAGGCCATGAAAAAGGTACTGATTCTTGGTGCAGCAGGCAGGGACTTCCACAATTTCAACGTGGTGTTCCGCGACGACCTCGCCTACCGAGTCGTGGCGTTCACGGCCACGCAAATCCCCAACATCGAGAACCGGGCTTATCCCGCGGAACTGGCGGGAAGGCTCTATCCGGACGGGATTCCGATCGTCCCGGAAGGCGAGTTGGAAAGCACGATTCACAAATATGGCGTGGACGCGGTGGTTTTTTCTTACAGCGATGTTTCGCACCAGGCGGTGATGCACCTGGCGTCGCGGGCCGTGGCGGCGGGGGCCGATTTCTGGCTGCTGGGGACGGAACGCACGCAGCTTGCGGCGCAGGTGCCGGTAGTCTCAGTGTGTGCGGTGCGCACCGGGTGCGGCAAGAGTCCAGTTTCGCGGCGCGTGGTCGAGGAATTGCGCGCACAGGGGTTACGCCCGGTGGTGGTCCGCCATCCCATGCCTTATGGCGATCTGGCTGCGGAGCGCCTGGAGCGCTTTGCCACCCTGGAGGACATGGAAAGGTACGGCTGCACGATCGAGGAGATGGAGGAATACGAGCCTCACCTCCGGCAAAACGCGGTGGTGTATGCGGGCGTGGATTACGAGGCGATTCTCCGCCAGGCGGAACGGGAAGCCGACGTGATCCTCTGGGATGGCGGCAACAACGACACTCCCTTTTACTGCTCTGATCTCGAGATCGTGGTCGTCGATCCTCACCGTGCAGGGCACGAGCTGAGCTATTACCCCGGGGAAGTGAATTTCCGGCGCGCGGAAGTGCTGGTGATCAACAAAGTCGATACGGCGAGGCCGGAAGCCATTGCAGCGGTGCGCTCGAATATACGGAAGATCAACCCGGGCGCCGTGGTGATCGAAACGGAATGCCGGGTGACGGCGGCGGAACCGGAACGGATCAAGGGGCAACGCGTGCTGGTGGTGGAGGATGGGCCGACGCTGACCCACGGGGAGATGGCCTTCGGCGCGGGAGTGGTGGCGGCGCAAAAGTATGGCGCCGCCGAGCAAGCCGACCCCAAGCCGTATGCGGTCGGATCGATCCGTTCTACTTTCGAACGCTTCCGTCATCTGAACTGCCTGCTGCCGGCGATGGGCTACAGCGAAACGCAGCGCCACGAACTGGAAGAAACCATCAACCGTACTCCCTGCGATCTGGTTCTGGTGGCGACTCCGGTGGATCTTACCCGGCTCTTACATTTGAACAAACCGAGCCTGCGAATCGGATACGAGGTTGTGGAAAGAACCAAGCCCGGCTTCGCCGAGATTATTGCGGAATTCGCGGCGCACGCGGCGTCGCCCAGGAAGGCGAAGACAGCGTGAAGGAGTAGTGGTGCGGGCGTCTCGCCCGCGCTTCGCGGAAAGCAATAAAGCGCGAAGCGCCTTGGAGTGCGGCGGCTTGACGCCGCCTTCGAAGTACGGGGACCGAATTCTCTGCTGAAGCGGAGGGTCAATGACCGAGCTGCAGCACTGGCGCCTCGGGTGAGAGCGAGCGACGCGACGATCCGAAGGCGGCGTCGAGCCGCCGCACTCCAAGGTGCCTTCGGCACAAAGGTTTTTGAAAGGATTTTCACCATGCGAAGACTCAAGGTTGCAACGCGGGCTGATAGGGAGATTCCATTGCCTGCGCGGCCGTCCACGCTCTCCCATCGGCACGTGGTCTCGTTGCACGATCTGGCTCCTGGGGAGGTTGAATACCTGCTCAAGCTGGGCCAGGTGGTGAAGGCCCAACCAGGGCGTTTCAAGCACGCGCTCGAGGGCAAAACCCTGGCGCTGCTTTTTGAGAAGCCCAGCCTGCGGACGCGTGTGACCTTCGAGGTCGGCATGGAGCAACTGGGCGGGAAGGCGCTTTACCTCGGCCCGCAGGAAGTGGGGTTGGGGAAGCGCGAGTCGGTGAAGGACGTGGCGCAGAATCTCTCGCGCTGGGTGGATACCGTGGCGATCCGCGCCTTCGCCCATGAAACCGTGATGGAGTTTGCCGCCAATGCTTCGGTCCCGGTCATCAATGCTCTCTCAAACTTCGAGCACCCTTGCCAGGCGCTGGCCGACTACTTTACGCTGCTCGAACACAAAGGCCCCTTGGAGGGGAAAACCCTCGCCTGGGTGGGCGACGGCAACAATGTGGCTCATTCCCTCATCTATGGCGCCGCCAGGCTGGGAGTGCGCATGCGCATCGCCACGCCGGCGGGCTACGAACCGGATCGCTCCGTCGTGGCCGACGCCAAACGCGAAGGCGGGGACATCACGCTTACACACGATGCCCTGGAAGCTGTGGCGGGCGCGGATGCGGTCTACACCGATGTTTGGATCAGCATGGGCCAGGAGGACGAAACCGACACGCGCCTGCGCGTCTTTCGCCCTTACCAGGTAAACTCCGAACTGCTGCGCAACGCGGGGCCTCAGGTGCTTTTCATGCACTGCCTGCCGGCGCGCCGCGGCCAGGAAGTGACGGACGAAGTCATGGATTCACCTCGTTCCATTGTCTATGACCAGGCCGAGAACCGCTTGCACATTCAGAAGGCAATGCTGGCGGCACTGCTCTGTTGAGAGACGGCTATGCCCACCGCGGTCGTCGCCATTGGCGGCAACTCCCTGATCAGACCCGGCGAGAGGGGGACACTCGAGGAACAACGGTCGAACCTCCAGACCACCTGTGAGGGCATCGCCGCGGTGCTCTCCGCCGGTTACCGCGCGGTGGTCACCCACGGCAACGGGCCGCAGGTGGGCGACGCGATGCTGCGTTCGGAACTCGCCGCCGGCCAGGTGGAACCGCTGCCCATGGATGCCTGCGTGGCGGAGACCCAGGGGAGCATCGGATACCTGCTGCAGCAGATGCTGCAGGAAACCCTGTCGCGCCGCGGCCTGCGGCGGCCCGTGGTGACCATGCTCACTGAGGTGTTGGTCTCACCGCGCGATCCCGCCTTCCGCAAACCCTCGAAGCCCGTCGGCCCGTTCTACAACCAGGAGGAAGCCGAGCGCCGCCACCGCACGCTGGGCTGGCAAATGATGCAAGATGCGTGCCGCGGATATCGCCGCGTGGTGCCCTCTCCTGAGCCGAAAGAGATCATGGAACTGCCCGCCATTCAAGCAGCCCTCCAAAGCGACGCGCTGGTGATTGCCTGCGGCGGAGGAGGAATCCCGGTCGTGTTCCGGCGCGAACGACTGGTGGGAATCGACGCCGTGATCGACAAGGACCGCGCCTCGGCCTTGCTGGCATGGGAACTGGAAGCGGAGTTGTTTCTGATTTCCACCGGGGTCGCGCAAGTGGCCTTGAACTACGGCACAGTCAACCAGCAACAACTCGAACGGCTGAGCGCGGGCGAGGCTCGCGGCTACCTCAGCGCCGGCCAGTTTCCCCCCGGCAGCATGGGACCGAAAATCGAGGCCGCGCTGGCCTACCTCGAGCGCGGAGGCAAGCTGGTCATCATCACTTCTCCCGAGAACATCCCCGAAGCGTTGCAGGGCATGGCGGGTACGAGAATCACGCAGTGAGTTGTCAGTTCTCAGTTCTCAGTTTTCAGTAATCAAATCCAACGCAGTACAACCGCCCTCTCCCGTGAGGAGAGGGCGTCGCGCTGCCGGCGTTTTCATCAGCCGGAGCGTGACGGGTGAGGGGTCTTTTCCCAGCTTGCAGATTGGATTACCGCTTTCGCGGGAATGACTGCGACACCGCCTGCACAGCAGTGGTACGATTTCTAAAGCAAATGAGCATTCCAGCCGAAAAAACCGACCGGCGACTGATGCGCCAGATGTTCGGAGCTATTGCTCCCCGGTACAACTTCGTTACCAGCGTCTTCTCTTACGGCATGGATCGTCGATGGAAGCGGACTGCCGTCGGTAAGGCCGCTTTGCCGGGTGGCGCGTTGGTCTTGGACCTGGCTTGCGGCACCGGCGACTTTTCTCAACTCGTTCTTCAATCCCTGCCGAGCGCAACGGCCGTCGCCGCCGACCTCACCCGAGCGATGCTGGAGACAGCGCGAGGGCGGTGCGGTTGTAAGGCGATCTCGGCCGATGCTATGGTCCTTCCCTTCCCCGACGGCCGCTTCGATTGCGTTTTTGTTGGCTACGGCCTGCGCAACTTCCCCGACTTGAACGCCGCGATTCAAGAGATTCGCCGGGTCACCCGGCGGGGCGGCATGCTGGTGAGCCTGGATTTCTTTCTGCCCGCCCATCGCCTTTGGCGCGCGCTCTATCTCGGCTATCTCTACGCCCAGGGCGCGTTCTGGGGCTTGCTGCTGCACGGCCGACCTCACATGTACACTTATATTCCGCATTCCCTCAGAGGCTTCATTACGATCGAGGATTTCTCTCTTTTGTTGAAGCGAATGGGGTATGCGCGTGTCGACGCACACTCTTATGTTCTTGGCGGCATCGGCCTGCATTGGGCTGTCAAGGCGTAGCGCATAAAGAAGGAGTGCTATAATGCAGTTTGAGTGGGATGGGACCAAGGCAGAATCGAGCTTCAAGAAGCACGGCGTGTCATTCGACGAGGCAGTAACAGTGTACTATGACCCCTTGGCTGCTACTTTTGGAGACCCTGACCATTCGCGAGAGGAGAGCCGACAGGTCACGGTGGGGTATTCGGTCCGTGGCCAGCTGCTCGTGGTCAGCCATGTTGAGCGAGGCAGCATCACACGCGTAATTAGCGCTCGTTCTGCGAGTCCACGCGAAAGGAAACGTCATGAAGGGGAAGACCCGGGTGCACGGGGATGACCTGCGACCCGAATACAATTTCGATTACTCTAAAGCCGTCCGTGGCAAGTATTACCGTCGCATCATGAGGGAGGGCGCAAATGTTGCGATCCTGGAGCCCGACGTGGCCAAGGCGTTCCGCACTTCCGCGGCGGTGAATGAGGCCCTCCGCTCGCTGCTCCAGATTTCCGAGACCACCCGGCGATTGACAAGGCCTTGAGGGGCGAGTACCGATGCCTGCCGGCGTTGGGCGGGCGAGCACCCTCCTGCAACTCCTTCTCTCACACTGCTGAATCCTAGATGATTCCCTGTTGCCGTGGCGGCCGCGCGTGGAATACACTGCCTAGCGCGGTCGACACGCCCGCGCTACATTCACCGCGAGTCCAGAATATGCGAATCAAATCCCTCAGCTTACTTTTTCTCCTGTCCCTGCCGCTGCCTTTGGCGCGCGCACAGGGAACGGTGCCCACGTTCCAGCGCACGGTCGGCACGGGCACCTACACTTTGGCCGGACGCGACCCGTCGCAAGGCGGCGTCACCAACATTCCCACCGTGCTGGTTCCTATCGCGCTCTCTTTTGAAACCAAGAAGACCGGCGGCAAGCCTTTCGTCATGGACGCAGCTCCAGACGTGCCGGGCCTGGTTGGCTCGCCCATCTTCTCCAAGTTTGACTTTCCCTCCGGCGGCAATACGCAATACGCGGACGCGCTGCTGCGCTCCACCTTCCCGTCGGCAAGCGGGTGGCACACTCTGCTGGCCAAGCCGGAAGTGAATCCGGTGAAGATCGCCGTTCCCGCCGGTTACGGCTATCTGCTCACCTCGAAGCGGACCGGCGCCTCGTTTGGCGTTGTGGATCTCGAGTTCGTCGAGAAAGAGCTGTTCAAGCAAATGCCCAAACAAGCAGGCAAGCTGGTGATCGCCGTGACGCATAACACCACGTTTTATGCGGATGCCGATGCAACGGTCTGCTGCACTTGGGGCACGCACGGGATCGACTCGGCCACCGGAAACTCCTTCGTACTGGGCTCATACCTCAGTTCCGCGCCGAGTGTCGTCGAAGACCAGGACGTGCAGCCGCTGACGCAACAGCTCGGTGAGTTCGTGAGCGACCCGCTGTTCGACTCGCTGCTCGGCCTCCACAACCGCAAAGGTCCAGGAAACAACTTCTCTCGCTGGCTGCGTCCCGCTTCGATGCGTCCCGGCGATCAGGGACCTTGTGGCGGCTCCGGCATTGCCTCCGCGTACTTCCTGCTCGAACCCACGGATACCAACCCCAAGAACAATTTCCCCGCCTCGCAGGCGTTCGTCGCTAAGACGCACAAAGCTGTTTATCATCTTCAAAATATTGCCCTGCTGCCCTGGTACACCGGCGCCGCGGAAGGACTCGGCAAAACTTACAGCTTTCCCGATGCGCAAGCGCTCGCTGATCCTGCCAAACCGTGCCCGGCGCGCGGCAGGTGGCGTGGCGCACCTTCGCAGCCTACCGCGACGCCCGTCCCCTTGAGCGGCTCGCCGAACGGCCATTGGCTTATTGGATACTGGGCCGGCTATGGCGGTCCTGGATCCGGTTTGCCGCTCCGCGGGATCTCGCCGCAGTGGGACGTGATCATCGTTGCTTTTGCCACGCCGGAAAAGAATGCGCCGGAAGGGACCCTGACGTTCCAGACGCCCGGCGGCTACCAAACAGAGCAGTTCAAAGCCGACATCGCCTACCTGAAGAGCCAAGGGAAGAAAGTGATGATCTCGCTGGGGGGCGGCGGCGTTTATGTCTCGCTCGACGGCCCGCAGAGCGTTTCGAATTTGGTTTCCTCGGTCACGCGCATCGTCGCTGATTACGGCTTTGACGGCATCGATATTGACCTCGAGAGTCCTTCTCTCAACCTCGCCCCGGGAGACACGAACTTCAAGAATCCCACCACGCCATCCGTCGTGAATCTCATCGCCGGCCTGCGCCAGTTGCGCGACCACTTCGGGCCTGGCTTCATGATCAGCCTGGTGCCGGAAGGGACTCAGATTCCCTCCGGTTACCCAAGCTACGGCGGCCAGTTCGGCTCGTATCTGCCCATCACCTATGCCATCCGCGATATTCTCTCCTTCATTGATGTGCAGGATTACAACACACCGCCTCTGGAAGGCTTGGATGGTGAAATCTATCAGCCCGGCACGGTGAATTATCACGCCGCCATGACCGAACTTCTGCTGCAAGGGTTTAACGTTGGGGGCAAAGAATTCTTTCCACCTCTGCCCGCGAGCAAGATTGCGGTCGGTTTTCTCACCGGAGACGCGACGCCAAGCGAAGTTACCGAGGCGATGGACTACCTCATCACCGGCAGGGCGCCCGCAGGAGCCCAGTACAAGTTGCACGCACCCGGCGGGTACCCCAGCTTGATCGGCGCCATGTTCTGGACGATTAACGACGACCGCCGCGGCAACTACAATTTTTCCAATGCGGTCGGCCCCGAACTCCACTCCTATCGATAGTCACGTAGCGCAGAGGTGGGCGCTTTTTGCCCTCCTCTGCGGCTCTGCTCACGGGGCAAAGAAGCGCAGAGGAGCGCTAAAGACGCGCACCTCTGCGCTACTTGGCTTGGTTCATCGCCAGTTTGAATCATCGAAGCGGCCGAGGTCGGCGTTGTCGTCGAGGACGCCCAGCGCTACGATGGCGAAGGTGAAAACGGTGGTTCCCTCATGGAGGTGTCCGCCAAAAGCCTTTTGGTCGTCCGTCAGGGTGATATGTGCGTGGATCCGGCCGCCCAGCACGTACCCATTGACGGCGATCAGATCCATGGGGGCAGCACGCTCGGTATAGGCCAACTTTGCCGGAAGGGTGGTGTTGCTCACGGCATGGACGTGATATCGGGTGACTGATCCGACACCGCTCAGAATGACAGCGTTCTTGATCTTTTCGTTTTTTACCGCCTGCTGCAAGCCATCCAACAGATCCGTGTTGTACTTCAAGCGCACCAGTACGATGCGCTTGATTTCGCTGGTGACGGTCACCACGTCCGGGGGCGACTGATCCGCTGCGAACGCGGGCAAGGCCGCCAGCAACATCGAGACTGCCAGATAGAGAGTCCTCGTCATGATTCCACCTCCCGGGTAGCACAGGCACTCTTGCCTGTGCCGAACCTTGTCACGGAGTTTCTCTTCCCGCACAGCCAAGAGTGGCTGTGCTACTGACGCAGGTTCTAGGCTCACTCGAGGATGGTCGCTAACTTCGCCAGCACTTCATCCATGACGGTATCCGGCACACTCTCCAGCCTTCTTCCCTTGCGAGCGCCGAGATCCAGCGCGCGGGGCTGGTCGCAGCGGATGACACCAGCGGTTTTGGTGCCGGCGCCAGTTAGGGAAACCGCAAACCCGGCCGTTCGAGCGAAACTCCCGCCACTAGTGATCGGGAGGACCACGGGCACTTTGGTGACCCGGTTAAAGGCGTCCGGAGAGATGACCAAGACCGGGCGCCGGCCCTTTTGCTCGTGCCCTTGAACCGGATCAAGTCCCACCACCCAGATTTCGCCACGCCGCATTAGATTAGCTCGCCACCTACAGGTTTGTTAGTGAGCCATTCCCTTTCTTCTTTGCTGCGCCGGGCCTTTGGGTTGCATTGCGCAAGCAGTTCATCCAGGGTGTAGCGGGGACGCTTGTGAGGCTCCATCACCAACCGATCGCGCTCCACTCTGATGCCGACGCTTGCTCCCGGCCCCAAGTGCAGGACATCCAGGACGGCGCGCGGCACAGCCAGCATCACTGATCCGCCCACCTTGCGTAAGTTCGTTCTGTGCATCGCCATTCCTTTCGATTATATTCTAATATAACATCGGGAAAGAGGACTCACAATACCGAGGCTTGGCAAGATGTGTTTCTGCCTGCACGCAGCGCCGACCCGCAGGTCGGCAAGTGCTGGCCCAAAAGTCAGCGCTACGAGTCATAGAAACGCGCGGTCTTGCCTCTGTCGGCCAAGCTCCCTTTGGACTACCGAGTTCTCTGCCGAACGCGTTTAATCGGATGAGTAGTGACGACCAGCCCCCGCGCGATTTCCATTTGACCTCGCTTTCCGGGATATGCAACGTAAATCGTGTTCATGTAGATCTTATCGTTCGCGGTGAAGGCGAGGCCAAGCTCGAGGTCGTCAGTGTCGCATCCTGCCAGCCAGATGCTGCCTTCAATAATCTGATTCGGAGAAGTGACGTTGTCCTTGTCTCGGTACCCCTCCCAAACAATTGCACGCCGTGGCTTAAAAGTGAAATCGAGGTTCTTCAACCAGGTCGAATCGGGAATGCCCGAACGATCGACCTTACAAGCAGGATACTCCGATTTGAAGATGATCGCTTTGTCGAGCCTGATTTCTAGCGTGAAGGTCGGTCCGCCGCAGGCCATGAACCAACACCGGACCGACTGCATCGGCAGCTCCTGCGCGGCGTGCACGACAGGGGCCAATAGGATTGCGAGGAGAACATATCGTAGTCGAATCACGTCGGAACCTCGCTAGCTAATAGGCGCTCTTATTGAGTCGATCTTGTTAATAAACCCTTCAAGATCCCGCTCTCCGGGTGCGCCGGCGTGTAGAACCGCTTTTGCGGCGCTCTTCATGGTGATGGGCCCCCACTTTAACAACAAATCGGACCATTATATAACGCAGCGCGACCGCCCTTGCTCTCCTATTCGTTCACCGGCTTTAGAACGACAGGGCTCAAAAACAAAGGGCTGCGCTACCGACGCCGGAACCCATAGCTCGTAAGGCGCGTATAATCAGGTGCTAATCGGGAGAAGCGAATGCAGCTCATTATTGAAGGCGTAGGCAAACTCTACAAAGGCAAGGTATGGGGACTACGTGGATTCAGTCTGACGCTTGGCCGGGGAGTGTTGGGTCTGCTGGGGCCGAACGGCGCCGGCAAATCCACCCTGATGCGCATCCTAGCAACGGTCACGCGTGCGACGGAGGGCCGAGTGATCTGGGACGGCGCCGATATCGCGAAGTCCCCGGACAAGGTGCGGTCCGTACTGGGCTATCTGCCTCAGGACTTCGGTGTGTACCCGAACCTAAATGCGGTGGAGTTTCTTGAATACCTGGCGGCGGTGAAACGCATCGATGCCTCCGCGGCACGGAAGCGCATCACCGAGTTGCTCGAACTGGTCAATCTCACGGACGCCGCGCGGCGGCCCCTGGGGGGATTTTCCGGAGGCATGCGGCAGCGGGTGGGAATTGCCCAGGCATTGCTGAACGACCCACAACTGCTAATCGTCGATGAGCCGACCGCCGGGCTCGACCCGGAAGAGCGGGTTCGGTTTCGCAACCTGCTCTCGGAGCTTTCCGGAGAGCGCATTGTGATTCTCTCAACCCACATCGTTTCCGACGTGGAGGCGGTGGCGACGGACATTGCGCTAATCGATCATGGCGGGCTCGTGGTACATGGCGCCCCGGAGGCGCTCCTGCAATCGGTCGATCGGCGCGTATGGGAGATTGTAATACCTAGTTCAGACCTCGGCGAACTTCGTAAGAGCTACCTGGTCAGCAACACCGCACACCGCAGCGACGGAGTCCACGCCCGAGTCGTGGCGGACCACGCCCCGGCGGCGTCGGCGCGCTCTGTTGAGCCAACGCTCGAGGACGCCTATCTCAGCGCTCTCGCGGCCCGCCGTAGCCAAACAGCTTCGGCCGGAGGCGCGTCGTGAACATTCGCGCCATCTACCAAATTGCCCGCGCCGATTTCTTCGAGCGGGTGCGACGCTATAGTTTCCTTGTGACCCTTCTTTTCGCCGTCTACCTCGGCTACGCCGCAGCCACGGGAAAGATCGCCATGCGGCTCGGCGATTACCGCGGCGTCTACACCTCGGCCTGGATCGGCGCCAACATGGCCATGGTGGCTTCCTGCTTCATTTCGTTGGTGGGCTTCTACGTCGTGAAAAACGCGATCGACCGTGACCGCGCCACCCGTGTGGGAGAGATTCTGGCTGCCACGCCTCTTACACGCACCGTCTACCTGCTGGGCAAGTGGCTCAGCAACGCAGCAGTTCTTGGTGTCCAGGTGTTCGTGCTGGCCCTGGCCTCGGTCGTCATGCAATGCGTGGTGGCGGAAGACCCGCACGTTGACCTTTGGGCGCTGCTCTCTCCCTTCCTGTTGCTTGCCCTTCCCACCATGGCGGTAATCGGAGCCCTCGCGGTTCTTTTCGAGGCGGCGCCGATCCTTCGGGGCGGCATCGGCAATGTCGCGTGGTTCTTCACTTGGAGCTTCATGATCGCGTTGCCTGCCACCACGGGCCTGGAGTGGCTCGACCTCACGGGCCTGTTTGCAGTGATGGCGAGCATCACGCGCGCGGCGAGAGCCGCTATCCCAGGTTATAACGGAGAATTCGCATTCCAGATCGAAGTCAGCCGCAAAGCGATCATGGCCGGGGGCCTTCGCTGGCCTGGAATCCGATGGGACCTTGCGCACGTGTTGTTGCGACTCGAGTGGATTGGAATCGCCGTCGCATTCGTCCTGTTTGCGTCGCTGTTTTTCGACCGCTTCGATCCTGCGCGGAGCCGCGCTCCGGCTCGGGCCGGGCGTCGGGCTCGCCGAGCAGCCGCACCACCCCTCAGTCCCCTCCTCAGAGAGGAGGGGAGTAACATCGCACCAGTTGAGTCTCCTCGCAGTTCTGCGGTCACTCACTTGACCCCACTAACCAGCGCCCCAAGCTGGGGTTTGCCTGAAATGTTCAGGGCGGAGTTAAGGCTGGCGTTGAAAGGCTATTCCTGGTGGTGGTATGCGGCGGCTGGCGGGCTTCTTGTGGCGCAGTGTGCCGCCCCGCTTGAGGTGTCGCGCGGCCCGCTGCTGACGGCGGCCTGGATCTGGCCCGTACTCCTGTGGTCGGCGATGGGAGCGCGCGAAGCCCGCCACGGCACGGAGCAGATCGTCTTCGCCTGCCCCGGAATCCTGCCCCGGCAACTCCCCGCTGAGTGGCTCGCCGGAGTCCTCATTGCGGTTGTCACGGGCGGGGGAGTGGCCGCCAGGCTGTTCGTGGCGGCCAACTATCCGGGCGTTTTGGGATGGTTCGCCGGCGCGCTTTTTATCCCCAGCCTGGCGCTGGCGCTTGGGATCTGGGCAAAATCCAGCCGCCCGTTCGAAGGACTTTTTACGGCCCTTTGGTATAGCGGACCGCTGAACAGGGTTCCAGGCCTTGATTTCACCGGAGGCGCCAATGGCAGGCATACCGTCCAGTATGCATGCGTCTACGTTCTACTTGCCGCCGGCCTTCTCGCCGCCGCCTTTTGGCGCCGCGACTGGCAATTACGCCATTCTTAATTTCAAACATCTCAATAGCTAGACTTGAACCCACAAGACTAATCCACCAGCGAATCGAGCACCTCGGCCACTTGGGCGTGCAAATCGGGCGGCGCCCCGTAAACCACTCGCGCCGTCTTCCCCGAACGGTCGAACAGAAACATGGTGGGCACCGAGGTGATATTGCCGAACGCTTCTGCTGTCGCGGCATCGGTGATGGCCACACGCAGACCAGGGCTCAGCGACGCGGCGACGGAGTGTATCTTGTCTTCGGGTGACTCGACCGCAAGCGCCAGAATGGCAAGCTTGTCGCCGTATTTGCTCTTCAGCTCGCCCAGCCAATCAAGCGTCGAGCGGCAGGGTGGGCACCAGGTCGCCCAGAACTCCACCATCACCGCGCGGCCGGCGAGTTGCTCGGACGTGAGCGGCTGGCCATTGAGATCCGTCAGGGCGAGCCTGGGGAGGGCCGCAAGCTGATTGAGAGCCTTACCTGTGGCCGGGCTTTCGCGAAGCGCGATGTCCTTCTTGCCTGCCAGAATCAGGTCAATCATGTGGGTGAGATCGGCCTTGAACTTCGCCTGGTTCTCGGCATTCTGCCAGGGAGCGTAGCGGCCAAGACCTATCTTCTCCCGGAAATACCCGAAGTCCCTGGGGCAGGCCACCAGGATGTCATCGACGAACACGGCGGGGTAACCCTTGACACCAAAACGATCAGCGAGTTTGGATGACCCGAAATTGTCGCTCACAAAAGTCACTCTGCCTGGGTACTTAGCCAAGACTTCTTGGACCAGCAAACTTGCTGGATCGCAGAGGCTTCAAGTGTAGGGCCAGCGAACCAGGGTAACCTCAACCGTCTTGCCGGAGGGTCTCTGCGCCGCGGCGAGGGGATGGTCGGCGGCGAAATAGGCAGGCAGCACCTGCTCGGTGACGACCTTTGCAATCTTCCAGTCGTCCGCACTGGGCGCGGAGCCGTCAACATGTGCCAGTTGCGATTCGGCGCGCTCCAGGAAGAGCTCCGCGATGGAGTCGTCGCGCTGGGAGGCATCGAGCTTCTGCCGCGCCGCGGCGAGGGCGCTTTTCAACGCGGTCTGCTGCGAGGAATCCTGTGGAGCGGCATCGAGCATTCCGTAGTATCCCACTGCCAGCAGATATTGATAGAGCGCCCCGGCGTACGATTTCGTCGCGTCAAGCTCCGTCGCTTGCTTGAGCGCCGTATTGATAAGCATAAACTGCACGTGCAGGTCGATAGAACGAGGCGGCTGGAAAGCAGCGTTCGCCTTTTGCTGGAGGCTCGCGAGTTCAGGCAGGAGCGATCGAAGAGGGTACGCCGCGCCCTTGCGTGGAAGGCGCATAGTGGCAACGAAGGCCGCGAATTCCGCCTCGCCTTGTGCTTCACCGATATGGAAAAGGCCGTCCTTCGGCTCGGTCGAGACCGCGAAGCCGCGGCCCGCCTCGAGCAACGGCATGGTCTCGGCCTCTGCGGTCTCAGATAAGGCCTGGAGGGCCGACGGTGAGTCGCTCCAGTTCGTCGTTCGGGTTTGCCGGTCGAGTGCAGTTATTCCCGCGCTGGCCTTCTCCCATTCCGCCTCGAAGGCCGGTAGGCCGCTTTTCACCGCGTCTGCTTTGTCCATGATCGTCCAGGCGCCATGGACGAAGTCCGTCACCTGACCGAATTCTTCAAGGCTGCGGTAGAGCCTGCCGGCGGATTGATCCTTGAGGGCCGATTTGAGCGCATCGCCGGCCCCCCGGTTCGCGTCGGGGTTGCCCGGAAAAGAAATGGGTTTCTTGGCAAGCAACTGTTGAAGGCGCTCCACTTCGGCCTGAACCTGCGAAGCTGCATCCTGGCCTGCGGCCGGAAGCGCCAAGATGACGGCGGCCACTGCAACTCGCCACCACGCGCCTCGAAATGCAGATCGCCGGATAAGCCGTGTTCCAGTACATGTCTTGACAAAACGCCCGCGACTATTCATTGAACTTCCCCCTTCCTGCACGCGCTGACGGGCGCGTGTTGGCACCCACACTCCCGCGCCTACACACTAATGCGGAAATGAATCCGGGAAAAGGTAATGTCAGCGAAAAAATCATCCTTCTTGGTGCCCCTTTCGGCCGGTGTATACTATTCTTTTACGGGCTGGAAAACCCTAGGCATCGCGAAACCCGGCTGCGCAAGCAATTTCGCAAGCCACCGCCGAGGAGTTCCGATGGGCTTACAGCCTACCCGAGGCAATGAAAATCATCGTCGTCCCCGCGAAAGCGGGGACCCATTGTCGGTCCAGTGGATTCCCGCTTGCGCGGGAATGACGTGACTTTCAGGAGAGTTGCATCGTCGCTTATGGACGCGAATTCTGGCAACGACTTTGACCGGCGTAGATTTCTGCTTACTGCTCTGCGAGGCGCAGGCGGGGCGTGGGCGTCTGTCCATTGGCCCGCCATCCTGGAGGCGGCACAACACGCCGCGCACATGCGGGAGGCAGTTCCCCCGGCCAAACTCGAAGTGCTGAGCGCGGAAGAGGCTGCGGAAATTGAAGCAGCGGCTTGCCGTATCATTCCCTCCGATAGCTCGCCGGGTGCGCGCGAGGCCGGTGTTATCTACTTCATTGACCGCGCTTTGGCCACCTTTGCCGCCGATCAGCGGGAAGGGTATACGCAGGGTTTGCCTGTACTGCGGGCCAAGACGCGGGAGATGTTCCCCAGCGTCTCAAAGTTCTCCCAAGCGTCGCCTGACCAGCAGGACGCAGTGCTGAAGGCCCTCGAAGGACAACCCATCTTCGAATTGATCTACGAGTACACGGTCATGGGTTTTCTGTGTGTTCCGGAACGTGGCGGAAATCGCGGCAAGGTCGGATGGAAACAGATCGGGTTCGATGACAGCCCGGCCTTCGCTCCGCCGTTTGGGTATTATGACCGCGGCTACGGGACGTAGGGGCAACCCGCGTGGTCGCCCAAGACCAGCCACGAAGTCCGGCCAGACAACGTATGAATCCGCAGGTCACCTACAAACCGTCGGAAGAAGTTGACTTCGTCATCGTCGGTTCCGGCGCGGCCGGTGGAGTACTAGCCAAAGAACTCTCGACCGCGGGCTTCAAGGTGGTGGTGTTGGAGCAAGGACCGTGGATCGCTCCCAACGAGTTTTCTCACGACGAGATCAAGGTATTCTTCGAACGCCAGTTGACCAACGACCCTCGCCAACAACCGCAGACCTTCCGAAAGACTCCCCAAGACAAAGCGGAGAAACATAATGGAGTGATTTATGGCCGCCTGGTGGGCGGCGGCTCAGCGCACTTCACGGCCAACTATTGGCGATTTCACGAGATCGATTTTGTGGAGCGCACCCGCCGGGGAGAGATTCCCGGCACGGGGTTTGCGGATTGGCCGGTGACGTACGCGGAGATGGAGCCGTACTACACGAAGGTGGAATGGGAGGTCGGCGTCTCAGGTCTGGCGGGCTCGAGCCCTTTCGACCCGCCCCGATCCCAGCCTTACCCTGTGCCGCCCATGCCCGTGAAATCTTCCGGCGTCATTTTTGAGCGCGCCGCCCGGAAGCTGGGCTGGCATCCCTTCCCCGCACCCTTAGCGATTCTTTCCCAATCTTATCGAGGCAGGGCGGGATGCATTCACTGCGGGCGCTGCGAAGGATTTGGGTGCGAGGTGGGGGCGAAGTCCAGCTCGCTGGCGAGCGTCATTCCTGTGGCGCAGCAAACGGGGCGCTGCGAGATTCGCACCGCGAGCTACGCCTACCGCGTGGAAACCAACGCGCAAGGGCGAGCCACCGGCGTGGCCTATTTCGACGCCCGGCGGCAAGCGCAATTTCAGAAGGCGCGCGCCGTCATTCTGAGCGCCAACGGGGCCGAGACGCCGCGCTTGCTGCTGCTGTCCCGTTCGCCGCATTCTCCCCAAGGCCTCGCGAACTCGAGCGGCTTGGTGGGAAAACACCTGATGATTAATGGCTACCACGAAGTCTACGCCACGTTCGATGAGCCGCTCAATGATTACAAGAGCGTCGCGGTCAGCCGGGTGCTGCACGACTTTTACGAATTGGATCCCAAACTGGGATTTTACGGCGGGGGCGGGCTCGACGCGCGGTTTGGTATGACGCCTCTTAGATTTGGGATGGGGGCTCTACCGAGCGACGTCCCGCGCTGGGGCAAGGCTTACAAGGACTGGCTCGAGTCGTACTCGCGAACCATGATCGTGGCCTGTCATGCCGCCTCCCTGCCCGTGGAAGCCAACAGCATCTCGCTCGACTCCGAGTTAAAAGACGCCTGGGGCCTGCCCGCGATGTGTATGACTTACAAAGATCATCCCGATGATCTGAAGACCGTCAGCTATTTGAACGAGCGCGCGCAGGAACTCATGAACGCCGCCAAGGCCCGTAAAGTCTGGACTTGGCCAGTCCACGAGCAGTCCTTCGCCGTCCACCTACTGGGAACCTGCCGCATGGGCAATGACCCGAAAAGCTCGGTCGTGAACGTCAATCACTGCACTCACGATGTGCCGAACCTCTTCCTCTGCGACGGAAGCAGCTTTGTGACCTCCGGCCGGGGACAACCTACCATGACCATCCAGGCGCTCGCCTTTCGGGCCGCGGAAAAGATCGTTGCCGCGGCACGCCGGGGCGATGTCTGAATTCCCGTTTATTCATATCGCAGCGCGATTATCGGATCGACCCTAGTCGCTCGGCGAGCAGGCACGTAACTCGCCAGGACGGCAACCCCCGCCAAAAGCAGAGAGACGGCGGCGAAGGTCACGAAATCGGTGGGGCGAACACCGAACAGCATGGACGACATCAACCGTGTCAAAGCCAGGGCGGCAACCAGCCCTGCACCGATCCCGATCAATGACAGCCCTAGGCCGTGTGCCACCACCATTCGCAGCACGTCCGCGCGCTCGGCGCCCAGCGCCATGCGGATGCCGATCTCATGCGTGCGCTGCGTGGCCGTATACGAGATCACCCCGTAAATCCCTACCGAAGCCAGCACCAACGCCAGGCCCGCGAAGACACCGAGCAGCAGCATGGAGAAGCGACGGCCCGCCACAGAGTCTGAGATGATCTTCTCCATCGTCTGAACGTCGAAGACGGATTGTTGGGCATCTCTTTCAGCGACGCGGTGGCGGACTGCGCTGACCAGACTCAGCGGGTCTACGCTCGTCCGCACCATCATAGTCATGCCCTGCGCCGCCAGCGGCAGGATCTGATCCGGCAATTGCCGAAACGGCAAGTAAACCTGGTACTGGATCTTGGAGGCAGAGTCGCTGTCAAGCCCGAAGTGCTTGACGTGGCCCACCACCCCCACGATCTGGAGCGGCGCGTCGAGACCTGGGCCAAATCCCTCCGGCACAGCGATTCTGATGCTCTGGCCGACCGGATCCTGATGGGGAAAGAGGCCCTTGGCCATCATTTCATCGATGACAATGACTTGGGCGGACCCTTTGATGTCCGTATCGCTGATGAAGCGTCCGCGCAGCAAAGGTATATCCATGGCGCGACGATACCCCGGCGTCACATCGTAGTTCAGCGCCCACAGCATCTCGCTTTGTGAGTTCGGGCGAGGACGACCCGAGACCCAAAACGGCATCTCGGAGTCGCTGCCGGACATCGGAACATCGTCCACCATCCCTGCCGCCTCGACTCCGGGTAGCGCGCGAATGCTCTCGGTGAGTTCCCGATAAGCGTTCCGAATTCGATCGGGCGTGGCGCGGGTGGCGGGGCTGAAGCCCACGGAGAAGGTGAGCATGTTCCGCGGAGTGAAGCCCGGGCTCACCCGGCTGAGGTGCCACATGGTCCTCAGCATCAGGCCGGCGCCGACCAGCAGGACCATTGAAGCCGCAACCTCAGCGACCATCAGCGCGGAACGCAGCCGGTGTTGCCCGCCCGTGGAGCCGCGGCTTCCCTCCCGCAGCGTGGACTTCAAGTCCAGCCGCGACATCTGAAGAGCCGGCGCCAGGGCGAAGATCAAGCCCGTGGCCGCTGAAGCCGCCAGGGTGAACAGCAAGACCCAGCCGTCCACGCCGATGTCCTCCATGCGGGGCAATCCGCCGGGAATGGCCGCCAAGACTGCCTTGGTCCCCCAGTGAGCGAGGAGTAATCCTAAGGCACCGCCCGCCAGAGCCATCAGCACACCTTCAGTTAGAACCTGCCTCATCATGCGGCCCTGGCTGGCGCCCAGGGCAGCGCGGATGGCCATCTCCCTGCGGCGAGACGTGGAGCGGGCCAGGAGCAGATTGGCCACGTTGGCGCAGGCGATCAGAAGCACAAAGCCCACCGCGCCCAGCAGAACCAGCAGGGCGGGACGCACATCCCCCACGATATCCTGCGCCAGCGGCCTCACGTTGACACTGTGATGCGCATTCGACTTAGGGTAGGCCTGCGCGAGCTGCGCAGCCACGCTATTCATGTCGGACTGAGCCTGTTCCCTGCTGACCCCGGGCCTCAGGCGGCCTATGGCGCGCAGCCCGGGGTGGGCCTCGCGCGAGTGCGCAAGCACGTCGTCCCATTGGCCAAGCAGCGTGAAAACGTCCGCAGCGCCCCAAAAGCGGAAATCAGCCGGAACAACACCGATTACCGTGTAGCCCTGGCCGCTCAGAGTGATGAGCTTCCCGATGATGTCGGGACTGGAGCCAAATCGGCGCTTCCAAAGCCCACCTCCGATCAGCACCACGCGGGCCGCACCTAAATGGTCCTCTTGGAGTTCGAAATCACGGCCACGAACGGGCTTGATTCCAAAAGTGGAGAAGAAGGAGGCTGACACCATTCTCCCATTCAGGTGCTCCGGCATCCCGCTGCCCGTCAGGTCATAATCGGCCCAACGGTGTCCGGCGAGACTCTCAAAGGACCGGTTCTCCTTTTGCCAATCCTGCAAGTTGGGGTAGGAGATGGACATGTTGTCGAACTCCGGCGTCTTCTCCCCCAGGATCATGAGCCGGCTGGGATCATGGTATGGAAGCGGCTGAAGGAGTACTCCGTTGACCACGCTGAAGATTGCGGTGTTGGCGCCGATGCCGAGGGTCAGCGTCAGGACGGCAACAATCGTGAAGCCCGCGTTGCTCGCCAGCATGCGAAGGCCGTAGCGGATGTCTTGCCAGAGCGTTTGCATTTTAAGCGCCCTCCCGTTTTGTCGGAGACCCTCGTTATTGTGAGATCCCCTAATGACGAAAACGCGAAAGCGCTGCCCTGAGTTCCCAAAAGAACAGGGCGTGCGAGGCCGGAGCGTCGATATTTTGTAGACGAAGAACTGCCGACTGCTAAGGTGGAAGGCCACGCCACTGAAGTTGACTATTTGCCGGTCCAACAAGCTTGCCGCTTGCCCAAGAAGGCCGAGATGCCTTCCTGGGCATCGGCTGCAAGCGAATTCATGCTCATGATCTCTTTGGCGTAGGCGTACGCCTTGGGTTGATCCAAGTCGACTTGAGTATAGAACGCCTGTTTGCCCAGCGTCACCGTGAGGTTGCTGGCCGCCGCGATCTTTGCGGCGAGTTCTCGGGTTGTTCGGGGCAAATCAGCATCTGCAACGACTTTGTTAATCAGGCCCCACTCGGCAGCGGTGGCGGCGTCGATCGGATCACCCGTCAATAACATCTGGAGGGCCCTCTTGCGGCCTACGGCGCGGCTCAATGCCACCATGGGGGTGGTGCAGAACAATCCGATCTTGACACCCGGCGTGGCGAAGGATGCTTGGCCCGATGCCACCGCCAGATCGCAGGTCGCCACCAACTGGCACCCTGCGGCCGTCGCGATTCCCTGCACCTGGGCAATGACGGGCTGCGGAACAGACTGCACCTTTGTCATTAATTCCGTGCAGACGTCGAAGATGCGCCGGTATTCATTGATGTCCCGCCCGACCATCTGGCCGAGGTCATGGCCGGAGGAAAACACCTTGCCTGCGGCCGCCAGGATGACGGCGCGCAAACTCGAGTCGCCGCCAATGTGCGTGAAGCAGTCGATGAGTTCCAGCATGAGTTCGAGCGACAGCGCATTCCGGCGGTTTGGCCGGTTCAACGTAACAATCGCCAACGGCCCTTCGATATCGAAGCAGATATTCTCGTATAGCACGGGTCATTCCCCTTCGGCGCCGAGTCGTTTCGCCGCCGAGCCGGAAATCGGCAACAAGCTCTCCGACTCCCAAGCTACGCCGATCCATTGAGAGCGGCGACAGCTTCGCCGATGCGCTTCGGATAACTTCTCAGCAACTGCTGCTTCCTCTTCAACCAGGCTTGGTTCGACGCCATAACCTTTCGGGATCGCGCGATGGCCGCTTGCATCCGGCTGGGGGCGGGCCCTCCCTCAACGGTTCTGACTTCCACGAAGTGCCTGGGATCGAGAGCCTTCATACATTCCCGGTCAGAGATCTTGAGGCGGCGCTCGATCACTTTGGGCGCCAGTCGTTTCAGGGCGGCAACCAGCCGCTGATGCGTGTAGGCTCCGGCCACCGCTTCCACAGATTGTGAAACAAGCTGGTGCGCCTGGCGGAAACTTACGCCCTCCTTCCGCACCAGCGTGTCCGCCAGTTCCGTCACCGTCAGAGGCTTATCCGAGACGCTGCGGCGCAAGGGTTCTTTATCAACCTCCGCCGTAGACATCACTCCCGCGAACAATCGCAAAGCCCTCGAGGCGTCGTAGAACATCGAGAGGATCAAGGGCTGCAAATCATCTTCAGCGTCTACGGTGTCGCCAAACGGCGTGTTGTGCGCGCAGGTAAGAACTGCCTGCGCCTGGCCCAGCGCCTTGCTGGCCAGGACGCGCGTGTGCTCGAGCGCCACAGGATTGCGTTTTTGCGGCATGATACTGCTCACCTGCACAAACGCATCGTCGAGACGCAGGAAACCAAACTCGGCTGAACACCACAGCAGCAGGTCTTGCACCAGTCGTCCCAGGTTGATCATAGCCACGGCCACGGCCGCGGCGGACTCGGTCAGGTAATCGACGGCGGCAATCGCGCCGTACGAATTGAGCTGCACGCCTTCAAAGCCCAGCAGTTCGGCCGTGTATTCACGATCGATGGGAAAGCCTGTGGTCGTGATGGCGCAAGCGCCCAGAGGGCTCCGGTTGACCCGATCGAAGAGCGCTCGCAAGCGCGCAGCGTCGCGTTCGAGAAACTCGACGGCAGCCATCAGGTAATGAGCTAGGGTCGTGGGCTGAGCCGGTTGGGTGTGAGTGTAGGCGGGCATGAGCGTGGCGACGTTCTCGCTCGCGCACTCCAGCAGAATCTGCGAGGTTTCCACAACGGCCGCCACAACTTTGAGAATCTCTCGCCGCAAGACCATACGGTACATCGTGACATCGATGTCGTTGCGGCTGCGGGCGGTGTGCATCTTGCCAGCGACGTCACACCCGCATTCTCGTTCCAAGCATTGCTCAACATGAAAGAACAGGTCCTCGCAGGATCGCTCGCGCTCGGCCCTGGCGAGCGCCTCGCGGTCGAGATTACCCAGGGCTGCAAGACACGCCTCCGCTTCCCGGCGACGGAGGATTCGCTGCCGGCAAAGCATTAAGGTGTGAGCACTGTGAATCTCCAGCAAGGAGTCGAGAAAATACCTCTTGGCGTCCTCAAAGTTGACTGCCAAGACTGTTTCGTCGTAGATCGGGGCTGGGAATTTTTCATTCATTCTGATGTGTAGACTGTAGGGGCGACCCTCTTGGTTGCCCGTGGCGGCCGCCCATGGGCGTTGACCTGATGGCTCAGCTCGCGCTACGTAGCACTCGCTGGCCGCTTCCAGAGGCCCGGAGGGCCGACAGAGAGTAGCCCATGGCGTAAGCCGTGGGATCGAGGAGCGGCCCCGGGTTGTATAAGCCCCGGAGGGGCGACAGACCCCCCGGCACTGTCTCTGTCGCCCCTCCGGGGCTGCGGATATGAACGCCGTGCGGGGTCCCACGGCTTACGCCGTGGGCTACTTTCTGGCGCCGCTCCGCGGCTCCAGTAGCCCTAGCGTCTTTAGGTTAACGCTTATGGGGCGGCCGCCAGGGCCGCCCCTGCACCGATGTTCTAAAACCGAAAGTGCAATCCAAACTGCATCTGGCGCATCGGCGTCGCCGAATAGGTAATCTGGCCGGCGCCTGAAACGTCGATAGTATTGGCCGGCTGGCCATAGTTGTCAAAGTTGAAAGCGTTGTAATTCTCCCAGCGGAACTCCAGAGTCTTCTGTTCGGTAATCCTGAACGTCTTTTCCAGGGCCAGGTTAAAAACGTACTGCGCCGGTCCCCAGAGTGAATCTTGGGAAGCCGTGCCGTCCCTGTAAGGTGCTTGCGGGTCAGTGTAGGCTGCCACGTTGAACCACTCCGCCGTGGTCTGATTGGCGAGGTGGGGGCTGCCAATTTTGTCCGCGCGAACCCCATTGAAGTCCGCGTTCACCGACGCCGTGTTAGCCACCATGGGCGAGAAGGGATGTCCGGAGTAGAGCGTGGTGATGCCGTCCAGACTCCAACCACCGAGGATTAAATCCAACGCCTTGCCATTTGCAGATCCCCAGCGCATTCCATGACCATAGGGAATCCGCCAGACATTGGTAAACGTGAGCGCGTGGGTGGTATTGAAACTCAGAGGCCCGTAAGAAGCTCGTACGTCGTAGTTGTTGTCAAAACCACCACCGCCGAAGCTGCTGACGCCCAGCGCCCTCGAGTAAGTGTAATTGAGTGTGAAATCGAGGCCGTGGGAGGCGTGTTTCTCCAATTTCGCTTGCAGGCCGTTGTAGTTGCTGTTGTCGCAGTTGCACGTATAGTAGATCCCCTGTTCGAGGCCGAACTGGGGGTAGAAGGGCCGGCGTGGGTCGAAGTCGCCGGGGCCTGGATGCGCCTGGTTGATATTGGGGTTCTCGTACAGGTGCCGTCCTATGTTGCCGACATAAGCCACCTGGAAGGCAAGCCCGCCCCCGAACTCGTGTTGCACGGTGGCATTCCAGAAATTGGCCATCGGGATCCGGTATTTGTTCAGGGGCCAGAACCAGTTATAGACGCTGATGCCGTCAGGAAGGGGATACGTGCCATTCGAGGCGATGGGTGGGTTAACCGGCAGGGGGGGACCCGTCAACAGATTGAAGTCTGGGCTGTACGGGTTCGCTTGCGGAACCGTCTGGCCATTGAGAATGGGAGGGTTGTACTCCAGTCCCTGGCCAAAGATCGCGCCGTAGCCTGCCGGGGTAAAACCCCAGCCGTAGCCGGCGCGGAGCACGGTGTGCGGCTGCAACTGGTAGGCAATGCCAAGACGCGGCGCAAATCCCAGGTTATAAGGCTTGACATTTAAAGAGAGGGAATTGGACCCGAGACCGGCGACGAGGACATCTCCAGTCAGCGGATCGAAGCTGCCCGCGCCCCCGGGTTTGGCGGCGCCCTGAGGCAGGTAATTCTCCCAACGCAGGCCGTAGTCCAAGCTCAGCTTGCGCGTAACCCGCCAGGTGTCCTGCACATAGAGGAATATGCGCGTTTCACGCAGGCCGGGATACAAACCGATGCCGGTGAAATATCGCCCAAACGAGGACGGTTGGCCGAGCAGGAAGGACGCCAAGCCGGCGCCCGTGGTGGCATTACCACTGGCGAGCGCGTCTACCGCGGCGTTGCCGGTAATCGACGGCGCGAACATGATTTCGCCCGAACGGTGTTCGTCGCTGGGGATGCGCTGCTGTTCATCGCGGGGAATCTCCGCCCCCCACTTGATGGTGTGATTACCAAGTTCTTTGGTCCAATTCGTGATCCAATCGAATTGATTCTCGGTCTCTTTCAGCGGGCAATTGCAGCTATTCACGCCCAGCGCGTATCCGAAATTAAAGCCACCATTCCCTTGGATGTAGAAGGCGGGCATGCCGCTGGTCGCCTGGGATCCGAGGTTCAAACCGGGAAGACCCGCCTGCGTGGCCGGATCAGTGCCCACTCCGAACGGTTCTACGCGTATTCGGTAACGGAAGGTCCCAAAGCGAAACTCCCCAACCAATGTGGGGCTGAAGGTGTACGTCAATCCCAGCGCCAAGCTCTGGTTGCGGTCCAGGGATTGGCCGGCGAAGTTGAAGAAGGCGGGTCCGCCTGCTTCCGCTCCGAAGGCCGCGGGCGCTTCAATCGTAAAGTCCGCCAGAGAGTAACGACCGAAGAAGTTAGCTTTCGGCGAAATGTTGTAGTCCACGCGAACATCCGGCTGATCGACATCGAAAATCTCGGAGGCGGAAGCGATGTAGTTGTTGAAGGTCGCGCCCGCAGGGCCGCTATTCGGCGTGGGGAGATAAGACATGATATTGGTTAAAGCCGCCGGGACGGTGAGCATATTCACTTGACCGTTCTTAGTGATGGCCTCCCGTCCGGTTCCATCCGGATTTCCCGTGGTAGGATCAAACACCATGCCGGCCTGCGCCGGCACCGAGCCGCCCTCAGTAGTTGGCACCATCACCGGGTTACCGCAGGCGGTGGCGGAGACCGAACCGTCGGCGCAAATGTAATTCCCCAGCAGAGCCTGGAGATTGCCGCTGCGCTCGGCCGTGGTGGGGACCGTGGTGATCAAGGACCCGCCATTCCGCTGGCGTGATCCCTGGTAATCACCGAAGATGAAAAGCTTGTTCTTGATGATCGGCCCTCCCAGCGAACCACCAAACTGATTCCACCGAAGGGGCGGCTTCAACTGGGTGAAGGGATTGGCTGAGTTAAAGATGTCGTTTTGGAGGTACTCGAATCCCGTTCCGTGTATCTCGTTGGTCCCGGACTTGGTCGTCGCTTGCACCAGAGCTCCGGCAACGGAGCCGAACTCCGCGTCGTAGTTGCTCGTGGTGACTTTGAGCTCTTGCAGCGAGTCCACGTTCGGGTTGATGATGGCGATGGCCAGCAGGGGATTCTGATTCTCTGTACCGTCCAGCAGGAATCCGTTGGCGGTGAAGCTCTGGCCGTTATAGTCAATCTGCAATCCTTGTTGCGGGTTTTCACTCGAGGCAACCTGAAAACTATCAGCGAAGGACCCGGGCATGACCAGCATGAGGCTCGTCATGTTGCGGCCCAAAACCGGAAGGGCGGACAACTCAACGGAGGAAAGCGTGTCACTCAACTCCGCGCGGTCCGTCTTGAGCAGGGGAGTTTCCGTCGTAACAGTCATGGTGCTGCTGGCTTTGCCGATCACCAGATTCGCGTCGACGCGGGTGGCGGCGTCCACGTCCACGGTCGCGTCGGCCACAAACGTCTCGAAGCCGGGCGTTTCAATGGTCACTCGATAATGCCCGGCTAGAAGGTGCGTCTGGGCATAGTTCGCATCAGGGTTTGTTTTGAGCTGGTAGTCGATCCCTCGGTCCAGATCCCGGATGGTCACGGCCGCGCCCGGAACGGCCGACCCGCTGGGGTCGGTCACCGTGCCGAAGATGCTGCCGGAAACAGCTTGGCCAAAGCTGAATTGGGTCGTGCCAAGGGCAAGAAACGCGAGGACGATCAGTATCTGTAAGGGGGCGGCTCGCCGTCCCCGGCGAGAGGCTAGGACAAACCCCGCTCCTGTTGCTTCTGTTTCAAACCGTAAGGGCGTTATGGATCGCATGATCATTTGTCTCCATCCCGATACACGGGCTCTCCGCCTCCCGCGCCCCCCGGCATGTTCTTGCTCAGCCGTTTGCGAGAAGCAATGGTCTCAAGTTTCCGTTAGCTTGCTGCCCTTCAACCCGTACGCAAAAACAAAACAACCCGCCGGCGGATTGGGTCCGACGGTGGGTTGGGATGCAGGTATTCTCTTTGGCTCCCTGCTAAGCACACCACCCACACGCCGGTTCTGAGCGTCTACAACAGCAGGCGAGCGCGGCGAGTTGGAGGCTATTCCCCACGTTGATAATCAGAGCATAGGACATTTTGTCATGGCTGTCAAGGATTCAAGTTCAAACCCCATGCTGCCAACTCCTCCAGCCACAAGGCAGGCGCAATGTGCCTGTCATTCCTGCGAAGCCGGGAATCAAGGCGTACATGGACCACCGCGGGCCCTCGCCCCAGCCCCCAAGTGAGTTGTCGCAATCGGCTTCCAAAGTATAGAATGGCCTTATACCCGAGGAGTAGCGGACGCGAAGACCAGTGTCGGTCGTCGTATGGGTGCACTCTGAGTTGCTTCGTCGGTAGGTATCACTACAACAGTATCGGAGTGGGGAGATATGGCTAAACCTAGGCCGCTGGTTCGTTCCCGCTACTCTAACCTCAATTGTGGGGCGTGGGTCGTTTATGAGCCGGGAGCGCTTCTACCACGTTCGTTCCTCAAGCGACTGGCAGGCAACCAGATTCTCCTAAAGATCCTGGCGCGATTAACGAGGGGGCGTTGGCCGTGGGTGGTGACGGAGCGATATCAAATAAACGAGCGAATCGTGGAGGTGCCATTTGTGCTTCGCAGCATTACCGAAGGTCAGAGGTTGGTCCTCGACCTTGGCTGCTGCGAGAGCCCGCTGCCGTTGCAGCTTGCCAGCTTGGGCCATAGGGTGGTAGCCGTTGACCAGGATGAGTATTTGGCAAGGCACCGTAATCTCAGTTTCGTTCGTGGCGATATTTGCCGACTCAGCTTCCACTCTAATCTTTTCGATGTGGCAGTGTGCTTGAGCACCATCGAGCACGTCGGCCTCGGCTTTTATGGGGACCCTGTGCGCCCGCAGGCCGATCTGGCAGCAATCCGCGAGATATGGACGGTGCTGAAACCTCGCGGCCGGCTGCTGCTGACCACTCCCTTTGGCAGGCCCCGCCAGGGATGGCAGCAGGTGTACGATTGGGCGGGTATCATGAAATTGCTCTCGATTTTTCAAGTCGAAAGCACCCAATTCTACAAGAGGGTCGGAACAGATTGGATTGAAACATCGCGTGAAGAAGCAGCGGAAGTGGATTCGCCGGGAGAAACCAATGCCGTCGTGCTGGTCCAAGCCCGCAAGCCGAGCGAGTAGCCCTTCCACACGAGCAACCTCCCAACTCAGCAGCAAATGATCCCAAAAAGCTCAGCGGGCTTTCCTAAAATCGCGCACCCTGCCTGGCCTCACCAGGCCAGGAAGATTTGCTATGACCAAAGCTCCTCTGCCGACCCGCCCCGACCGGAAAACGCGAACCTGCCTCCTTCCCAAATTCCAGATGCTCCCCGAGGCCACACCTACGGCTATTTCCGACTTACCGCTCAATTGGATATGTGACAGGCGAAGTGTTTGTTGGCCATGGGAACTTACCACATCCTGCGTACATCATATTATTCAGCCGCCCAACATCGGCTTGCAGCCCACGGCGGCCGATGCGACCGTGGGCCGCTGCGGCTGAAGCCGCGCGTTAGGCGTTGGTTGGAATAGCTAGGATATGAAATTCAATCACATTGGAATCCCGACAACCGAACGATTCGAAGGTGAGATCGATCTACCCCACTTGAAAGTGACTGTGAGTGATCATCAAAGCAATCCATTTGGAATTCAGTGGCAGCGGTATTGGGAAGGTGCACCATATCCTGACTTGGTGAAATCGGTCCCGCATGTTGCGTTTGAAGTGGACGATTTGGAAGAGGCACTGAAGGACCAGAAGATCATCATTCAACCGAATAGCCCGAGCCCAGGTGTGACGGTCGCATTCATAGAGGTTGCCGGTGCGCCGGTTGAATTACTTCAGATTGATCGAACCATCCGAGAGGATTTGTAAGTCAGTGGGCCTAACATGGTGTTGAAGCGAACGCGCGCGTCCTCCGGCCGAATGGTAGGGACGTCGACCCCTGGTAAACGGGGTAACATGAGAAGTGCCGAGCAGACAAGCTCATGCGATTGAGAGCGCAGCGCGGCCGATCGACTTGGATGAACGGTGGAACGGCAAATGTCGCTGAGAGGGAGTTGCCCGTGACGGCAGGCTCGTGTGGCCTGACGCAGGCCGCCGGCCAACCGGCACTCCCCTACCCGTCCCGTAGTCTCACTTTCCGCGATTGTGGTCTCCTCCAAGTCCCCATGGCCTGAGCTTGTGCGAACCAGTCAGGGCCCTCGCGGTTTTCTTGCATTTTTCACTTGACAAAACCACGGTCATATGCTAGCCTATAATTGTGGTCATATTGTGGACACATTGTCGTCACCAGGCTTCGGACCGCGAGGAAAAGCGCAATAGTCTCGGCACCGGGGAAAACCAGGGTCCGTGAAAAACAAAAAAAGTACGATCGAAGCCAGTATGTTATTGAAAACAAAGAATGGCATGTCAGAAACGAACTAAAACGAACTCAAAACGAACCCCAATTGAGTGCTCAAATGCGTGAAATAGAGACAAAATTCGAGCTTTTTGACATCGCACAGGTACGGACGGGAATCTGGGCCGTGGGGGATGTGGCAGGGACCGGAATTGCCCCGCTGGGGGAGACCCGAGGGACCGCGACAGAATACAAAAATCGTGGGAACGAAGCTAAGAAGTGGCTGAAAACAAAGGACATCACTATTTTGAAGTGTGCAATTATCGCGCCTTTTGCGTGCAAATTTGCACAATTCGGACGCTAAGAGGAGCAAAAGCAGCGCATTTTACGGAAGACGAAGTGAAGACCTCGGAGTCGAGAGGCAAGACTGGAAGATGACAAATAGTCGGCTACACAGGCCCGGGTCTTCTCCCAACCTCGAGATTCCGGCGCAGCGGAGATGGTGAAACTCGAGAACCTGCGCCGTGCCGCACAGCCATGAATTCGAAGCGCATCGACGCCCTCGCGAAGAGCGTCTGGGACTACATGAAACTGAACCAACCGCTGACACCGGCGGACTGCATCCTGGTCTTCGGCAGCCACGACCCGCGCGTCGGGAAGTATGGCGCCGAGCTGTTCTTGAGGCAACTGGCCCCGCTGATCCTCTTTTCCGGAAAGCGCGGTGGCCTCACCCGGAAGTGGTCAAAGACGGAAGCTGAGAAATTCGTTCAAATCGCCATTCGGGCCGGGGTTCCGCGAGGCAAAATTCTCATCGAGAAAGAGGCGACGAACTCCGGAGAGAATGTACGGTTTACGAAAAGGCTGCTGGAAAAACAAGGTCTCAATCCTGGGAGCTTTCTTGTTGTCCAAAAGCCTTACATGGAGCGGAGAACCTGGGCCACGTTTAAGAAAGTGTGGCCGCGAAAGAAGATCATCGTCACCTCGCCGCCGATCTCGTTTGAAGATTATCCAAACCGATCGATCTCGAAAAGAAATGTGATTGCAATTATGCTGAGCGATTTGCAGAAGATCGCGCTCTACCCCCAAAAGGGATTTCAGATTCCGCAGAGAATTCCGAAGAAGGTTTTGGATTGCTACCGGCAGTTGGTTAAACTAGGCTACACTGAACATCTCGTCCGCGAAGGCTCGAGAATCGTCCCCATTTAATGCCCTAGGGAATGACAGCGGGAGGCCAAAAATCTGCACCTCGGTCCGTATCTACTCGCATCTAATGCAGAGAGGCAGCCGGGCATCGCGGTCTCGAGGGCCGCGGCCCTGGCGCCCGAGTCGAACGCTTCAACCAAGGTGACGATGGCGACCAAAAAACACAACACAAAGCAGCGGACGAGAACCACGAAGAAAACCAGCAAGAGCGCGGTCCTAGTCAAGTCCGCGACCAAGCCGAATCCCGCGCTCGATGCTCCAAAACTGCACGCGAGTCGCGATCCCGACCTGCCGATCCTCAAGGCACCTCAGGCGGAAAAGGCCGCGGCGTTCGAACGTGAAGACAGCCAAGGGCGCTCGGCAGGCCAGGCAGGCAGTCTACAGGGCCTCTCCGATCTGCCCGGCGCGGCGCCTGAAAGCGTGGATGAACTCCTCGAGGAAGGAAACTCCTTTGAGGCCGGAATCGTCGAGGGCGTCGAAGACGCTCCCGATGCCGATCAGGGAGAGGTCAGGACGCACGAGGTCCCGGAAGACGACGTCCCTGAAGAGTATTTAGACAACGAGCCGTAAGAACAGAACTCAGGGTTGATCTCTCGCGCAGCGGAAGCCGATGGGGATATCGTTTCCCTCCTTTTCCTGCTCTAAGCGGTGCGAAACGCGAAGGCCCACGGCATCGCTCTCCCAGAATCCCCCGCGCGCCACTGCGGTAGCATTTGGAGCGAGGGGCTGCTCAACATCGGGGCCGGTTGCTACTGAGTCATCGTAGTATTTGATGAAGTAGCGGTCCAGAACCCATTCCCAGACGTTACCCAGCATATCGTAAAGGCCGAAAGCGTTCGGTTTCTTCTTTCCCACTGCATGGGGCGCATCTTCGCTGTTCTTTGCATACCAGGAGATCTCGGAGAGCACCCCATAGTAGGCTTGAGGGCTGCCCGCTCGCGCCGCATATTCCCACTCCGCCTCGGTCGGCAGGCGTCCACCTGTCGCGGCGCAGTAGTTCTTTGCGTCGGCCCAGCTTACGCCGCAGACGGGAAGATTTCCGTCGCTGGATGGACCACGCGGAACGAATTTGGGGTTAAGTTTCTTGTAGGCCGCGACCGTCACCTCGGTCTGCCCCATCCAGAAGCCCTTCTCGATAACCACTTGATGCGTCGGTTTTTCATCGTCTTTGCATTCGCTGTCCTGCTCCGAGCACCCCATCATGAAAGTTCCGGGAGGTATCCGTACGTAATTCAGCCCGTCCGCCGGATTGGTCCAAGTCTTTGGTTGAGAAGTGGTCTGCGTGGTGCGAGGAGCCAGGTTCGTCAGATCTCCGGTCTGGGGTGGAGGAATGTTGCCAACCGTAGGCCGGCGTGATTTGACGAAGAGGATTGCTGCGGCCAATAACGCCAGTGTCAAGGCCGCGCCCACAAGCCACTTTACCCGGCTCTTGGACGGGGTCGTGAGGTGCGGAATAGGTTCGCCCGCCAGTGCTGCACGAGTGGCCTCGATCAGCCGCTTCAAGTTCTGGTCCGTGCAGCCGTCTGGGGCGTCGAGCCACTGGGTCAGGGAAAGAAAGTACTCCAGATCTTCGGGCACGGCTTTCTGTGAAATGCGGAAGGGTATGATCCGCTTCTTGCCATTGAACGCGTGCCCGACCTCACTGAGGATGTGAGGCGAGGCCGCCGCCGGCTCCGTGAGAATCAGCACCAGTACATGAACCGAACGTATCGCCTCCACCAGCGCAGTCGGATAGTCGACCCCCGGCTCGATGTTTCGGGGAGCGATCCAACACGCAATCCCGGCTTCCTCGAGCGCGCCGCAAATGCGCTCGGCCGCAACCTTGTCAGCAGACGAATAGCTGATGAAAACTTGTTGCCCCATGCCCTAACCTTTTAACACAGTTTCTCATGCACGCGCTTGGAGTCAAGGGGTTTGGTGTGAAGCCTGCGAAGTATATCAGCAACCCGCCCGCCTTGGAGTGCGGCAGTTCTCAGTTTACGGTTTAGGCATGCATCCTGACCCACGCTTCTTCCGAGTGCAGCGCGGCAAGGGCCTTAGGCCGAATTTTCCGATACACCCTGGCGGGCGGCAACGCGGCTCCATCCACCTCGAGCAACCGCGACACCGGGATCCCGAATAGCCGCTCATTTTCCTCGAGCAACGGGCTGACGAGCGCCCAGTCAGGTTCTTCCAGCAAAGCAAACTCCCCGCCGTTTAGCTGTTCCTCGGAAACTTTGGAGTGTGGATCGCGGATGTAGAGGGCTCCGCCCGCGGCCAGCGAGAAGAGGTTGCCGCCAGGGTAAGGGATATCCAACTCGACGATCTGCCCCTGATCGTTCACCGCGATCCCATTGAGGATAGCGCAGCCGCCGCCCGCCAACGGATCTCCAGCCATGAAAGACTCGGCGAGATAATCCAGGCAGGTGCCATTGATGACCACATGAGGCTTGCCGACCGCGTTGATGAGGGGCCGCCCTGCGGCATTGCCCAGCACGAAGGCCTGCCCGCCCTTGCCGGCATAGAAGAAGGTCTGACCGACGCTCCCATAGACCACCAGCTTCCCGTCTTTCATGATCTGGGCGAGTTGATCCTGTGCGTCTCCATGCACAAAGACCTCCGCTCCGTCGATTCCGGAAGCGAGGTAATCACCCGAAGAGCCGTACACGTCGATACGCACGCCGCCGCTGGCAGGTCCCAGGCCGTTAGCGATGAACCGGTGCCCGCGCGCGTGCGCCACGATGAATCGTCGAACGCCCCCTTGGTAAAGACGAACGATTTCCCGAGCCAGGGAATCCTCGCCTTCCGGCGCGAAGCCGCGGGCGTCCAACACCACCGTGGCCGCTCCGCCAGAAAGCTTAGAAAGAGCATCGCGCTCACTTACCACCGCGAAGGCAGCGGAAGGGGCCCGGCGAATCGACTCAAAGATCACGCCCAAGCTCGCATCGAAACGCGAAAGCAGGTAGCTGCGCCGCATCGAGCCGGTGGGATACCGCCGGTCCAGTAAAAACGTGAGTACGCTCAGAGCGCGCCTCCGGCCATCGTCGCTCACAGCCGTATTCTCCAGTGCCCTCAGAAACGCCAGCAGGGTGTCGTAGTCCCAGGCGGGGAGTTGCTCCCTAACCCACGTGAACAGGTCGCCTGCCGGCAGGTCCGGTAACGGAATCACGCTGTGCCAGGCAGCGGCGGAGGCGCGATAGGGTTTCTGGAGCGCGCTCAACTCGATGCACCGGCCGAACTTGTCGGTGCACACGAGCGCTCCATTGGCTTGTACTGTGAATATGAATGCACCGCCATCCGTATGGCTGCCTCCGCGCGCATTCCAATAGAGGTCGGCGCGGCTCCAGACTCTCGAATCTTCTCCGGCCAAGCTCTCCAGCGTGGCGTCAATGGCCTGCTTCTCAGAGGCTGCCAAGCCGATTGAGACCTCACCTTGCTGCATGGCGAAGACTTGGGGCCGCAGCATGCTGGTATCGGTGATTCCGATCAGGCGGTAAACTCCCTGGGCGGGAAGGGATTGTGCGATCAGAAAGAACCAGGGGCCATCCGGCGAGCCGTGAATGTGCACGGTCTGGAGTTGCTGGTAGATGGCCTGCTTCTCTTTCGGAAGCAGGGTAAAGTCCCGTTCAGTTGTGGGAGCCAGAGATTCGATCACATATTCGAGCGGGTAAGCGTAGGTTCGGTGCAGAAGATCGAACAGCAAGACGGAAACTTCCGTATCGGTGAGGAACAGGGGATGAATATTCCGCTGAGCCAGGTAATCGCAGATGGAGGCATAGTTGGCGAAGTCGCCGTTGTGCACAAGGGCTTCATGAAGTCCCACGAACGGGTGCGCGCCGCCGGGGTGCCAGACTTTGCCTTTGGTCGGGTAGCGATGATGGCCGAGCCACACGTGGGCGTGAAGGTCCTCGAGTTGGTAGTAGCGGATCACGTCATCGCCGTATCCGACCATTTTGAGGGTCAGCAGGTTCTTCCCGTGCGAAAGCACGAAGGCGCGCTGCGCGCCGGTCGAGGCGTAATAGGCGCGGTTCAGGCGATAACTGTTCTGGTAGACGATCTCGTCTTCCAAGCCCTCCAAAGTTCGGCCCGGCGTCTGCGCCGCCTCCAGGCCCGCCTTGCTTCTGAACGCTTCGATGGCTTCGGATCTCACACCTCCGAAATACAGGCAGACTTCCGGCGGCCTGACGTCGAGGCTGTCGACGAATTTCGTGTCCTTGCTGGCGGGCAAGGAGCGAGCCTGAACGAGCTCAAAGGTCGGTTCGAGCCAATCCCGCTCTACCTCGGCCCGGACGCTCGAATCGAGATAAGCGATGGCGACCAGATATTGGCTCTCGAGGATCTCGCGCGAGACGCCCAACTCTGTAGGCTCGAGGCCAACGGCGGCGATACCGCCTCCCTTGCCGTTACCTCGGTTGCGCATTTGGGCCAAGGCCCGTAAGAGATGGCGAGCTGGGATCTTCTCACTGCAAGCGATCCCCACCACGCCGCAACCACCCTCGGCTTCTGCCTTTCGCAACGAGGCTCGCGGCTCGGTTTCGGGGTTAAGAAACCGTCGCGAGGCAAGAATCTTGGCGACTATCTCCGTTCGAGTCATCAGCACGCTCTCCTAAGACCGCAACCGCCCTGTCATTCCTCGCTTCGCTCTCACGCAAGCCTGTCATTCTGAGCGAAGCGAAGAATCTGCATTAGTTCGACTCGAACCACAACTGCAGATCCTTCGCTTCGCTCAGGATGACAGCGACCTTTGATTGTTCTCCATCTTCATAGTCGTTCCGCACAGCATGCGGCTAGGCCGCCGAGCTCCCATCTTGCCGCGGGCCGCGATAAACCAGCAAATCTGTTCTGCCCACCAGATCGCGAATGCTCGCGAGCCCCAGCCAGCGCAGTATATTGCGAAGTTGCAGGGCGAAGGATTGGTACAAGTTATCGAGACGCCCCGCGCCCCAGTCTGTTTCCACGAGTTGCGACAGTTCCGGATCGGTGGTGGTTAGCCCAAAGGGACAGCCCCGCCCGCGCTCGCAGTTGCCGCATCGCGTGCAACCCATGGACACCAGTTCCGCGGTGCCCAGGATAGCCCCATCCGCGCCCAGCGCAATCGCCTTCGCAATGTCATAGGCGGTGCGTATTCCGCCGCTCGCCATTACCGTGACTTCACTTCGAATCCCTTCCTGCGACAAGTAGCGGTGCACGCGAGGAATGGCGAACTCAATGGGCATGGCGATATTCTTCTTAGCGATTTCCGGCGCTGCACCGGTGCCTCCGTAACTGCCGTCCAGGTTAATGATATTCGCCCCAGCGTAATAGCTGCCGACGGCAACCATATCAATATCGGTTGGCGTGGAGACCTTTACGGCCAAAAGCGCTTCGGGGTTGATGGTCTTGATCCAGTCCAGGTGCTTCTTGTGATCCTCGACCGAATAGACGCTGTGAAAGGGAAAGGGTGAAAACAGGCTGATCCAGGGAACCGACTCGCGCATGCTGGCGACGGCAGTCGTCACCTTATCGCCCAGCAGATGTCCGCCCAGCCCGGGTTTTGCCCCTTGCGCATACTTGAACTCGACAATCCGCGCAGCCCGGATCGTCTCTTCCCGAACCCCGAACATGCCCGTGGCCACCTGGGTGATGACGTGCTTCTTATAAGCATGCAGCGATTCCGGGTATCCGCCCTCACCCGTGGAGGTGAAGGTCTTCCAAGCCTGCGCTGTCTTGGCTCGAGCCAGCATCACCTGCTCGCTGATGGATCCGAAGGACATCCCGGCGCCGTAAAACGGGACGGGAATCCCGATCCTGGCGCCATCGGGCCGGCGATTGAGCGGGATGGAAAGATTGGGGGAAAGGTGGTGGGGGAACCAATGGTCCTGTGGAAGGAACTTGAAATCCAGCACATCGAATCCGCCACCCGAGTTGCCGACCCGATATTCCAACCCGTTGCCGGGCGGTTCCCCGGTTTCGGCCTGAAGCCACGTGGACAGGATCAGGTCGGATGTCCAGCGGTAGTCTCCCATTGCCGGCAGATGGGCTTTCCCCAGCTCCGGCCAAAGCTCGAAGCCGCGGTGTAAAAACCGGGTGTGCTTCTTGATGATGAGCCGTTCGTCAGCTTTTTCCGTCATACCCTTCGATCCCCGCAAAAGCTTCGCGTTCCAAAACCTTCTCGAACATGGCGCGCCCTATCTCGCCGCGCAGGCGGCGGACTTCCCGGAGTCCCATGGCTCCCAGCACCTCCAGCAGTTGATCCCTCCAGGAAGCCAGAAGGTTCTCAATCCGCTGCGTCCCCCAATTGACGGAAAGACGACGGGGCAGTTGGAAACGGCTCGAGCGGCGATCGCGGCATTCACCGAAGAACCGGGCTTGCAGGGCTGCCAGCAACGAAGTGTCGAGGGCGACCGCATCCAGGCCGCAGATGATGGCTTTGGGGACGTGCTCCGCCGCAATGATCCCGCCACTACCCAGCAAGGTCACCTCGTCACGGCAGCCCGCCTGGAGAAAAGCACCGTGCGCCTCCCGGATAAGCTCCAGCGCGAATCGCCCATCCTGCCCCAGGCCGTGATAGTCGGCCGCCTGGTGGAATACCCGGACGCCCGCGCGGTAGCGTTCCAGAAGTTCCTCAGGGGAAGCGAAATCCTCGCGCAAACAAACGGCGCTTTCGCTAAAACGTTGCTGCACTTCCCGAAAAAGCTTCTCGTTCCAACCCTCCAACTCGATCATGGAAGGCGCAAAGCCGAGACTTTCCAGCAAGCCGGCGTCATCCGGCCCAACCAACGGAACGATCTTCCCCGCGAGCCTGAATTCCCTGAGGAGCGTGATCGGCAAGACCACCAGGGTCTCCGCGTTTTGAGCCGCATCCACGAGAACTCGAAGCAATTTCGGCGATTGGACAGAGGAGGGCGGAACATCCAACAAGAAAGGAATGGGAAGGGAGAAGGCCCGCGCGCTTTCGCCAGTCACCAGACCTTGCCCATCAAAGCACAGAAACGGCGGTTTCTGACCAATGTCTACGGAGGTGGAAATGAACTCTCGGCCGTGGATGCCGTCGCGAGTCGGCCGGACGATTTCCGACATGTCCGTCCACATGCCGTCCCAGCCTTCCCCACCGAAGCGCCCGCGGTAGCCGGCGCCCTTTACGGGCACCCTCCCGGTTCGCGCTTCGTAACAGACGGTGTCGACGTGCCCTGGTGTAAAGTACGAGTCGCCGAGACTCAGATGTTTGGGATTGAGGCGAACCTCCACCATCCCGGGATACTCAACGGTGCACCGCAGGCAGGCCACGCAGGAGTCGCTCCTGGGCGCGAATCCCCCTACCGGTCCCGAGAAGACACCATATAAGCAAGGCCGGCTAAGTGCCACGGCGCGGTTGCCTCGATAGCGAATCAGTTCTTGGATGAGATGCGCGGCCAATCCCGGCTTTTTAACTTTGACGTGTGTGCGGTTAGGAAATGGAGCGATCTCAGGCGCGGTGCTAGTGTGAAGGTGGTAGCGCTGATACATGTTGAGCCCTGCCATTTGGAAGAAATGACTGCAGGCTCCTCCTGCTTTGAGCCAGTGTATTGCGAGGGACGAGAGCTGAAGACCGGATGAAATCCAACCGACGACCTCACCCGCGAAGAAAGAGATCCAGCTCCGCGGGGCACGACAGTCTAAGGCAAGGCGTATCCCAAAAGCAAGCTTGTTGTTTCGGGTGTGTTGTTGTTTCGGGTGTTCGGGCGCAGTGCAGGCGTCTAAAGGCGTACAGAAATTGGGAGTGTGTCATGCTGAGAGAGCGTGATTTTTTTGAATGTTGCCGAAAAGTGCCATTGATAACAAATGAGTTAAGTGCTCGAAAATGGCCAAAAATCCAAAAAAATCACAGACTCTGAGCGAAGCGAAGGATCTCTGCAGTTGTTCGCAATCCGTTGAACGATCGGAAACTGCGGAGATCCTTCGCGGAGTTTACCCTGAGAGAGCGTGATTTTTTTGAATGTTGCCGAAAAGTGCCATTGATAACAAATGAGTTAAGTGCTCGAAAATGGCCAAAAATCCAAAAAAATCACAGACTCTGAGCGAAGCGAACGGGCTCAGGATGACAGCCGCTCGAATTTTTCGCAATTCCCCTCGACTGCTGCGATGCGAGCACCGCGTCTGCGCCTGGGCAGGCGAGACGCCCACGCTACAATGGTGTACAATCCACCTGCCCGGTTTTGCCCGGGGTTACAGTAGACAAATTTCCGAGAGGTCAACTCCCATGAACCTGCTTACGACGCTGAAAGGCTCTTTGCTCGAATCCTTCTTTCCTGCCGGGTGGGACCTGGCAAAGTGGGATGCCTGCGTGGCGGACGATCCCAAGGCAATTTTCGATTGGCAGTCCAAGTGGCACAGTGACTTTTCCATCCGCATGGCCGATACCGTCGCTGATTTTGACGTGATGCTGGGGCATGAGCTCGCCATGGAAATTCGGCGCTGCCGCGAAGCTGGCCGCAAGCTAGTCCTGATTTTGCCGGTCGGCCCCATGGGCATGTATCGATGGACCGTTTACTTCCTGCGAGACTGGAACATCCCTTGCCAGCACGTTTACGGTTTCAACATGGACGAGTGGAGCGACAGTGAAGGCAACACGCTTCCTCCGGACAACCCCGGCGCCTTTCAGTACGCCATGGAATCGGCCTTTTACACTCCCCTCGCCAATCTCACCATTCCGCGCGAGCAGCGGTTCTTCGCCACCCGGCGCCTGCTCCCGGAGTATCCGGATCGGATCGGCGCCTTGCGCAAGGAAGGCGCCAAGCTCGTGGTCGTGTATGGCATCGGACGCGCCTGTCATATCGCTTTCTGGGAACCCCACTTCGGGCTCGAGTTTTCGAGCGACGACGAATGGCGCAGCCAAACTCATCGCCTGGGCGCCAAGTTGCACCCGCTGACCATCGAGCAGAATGCCATCACCAGCTTCAAGAGTCGAACCACGCTGGTGCCGGCCTTCGCCAATACCATCGGCCCCGCCTTCTTTACGCGGGCCGACTACGCCATTGGCGGCGCGGATGGCGAACTCGGTCGTGGCATGCAGTGGCAGGGCCTCTCGTTATGGGTAACCTTGCGGCACCCGGTCAGTCGGCATATACCTTCCACCTGGATGCCGACCCAACCCGGCGTCCTGTTCTTTACCAAGGCGCTTGCCGGGCCGTTGGTGGCGGAGTGCAACTAGGGCTGAAGCGGGAAATTGGAAACTGGAAATTGGAAACTGGAAATCGGAAACTGGAAGATAAAGCCTTCGAACGGAAGCCGGGCCGCCGGCTTTGCGGTTTCAAATTTCAAATCTCAAATTTCCAATCTCATTTCGCGGGAGAGCCGAGTATGACCAGAACAAACTGTGACAATACCCCCGGCGGTTGGAACGGTGACATCGGGCGCGCTCGCGGTGTTCGCAACAGAGCCCCGCGTGCGACGAGACATCCCGCATTCTCTCAGTTTCTGACCGCGGTGGTCATGGGTTGCGCTCTCATTCCCTCGGCGTGCGCGCAGAACGCGACCAAGGAAGCATCACCTCCTTATCGCGATCCGTCTCTGCCCATCGAGAAGCGAGTGGACGATCTGATTGCGCGCATGAAGCTGGAAGAAAAGGTGAGGCAGATGCAGCACACCGCCCCCGCGATCCCTCGGCTCGGGGTTCCCTCCTACGACTGGTGGAGTGAAGCGTTGCACGGCATCGCGCGATCCGGGTATGCCACGGTGTTTCCGCAGGCGATTGGCATGGCAGCTACCTGGAATGCACGCTTGGTGCATGAGGAGGCCGAAGTCATCGCCACCGAAACCCGCGCCAAGTATAATCAGGCGCAGCGCGAAGGCAATCACAGCATCTACTATGGACTCACTTTGTGGTCGCCCAACATCAACATCTTCCGTGACCCCCGTTGGGGACGCGGCCAGGAGACCTATGGTGAGGACCCCGTCTTGACCTCGAAGCTCGGACTGGCCTTCGTCACCGGCCTGCAAGGCGACGATCCGAAATATCTGAAGACGGTGGCGACGCCCAAGCACTACGCGGTGCACAGCGGGCCGGAGAGCCGGCGGCATGGTTTCAACGTCAACGTCTCACCACACGACCTCGAGGATACGTATCTGCCGGCCTTCCGCGCCACGGTCGTCGACGGCCACGCCGATTCCGTCATGTGCGCCTACAACGCCATCGACGGCGCACCCGCCTGCGCCAATACCTACTTGCTGGATACGACCCTGCGCGAGGCCTGGGGCTTCCAAGGTTACGTGACCTCAGATTGTGGCGCCGTGGACGACATCACCAGCGGACACCACTTCGCGCCCGACAATGTGCACGGCTCCGCCCTGGCCGTCAAAGCCGGAACGGACACCACCTGCGGCTCTGAATACGTGGCCCTGGTCAAGGCTGTGCACGACGGCCTGATCAAAGAAGCCGAAATCGACACTGCTCTGAAGCGCCTGTTCGTCGCAAGATTCCGCCTGGGTATGTTCGACCCGACCGCATCGGTTCCTTTCAACCAGATTCCCTTTTCGGAGGCCGACTCACCACAGCATCGCCAGCTTGCCCTGACGGCGGCGCGCGAGTCGATGGTGCTGTTGAAAAACCAAGACAACCAACTGCCTTTCAAGTCCGGTATCAAATCCATTGCTGTAATCGGGCCGAATGCGGAGTCCTTGGCTGCTTTGGAAGGCAACTACAACGGCATACCCTCGGCGCCGGTTTATCCTCTGGATGGAATCCGCACACAGCTTGGACCCGATGTGAAGGTCCTATACTCGCAAGGCTCTGCATATCTGGAGGAACTGCCGGTCCCCGTGCCTCGCACCGTGTTTCATACGGACAACAGCGCGAGCGCACCGGGCCTGAAAGCAGACTACTTCGCCAACACAGACTTCTCGGGGAAGCCCGTGCTCACACGCATCGACCCGCAAATCCAGTTTGACTGGAATTCCGCCGCCCCCGCCCCCGGAGTGCCCATGAAAGCCTTCGCCGTGCGCTGGACGGGCATGCTTGTGCCCCCCGGAGCCGGCGACTATGCCTTCAGCGTTCCGAAGCCGGGGTGGAATCCATCAGGGGGAAAGGAGATCTTTCGAGTCTACCTTGATTCCAAGCTGGTGCTCGACTCAACCCTGCTCGCCCCCGCGACGTGGCTTGGACAGGGAAGGAAAGAGCCGCAGACCACTTTCCAGGCGCACTTCAAGGACCTGGAGGCGCACGCCTTTCGGCTCGAGTATGTGCACAATGCGCCGCTCTTCGGCGCAGGGGCAACGCTGAGCTGGAAGCCACCGGTCGACGTTTTGCGAAATGAGGCTGTACGAGTGGCACAGGAGGCAGATGTCGTGGTGGCCTTCGTCGGGCTCTCCCCGAACCTGGAGGGAGAGGAGATGCCCATCCAAGTCCCCGGCTTCAGCGGTGGCGACCGCACGGACATCGGCTTGCCACGCGCCCAGCAAGATCTGCTCGAAGCGGTCTCGGCAACCGGCAAGCCCTTGGTGGTGGTGCTGCTGAACGGCAGTGCCTCGGCGGCGAACTGGGCTGCGGAACACGCGAACGCCATTCTGGAAGCCTGGTACCCAGGCGAAGAAGGCGGCACGGCCATTGCGGAGACGTTGGCGGGGAAGAACAACCCCGGCGGCCGGCTGCCTGTTACTTTCTACACGTCGCTCGACCAGGTTCCACCCTTTGAAGACTACTCGATGCGGGGCCGAACCTATCGGTATTTCAACGGCGCTCCGCTCTACGCTTTTGGCTACGGGCTGAGCTACGCGAGCTTCGCGTACAGCAACCTGCGGCTTTCAGCCGAGAAACTCGAGGCCGGCCAACCGCTCACTGTCGAGGCCGACGTCCGGAACACGAGCGGAATAAGCGGCGATGAGGTTGCAGAACTTTACCTCGAGTACCCCGAGTCCCCGAGCGCTCCTCTCCGCGCGCTCAAAGGTTTCGAACGCGTCCACTTGGGTCCGGGCGAGACTCGACACGTCGCCTTCAAGCTCGATCCGCGTGACCTCAGCCAGGTCACCGAAGCGGGTGCACATCAGATCCTGGCGGGCAGTTACAGCGTGTTTGTGGGCGGCCGCCAACCTGCGGAAGGCGTGCCTGGCGTGAAGGCCAGCTTGAAGATCACGGGCAACGTGACTTTGCCACGCTAAGAAGCAATGTAGGGGGACGGCTTGCCGTCCCCGGCGGATCACTGGGCCGACGAGGGTAGGGCAAGCCCTACCCCTACACCACAGTCAAGCGGAAATCATGACGAGGCGCTATTTCGTTCTGGCCGCCCGTTCGGGTCGCTTAGCTAGCGAGAACGCGTGGGCAATCTGCTCAATCTCGTAGGCCGTTGAGGCTTGTTCGGGGTAGTTAATCATCTGGGTCTCAAAGGTGAAACGGTTGATCGCGCCGGACGCGTCCGCAAGGCCCTCCGCGACCCGGCTCGAGAGTTGGTTCATCCTCTCTCCATTGGTGCTCGGCAGAAGCATGGCGAAAGCACTCCCGGACAAGTGGTAGAGCGACCCATCGGCGGGCAGTTTGCGCACCAGCACTCTGGCTGCGTCCCCTAAGGCTATTGAAACCTCTGTCGGGCCATCGAACATCGGGGAGTGTTTCAGGCGCACAAGGATCAGAGAGAACGGCTCACTCGCTTGGGCAGCGCGGCGAAATCCCATCGTCAACTGATCCTGAAAATGGCTGAAGCCCGCCAGGGTTTCGAGCAAGTCGGTGCTTGCCTCCTGGCGGAGGTGCATGATTTCCGTTTTCTGTTCGAGCACGTTGCGACGGAGTCGTTGAACTACATATTGCCGATTGATGAGGTAGGTAACTGCCAGCACGCACAATGCACAGAAGCCAAAGAAAAGCGTTCGCGTCGTGTGCCCCGCGGCGCCCGCGTTACTGCCAAACACGGCGGGGTACATCAGCAAGGCCAAACCCAATCCCAGGACAACAATTATCCCCAGCGAAAGCATGGACAATTGCCCGTCGCGGCGGTCGAGGGTTCGCGGGTCAACCTTGTCAAACAATTCCATTACAGACCTCCTCAAAACGGTAACGCCTTGTATAACACCCGTTCCGCGCAGTGTCAATGCAGTCTTTTTGAATACGGCTGGGTTTGACAGGCAAACGGCGAGGGTGCGATGCTCAGAAGCGACTTCAATGCGTAGCGCGGCCCGCCATTTCGGGGGGGCCTTCGTAGGGGGGCGTCCGATGCATAGAAGGTTGGTGTGCTCATTCCTTTCGGCTTTGGTGCTTTCGGGAGTTGTCACGCACGGGTTGAACGCGGCTCAAAAATCGTGCGAAAGCCTCGGCCAGCTTCAATTGCCTTACACGAAGATTACCTTAGCCGAAAGTGTGGCGGCAGGAGCGTTCACTCCGCCTCCGGGGCCAAATCCCGCTCCCGGGATGCCGGCGAACTACAAGGACGTCCCGGCCCTTTGCAGGATTGTGGCAGAAGTTTCGCCCACGGCCGACTCGAATATCAAAATCGAGGTCTGGCTGCCCGCCGGCGGCTGGAATGGCAAATTCCAAGGGCAGGGCAACGGGGGATTTGCGGGCGTGATTGACTACCGGGCGTTGGGAGCGGCCATAAAGCGAGGCTACGCCACGGCAGGAACGGACACGGGGCACGCAGGCTTCGACGCGGCATGGGCCTTAGGCCACCCCGAAAAAGTGATCGACTTCGGCTATCGCGGCCTCCACGAGATGACCGTCAAGGCCAAAGCTCTCACTGAAGCTTTTTACGGCGAACATCCCCAGCGCTCTTACTTTGCCGCTTGCTCGGACGGCGGCCGCGAGGCCCTGATGGAGGCCCAGCGTTTTCCCCAGGATTACGAAGGCATCCTGGCTGGCGCTCCCGCCAATTTCTGGACACATCTGCTCGTCGAAGCGATATGGGTTACTGAGGCCACCACTCTCGATCCGGCAAGTTACATTCCCGCCGCCAAAATAAACGCCGTTGCCGCCGCGGTCGTCGCTGCCTGCCCCGCTCAGGACGGCGTGCCGGATGGGATCCTCAATGATCCGAGGCAATGCAACTTCGACCCCGCCACGATGCTCTGCAAAGAGGCTGACTCTGATCGTTGCTTGACCGCCCCGCAGGCGGCCGCTCTCAAGAAGATCTACGCCGGGCCGCACGACTCGGCTGGACATCAATTGTTCCCAGGCTATGTGCCCGGCGCGGAGGAGGGAGGAGGTGGCTGGTCGCTATGGATTACCGGGCCGGCGCCCGGCCGCAGCTTGATGGCATTTTTCGGTACTCAATTCTTTACCAACATGGTGTACGAGCAAGCGGGCTGGGACTATAAGACTTTCAACATTGATCAAGCGACGAAGTTGGCGGACTCGAAGACGGCCCGCGCACTCAACGCCATCGACCCTGATCTCAAACCTTTCATGGCGCGCGGCGGCAAGCTGATTCTGTATCACGGCTGGGGCGATGCCGCCATCCCCGCGCCGAACACAATCGACTACTACAACCGTGTGGTTGGAAAGATGGGGCGGCACGACACCGACTCGTTTGTGAGACTGTTTATGGTGCCGGGTATGCAGCACTGCGCTGGCGGGCCGGGTGCGAATTCCTTCGGGCAAGGCGCCGATTACCCTCCCTTCGATCCTGAGCACAATATCTACACGGCACTCGAGCAGTGGGTTGAGAAGGGCGCGGCGCCCTCCAAAATCACGGCCACCAAATACGTCAACGACACCGACCCCTCAAAAGGCGTCGGGATGACTCGGCCCCTCTGCTCCTATCCCCAGGTTCCGAAGTACAAAGGCTCGGGCGACACCAACGACGCCGCCAACTTCGTCTGCGTGGAGGGGAACAAGTGACTGCCGCATAGCGTAGACCGGCTTTCAAAGGCACGCGGCTTGTGGCGGTTCACAACCTCAGGACGAGCCATAGACCCAAAGGGACAGGTTTGCGCCGCCCAACGCGCATCTTTGTAACGGATGTGTTATCATATCATCGGAGAGTGATAACATGCTTCGTACTCAAGTCAGTCTCGACCAACAGGACTACAAGTTAGCCAAGAAGGAAGCGGCAGCGCTGGGAATATCAGTGGCGGAGTATGTTCGGCGTGCGATTCGCAGCGCCCTTCCACCTTCTGGGCGGCCGAAATGGATGCGCTACGCCGGACTGGTCGAGTCGGGGAACTCGCGGTCCAGCCGCTCGATTGATGAGATTGTGTATGGCGACAAAGACTGAGGCTTACGTCGACACTTCGGCCCTCATCGCCTTTCTGGATCGCTCGGACAGTTATCACCCACTATTTCGCCGGCTATTTGCCAACCCCCCGCCGCTGGTCACCTCCGCTTTGGTCGTCGCCGAGGGCCACGGGTGGTTTCTGCGTCGATACGACCGGCAACGTGCCCTGCAGTTCCTCAACTTCATTGATGAACTTACCGTCCTTACCATCCGGCCATTCGATCAGGAGGAACTGATTAAGGCCGGCAGGCTCATCAAGAAGTTCAGCGACCAGTCGCTGACGCTTGCGGACGCGCACGGACTGGCCGTCATTAATGAGCGGCGCACGTTTACTTGCTGGTCCACTGATCGGCACTTGGGATTGACCGGTGCGAGCCTGGTTATTACTTCAGCAAGGCCCTGAACCCACCACCTACAATATCCTGCCCGCTTTTTCGTCTACACTACTGGATGGACGACGCGCTGAGTCTCGAATTCATGACCGAAGAGCAGAACCGCCACATCTCGGAGACTGTCGAGCGGGAGCAAGGCCGCTTGCGCAATTTCATCCGCAGGCGGGTTCTGGACGAAAGCGATGTGGAAGACATTCTGCAAGAGGTCTTCTATGAGCTCGTGCAGGCCTACCGCGTGATGAAGCCTTTGGAGCAGGTGGGCGCATGGCTCTTTCGGGTGGCGCGCAACCGTATCATCGACCGATTTCGCACGCGGCGCCAGGCAGCGCTAAGGGCCGACCCTGCGGGCGGAGCAGACGAAGTTGAGCGATTCCCATGGGAAGAGCTGCCTTCGTCTGGCACAGGTCCCGAGGCAGCCTACGCGCGCGAAGTGCTCATGGAAGAAATCGATGCGGCGTTAGACGAGCTTCCGGAAGAACAACGCGAGGCGTTCGTGGCCCATGAATTTGAGGGCCGGAGTTTCCGCGAATTAGCACAGGCAACCGGGGTAAGCGTGAACACGCTGCTCTCCCGAAAGCACTACGCGGTGGTTTACCTGCGCCGGCGATTGCGGTCCATCTATGAGGAGTTCAAGAAAACGGGAGGTGACAAATCATGAGAGCGCATGGAATTCGGCGAATATTGAAATTCGTGTTGTTTGCAATCCTGGCGGGAGGCGTCTTCGGATTTGTGGTCATGTGGCTTTGGAACCACTTGATGCCCGCTCTCTTTGGCCTGCATTCCCTCGGATTCTGGCAGGCTTTGGGACTGCTGATTCTGAGCAAGATCCTTCTTAGCGGCTTCCACGGCCGCCCAGCCTTCTCCCGCGACTGGCGAATGCGACTCATTCGCCGTTGGGATCAGATGACCCCCGAAGAGCGAGAGGCTTTCCGCGCCGGTTTACACGGGGGTTGCAGACCCGGCGGCCCTTCTCCGGTTGCGCCCAAGGCCTGATTCCAGAATGGGAGTCATGGAAGGAGGAACACATGTCGCACCGAGTCTGCCCCTGGTGGCCAGGGTATTTACTTGCAAGCCCGCTGCGTCGGTTGGTCCAGAAGGCCTGGCGAGACGGATTCCGGGCAGATATTGGTTAGTGCTTTACTGGCGCCCTCAACATGGTACAATTAGCAGCGTTGATTAACCTTGATCAACGCTAGTCCGGGACATTCGGGAGATTCGCTTAAACCATGGTGCATCGGTTACCTATCACGAAAGCACGTATTAATTTGGGAGCCGTGGTCAAACGCGCCTATCTCGGGGGTGAATACTTCATCTTGGAGAAGGACGGCATCCCGGTTGCCGGTATCATGGGTGCGGATGAGATGGAAGACTATCTCGAGCTCCAGGACCCGAAAGTGCGCGAGCACATTCGAAGCAGTCATGAAGAGTTCGCCGCCGGCAAGCACGTGGCGGGCGAGGATGTACTCGCTGAGCTGAAGAGGCAGCGAAAAAGGCGCGCTTCCCGGATGAGTCGAAAGGTATGACGGTGCCCGCCTTTTCCGTACGGGTGACGCCCCACGGCCAACGCCTGGCGAAGGCATTGAACAAGCAGCACAGGGATTTTATTGCTTACTTCGCAAGGGCCATTGATGTCTTAGGCACTGACCCCTACAACCGCTCCGGTAACCACCAGATAGAGAAGCTTACGAACGTTCCTCCAGGTCAAGGCGCCTGGCGGCTTCGGTTGGGCCGTTGGCGCTTTCGCTACGATATCTGGGAGCAGATGGTCGAGCTCAGTTACTTCGGCCTTCGTCGGGAAGAGACCTATCGCTGATATCAGCTCGCCTGGCCCTTGATCAACTCACGCATGTAGATGGCCGCACCCTCGGCGCACTGGTCGGCGAACTCCAGGCCGACGGTCTCACCGTGGACCACGGGAAGCGTATGGCAGAGTTCGTAGCCAATGTAGCCCTTGTAGCCGATCTCTTTCATGGCTTCGACGAAGTAGCCGTAGTATTCCGGCCCCTTGACGGTCCCATCCGCCTCTTTCTTGAACTCCCCGCCGAAGTGCGAAAGCGCCTGTAAATGGCCGACGTCGTGAGCCGCCTGGCGTATGGCCTCCGGCGACTTGTCGTCCATGATCCAGGCATCGAGCGAGCATTTGAGATGGGGCGAGTTCACTTCCTTCACCATGCGCAGCACATCCTTGTGATCCCGGATGACCGGATGATGATTTTGCAGCGCCAGCGTCACACCGGAGTCGCCGGCGAACTTGGCGCACTGGATCATGCCGTCGCGGCACCAGTCCCAGATCTCTTCCTCGGAGAAGCCCTTGTGGACGGTATCCCAGAGAGGCTCGGCGATCGTGTACGACGCGAGCCCTTGCTTCTCGGTAACGCCCCGCCAGGCCAGGAATACCCGTACGGTCTTGGCTCCTAATTCCGGCGCAAGCTGAATCAGGTCGCGCATGTAAAGCAGTTGCGCGGCGCGATGCTCGACGATCGGGCTGCTGAAATCGTTATTGCCGGCCAGGCCGTAAAGCTCGATGCCCTCGCCTTCCGCCATTTTGCGCAGCTCGCGGGCATGGGCGCGCGTGAGGCTGAGCGGATGTCCGTGCGGCCGCTTGCCATCGACCTCGACGCCGTCGTAGCCGTATTTCTTCGCCCGGCGAATTGTGTCTTCGAGCGACAAGGCGTTTCCCCGGTACCAGACTCCCAGATACGTGATGCTGTAAAGCCCTACTTTCAATCCTGCGGGTCTCTGCGTCCCCGCCCCTTGGCTGGAGAGCGCCGTTCCCGACGACGCCCAAAGCCCTGCGGTAGCCGCCAATGAGGCGCCTACAAAGTCCCGCCGATTGATTCCCTTATTCTCCATAGAAGCTTGCCCTCCTCGCAGATTTAGAAACAACGACCTTATGCAATGAACCCGGAGACTTCTCCTTGTATCCTCGACCGACTGTTAGCATAGACCGGAGTCCCGCGGAATACAATGCCAGGTTCCGGTCGATTGACAGAAGGGCTTTGCGGGGGCATGATGTTCAGCCCGAAGGCAACGCTTCGGAAGGATCGTGTTAGGGCGGCGCGCCGTCTCGGCCATTCAACCGCAGGTGGTGAGTCGTATCCTTGCGGCCGCGAGGGCGGCCACTAAAAGCGAGGAGGAAGAACCCATGAAGATCGACCGGCCGGCATATCTCTTGTTTACCCTGGTTTTTTCGAGCCTCTGTGTCGCTCAATCACCCGCCCCGCTCAAAAAGCACCTCCTCGTACTCGGGGAAGAGAAGGGTTATCGCCACGAGTCCGTCTCTCACGCCATGGCCACCATCGAGCGGCTAGGTGAGGAGACGGGTTCCTGGGAAACTACGATCCGTACCGACACCGAAGTACTGACCAAGAAGAAGCTCGAATACAACGCCAAAAACCTGAATGATTTCGACGCCGTGCTCTTCTTCACCGGCGGCAGCCTCGCGATGGACGCGCAACAGAAGGCGGACCTTCTTTCCTTCGTGCACGACGACGGGAAGGGCTTTGTCGGCGTGCACAGCGCCGCCATCACCTTCGCCGATTGGCCCGAGTATGGCGAAATGCTCGGGGGCTACTTTGACGAGCATCCCTGGGGAACCTTCAATGCGCCTATTCTTGTGGAAGATCCCGACTTTCCCGGAATGCAACAATGGCCGCGGTCATTCGTTTTGAGGGACGAGATCTACCAGATCAGGAACTATTCCCGCGACAAAGTTCGAGTGCTGATGCGTCTCGATGCGGGCCGCCTTGACCTGTCGAATCCCAGGGTCCATCGCACCGACCGCGATTTCGCCGTCGCCTGGGCGAAGATGTATGGGCGTGGGAGGGTCTTTTATTCCACCCTGGGTCATCCCAAGGAAAACTGGGACAACCCTAACCTGCAGAAGATGTATACCGAGGCGATCAAGTGGGCAACAGGGCTGGTCAACGCGGATGTGACTCCGCGGCCGCTGCCGGGCAGCTAAGGCCCAAGGCCCCGTTGAAGAAGACATGAAGCAGGAAGTGAAACTTCCCCGTAAACTGGCGGGCTAAGGCTAGCTCACACCGCGTCGTCCCAGAACTCCTCGCTCAGGTACTTCCCTCCGCCATCACAGAGAATCGTGACCACGGTCCCAGGCCGCCCTTCCGCAGCAAGCTCGCCGGCGATGCCTAACGCCGCCGCCACGTTCGCGCCGGAAGAGACTCCCACCAGCAGACCTTCTTCCCTGGCGAGCCTGCGGGACATTTGCTGGGCTTCCTCGGTCTCCACAAAGAGGTTTCGGTCGGCAAGGCTCGGATCGTAAATGCCGGGCCGCACGACCGCGCCGTCCATATGCTTGGTTCCCTCGATCCCGTGAAAATTCGACGCGGGCTGGACGGACACGCACTGAACCTGCGGCAGTTCCCTCTTCAGACGGCGGCACACACCGGTAAACGTCCCGCTCGTGCCCAGCGACGCTACGAAGTGCGTAATGCCACCTCCCGTCTGACTCAAGATTTCCGGACCCGTGGTATTGAAATGGGCCTGCCAGTTTGCCGGATTGTTGTATTGGTCCGGGTAAAAGTAGAGGGACGGGTCTGCGCAATAGATCTCGCGGCAGCGCAAAATCGCCCCGTCCGACCCTGCGCCCGGGTCGGTCAACTCCAGCTCGGCGCCATACGCTAGAAGTGTGCGCTTTCGTTCCGGCGAAGCGTTGCGGGGGATGCAGATTTTCGCGCGGTAACCCTTGGCGGCCGCGATCATGGCGTAAGCGATCCCGGTGTTCCCGCTCGTCGCATCCAGAATGATGCGCCCCGGCGTCAGAGCTCCGCTCCGCTCGCCCTCCAGGATCATATTCAGCGCCGGACGATCCTTGATCGAGCCGCCGGGATTCAGAAACTCCGCCTTGGCGAAGAGCTCGACTCCCTCGAACGCGGCAGAGAGATGGTGCAGGCGAAGCAGCGGCGTCCTCCCGATTTGATCGAGAGTCGAACCCTCGGACTTCCGAGCTGCTCCGGGTGCGGCGAGTGCAAGACTCATTTTGGTCGTCGTGGCCATTGCCAGGGGCGCTGGGGCAAGCACAACGTCAGCGGCCACAAGTCGATGCTAGCTAATCTTGACGAACATGTCAAGATTGTGCCGCCCTCTGCTCATGGGGCTATTGAACTCGAAGTTTAGAAGGTGTGAAAAACCAACCACCTGTCATCCTGAGCGAAGCGAAGGATCTCTGTAGTTTCGTATCGTCCAACGTTTCACTGACAACTGCAGAGATCCTTCGCTGCGCTCAGAGTCTGTGATTTTTTTGGATTTTTGGCCATTTTCGAGCACTTAACTCATTTGTTATCAATGGCACTTTTCGGCAACATTCAAAAAAATCACGCTCTCTCAGGATGACAGGTGGGGCGGTTGGCTCTGCCTGTCAGTGCCACGTAATACTGAAAAAGTCACACGCTCTCTGCAGAAAGTCGGCGCGTAAGCCCTTTGGAATCAATGGCGGCTCAGACTCCCGGTCGCGCCGACTTTCTGCTCAGCAAGGGCAGCCCCCGCGGCTGTCAATGCTCAGGATGACACACTCAGATCTTCTTCCCATCTTCTCAGGGACGTGTCTACAGAACCGTCAACCCGCCCGGGGCGGGGGCTTCGTCCGGCCCGCCCGCCGCCGCCACCAATTCGTCCAGGGCCTCGAAAAGCCTTCGGGGCTGGATAGGCTTAGCTATGTAGCCATCCATGCCCGCCGCCAGGCAGCGCTCTCGGTCGCCTTGCATGGCGTACGCCGTCATGGCGAGGATGGGCAGGTGGCGGCGCGTCGCTTGTTCCCGCTTACGGATCTCGGCGGTAGTTTCGAACCCGTCGACCTCGGGCATCTGCACATCCAACAGGGCCACATCGAAATTCTCTCGTTCCAGCCATTCCAGAGCCTCGCGCCCGTTGTTCGCGACGGCCACAGAATGGCCTCGCTTCTCGAGCAGGCGGACGGCCAGTTTCTGGTTCACCGGGTTGTCCTCCGCCAGGAGGATCCGGAGCGCGCCTTTCTCTTCGCGCAAGGTGTGGCGGGTGACCAGCGCCGGCCCCTTGCTCTGAGCGTTGGATCCCAAGACGTGCAGAATAGCTTTGAGGAGTTCGGCCTCTCCGATGGGTTTGGTGAGGTAAGCGCCAACCCCGAGTTGGCGGCAGCGTGCCGCATCGCCCCGTTGGCCGGCCGAGGTCAGCATCACGATGGTGGTATCGGACAACTGTGGATGCTGGCGAATTTCCTCCACCAAACCGAATCCGTCCATACCGGGCATGTTGACGTCTGTGATCACCAGCGAAAAAGGCAATCTATCGGCGATCGCCTGCTGCAAGCGGATCATTGCCGCCTGGGCGCCTTCCGCAACGGCAGGTCTCATGCGCCAACCCCACAGTATCTCTTCCATGATCCGCCGGTTCGTGGCGTTGTCATCGACGGCCAGCACGCGCAGGCCAGCCAGCCTCGAGGGCAGAACGGACCCAACCTCATCAACGGAATTCGCCACGCCCAGGCGCACGGTGAAGTGAAACGTACTGCCTTCTCCGAGTTTGCTCTCCACCCAAATGCGGCCGCCCATCATTTCCACAAGGCGTTTGGAGATGGTCAAGCCCAGGCCCGTGCCTTGGTAATGGCGCCCGGCGGAACTATCGACCTGGATGAACGACCCGAAAATTGCGGCCTGTTTATCGCTGGGAATTCCGATCCCGGTGTCCTGCACGCTGAAGTGTAAGTAAGTACAATCCGGCTCCGCCCGTTCCTGCTCGACTCGGAGGTTGACCTCGCCCTGCTCAGTAAACTTCAAAGCGTTGCCCAACAAGTTGATCAGGACCTGCCGCAGCCGGCCGGGGTCGCCCACCACACTCTCGGGCACGTCGCGGTCCACGCGGTAGTTCAATTCCAAACCCTGTTGGTGAGCGCGCACGGCCAGGGTCTTGATGGTAGGTTCGAGGCTGCCGCGCAGCTTGAATTCGATGCACTCCAGTTCCAGCTTGCCCGCTTCGATCTTGGAGAAATCCAGAATGTCGTTGACGACCGTCAACAGGTTATAAGCGGACGTCTGCACCATCTCCAGATATCCGCGCTGCTCGGCGCTCAGATCGGTGTCCAGGGCCAATTCCGTCATGCCGAGCACGCCGTTCATGGGCGTGCGAATCTCGTGGCTCATGTTGGCCAGGAACTCGCTTTTGGCTCGGTTGGCTGCGTCGGCCTCCGCCTTCGCCCTTTCCAGTTCCGCCTTGGCATGGATTTCAGCCGTGATGTCTCGATAACTCCAGACCCGTCCGGCCGGCGTGCCGCCCACCAGCCATGCCTCGGAGTGACGTGCAAACACTTTGCCGTCGCAGAACTCGAGGACGTGATCGCTCTTTGCTAGAGGCTCTGCGTTGAGACTCTTGAACCGAGCCCACCCTTCGTCGGGCGCCTTCAATTGAGCGATCATGAACTCCACCAACAGTTGGTGTTCGCCAGTGGCCATCATCTCGTCGGGAACTCGCCAGAGTTCCTGGAGCTTCTTGTTCCAGGTGACGATTCTCCCACTTGTCGACACCACGAGAATCCCGTCGGCCGCCGACTCGAGTGTCGAGCGAATGACGCCGGTTTGCCTCTCCACTCGGCGGCGAAGCAACCACACCCAACCGGCAACGGCAAGAACGATCAGTGCCATCAGGGAGAGCAACATTGCCAGCCGGCCTACCGTCCACCAAGATGGGGCCTTCAATACAATAATGTCGTCGGGACCACGCAGGAGCATACGAAACCCGGTAACATCGTGGTTCTGGTTACTCTCCACGACGCATATACCCTGCACCTTCAGCTCGCTGCCTGCTTTATACGCACTGAGTGGCTCGGGCCCGCCAGCGAGCTCCGCACTAAAGGTCACATTCCCAGATTGCAAAGTAAGCACTGGAGCGCCAGCCTGGACCGAACTTCCCAGCAACCGGCCCTGCGTAGCGATCAGTTCCGCGTCATGGAGGCCGTTACCAGCATCGCCGGCACTGACTTCGGTTGGCGCCGGGGCAGAGGCCTGCCCAACTGGACGGAATATGGCATCGTCAAGCAAGGGCAAGTAATCGCCGAATTTCGGAAATCCGACTACCTCAACCACGGTTCCAGGTCTCACAGCAGTATCCTGGTGAGTTCGCGCCAACAGATTCTCTTTGCCGTCCGTGACGAACAATAAACTCCCGCTGCGTTGCAGGGCGACGAGTCCCTTTACTTTTATCAAGGCGCCTGCCGAGTGCACCGCAGCCTGCGACAGACTTCCGATGGGCTGGAGGGATTCAGAAAATGGGTCCGGAGGCGGGGCTTGCTCCACCACGATATCCGCCGCGCTGGGAATCGCCAGCTCGCATCCGATGACCTGGCTTCGGTCGTTTTGAATCGACGAGCCTACTCCCTTCAGCAGTACTCGAGCGCCATACAAGGCCGGCACGTGAGGGTAATTTCCCTGCTCGATCCTGCCGCGCAGGCGCGACCCATCGGACTCAATGTTGATCAGTAGATCGCCATCCGCGACGGCCACCGAGTGGACCAACCCCTCAACTGCCACCCATTGGCTGTCTTCCTTGTCTTGTGCCACCCACCCGACGGGCACCCGCTGCGCAGGTGGGATCACGCCTTCCCTCTCGAAGGTTACCTTGGCGTTCTTGACCATGGGGGCCGAGCCAGGGTCGGATATCCCTTCGACTATGACAACCTGGCCAGGCTTGAAGGGGCCGTAGCCCTTGGCGGCGGCAACGTAGATTCCGCCCGTTGCGTCCTGAACGAAAAGGCCGGGAGGATCATCCCTGTGCATGTAGCAGGTGATCACAGCGTGGATGCGAACTGGATAGCCTCGGGCGGCCTGCTCGGGTGTGAGTTGTCTGACCTCGCGGACCGTTTGGAGCAGGGGAAGGGCGTCCTGCGCGGTCCTCGGCCGCGGGCTGGCCAGGGCTGCGCCGATTGCAATCAAAAAGCAGAGTCCTAGGCTCGCGCTGGTCACCACGGCTGGTTTTCGCCGTCCAAACATTCCGCGTTCCCTTCTCGGACCTTACACTGCGTACGATTTTGTGCTAAGTCGAAGTTTTGCACAATGGTACGTAAGTTCCATCCGGACACATCCGTTGCAGGGGGACGGCTTGCCGTCCCCCCGCGTTTCCACTCGTCACGACAAGGGTAGGGCAAGCCCTACCCCTACGGGGAGCGGGTTCAAAAACCAACGAACGAACCGGGTATGTTGATGAAAACAAAGGCTAGTCCACTCGAGAACCCCAATGCCTCGATAAGGCAGCGGGGCCGCGGCCTTTGCTTTTGCGTTCTCTCCGCGCAAAATCTCGGTCACAATGCCCTCTCCCTGGGGAGCGGGTGAGCCGCGACGGCGGGCTCGCGAGGCGGGCGGGCCGGGCGATGGGCTAGTTATGTTTCCTACGGACATTCTGCTGCTGATTCCTCTCATGGCGGCCGGAATTTTGTCGCGCCTCTCCCTCCCACCGCAATCGCGGCGCGGTTATCGGACGCTTTG
>Ga0326728_10002902_pt1 | contig 55479 bp, 49 predicted proteins | sample MB3enrmetagenome_FD_207602 | JGI IMG/M metagenome (GOLD analysis project Ga0326728, IMG submission 207602) | Lab enriched peat soil microbial communities from McLean, Ithaca, NY, United States - MB31MN | ecosystem: Environmental > Terrestrial > Soil > Wetlands > Peat | place: USA: New York... | reverse complement strand
GGCGCCTCTTGTAGGCGCCCAAGCCCACGACGAGTGCGGCCCCGCGAATGAAGAGCCCTCTCCCGAGGGGAGAGGGTGTCAGGCTCCGGCGGTGTCATCAGTCCGTCAGTCGACGGAGTGAGGGGTTTTTCCCTCGCCGAGAGCCAAAGCGTCTGTTAAATGCGCCGCGATTGCGGTGGGAGGGAGAGGCGCGACAAAATTCCGGCCGCCATGAGAGGAATCAGCGCCAGAATGTCCGTAGGAAACATAACTAGCCCATCGCCCGGCCCGCGCGCCGCGCGAGAGCGCCGTCGCGGCTCACCCGCTCCCCAGGGAGAGGGCTTCTTGACCGAGATTTTTTGCGGAGAGAACGAAAAAGCAAAGGCCGCGGCCCCGCTGCCTTATCGAGGCATTGGGGTTCTCGAGTGGACTAGCCTTTGTTTTCATCAACATACCCGGTTCGTTCGTTGGTTTTTGAACCCGCTCGCCGTAGGGGTAGGGCTTGCCCTACCCTTGTCGTGACGAGTGGAAACGCGGGGGGCGGCAAGCCCTACCCCTACGCCCGCCGCTATCGGCGGATTTGGCGCATTAAAACGCTTTCACTCTCCTGCACTTTCTGGCAGACTATGCGGCTGATGATTATTTCAGGAATCGCATTCGTCAAAGGAGGTCTTGCCTATCATGAGGAAGTATTCGTTCAGTCGGCGTGAGTTCATGCAAATAGGTGCGGGCGCGGCGGCGGGCGTAGCCGCCAAAGTTACTCTACTGGAGCCCCAACGGGTGTGGGCGTCGGCGGGTCCCGTACCGCCTTCGGACACTGTCCGGTTCGGCATCATCGGGACAGGCACGGAAGGTTGCGATCTGTTGCGTGCGAGCTTAGCCGTACCGGGCATCGAATGTGTTATGGCAGCGGACCTGTACGACAGCCGCCATATCGCCGCGAAGGAAGCCCTGGGAGGAAAGGAAATCGAAACCACTCGTGATTACCGACATGTCCTCGACCGTAAGGACATTGACGCCGTGATTGTGGCAACCCCCGATCACTGGCATCGCAAGGCGGTGACGGAGGCTGTGGCGGCGGGTAAGGACGTCTACTGTGAAAAGCCGATGTCGCACAGTCCCGAAGACGGCTTGGCCATGGTCGAGGCGGTTCACCAGTACAATCGCGTGCTCCAGGTTGGCAGCCAGCGCGTGAGTTCGATTCTCTATGCCAAGGCGAAAGAGATTTGGGATTCCGGCAAGTTGGGCGAGGTGGATACCATCGAAGCGGTATGGGATCGGAACACGGACAGCGGCGCCTGGGTCTACCCCATTCCGCCCGACGCCAGCGAGCAGACGATCGATTGGAAGACCTGGCTCGACGGCGCGCCTGAGCGGCCGTTCGACCCCACACGCTTCTTCCGCTGGCGCTGCTACAAGGATTACGGGGCCGGTCTGGCGGGAGACTTGTTCGTCCATCTGCTCTCCGGCATCCATTTTGTGACGGGCACCAATGTGCCGCCCCACCGCGCCCTTTCCACCGGCGGGCTCTACTATTACAAAGACGGCCGCGAGTTTCCGGACCTGCTCTGGACCTTGTACGATTACCCCCACTTCCAGGTGGCGTTGCGCTGCAACCACAACAACAATTACCAAGACGAGCTGTTCAGTTTCTACGGCAAGAACGGCACCATGCTCATCAGTCAGACGACGGTTACCTTCCGGCCACAAGCCTCCAGCCATCAACCCGAGGACTACTCGATCGGGAGCTGGCCGGCGAAAATGCGCGCCGAGTATCTGGCAAAATGGCGCGCCGAACATCCCGTGCCCACGCCGGGAGAATTCAAGGTCGATGAGGATGACGAGGTCTTCACAACGCCTCCGCATTACAACGACATGTCCGACCACGAGGCGAATTTCTTCCGTGCGGTGAGGACACGCCAGCCGGTGGTCGAGAATGAGGTGTTTGGGAACAACACGGCTCTCGGATGCCACTTGTCGAATTATTCCTATTTCCACAAGACGCCGGCATTGTGGGACGTGAGTGCGAAAAGGATCACCTCGTAGGTCCTAATGGTGACTGCAGAATTAAATGACACCACCCCCGACCCCTCTCCCCGAAGGGGGCGAGGGGAGAAACAATTGAAGTTCATGCCCTCTCCCCCTTGGGGGAGAGGGTGTCCGTCAGCCGACGGACAGGTGAGGGGGTCGGTCCGTCACAATATTATCCAACCCAATTCGGAAGCGGCGGCGATTCAAATATTCAGGAGGTTTAACCCATGAGTGAACAGCGGATTTCAAGGCGTAAATTTATGCAAGCGACGGCGTGCGCGGCGGGCGCCACGCTGGCGACCAAATCTTTTCTTTTGGAGCCCGGCCCGGCTTATGCCTTGCCCAGGCCCGTGCCCGCCGGTGACACACTGCGGATGGGCATGATCGGCGTGGGGATGCAAGGCTCCGGGTTGCTGCGGACGAGCATCGGGCTGCCGGGAGTGGAGTGTATCGCCGCGTGCGATCTGTACGACGGGCGACGCGAGTTGGCAAAAGAGATCGTCGGCAAAGACATTCCCACGACCCGGCAATACAAGGAGCTTCTCGACAACAAGGATATCGACTGCATCGTGGCCGCGGTCCCCGACCACTGGCACAAGCGGATCGTGGTGGACTGTTGCAACGCCGGCAAGGATGTCTACTGCGAGAAGCCGATGTCCCACACGGTGGAAGACGGATTTGAGATGATTGCCGCGGAGCAGAAGAACAAGCGAATCGTGCAAATCGGCAGCCAGCGGCGGAGCGACATCGTCTATGCCAAAGCCAAGGAGCTTTACGAAAGGGGCGCCATCGGCGAGGTGTGCCTGGTCGAAGCCCAGATGGGGCGCAACGACCCGTGCGGCGCTTGGGAGTACACGGTGCCGCCGGACTTGTCGCCGGAAACGCTCGATTGGGAAACTTGGTTGGGCACGGCTCCGAAGAAGCCCTTCAATGCTCTCCATTTCACTCGCTGGCGTTGCTGGCAGGATTACGGCGAAGGCATTCCGGGCGACCTTTACGTGCATCTCTTGACCGGCGTCCATTACGTTGCAGGAATCACCGCCCCGCCGAAACGCGCCATGGCAATGGGCGGCCTTTTCCGCTGGCAAGACGGGAGGGATGTTCCCGACTCGTTAACCACCATCTACGAATACCCGCAATTTCGGGCCACCTTTCGAGTGACGCTGAACACCGAGACAGAAGAGGTGACCCGCTTCATGGGGACGCGGGGATTGCTCGAGATTCGTAACGGAGAGCTGACCTTAACACCCCAGTCGGGCGCAGACTACGCGCCCTGCACTCCCGGCTGGCCTAGAAAAATGCGAGCTGATTATGCCGACGAGTTTCACAAAGAACATGAATTCAAACCCGGGTCTTTCTCGACCGAGGAAGCAACGCGCTATTACGCGCCGCCGGGCTACAATGATGATCGGGAGCACCTCTGGAACTTCTTCGAGTCGGTGAGGACCCGTAGGCCTTCAGTCGAGGATGCAACCTTCGGAAACAACACGGCCCTTTGCTGCCACTTGGCCAATTACTCTTACTTTAATGGCACCATCGCCAATTGGGATGCGGGCAAAAAGAGAATCGTGGGCTCGGCGGCCTCGTAAGGCGGGCTTTACTTTAAGCGAAAAAAATTCGGGCCCCTTAACGGGGGCCCGAATTGAAGAAGAGGAACTCGGTCCCGCCGCGGTCATGCCGCGAAGCCCTGGGGGCAAGGTCCTCTCGACGAAGATCCGATGCTCCGGCGGGACTGGAACAATCATCAGCCCGGAGGTGGTGAGCAGTCCAATCGTTCCTTTTTATAGTGATTATAAAAAAACCGTCACGGCGGCTCTTTCGAAAGTCTGTCATTCTGAGCGAAGCGAAGAATCTGCATTAGTTCGCCTCGGACCGGAACTGCAGATCCTTCGCTTCGCTCAGGATGACAACGACTTTCATCCCCGTGGGTGGTCGGCGGGGCCGGAATTCGAAATTCGAAAATCGTGGTTGAACGATCAGATTTAAGAATCGAATGCCGAATCGGATTTCCAAGGGCCCAGCGGTGACGGAGTAAGTTTCTGGACCTCGGGCCTTTATTCCACGGTTATTCCTGTTTTCGAGTTTCGAATTCGAGGGTGCATGCCAAGCAGCGCAAAGAGCGGTTTCTCCAAGCCTTCGCGGGGCAACCCGGAATTGGGCACAGAAGAACTTCTGGTCAAGGTGGCAGGGCGTGACGCGGAAGCTTTGGCGAGCTTGTACGACCAATTCGCCCCCAGTTTAATGGGGATTTTGGTAAGGGTATTATCCTCGAAATTGGATGCCGAGAGCGCTCTCGAGGCGGTCTTCCTGCGACTGTGGAAAGAAGCGCCCGAACTCGCCCAAGCCGAGGGGAGCGTTGCCGCTTGGTTGGTGCTCATGGCGAGACAGGTGGGCTTAGAGCGTCTTCGCGCCAAGCGGGCCGGGGCGGCCATATCGGTCACGAGCCGGGGCCGGCAGGGTCAGAAAAAGGGGGAGAAGGCGGCGGACAGGTGCGTTGATTCGACAACGGATTGGCGAGAGTCAAGGGAACAGTCACCCGCCGAGCGTGAACGGCACAGCGGCCTTTTCCTCGGTCCGCCCCAGGTCTGGCTGCCGCGGCCTGAGTATATCGCCTGGGCGGAGGCGCGCCTGACTCTACTGCAACGAGCGTTCGATCAAATGCCCAAGCCGCAGCGCCGCGCGCTGGAGCTTGCCGTGTTCGAAGCTTATAATGAAGCCGAAATTGCCGCGCAGCTCGGCGAGCCCCTGGGCAAAGTGAGCGCGGGCTTGCGCGCTGCATTTACTTTTTTGAGGCACCGCCAGCACGCGGTGTTGGGGACTTGGACTGCCGACATCTAGAAAGCGTTTACGAACTGTTCCTGCTCGGGGCGCTCTTGGAAGAGGACTCGGTGCAGCTTCGGGAACACCTGGCCTCGGGCTGTGAGCATTGTTTGGAGAGGCTTAAGGAAGCCGCGCGAACGGTCTACCTGCTGAGCCTTGCAGCCCAGCCTGTGGCGCCCGGGCCGAAGACCAAGGCGGACTTGCTGAGGCAGGTCAAAGGTAAGTAATCAGTTCTCAGTTATCAGTGGTCAGTTTTCAGTTCGAACCCTCTCATTCCGATCCGGCCGCTTTTGGGACGTGGGGACTTGCTGAGCCGGTTTATGGAAAACTGATAACTGATGACTGAGAACTGATAACTAACTTATGGCTTTACGCCGAGAATTGGGCTTGATCCAAGCCACCTCCTTGGCCATCACGGACATGGTGGGGATCGGTCCATACATCACCATACCCCTCTTTCTCGCTACTATGGGCGGCCCCCAAGCCATGCTGGGCTGGCTGGTGGGGGCGTTGCTGGCTTTCTGCGACGGCTTGGTCTGGGCGGAGCTTGGCGCCGCGATGCCCAAGGCGGGCGGGAGCTACAACTATCTTCGTGAAGCCTATGGCGCGCACCGTGCTGGGCGCTGGCTCTCGTTCCTGATGGTCTGGCAGATTATGTTTTCTGCCCCACTCTCGATCGCCAGCGGCAGCATCGGCTTTGCCAATTATCTTCACTATCTGTTGCCCCAGGTGTCGCCAGTCGGTGTGCGGATTATCGCGGCGATTTTTCCTTTGCTGCTGGTCGTGCTCCTTTACCGGCGCATCGGCGCCCTCGGGAACCTCTCCGTAGTGCTGGTAGGAGGCGTGATTCTGGGTTGCTTTTGGATCATCTTTTCCGGGCTGCCTCACTTGAGCGCAGCTCGCCTGATGGATTTCCCTCCCGCAGCCTTTAACCTGCACTGGATTTTCTGGGCCGGGCTCGGTCATGCCACACTCTATGCTCTCTACGACTACTTCGGCTATTACAATGTCTGTTACCTGGCGGAGGAGATTCGCGACCCTGGGCGCGTGATCCCGCGCGCCATCATGTTTTCGATTCTGGCGGTCGGAACCCTTTACGTGCTGATGACCGCTTCCTTCCTCAGCGTGATCCCATGGCGCGATGCCATTCACAGCCGCTTCATCGCCTCCGTCTACATCGAGACGCTCCAGGGCCACGCGGCAGGAAAGGTAATGACGGTCCTGCTGCTCTGGATTGCTTTTTCCTCGGTTTTCTCCCTGCTGTTGGGATACTCGCGCATCCCCTACGCCGCGGCGATCGACGGGAACTTCTTCCGCGTCTTCGGGCGCCTTCATCCCAAAGGCCAATTCCCGTATGTCTCGCTCATTGCCTTGGGGATTGTGGCTTCCATTTTCAGCCTCGGCCGTCTCAATGAGGTCATTGGAGGGCTGGTCGCCACACGTGTGCTCATTCAGTATCTGCCCCAAACGGTTGGCTTTTTCCTGCTCCGGTTTCGAGCCCCTCAACTCCCGCGGCCATTTCGGATGTGGCTTTACCCTGTGCCTGGAATCATCTCGCTCTTCGGCTGGCTGTATGTCTTGGCAACCGCCGAGAGGAAGTCCCTCGTTTTCGCGTTGGCGGTTTTTGCGGTAGGCAGTGCGGCTTACTTCATTCGGGCGCGCGTGAGACGCGAGTGGCCGTTTAATCGGCAGGAAGTGGGCGGATAGACGGACAATGCACAAGCGAGTGTTAAATCCCAAGGAGGTGTAATACACTCTAAGCGGAGGCAGTCCGATGAAATCTCTTGACGAGTTGGTTAAAGAACTACCGCCGGATTTGCAGCAGGAGGTCCGAGATTTCGCGACGTTTTTGTTCGAGACCAAGGTGCGCCCCAAACAGTCGAAACTGCGACTGAGTTGGGCGGGAGGCCTATCGGAGTTTCGGGACCAATTCACTTCATTGGAGTTGCAGAAGAAGGCCTTGGAGTGGCGGGGTGACTGATGTTGCTTTTGGACACGAACATCTGGCTGGAACTTCTTCTTGAGCAAGAGAAGGCTGATCAAGTACGCCGCTTGCTGGAGGCTGAGGAAGCCTGGCGGCTCGCGTTGACCGATTTCTCTCTGCACTCCGTAGGTGTCGTTCTAACCCGCGTGAAGAAAGATGGTTTGTTTCTGGATTTCCTTTCGGACACGCTGGAAGATTCCGCGGTTCGGGTCATTCGTCTAGATACCGAGGGTCTCAAGGAAGTCGCTGAGGTGTGCCGAAAGTTCGGACTCGACTTCGACGATGCCTACCAATACGTCGCCGCATCCAAGTACGATCTTACGCTGGTCAGCTTTGATTCCGACTTTGATCGGACAGAACGGGGAAGGCGCACGCCTGCCGAAGTGACAGACACTCTGCCTTGACTCCCATGTCTAAGCTTCGCCGTAATACGGCCTCTCTCCTGCTTGACGACGCCTTATTTGACGTCAAGCCGCGCAAGGCCGTTCCGTTTGAGTTCGTGCTCGACGGTATCGCGGCATTGTCGCCGTATACTCGTCCCCTGTTCGGCTGCCTTGCGGTCTACGTTCAAGATAAGATCGTGTTAGTTCTGCGGGATAAGCGCACGAGCACCGAAGACAACGGCGTTTGGCTTGCTACGACCCGGGAGCACCATGAGAGCCTGCGACGCGACTTTCCCAGCATGCGGTCCATTAAAGTACTGGGGACGGAAGTAACGGGCTGGCAGGTGCTTCCCGCCGACGAGCCGGATTTCGAGGAAGCGGCAATGCGCGCCTGCGAACTCATCCTCGCCAAAGATCCGCGAATCGGCAAGCTGCCGGCAGCACGGCGGGCCGCAGGAGCGATCAAGAAGTCTTCGAAATCCCCGATGTCGCCACGTGGTGAACGAATCTCTCCTCGTCGAAGAGATGTCAGTCTCTGAACCGTCGGACAACTAACCGGGTGCGGGCACAGGTTTGCCTAGCGCGACATCTTCGAGCACCACCCGCCGGAACACTTCGGCGTCGCCAAAGCGTTTCTGGGCATCCAGGATTTCGATCCCCGCCATGCGGCCGTCTGCCGTGTAGTCCACCGCTATGCCTTCAGCTACCTGCTCGGCAGTCACCGTCGCTTCTATGAACCGTATATAGAGGGCATCCACTTCCCTGTCATAACTGACTGTCATGAGGTGAAGCCTCCCACTTCAAAAATAATACACATAAACGGTTACCACCAGGATCTCGTTCGGCTCGTCCGCGAAGATGGCGCGGACTTACTTTGTGCCGTCGACCTTGCCGTTCCACACACGCCCGTAGGGGAAATCCTTCCGGCATTGTAAGCGGCTTCCTTCCGCAGGTCGCCAAGGCGCAGTCCGGATCGTCTCGGTTACTTCCTCAAGCGTTGCTCCCCGACTGTCGATTCTCTCACGTGCGTGACCGGAAAGGCGAATTGGCTTCACAGTGATCCTCTCTCTTCACGCGGAGACCTGGTCACGGGATTACGCGCCATCCACGGGAAGCCGTCTCGCCAGGAACATTCCTTCATTGTGGATGATTTGAATGTCGTCGCCGTCGGCTTTCGCCGAGAAGCCTGCTTTATCTCCGGGCATAGACTCTTCCATCTGTTGGCGCGTTTCGGCGTAACGTTTCTTGCCCGGCTCAGCGCCCGCGCGCTGCATCCACTGGTTGAAGGACCGCGGCCGGCGTCGAAGCGACTGGCGGAATACCTCGAGGCCACGCTCTTCGAACATGCTGAGGAAGCTGGTGAGGCGAAGTGAAGAGGTGTGGGAAGGGTCGCGAAGCCTCTCGATGTGATTATAAAGTTCAAACTTCGCGTCGCTTTCCGGCGCCAGTGGATCGAGGATCAACAGCCTGCCTTCGGGCTTCGTGACGCGGATCATCTCCAGGAGAACCGGCTCCGGCTTGGTGATGTGGTGAAAGGCATGCTGGCAACTGACCAGATCGAAGCACGCATCGGGAAAGGGAAGGGAGTCCGCATCGCCCCGGGCGAACGCCGCATTGGCGATTTGCTTCTCAGCCTGGAACTGGCGCGCCTGGCGAAGCATTTCAGGTGTTAAGTCGATGCCCAAAGCGAAACGCACACGCGGCGCGACCGCCAGAACGAATGCGCCCGGCCCACAGGCGACGTCGAGCACGAGTTCCTGAGCTTGGGGCTTGGCAAACTCCACTTTTTCGGCAAGAACTTCCAGGGAATCGCGTACTGCGAATTTGGCAAAGGCGTCGGCCGTCTTGGTGAATTGTTTTTGGACCGTTTCTTTATGTTTCTTCGACATAGAAGTATATGGCTTTCAGCTCTGTGCTATCAGCCTGTAACTACTGGTTGAGAATTGAGGGCCGGTGGCTGATATGAGCAGTCTCCCTTTGTGCCCGGACTCGACTTAAAAGGGTAACAGGCCAACGTGTGGTGTCAAGTACCAGCGGCAATCGCAAATCACAAATCGCAAATCAAAAATCCCAAAAATCACTCTTGTTATTTTTCCATGTCGCGAGTAGGATGATTTTGAAATCCCACGAGGCGGTGGAGTCAGCTTACAAATTGGAAGAGTTGCCCCAGTGCATTGTCGAGTTACGAGGCGTTAGCAAGCGCTACGGGGAACATACAGCGCTAGAGGACTTTTCCCTGGAGGTAGGCAAGGGAGAGTTCCTGACGCTCCTTGGGCCCAGCGGGAGCGGGAAGACTACCATCCTGCGTCTGGTGGCCGGGTTCGAGCAGCCTCAGAGCGGCCAAATTCTCATTAACGGACGCGATGCCTCGCCCCTGCCTCCATACCGTCGGAACGTCAACACGGTCTTTCAGCACTACGCGCTTTTCCCTCACCTGAATGTGTTTCGCAACGTGGCGTTCGGCCTCGAACAGAAGAACCTGCCGCGCCCGGAGATTGCCAAGCGCGTTCGTTCCCTCCTCGAGATGGTGGAACTCCCTGGAAAAGAGGACCGTTACCCCCATCAACTGAGCGGAGGCGAACGTCAACGCGTAGCGCTGGCGCGGGCCCTGGTTCTCGAGCCGGCGGTGCTGTTGCTGGACGAGCCGCTGGGCGCACTCGACCAGAAACTGCGCCAGCAGATGCAAGTGGAACTGAAGCGTCTGCGCGAGCGACTGGGAATCACGTTCATTTTCGTCACCCACGATCAGCAAGAGGCGTTGGTCATGTCGGACCGAATCGCTGTTATCAATCATGGCCGCCTCGAGCAGGTAGGGCCGGCAGAGGAGACCTACGGCGCGCCTCGAACGCCTTTTGTGGCGGAGTTCATGGGTGTGGAGAACTTCTTCCCAGTCCATTGTCTTAGCCACTCCGACCAGGGCACTCGCTTCGAAACCGAGACCGGATGGACTCTCTGGTCGAGGAATTCGATGGATTTGGAGCGGGGCTTTGCCGCCATCCTGGGTGTGCGCTCGGAGGCCATGCGACTGACTCTGGGCCGCCCTCGGCCAAGCAGCGAGGCGGTCAACGTTGTGCCCGGCGAGGTGGTGGAGGCCATCTTTGAAGGCGGCAGCCGCCGCTGGACGGTGCGGATTGCGAGCGGTGAACGGTTGGTGGTGCGAGGAGCCATGGCCGCGAACGCACTCCCACTCGAGCGAACATCCCCGGGCGCTAAGGTTTACCTTTCCTGGGAGCCGGATCGAAGTTTGGTGTACCCCGCCAATAGCGGGAGCCCGCAGGCGCCCCCGCCAGCCGCGGAGGAGAATCTTGGTCCGCAAAGAGCCATGGGCCATGAATGACAGACTGGACTGGAACCCTTTCACACCTTTTCAGGACTGGGGAGAGCGCTGAAAATCGAGATCAGGTCATCTGGCCTCTGCCCGGCGCGCCGCGGCGCAACCTCGAGTGAGACTTCTTGTAACCAAACCCCTTATATTTCCATCTCTTGTTCTTGGGGCTGTTTCACAGCAACAAAGGCAAACCGCACCCGGCAACTCCGGTGCGATTCACAGCCTCCGGAAAGCGAGAAGGAACTGCTATGGCTGATAAGGTCGAGAAGACAGACGAAGAATGGAAGCGGGAGTTGACCCCCGAGCAGTTTGAGGTGACTCGAAAGAAGGGGACAGAGCGGGCTTTTACGGGCGAATACTGGGACAATCATGAAAAAGGCGTCTACCGTTGCGTCTGCTGCAACAAACCGCTCTTCAGTTCCAACACCAAATTTGAGTCAGGAACCGGGTGGCCAAGCTTTTGGGCGCCGGTGGAACCGGAAAACATCCGGACGGAAGACGATCTCTCGTACGGCATGGTGCGAACTGAGGTACAGTGCAAGGAGTGCGCTGCACACCTGGGTCACCTGTTTGAAGACGGCCCAGCCCCGACCCACCTTCGCTATTGTCTAAACTCCGCAGCCTTGAAATTCGACCAAGAGAAGTAGGAGGCGGCCTGCCGTCATCGTAACAATCCCATGGTGTACTGCAGCATCGCATAGACGCTCTGGTAGTCGTATTTGGCGTTCAAGTTTTCGATTTCAGCCTGGGTAAGGTTTAACTGCGCCTGGGTCAATTCCACGATCGAGCTGAGCCCCAAGTTGTATCGACCCTGCGCCAAGTCCAGGGCCAGGGAGGCTTCGCGGAGCATCTCCGCCGTGACATCGATGTTCTGATAGACGGTTTTGGAGCTGGACCAGGCCACGCGCACGTCCCTCGCGATCCGCTCCTGAAGATCACGCACCCTCTGGTCTTCGGCCTCTGCATGGTATCGGGCCGCTTCGCGCCGCGCCGTAAATAGGCGGCCGTTGAAGATCGGGACCTCGACGTTCAGGGCTGCAGCTTCGTAGTTGTTTGGGATTTTAGCCGACAGTATCTGATTAATCTCCGGGATAACCCCCGCAGTACCTACCAAACTAATTGTTGGGAGCGAAAGGTCTCGTTCTGCCCGCTCGAACTTGACCGCGGCCTGGTGTTGGAGCTGCAGGCTCAGCAGATCCGGCCGATTGGCATAGGCTTGGGCGACCAGCGCGTCGGAGTCTGTCGCAGGACTTGGCGGCAGCGGCTCATCCGTTAATTTGTAGTTCGCTTCCTGCTCTGACCCCAAGGCCCGCGTGAGCTCGGCAAATGCCGCCCGCAACTGATCCTGAGAACGGAGCAGCAAAAGCTTGGCCTGGGACAGGTTCACGTCGGCGAAGGCAACGTCTACATCCGAGCGCAGCTTGTTCTTGGCCAACTCGGTTACCTGGTCGGACAGGCTTTGGCGCGCTGCGACGGTTTGCTGCGCGACTTTGACTAACGCCTGCGCGCGGAGGACGTCGAAGTAGGCCTGGTTCACGGCTAACAATACGTCGTAACGGGTGGCTTCATAGGTCCGCCGGCTGGCCTGCGCTTGCAGCCGGGAACTCGCTACAAGGTTGGGTGTGCGGCCGGAATCGGTGATGAGCTGGGAAAGCGTGATTCCGGTTCCCAGCCGGTCAAAAAGCCGGGAGGCCGCCAGGTACCCCGCGCCAATGCGTCCTTGCGGATTGCCTCCTGACCCGGTCAAATCATAGTCGACTGTTGGGAAGTAAGCAGAGCGCTCCTCGACGACGTGCTCGTTGAATTCCAACACCGTGGCCTGCGCGGCCAGAACCTGGGGATGATTCTTGAGCGCAAGAGCCTCGGCGTCCTTTAAGGTAAGCAGCGTCGGCGCGGCATTCTGGCACCTCGCGCCTGTTCCGCTGATGAGCAAAGCTAACAGCGCAAGAAATCTACGGTTCATAACTACCTAACCTCCAGGTCATATTGAAAAGTCCGCGCTTTGGAAACACCACAGACGAAGTGACTCGCAGCCCGGCAGGGCTGCGACCGAAGATTTGAGATTTCAGATTCCAACTTCCAGAGCTTGGAATGGCATTGCACGTCCGAGCAGGCGTTGGCCGATTAGCGCGTTCACGAATGGGATTCTGCCGGCGCCTCGTTACCGGGCCTCTTCTCGTTCCCGTAGGCGAGCACGTAAGCCGCTGGAACAATGAAAATCGTCAAAACCACTGAAGAGATCAGACCGCCGATGATGGCGCGCGCCATAGGTGTGTACTGCTCCGCGCCAGTCCCCAGCTTCAACGCCAGAGGCAACATGCCGAGAATCGTGGCGAGCGAGGTCATCAGGATAGGCCGCAACCGCACCCGGCAAGCTGCAATGACGGCGTCGCGGGGCGAGAGCCCCTGTCCTTCCAGCGTATGGGCGAAATCGACAATTAAGATGCTGTTGGAGTCCGCGATACCAATGAGCATCAGCACACCCATTAAGGACATCACGTTTAGCGTCGTATGAGTGAGAGGGAGGGTTATAAGGACTCCCACAAAGCCCATTGGAATTGCCAGCATGATCAGAAACGGATCGCGGAAAGATTTGAACTGCGCGGTGAGGATCAAGTAGAGAAGGATGAAGGACATGATAAAGCCGAGGCCGAAACTCTTGAACGACTCCATCATGCCGGTGACCATTCCGCGCATATCCACACGAACTTCCTCAGGGTAGTGCGCCTGGTCGAGAATTTTGTTGATGGCGTGCGTTAGGCGCCCAAGGTCCTCCCCTGCGGGTGTGACATACACGTCGACGACTTTTTGAATCTGGTAGTGATCGACTTCCGTCGGGCTCTGATCGAAATGCACTTTCACAACGTTATCCAGCACCGTGACGGGCCGCACCGGATAAGCCAACGGCGTCGGGCCCGGCTTGGGAATGCCGGCGTGATAAAGCGGTGTATCGATGCTCCCCCCTCCCGGCGGATCGGCCCGCAGGGGAATCAGGCCCAAGTCAGTCAAACTGTGAATGGCCGGGTGTCCATGCTCGAAATACTGCACGGTGAGGTAATAGTCATTGCCGCTTCTGCGGTCCACCCAGTAGTTGGGAGCAATCATGTAATTCGAGTTCAGAGCGGTGATGACGTTATCGACCACGTCCTTCTGGGTGAGCCCCAATTCCCCGGCGTGCACGCGGTCCACGTCCAGTCGCACCGCCGGGTAGTCCATATCCTGCGGGATGTATACGTTTCCCACCCCCGGCAACTGGCGGATGCGGGTGGCCAAGTCCTGCGCGATGCTGTAGTCCCGCTTGAGATTCGAGCTGACCACCTGTACATCAATGGGAGCAGGCATGCCGGTGTTGAGGATTGCATCGACCATCGAGCCGCTCTGGATGAAAGGCCGTATGTCAGGCAATTGCTGCGATAGCGCTGCTTTTAGACGGTCCATGTATACGAAGCTGCTGGTCTTGTGGTCATCGGTCAGTTGGACCTGAACGGTGGCGGTGTACTCTCCAGCATTGGTTGTGTAGAGTGAGGAGAAGTCGTCGACCACGCCGATGTTGGATACGATCATCCGCATGTCTGCGGGGGCCACGACGCGCCGGATTAAACTCTCGACTTTGGCAGTGTACTGGTCGGTGTTCTCGATGCGCGTTCCGGTGGGCGCCTTCATGTTGATGGTGAACTGGCCCGCATCGGTGCGTGGGAAGAAAGCGATGCCCAAAATCGGGTAAACGGCGAAGCTGGCCAGGAATATCGCGCCGATGACGGCCACAGTCCAACCCGGCCTGACCAGCGCCCGGCGGACCCAATACTCGTAAGAATCCAGCAGCCTGCCAAAGTGGTGGTTAAAGCCAGCATTGAACCTGTCCCACCAGGATTTGCGGTGGCCGTCAATCTCACCGGCATCCTCGCCGGCAGACTTGAGTACGGCCGCGCTGCCTTCAGGCCGAGCGGCCGCAGGCGTTGCACCAGGGCCCTCCGCGTGATGAACTTGCTTCAGAAAACGCGAACAAAAAAGCGGAATCACCGTCATAGCGACGACGTACGACGCCAGCAGCGATAGCGAGAAAGCAAGGGCCAGGGCTGTGAACAGGAACTTGCTAACGCCGTAAAGGAAGGTCACAGGGAAGAAGTCTACGACGTCAACCAAAGTCGCAGCCAGCACCGCCAGGTTCACTTCCGAGCCTCCGTCGCCGGCCGCGACGAGCGCGGAGGCGCCTTTCTCGAGGTGACGGTAAATGTTCTCGAGAGAGATTACGGAATTATCGATGACCCTCGAAAAGGCAAGCGCCATCCCGCCCAGGATCATGGTGTTGATGGTGCTCCCCATCAGGTAGAGCACCACAAACGCCGTCATCGCGGAGAGTGGAATCGAAAGCAGTACCGCGGCGGTGGCGCGGCCGCTGCCGAGAAAGAGCAGAATCATAATGCTGGTAAGGACGAGGCCCATGAAGCCCTCGTGCAGCACGGTGCGGATCGCTTCCTTGACGTAAACCGACTGGTCGAACACCACGCTGGCGGTCATTTGCTTGGGTATGTCGTAGAGGTGCTGGGTTAGTTTCTTTACGGCATCCACCACTTCGATAGTATTGGTATCGCCGCCCTGCTTCATGATCGGGATATAACTGGATTTCTGCCCATCCACGCGCACTTCGTCGTATTGGATTTGATTAGCATCCTCGGCATGCCCTACGTCTCCGACCGTCGTCCACGATGTCCCTACGGTCTTGATCGGAACGTCATTCAACTCCTGCACTCGGTCCACCATGCTGTTTGAGTAGACGTAGTAATCATAGGGGCCGATTTTGACGTCGCCCGCCGGCAGGATCAGGCTGGTCTTGTTGACGGCATTCACTACGTCCATCACGCTCATCTGCCGGGACAACAGCTTGTACGGGTCCACGTAGACCATCGCCTGGCGATATTTGCCGCCGAAGGGAGGGGGAATCTCGGCGCCTTTGATGACGCCGATCTGATCGCGTATCGCGAACTGAGAAAAGTCATGAAGCTGCGTCTCGTTCAGCCCGGGCCCTTTCACCGTCACCAGGCAGACGGGCAGGCTGGAAGCGTCGAATTTCAACACCACGGGCGGCAGCGTGCCCGGCGGCAAGCGCTTCAGGTCTGCCAACGCCAGATTGGAGAGTTGGGTGACGTCCGCGTCCGCGCTGGTTCCGGGTTGGAAATAGACCTTGATAATACTGACGCCCAACAGGGATCGTGACTCACTGTGCGCAACGCCGCTTGCCAGCGTGAAGAAACGCTCCAGAGGATCGGTGATATCGGCTTCGATGTCCTCCGGTGGCATGCCGGTATAAAAAGTAGCCACAACCACTTCAGGCAGGTTGATGGGAGGGAAGAGGTCGACGGGCATGCGCACGTAGCTGTTGACTCCGATGACCATCACCACCAGGCAAAGAACGATGATGAAGTACGGATTGCGGATCGAAAAGCGTGGCATGGTCTTTTACTCCCCCGAGATTCGAAATTCGAACGGCGAAAATCGAAAAGCGGAAATCACCAGCGTGGCGGACTTACGAGCTCTGCGCTGTCATTCTGAGCGAAGCGAAGAATCCCTTTGGTTCTGAATCAAGCAACTACCGAGATTCTTCGCTTCGCTCTCCCAAAAGTCTGTCATTCTGAGCGAAGCGAAGAATCTGCATTCGGTGGCCTCAACGCTGAACTGCAGATCCTTCGCTTCGCTCAGGATGACAGGGACATTAATCCCCATGGGTGGGCCGCAGGCCCATGGGCACTCAGAATGACAGATGGTGCTTTCTACCTGGCGCCCGACGCTTGACACCTGGCGCCTTACTCCTGTCCGGGGTTCTCGATGCCCTCAGCGATCTGTGGATTTACTTTCTGGCCGACCTTCAGTTGGCTGCGATCGCTGGTTACCACCTGATCGCCTTCCTGAACGCCGGATTCGATTTCGATTTCGTTCGGGGTTCTCATTCCTAATGTCACCGCCCGACTCTCGATCTCATCCGCGTTGTTAACGACGTAGACCGACCCCTGGGAGCCGATGATTGTCACCGCTTGCAGGGGCAGCACGTAGACGTTATTTTTCTTCTCCAACGTCAAAGTTGCTTCAGCGTAAACTCCCGGAATAAGGATTCGATCAGGGTTGGGGACATCGACTTCGGTATGCATGGTGCGCGTGTCCTCCCTGACGTCCACGGAAAACCTGGCCACCTTGCCAGGAACGGTTCGGTTCAACGACGGGACTCGCACTTCGACCGGATCGCCAACCCGGATGTAGCGTACGCTCGATTCCGGCACCGGAATCACCAGGCGGAACAGATTGTCTTGAGATAACCTGACGAGCGGCAAGGCCTGGGTGCTGGAGCCCGTGCCGGCCTGCATCAAGGTCCCGAAGTTGGCATAGCGCTCTGTGACCACACCGGCGAAGGGGGCCGTGATCCGGGAGTAGGCGAACAACGCCTGGTCATGAACAAGCTTTGATTGGCTGGCAGCGAGTTTACTTTGTGCCGCCTCGACCGCCGCCTGCCCAGCGTCCACCTGCGAAGCCGCCGCCAGGTCTTTGCCTTGCGCATCATCAACTTCCTGGCGCGCCACGAGGCCCGGCTTGCTCTCAAACACCCCATTCAAGCGCGTGTACGCGAGGTCTAGGGCTTTGTACATGGCTTGATATTGCTTCAGCATATTCTGCGCTCGAGACACCTCGTCCGTGGCGTTCTTCACGTCACCTTGATCTTCTTGCAATTGGGCTTCGAGCTCGGGAATCTCCAGGATCCCCATGAGCTGCCCTTCTTTGACGCGGCTGCCATAGTCCACGTAGAGCTTTTTCACGTATCCTGATTCCTTCGCGTAAACATCGATCTCCTGGAATGGCACTAGCTCGGAGGAGAGTGTGACAGTGCGCTGGAGAGTCTTCCGAGCTGCCTTGGTCACGGTCACGGTTTCCACGGCTTGTGCGTTGCCCTTGGCTCGGACACGCCCACAGGAGGTAAGAAGGGCCGTCATGACGATCACAAAGCCGATGCTGGCAATACCGCACGATTCAAAACCTTTCGTCCGGGACGCCTTTCCACTACTCACTATTATTTCCACTGATTTTCTCCATTGCCAGGGCGAACCATCTGGAAGTCGAGTAACTCGCGTACCGCTTGGCCAAGTTCCTCATAGCTGGCTCCGGGTTTTTGCGACAGTTCGATCACTTGCTGCTTCTTCCCGGCGATCCTTGCAGCCACCGCTGCCAGTTGAGACGCCAGTTCCTGAGGAACATTGATGATGCCGTGACGATCCCCGTGGATTAGATCGCCGGGTTGAATCTCCAATCCCCCGACCTCGACTGGGCTTCCGAACTCGACAATGTGGATATAAGCACGGGAGATCGCCAGCCGGCCGGCGAAGACCTGGAAGTTGCTCGCCTCTATACCGTGCAGTTCGCGGGCGGCTCCGTTGGTTACTGCGCCCACACATCCCAACGCTTTCAGGATGTTCACGTGGACAACTCCCAGGAAGGCGCCCGTCCCGGGTTCCTGGTCTATGTCCTGCATCACGACCACGCGCGGAGACGGAACACTAGTGATGTGCTTCCACCAATCGGTACGTTCGATGTACCGGCTTCCCACTATCGGCGGATGCGCCGACCGTACCTTGCAGGTGGCCGCGTAGCCGACCAGGGGCGGAAAATTCTTGAACAGGCAACGGAAGCCCGCTGTGGCGAAACCCTCATTGCGCAGCCGGACGCCGAAGCTCTCGATGGCGTCGGAAATGATACAGGTGTTGAAAGTCCGCAACTGGTTAATCTGGTCGGACGTTAATGGCGTGTGCAAGCTCTCTAACCTCCTGCGCCGCGATTGAATTGACCAAGCGACGCCTTCGACGTCAAGAGAAGTTAAACAGTGCCTGCTGGAAAGCCCACTTAATAAGCTATCCCAATCGGACCAAAAAGGCGAATGGCTTACAGGAGGAACGGCGGGGATCGGAAATGATGTTTTTGGACGATAAGGGCTAGAGCGTCCGGAAGTAATTCCTTGAGAGGAGCGTAGGTTTCGGGCGAGGGTCCGGTTTCCGCTTCAACCTCGTCAGTCAATTCAGCCGGCTGAGCCACACTGCTTCCATGACTTTCCGCTTCTATCATGCGGCCGGCTTTGGAGATATGCCATGAGCCCTTGCCGGCTTCGGGGTAAGGCCGCCGAGTGGCGATGGAAAGAGCGGCGACGCCGATGAGCAGGAACACGACACCTACCGCAACGGCGCGCTCGGAAATTGCGAGCAAACGATTCATGCTTTTCTAGAAGGGCCCAGGGTGTAGCACGCGAACACGCGTTGGCTCACCATGCCTTTTGATGCTCCTCAGGACCTGGAGGATGCCGCCGCGCGCCCACGAATTCGCGTCTTGCGCAGAGACTCCCCCTTGTCGGCTCCTTTAGTCGGTTGCGAAGGTCGTGTACATCAACTCTCCCTCGCGCTCGATTTGCAGAACCACCGGACTGCCGGGTTTAATCTCGTCAAGTTTAGAACGAAGAAAATCCAGGCTGATGACCGGCGTACCGTTGACCCCATGAATTATATCGCCGGCTGCGAGCGAGTTTTCCAGCCCGCCAAGGCCGGCCACTTTAGCGGCAACAATCACTCCCGAAGGCTCTCTTACCTCGGGCAGCAAAGGGGCAGTCGTCTTGTTAATTTCAATCCCGAGTATACCCAGTTTGCTAACCAGGTTTTTTTCAGGATCGACAAGGTCCGCCAACCGGTCCACATTGTGCGGACGTTGAATCACGGGAACCTCCAGGGGAATTCTCTCGGAGCCCCGAAGGACCTCGATTTTGGCGCGATCGCCCGCGTTCAACATGAACATGGACAGACCGAAAATGGGGAGATTTCCAATCGGCCTGTTATTGACGCTCAAGATAATATCCTGAATCTTAAGTCCGGCCTGTTCGGCCGGGCCGTCCGGCAAGACGTCTGAAACGATTACGCCGTGGTCAGTCGGAAGGCCTAGCCCTACAGCGAGGTTGGGTGTGATGGTTTGGACGTGAACACCGATTTCGCCCCGGTGCAAATGGCCGTACTTGCGCAGTTGGGGTAGGGCAACCGTCACGATGCCGCTTGGGATAGCGAAGCCCAGGCCTTCGTTTCCACCCGACTCGGTCAAGATGAAAGTATTGATGCCGACGACCTCTCCGTCGATGTTGACGAGCGGCCCGCCGCTATTGCCGGGGTTAATCGGCGTATCGGTTTGGATGTAGACCATCGGGTTATCGGGATCAGGTTGCCGAGCCACAGAGCTTACTACGCCCATGGTTACAGAATTCTGAAGGCCTCCGGGGCTGCCGAAAGCCAGCACCATCTGACCCTGCCGAAGATTGGCGTACTTGCCCATGGGCAGTGCCTGGAGGCCTTCCGCTTCGATCTTGAGCAGCGCGAGGTCAACGTCTCTGGATACGCCAACAATGCGGGCGTCCATGGGGCGGCCTCGGGAGGTGAGAGTGGCTAGGGTTGAAGACACGCTAGTAGACAGGGACGGCAAAAGCACCTGGACGCGTTGAGCGTTTTTGATTACGTGCGCGTTGGTCAGGATATAACCCTCCGGGTCGACAATAACCCCGGACCCAATGCTGCGAAGCCTCCCGATTACTAGAGCGGTTTCGCCGCTCTCACTCCCCTGGGTGGCGCCGTAGCCCGTCGCCAGCACCTGGACGACGCTCGGAGACACCCGGCTCACCAGTGCCTCAACCGAAGCGCTGAGTTGGTGCAACGCATCCGGTGATTGGCTAATCACTTCAGACTGCGCCAGGCACTCCTCGACTGAAAACCAGCACAGGGCCAGCATGCAGCCCAAAACCGACGCCCGGATCCGCCGTCGCGACCAGCAACCGCCGACCTGATTTCGCATCTCAAACCTCCCGTATGAGCGAATCCTCCGGTTACCGGCCAGGATTCCTCTCTCTGTCATCCTGAGAGAGCGTGATTTTTTTGAATGTTGCCGAAAAGTGCCATTGATAACAAATGAGTTAAGTGCTCGAAAATGGCCAAAAATCCAAAAAAATCACAGACTCTGAGCGAAGCGAAGGATCTCCGCCGTTGATTCTTAGATCATCCGATCACTTGCAACTGCAGAGATCCTTCGCTTCGCTCAGGATGACACGTTCCGATACTTATTGCTGCCCCGTTTTCGTGGCACGACCGCCCCGTGATGCAGGAGGACGGGCTCTCGCGGGCAACCGCAGCCCCTAATTGCCTTATAAGTCAGATATGCAGATTCTGTCAAATCGCATACAATTAGTACGGACATACTTCCTCGAATCTCAGGCATCCTAAGGATTAACAAATGGCTTCCTTCGATTTTGACATGTTGGTGATCGGCTCAGGTCCGGCCGGGCAGCGCGCCGCGATCCAATCCGCAAAACTGGGCAAGAAGACCGCCTTGGTGGAGCGAAGGGGGGTCCTGGGAGGGGTTTGCATCAACACCGGAACTATTCCCAGCAAGACCCTTCGCGAGGCGGTGCTCTATCTCTCCGGATACCGCCTGCGCCATCTCTACGGTGAGTCGTACGCGGTGAAGCAGGACATTACCATGGAGGACCTGCTGCTGCGTACGGACCATGTGATTCGCCATGAAACGGATGTTACTCGTCACCAATTGCTCCGCAATCGCGTAACGCTTTTCAACGCCATAGCCTCTTTCACGGATCCCCACACGCTCCGACTGAGTTTGGTGGATGGGTCTGGTGAGAAGGTGGTGAGCGCGGCGAACGTGGTGATTGCGACGGGCACGGAAGCCACTCGAGCTTCGCATATTCCTTTCGACGGCCAGAGTGTTTTCGTCAGCGACGATATCCTGGGGCTGAAGCAACTGCCGCGCACTTTGGCAGTGGTGGGCGCGGGAGTCATCGGTTGCGAATACGCCAGCATCTTTGCGACTCTAGGGATCCGCGTGACTTTGGTGGACCGTCTTCCACGCCTGCTTCCTTTTGTGGACAAGGAAGTTGTGGAGTCGCTGGATTACCACTTGCGTCAGATGCGGATGACGATATGGTTGGGCGAGACCGTCACCTCGATCGAGCGCGTGGAAAACGGATCAGGTGTCCACGTAAGAATTCGGCTTGCCAGCGGAAAGCAGATCAGTGCGGAGAAGGCCTTGTACAGCATCGGCAGAACGGGCGCCACGGCCGGCCTCAACTTGCCCGCGGCAGGCCTGCAAGCCGACGAGCGGGGCCGCCTCAAGGTGAACGCCGACTATCAGACGGAGGTGCCCCACATTTTTGCCGTCGGAGATGTCATCGGCTTCCCCAGCCTTGCTTCTACTTCCATGGAGCAGGGCCGCCTGGCGGCCTGCCACGCCTTTGGCGTTGAATGCCAAAGCGCCCCGTCGCTGTTTCCCTACGGCATCTACACCGTTCCGGAGATCTCTTACGTGGGCCGCAATGAAGAAGAACTCACGCAGCAGAATGTTCCCTATGAAGTTGGCAAAGCCGCCTACGGCGAAATCGCACGCGGCCAGATTATCGGCGACGACAGCGGGATGCTGAAGCTGCTCTTCAATCGCGACTCGCATGAGCTGTTGGGAGTGCACATCATCGGAGAGAGCGCCAGCGAGCTCGCGCATATCGGCCAGGCCGTGCTGAGCTATGGCGGGAAAATCGACTACTTCATTCATAACGTTTTTAATTACCCCACTCTAGCCGAAGGCTATAAAAATGCCGCCTTCGACGGGATTAACCGGTTGGCGGATTGATCGAGTCGGGAGGAGTTGATGAGCGGTACAAAGCCAGGCAGGTCAGAGCGGCTCCTGCTGAGTACGCGTTTTGCTCTGGGGGCGGGTTTTGGCGGCCTTTTGGCAATTATGGCCCTTGCCGGCGCCTACGGTATCCGGATTCTGCAACAGATTCGTCACAACGAGGACCAGATTCGACGACAGTTCCTTTTGAAGAATCACGCCCTCAATGATATACGATTCCAGTTTCACCTCGCCGGAACCTCCGTTCGTGATTATTTGATGGAGCCCGAGTCCGGCCGCGCGGCAAACTACATGACGAGCCTCACCAAAGCGCGCCGTCAAATGGAGTCCTCGCTGGAATCCTTCCGCCAGCAACTGGAGCCTGATCAGATCCAGTATTACGCCGAGCTGTCCACGCAACTCTCCAATTACTGGCAGGTCCTCGGCCCCATTTTCAGGTGGGACCCCGACCAGCGCCGTCGCGAGGGATATGCTTTCCTCCGGGATGTGGTTTTTCCTCGCCGTGCGGCGGTGACGGAGATAGCAGCTCGAATCGATGTGATCAACGAGCAGCAGTTGGAGGCCGGCAACCACCGTGTGGACTCTCTCTTATCGGAGTTCCAACGCCAGATGGCGATGATTGTCGTGGCAGCGCTCTTTCTGGGGTTGGGGATGGCAGCCTTCAGCACCTGGAAGATTCTCGGACTAGAGCGTCGTGCGATCGCCCAGTATCAAGAGGTAGTGGAAGCGCGCCGGCAGCTTGAGCAGCTTTCCGCCCGGCTGGTGCAGGTGCAAGAGGATGAGCGGCGCAAACTCTCCCGTGATCTTCATGACGAAGTGGGTCAGGCGTTGTCGGCGGTTCTGGTGGAGCTGCGGAATTTATCGGTGGAATCTGCGATACGAAGCGATGAGCAGTCCGCCGGCCATGTCGAAACGGTCAGAACCTTGGTGGAGAATTCAGTGCGCGTGGTTCGCAACATGGCCCTGCTCCTTCGCCCCTCGATGCTCGACGATCTCGGCCTTATTCCGGCCCTGCGCTGGCAGGCCCGCGAAGTATCCAAGCGCACTTCCATGGAGGTGAGTGTGGCGGCGGAGCTTGCCTCGGATGATCTTCCCGATGAATTCAAGACATGCATCTATCGCGTGGTTCAGGAAGCGCTGCATAATTGCTCCGGGCACGCTCACGCCACTCGGGTTCAGATCAGAGTGCAACAGCAGCCGGGCCGGCTGGCGCTTTCCATCCAGGACGACGGTCAGGGATTCGATGTCCGGCAGACCAAAGGGCTGGGTCTGCTTGGAATCGAGGAGCGCGCGGCCAGACTGGGGGGCAAATGTGAGATTCATTCTGAGCCGGGAAGCGGTACGATCGTGGCGATAGAACTCCCGTTCAAGAGTAACGGCAAAGGGGACGGAGATGCTCGTGGATAAGAAAGCGATTCGGATTCTCTTGGGGGATGATCACAACATCATGCGCCGCGGCCTGCGCCTCCTCCTGGAGAGGCAAGCTGGATTCGAGGTGGTCGCGGAAGCCGCAGATGGCCGCGAGGCGGCGGAGCGAGCGGAGGCGACCCGCCCTGATGTCGTGGTGCTTGATATCGCCATGCCGAATATGAGCGGCATCGAGGCCGCCCAGCGCATCCGAGCTTCACTTCCGCAGGCGGCGATCGTGATCCTGAGTATGCACTCGGACGAGGGCTACGTCTTGCGAGCCCTTAAGGTTGGAGCCAAAGGCTATCTCCTCAAGGACTCTGCGGAGAACGACCTCATCGACGCCATCAAGGCGGTGAGCGAAGGCAAGGCGTTCTTCAGTCCTGAAATCAGCAAGATTTTGGTGGAAGACTACGTGCGCGACATGCGCAAGCGCGGGGCCGAGGACAGCTACGAACTGCTCACCTCACGCGAACGCGAGATCCTGCACCTCTTAGCAGAAGGCAAATCCAATAAGGATATTGCGACCCTCCTTGACCTCAGCCTTTACACGGTGGAAACGCACCGCAGGAACCTCCAGGACAAACTCAACCTGCATAGCCTCGCCGAGTTGATCCTGTACGCCGTGCGCAAAGGGGTCATTTCGTAGGCATCGGGAGACTCGAAGATCGGATGAACAACGAACCATGAGCCGCACCTGCCAAGGCCTAATAATCTGTTCACCCGATTACCGGATCATCCGAGTTCCCGATCTCCCAACCACCCGTTTTTCTCCTCGCCTGAAGATTCCCCATCCGAGCTCGCGATCTCCTGGTCGCCGGACGGTTTTGCGGCCGTGTTCCAATAGGACCACGCCAGCCTAACCGCACGCGCCACGTCGTCCTCGCGAAACGGTTTGGACAAAACATCAAACCCGCCGGTACGCACGACTTCATTCCACAAGTAACTGTCCGCAACTGCCGAAACCAGAATGATACACGCACGATGAGGCGAGGAGGCCAATCCTTCCACCGTCGACCGCCACCCACTGCCGGGTAAATCGCGATCGCACAAGACTACCGGCGCCCTGACCTTCTCCAGCACAGTCCGGGCTTCTTCAAGCGTGCCTACAAAAAGCACATTCCATCCGTTTCGGCTACAGATACCCGTCAATTCACGACGGTCTGCATCTCCGGATATCAACGCTATGACGTTAAGCCGGCCCAGTGGTCGGGAATCCGCGGGCAGCGACCACTGCCAAGCCGGACCGGCCTTCTTCCGGCGCAAATAATCAGCCACGCGTGCGAACGGTGATCGCATGGTTTGCCAGGCGAATCGTAAGGGGTGGCCACTGACGGCCCGATCAGAGGCTCTGTCCGCCCGAACCGTTCCGCCCTGCGACGGAAGACCCGGCGGACGCCCTGCCAACACCTGAAGTCGCTCCTTCTACAAACTGACTGTGTCGACGTAGTTTCAGAATCGAGAATCCTTAAGCGTCGACCTTCTTAGCTTAAGGGTAAAACCCCTGGGAAAAATATACCGGCCCGATGGTACGACGAGAGCAAAAGGGCGGTAGTCCCTGCCCCAGCGCTGGATGACTACCCGCAACTTTGTTCCCGCCTACAGCGCTCAAACCACCCGCTGGTGCCGCGACTACTGAGATTGGCTTACCGCAGCTACCAGGGTTCAGATATGAAAGTAGCATTCAGGCGGTATGGCGCGAGCTTCTCAGTTGACTTAATGTCGCATTTCAGGTTCCTTCCAGGCGCTTGGCGATTACGAAACGTCCAGCCGGCTGGACGAACGGTTGTCATTGGCGGGACTGGGGGAAGTTCATACACCTAAAGGAGGCTGGCAATGCCCATGAGGAAACAGGACATCGAGGGCTGCAGGCGGGCGCTGGAGGCGAAGAAAGGGGAGCTCCTCTCAGGTCGACACAAGGCCGCGGGGATCACTGTGGAGAGAGTCCCCGATTCGATCGAGGAATTGACGATGGAGATGGAGCGCAGCATGGCGGTGGATGCGCTCAACCGAAACGCGGCCCTCCTTGGCCAGGTCACCGAGGCGCTGGATCGGATCGGGGCGGGGAATTATGGAGTTTGCATGGCATGCGAAAATGCCATCTCCCTGAAACGGCTGGCTGCGTTGCCGTGGGCGGCGCTGTGCCTGGATTGCCAACAGATTGCGGAGAGCAGTCCGTCCGCGCGCGCGATGACTGGGGCGGATGCGCGCATGCAGTTAACACTCTGAAATCGGATGAATGGCTTGCCCATAAGCACACCAACCATGGATTTCGATCGGGCCTACCGCATGTACAGCCGGCGCGTCTATAGCAAGTGCCTGCACATGGTGGGCAACGAGGCGGAGGCGGAAGACCTCACCCAGGAGGTATTTCTGCAGTTGTTTCGCAAAATGGACTCCTTCCGCGGCGAGTCCGCTTTTACCACGTGGTTGTATCGGGTTGCGGTCAACGTCGTCCTGATGCGCCTGCGAAAGAAATCGCTCGCCACATCATCTCTCGATGATGTCATCGAGGTCCGCGGGGGAGTTCTTAGCCTGACCCAGATCTTGGGGGCGCCCGACCAGGCATTGACGACCGCCCTCGACCGTCTCAATTTGGAGCGCGCCGTCTCACAAATGCCCGCCGGTTACAAGCAAGTATTCCTGATGCACTATGTTGAAGGCTACGGGCATCGCGAGATTGCACGGATGCTGGGCTTATCCATCGGCACCTCCAAGTCGCAACTCTATAAGGCTCGAGTTCGGTTGCGCCAACTGCTACGCGCCGGAGAAGCCGGGCCGAGACGTACCGGAGTGGGCGGCGCACCTCGAAGCCTTTTCCGCACCAGCCTGATATCGAAGCCGCCCGTCCGATTGCACCCTCCCCGGCCATGCGCCTGATTCCAAGAAAGAGGAGATCGAATATGGAAAGTCAAAGCGTTGATGGCAGAAAAGCCGACCAGTTGCTGGGTCGAATGAGAAAGAGGTTGCTGGTGGTCGATGAGAATTTGGAGGATCTGCTGTACTATTCAGCAGTTCTTCAACACCAAGGGTATGATGTTCATCCCATTCCTTCTTATAAGGACGGTGAGGCGTCGGTTGGACGCGAGGATTTCGATCTGATCCTGCTTAGCCAGGGAAGCCCGAGTTTTGAGGGACGATCCGTTTTGTCGCGTGCCATCGAAAGGGACCGCCACGCCCCGGTTGTGGTCCTTGCGCGGTCGATTGATATGCCCTGTTACATCGAGGCCATGCAATGCGGGGCGCTCGATTATATGCAGAAGCCGTGGCTTCCTTCGGAAATCGGCCTGCTGGTCAGAAAGTATCTTGGCTCGACCACTGCATCAGCCTAGGGCACACGGAAGCGTAACAGTACCCTCTTAAACTGATTCTCGACAGGAGGGAATGAGCATGGGCCTTGTAACACGACGCTTGAACGCTCTTTGGCTGCGGCAGACTCATCTGCCCGTCACTCTTCCTGCAAGACCGGATCAACTTGCAGCTAGGATGTTTGTGAAGGTGAAGGAACCGCTAAGAATCGGTCGAAGCGCCTTGCCACCCGGCACCTACGTATTGCGACTGTCTGACGCTGGTGAGAACAGCAACAGCGCCCAGATACTTAATGAGGATCAAACGGAACTGATTGCAACGATCAGCACGGCTTTGGAACACTAAGCAAGCCTCTGATCGAGGACCCCCGCGCGACGTTGCCCTGCGCGAAGACATATTACGGAACCAACCCTGCCTGAGTCTCATCAAATCTTTCATGGTCGTTCTGGCAAAAAAAGGGAGGAATTTCAGATAGTATGGAGATGAAGGACCTGTTTTTGGCACAGCTCGAGGCAGAAGCCAGACGGACACGCCGCGCCCTGGAGCGCGTTCCGGAGGGGCGAGAGGATTGGAAGCCACACCCGAAGTCGATGCCCCTTGGCCGCCTGGCCAGGCTTGTGGCTCAAATGCCCTCGTGGCTAGCCATGATCGTTCATCGGGACGACTTGGAACTGAGTCCGGAAGGCGGCTCGAGCGGGGCTCAGCGCCCGCCGGACACCTTCGCTGAATTGGTTCAGACTCTTGAACAGGGCGCGGCCGACGCGCGCCTGGCGCTGACCAGTACAAGCGATGAACATTTGATGAAATCCTGGCGACTGTTGGTCCGAGGCAGCGTGGTTAGTGAGGAACCGAGACACGTGGTGATCCGCGATACATTTGCGCATCTGGCCCATCACCGAGGACAGTTGACCGTCTATTTGCGCCTCAACAATGTGCCTGTGCCGGCCATTTACGGTCCTTCGGCGGACGACGCGAGTTTCGCTTAAAGATCCTTTCACAATCCAACGGAGGCGAGAAATCTCCCTCTTGTGTTTCGCGCCGCGCGAACCCGATGCAAGAATTCTCGCCCCGCTCGGATCGAAGGCCAAATCAATGCGAGGTTCATTTACCAAATCATGAGCACACCTATCAACCCGGGTCTTCCTACCGCAAGCGAAACTTCCGACATACTGAACGAAGTGGCTCTCAACCTGCGTTGGTCCTGGAATCATGCCGCCGACCAGCTCTGGGAACGGCTCGATCCTGAGCTGTGGGACCTGACCCATAACCCCTGGCTCGTCTTGCAAACGGTCTCGCAGGAAAAGCTACGCACCGTGACCAGCGATCCCGGTTTTCAAAGGCTCGCCCGGGAGATCGTGCAGAAGAACCGCGCGATGGTGAAGCCGGCCGGATGGTTCCAGGAAGCGCATCCGAACGCCAAACTCGGGAGCATTGCATACTTCAGCATGGAGTATATGTTGAGTGAAGCGCTTCCGATCTATTCCGGCGGCCTCGGCAATGTGGCGGGCGATCAGCTCAAGGCGGCAAGCAACCTGGGCGTTCCGGTTATTGGTATTGGTTTGCTTTATCAGCAGGGGTATTTCCGGCAAGAGATTGATGCCGAAGGTAACCAGCAAGCGCTTTACCCGTTCAATGATCCCGGCCAGTTACCCATAGCGGCCGTGCGCGAGCCCAACGGCGAGTGGGTGCGCTTCCCGCTGACCTTTCCGGGCTTCCAACTCTGGCTCCGTGCCTGGGAAGTGAAAGTTGGCGGAGTCGTACTGTATCTGTTGGATACCAACGATCCGGCCAATATTCCCTCGCATCGCGGTATCGCCAGCGAACTGTACGGAGGCGGCCAGGAGTTGCGGCTGAAGCAGGAGATCGTACTAGGGATCGGAGGATGGAGATTGCTCCGCATCCTGGGCCTCGATCCGCAAGTCTGCCATCTGAACGAAGGGCATGCCGCCTTCGCCGTGCTCGAGCGGGCTCGGTCCTATATGCAAGCCGCCCACCAGCCGTTCGATGTTGCGTTGGCGGTTACGCGCGCGGGGAATCTCTTTACTACACACACGCCGGTCGACGCCGGCTTCGACCGCTTTGCGCCCGAGTTGATGGAGAAGTATTTGAAGAGGTACGCGGAAGAACGGCTTTCGATTCCGCTTCAAGATGTGCTTGCCTTGGGGCGGCAGAACAGGAATGACTCGAGTGAGCCGTTCAACATGGCCTATCTGGCGATGCGAGGCTGCGGCGCGGTGAACGGCGTGAGCAGGCTGCATGGAGAAGTAAGCCGCCGGATCTTTCAAGTTTTGTTTCCCCGCTGGCCGGAGCGCGAGGTGCCTGTCAGCCACGTCACGAACGGCGTCCACACGCCGACTTGGGATTCCGCCGAAGCCGATCGCCTCTGGCACACTGCCAGTGGGAAAGAGCGGTGGATGGGGAGCGCGACGGAGTTCGAAAGCGATTTTGCCCAAGTCAGCGACTCCCAGCTTTGGCAGTTGCGCGCCGACGCGCGGCGCTCGCTTATTGCCTACGTCCGTAAGTGGCTCCACCGGCAACTGATCAGCCAGGGCGTGGCTTCCGATCAGGTGGCGCACGCCGAGCAGATTCTCGATCCCAACACCCTGACCATTGGCTTTGCCCGGCGCTTCGCCACCTACAAGCGTCCCAACCTGCTACTTCACAACCCCGAACGGCTGGCTCGAATCCTCACCAATTCGTCTCGGCCTGTGCAGCTTATTCTTGCCGGTAAGGCTCATCCCCAGGATCTCGAGGGACAAGCGATGGTGCAACAGTGGGTCCGCTTTGTCCGTCGTCCGGACATTCGCCCGCACGCGGTGTTTCTGGGTGACTACGATATGCTTATGGCTGAGCGCTTGGTGCAAGGGATGGATGTGTGGATCAACACACCCCGGCGCCCCTGGGAAGCCAGCGGCACCAGCGGCATGAAGGTGCTGGTGAATGGCGGGCTCAACCTCTCCGAGCTCGACGGCTGGTGGGCGGAAGCGTATTCACCGGAGGTGGGCTGGGCCTTAGGCGACGGCAAGGAGCATGACTCCGATCCCTCCTGGGATGAGGCTGAGGCCGAAAGCCTCTACGATTTGCTCGAGCGAGAGGTCATTCCGACGTTCTACTCCTGCGACGAGAGAGGAATCCCTCCCGGATGGGTGGCCCGTATGCGAAAAAGTATGGCTCGCCTGACGCCGCTTTTTTCAGCCAATCGCGTGGTGCGCGAGTATACCGAGAGGCATTACTTGCCGGCTGCGGCGGCTTACGAACAGCGCTCCGCCAACGGCGGCCAAATGGGAGTTGAACTGCTCCAGTGGCAGGGGGAATTGGCGCGCCACTGGTCAAGAGTGCGATTTGGCGCGCTGTCGAGCGAAACGCTCGCCGACCATTACATGTTCCAGGTCCAGGTCTATCTTACCGACCTCGACCCGGAGGCGGTGAACGTGGAACTCTATGCCGAGGGCCAGAACGGCGCCGACCCGGTCCGGCAGCCGATGCAACGCGGCGAGCCACTGGTGGGTTCGGCCAACGCTTTCCTTTACGTCGCTAACGTCCCCGCGACGCTGCCGGCAAGCGATTACACGCCTCGCGTGGTCCCTTACAAATCTGGGGCCTCCGTACCGCTGGAGGCCCCCTTCATCTGCTGGCGTGACGCCCCATAAGGATTGTCGATTTTCGATTGAAGATTGCCGATTGAAAGGACATCGCCACAAGTCTTTTTCAATCGGCAATCGACAATCATCAATCGTCAATCACGGCCCCTACCGCGCAGGCCGCCCCAAGGTTGGTGCCGAGCCCGGCAGCGTGTAGCGCAGGTCGAGGTACACCTGGTTCATAGTCGCATTTACGGGCTGGCCGGTGGCAACGTTCCAGGGATCGCGCGTGTCGTACGAGTACTGGCCGATGAGGTTCAATGCGCCGTACTTGGGATGCTTCCAGATGGCTTGGTTGAAGCCAAAAGTGGCCTCCTGGATGGTACGATTCTGGCTGCTCGATGAGCCTTTGTAGCCATAGCCAACGAGTTTGCCGGTGGTGTCGATCACGGTGTCGCGGCCGATCATAATGCCGCCGTAATACGCAAAGATCAACGTACCCTTGTTGGTATACTCGAAACCTGTAACCGTGGAGCTGCTGTGGAGCGGCGTAATGCTTCCGTCGGCGTTGGCAACCAGGTCCGGGGCTTGGCCGAAGATGTAGCGGCCGCCGCCATCGCTCCAGAAGTTGTTAGTCATCAAGCGAAATCCCTTGAAGATTTCCACATGCAGATTCGCGAAACCTCCCCCGCCCTCGGTCGAGAAAGTGGCAGAAGGAATGGCTGAGACGGCAGGCGTGGTGGCGGTGGCGGCGACGGCAGCGACGCCGGGATAATAGACTTTAAAGGTCCGCTCCACTCCCCCGATTTCGAAGTGAACCCGTTTGCTGGGATCTAATGCCAGTTTTGCAATGATATCGGGAGCAAGGTTGGGAGTGGCTATGCCACCGGAGCTTGCGCCAAAATCCAATTCGCCCGCATAGGGCGTAGCGAGACCCGTGGGAAGGGTGATGGCGGCGCCTCCCGACGAGCCTCCGGCATATTGGTCAGGACTGTCGATAGCGACAGCGAAGGCCGCCTTGCCGGAAGGGTGATGATAAACGAAGCGCAATTCGGGTATGCGTCCCCAAAACAAGCCCGCTTGGTAGTTTACGTCCATGTCTTGCGTGTAGAAGATGTCGGAAGGAAGGGGCGAGATACCTTTGCGGCCTGGAGTGAGCAAGCTCCAGGTTTGGCCACCCAGAATTTCCCAACTGCCCTTCAGAAGATCGACCCAGTACAGCCGCGCGCGGAGAAGTTGGCTATTGCTCGACACCGCGATGTTGGTGCTGGCCGGCGTCCCCAGAAAGTCGGCTTCCATGTATCCGATGACGTGAGCGCCCTTCACGTCCGCATCGGTCCGGAAGCCAATCCGGGAGTTCTGTATGCTGGTGCGGAACTCGCTCAGATTAGTCTGATAAGGGAGTACGCCGCCCGTGTTCGTGGCGTAGGGAATGCTCCCGAAGCTAGTGCCGATGTTACCGCCAGCGACATGGTTGCGAACTACCCCCGTGAAATCCATAAATCCCACCGGGGTCAAAGTAGCGCTGCCGATGTGGAACGTGAGCGGTGACTCTTGATCGCCTTCCTTCGCTGCTTCCTGGGCTGCGGAGTGGATCGCCGCGGACGGCGTCAGCGTGGGAGCGATTATGCCGCCGCTGCTGTCCGCGGAGGCGTCCTCCTTGGCTTTCGGCACCATGGGACTGGTCGAGGCCACTTCGCCGAGGTTCGGCGTGGCGACCACCGCAGTTTGCGCTGGCGCCGGCGCCGTGGGCGCGGGTGCTGCCGCGGCTGGCGCCACCTTGGCCGTGGCCGCCGCCGGGGTTTGATCCAGCTTCTGCTTCATCTGATTCACAATTGAACGCAACTGTTCGATTTCCTTTTGTTGTTCTGCAACCTGCTGCTTCAGCGTCGAAACATCGTCTTTCTTGCCGGAATCTTTCGACGAGTTATCCGGCGCGGTTTGCGAAAATACAGGCGCAGCGAGCGCAATCATCATCACTGCGACCGCAAGGCACCTGGAGGAAGTTACTCTGGTCTGCATTCTTTGCCCCTCCGATTTGAGTGTATTTGTTTCATTGGGATTATCAGTACTCAACCTAAATAAAACGAGCTAATCATGGCGGGGGCGTATTCATGGAGCGTTACGATAGTGTTACATTTCCGTGAAAGACAAAAAGGTGTTGCATGATGAGGGACTTAACGAAGTGTGAAATACTCCGGGCAGATTCTTCGCGGTGGCGAAGTCCTGGCCAACCGTGGCTTCCCGTCTCAGTGGCGTCCTGGCAGGGTACTGAAAAACCTCTTGGACGCTGTTATTCCGGCCCTGAGAGGTGTATAGTGTGGGCGTTTCAGGAGAGGCTTCCATGCTACATCTCGATACGGGCAATACAGGTTTCATGATTTTATGCAGCAGCCTGGTCATGCTGATGACGCCCGGCCTTGCCTTCTTCTATGGCGGCCTGGTGGGGCGTAAGAACGTTCTCGCCATCATGATTCAGAGCTTCGTCTCCATGGGTTGGACGACGGTGATCTGGTATCTCTACGGATATTCCCTGTGCTTCAGCGGCGACTGGCACGGGATCATCGGTAACTTCAACAACGCCTGTCTGCGGGGAATCAGCCTCAACACCCCGTCTCCCAATGACACCATACCCGCCATGGTGTTCATCGCATTCCAGATGATGTTCGCCATTATTACACCGGCGCTGATCTCGGGCGCCTTCGCCAACCGGGTGACCTTCAAGGCTTACATGTTGTTCCTCACGGCCTGGCTGACTTTTGTTTACTTCCCGTTTGTGCACATGGTCTGGGGAGGAGGCCTCCTACAGCAATGGGGTGTAAAGGACTTTGCCGGGGGCATCGTCGTTCACAACATTGCGGGCTTTGCTGCTCTGGCGTCCGTTTTGTATGTGGGTAAGCGCCGTGTCTTGGACCGCGGACCGCACAGCATCCCGCTAGTGGCGCTGGGCACGGGACTGCTGTGGTTCGGATGGTACGGCTTCAACGCCGGCAGCGAGACGCGCGCGGACTCCGTGACCGCTACAGCATTCCTCAATACCGACGTGGCCGCTTCCTTCGCTGCCGTCGCCTGGTTGATGACCTCGTGGGTCAATGACAAGAAGCCCAAGTTCCTGGGCCTGCTTACTGGAGCCGTCGCCGGACTGGCAACCGTGACTCCCGCCGCGGGTTACGTCTCCCCGACCACCGCCGTGATTATCGGCATAGTTTCGGGAGTGGTTTGCTATTACGCGGTAGAACTGAAAAACAAACTGCACTGGGATGACGCGCTCGATGTTTGGGGAGTGCACGGCGTCGGTGGTTTTCTCGGCATTGTGATGCTGGGGATTTTCGCCAGCCGGGCCTATAACCCCGAGGGTGCGAATGGCTTGCTCAACGGGGACCCGACTTTCCTCTTCAAACAAGTCGTCGCCGTTCTCTTTTCGTCGGTCTGGGCGTTCTCTTTCACCTACGCCATGCTCAGGATTATCGATGCCTTCACGCCGGTGAAGGTCACCGAGACGACGGAAGAAATTGGCCTGGATGAGTCCCTCCACGGCGAACACGCCTACGAGGTCAGGTAGAAACCGAGGGCATGTCAGTCGGGCGGGTTACTCCCCGCCCGCTGTCATTCTGAGCGCCGCGAAGAATCCCGCTCGGAACCTTCGCTGCACACTCGTCCCCGCCCGGTGTCATTCTGAGCGAAGCGAAGAATCTCGCTCTGCCCGCCCTGAAAACCTGACCTCTGAGACCTGTCCTTCGCTGCCCACTCTACGCGTCCTTTCGGGAGATCACGGAGAGAAGGGCCGCAGAGGAGGGCGAAATGCGCCCACCTCTGCGCTACAGGGTGGTACTGCTTATATGCAGATTCTTGCATATATGTGTCAAAATGCCACACTTGGGAGCGGTTTTTTCACAATGTGGAACAACCTACGCAGCCTATCTCCTTTAATCTTAGGCAGATAAGAAATACTTTCTCATCATTCTCACCGTTCGCCACTCTCTCATTCCGGACGTGATAGCCTTGATTCAGAGACCGGAAGAGCGGGTCCAATGGCAGAAGCTGTGGAAGTCGACAAGACGACGAGACGGGAACGAGGCGCTAAGCCGAAGAGCGCACCGGCTTTGCTGCTGTTTCTGGCGCTCGTCACTTTTCACTCGACACTGCTTTTCGGGCAGCGGTTCAGCCACGTCCAGGGCGCGATGGTCCAGGTCACACGGGCTTGGACGAGCGGCCCATTTACGCTGACCCTGGCGAGCAACCCGGCGCAAGGGGACCTCGTGGTGGCGGCTTTCGCGAGCCTCGGCTGCACGAACGGCGGGCCGTCTCCGGTCACGATCAAGGATGCGAACGGCGCCAGCTACGCGGTTATTTCCATCCCCGCCACGTTGTCAGGTATTCGTGTGCGGGCATTAATAATAAAGGAATTATTCATTATAAAAACCGCAGAGTTTGAAAGGGAAAACCTCTGCGCTAGTGACTTACTTGCCGGAGAAAAGGGGAATCACTGCCGAGGCACTCTTGAAGAGTTCTTACGACCAGGCCTCTCTCGAACAGGAAATTCGCGAGATGAAGTAGCGTTCGCCCCGCCCCTAGTCGATCCGCTCGCCCTTTGGGCGTTGGCCGGGCAGAAGGAACGTTTTGATGAATTCTCCTTCGCCGCAAACCGTCATTCCCGAGAAACGTCTGAACCATTCGCCGTCGGGGACTTCTGGTTCGGTGTCGAGCCACCTGGCAAGCATCCCAGGCCGAGAAGCCGGAATCTTGCGCTGCTCGATGCGGTCAAGCAAGTGACGGAAGAGGGCGGGCGGGAGATGGTGACGCCGAATTCGCGGCATGGAACAGCGCCTCAGGGGCAGACGGAACTTTCGGCCAGCAGCGCGGCCCAGGAGTTGACTGGCCGGAAAAAAGCCTTTTGGGTGTCATCCTGAGGAGCCGAAGGCGACGAAGGATCTCCGCAGTTCGTCGCAACTGCAACTGCTGGGATTCTTCGCTTCGCTCAGAATGACAAGGTGCATGGATGTCTCCGCAGCCTGCTAAATCCCATAAAAACCGCGCGCGATGCGCTGGCGTAGGCGGGCTGCTTCCTTCGGGTCTTTAGCGGCGGCCAGCTTTTTGGCCAGCAAGCCAAGTTCTTCGGGACTCAGGAGATGGCCTTTTGACACGAGCGCGGCGAGTTCGGGCGTCTCGAGTTCTGTCTCCTCGCCGGTGGCTTCTCGAGCCACGACCCGCGCTCCCGTTACCGCCTGACGCACGAACCAGTGGTAGACCGCCAGCGCGTTCTTGATGACTTCCGTCCGCTTGGTGTGCGTGAGCCCCGCCACCTGGTCCATAAGCTCGGACTCGCCCTGGCTCAGTACGGGTTGGATTCTAGAGCTACTCATGTATCCTCTTTTTCAACTCAATTATGCATCGGAAATGAGCTGGCGTCAACTCCGTGTACGCTTCCCAGCACCAGCGGGTGGAGGGTAGCGCAGGATTCGTGATTTTCGAAGTCTGCGGCTCTTCCCGTCATGAGTTGCTGAAACCAGGACAAGCCGCAGACTCTCTGCTGGACGAGAGTCTGCGCTTCCTGCTCTGGCCCCTGAGACCCGACCCCTGACACCTATAACCAGTTCTGTCATTCTGAGCGAAGCGAAGAATCTCGCCCTGGTCCGTGATGAAGCGAGAACGAAAAGCCCAGAGCGAGATTCTTCGCGGAGTTTACCCTGAGCACGCAGAGCGAGATCCTTCGCTTCGCTCAGGATGACAGCGAAGGGCTCAGAATGACAGGGTTTTCATGGTTTCTGGGCGTTCGTCGGTTGACGAACATGAGCGACTGCTCTGAAAACATGCAGGGGTAGGGCTTGCCCTACCCGGTCGCCGCGAGCCCGGCAAAAGGGGACGGCAAGCCGTCCCCCTACAAGCGGGTGAAGTTGGGACCATGCCGTTTACTTTGCAACCAGAACGGAGCAAGGCGCGGTCTTAACCAGATTCTGCGATGTGCCACCCCAGATTCGCCCGAAGGCGCGACTGTGTCCCATGAATCCGACCACTAACAAATCGAAGCCTCCCTCGCGCGCAAAGCGAATGATAGTCTCCACTTCATGGCCTGGCAGGACGGTACACTTCAAATCCAATCCCTCCTGTGTGGCCATTGCCTTGGCCTCGGCGTTGACGCGGGCGAAGAACCTGTCAGCCTCTTCCTGGTCCTCCATCACCTCACCGACGGTCTCGGCGTAATGGCTGGGTCTCTCTTTGATAGAGATGGATTGAATCTCCGCGCCGAACGTCTTCGCCAAGGCGAGGGCGGCGCCAAGGGCTTTCTTTGCACCCTCCGACCCATCATTGGCGATCAGAATTTTCTTGAACATGCTTCATGCCTCGCTTTCCGATGCTGTCCTCGTTTGGTCGTAGCGCCGCCATCTTGGCGGCTCCATTGCCGGCTGGAAGCCGGCGTTACGGGCCAAATTAGGACACTACCCGCTTTCCGATGTCGCAGCGCTTGCGACGACGGAGGGTTGACCCTTTGCGGCTTCCGACTCGAGCTCGGGGCGGAAGAATCGCTCCGCGATCAGCGTGGGCGCCACCGCACTGAGTATAACCACAGTTACAAGGATGGTGTATTGAGATTGGTCGATGTACCCGTGCGTGAGACCAAAGAGCGCCGATATTGATCCGAAGGTCAGGCCGGTAGCCATCAGCAGTGTAGTGTACATACCGCGCCGCCTTCCAAACCCGAACGTCAGCGTGAAGGGCAGAACACCACAGATTTTGGTGATCATCTTCACAACGAAAAACGCTGCGATCAAGCCCAGGCCGGCAACAAGGGCCTTGAATGAGACGTAGGAACCCGCCTTGATAAAGTAAAACGGGGTAAGGAGGGAGAATGCAATGGCTCTCATCCTGTGCATCAAAACACGGTTTTGCAGGAATTGGTGAGCCATGACCAGCCCAACGAGGTAGGCGGGGAGCACCGCTTCGCTCCTCGCTGCGGTCGCTAGCCCTCCCAGCAAGAAGAGCAGCAACAAGATGAACTTGACCTCCGGTTCGCTGACCCGGTTGCCCACTTTTCGAAAGTACCAGGCAGTAAACCGGCGGAGATTCCAGAGGGCCACTGCGGTTACCACCGCAAAGATCAGAAGCCAGCGGTTGTAGTTGGCAAAGAACAGGCCAAGCGCCACCACCGTGCCAAGGTCAGTCACGAAGCAGGAAGCCAGAATGGCTTTGCCTAGCTCCGTTTCGTTCAGGCCCGATTCGATCATCACCGCATAGACGACAGCCACGGAGGTGGTGGAAAGGGCAATCCCTGCGATCTCGGCCCCGTGCAGGCTCCATTTGAATATCCAGAAGGCAATAGCGAAGGCTCCCAGCGCCGGCGCGAGAAACGAAAAGAACCCGATCACCAGGCTTTCTTTCAGATTTGCCCGAAGCGCCTCCGGATCAATTTCCGCGCCCGCCAGGAACGTCAACAAAACACTGCCAACGCCCGCCAGGAAATTCACCCAGTCATTGGGAGTGAGATGAAGAAAATTGCCGGCCAGAACGCCAACACCGATCTCGACCAAGGCGACGGAAATGCCAACCCGAATCGAGATCATGGCTGCGATCAGCGCCAAACCAACCCACAGAGAAGCAGTCAGCCAGATATTCACGCGCACCTCATAATTTGGGGGTCGGGAGGAGCTAGAAACCCCTACCACGACCGGAGTCATGATAGGGGTCATCAGTCCCAAAATTATGAGACGGTTAGGTGGGCGAACCCCATCGCCAAAGGCTTCACTTTGAAAGATGCATGATCTTGTCGATCCGTTTCATAGAAACTGCTCTTAGCACCTCTAGGCAGGTTCCAACGAAATGGAGTAGAATAAGCACTCGAAACCCGCCGGCTTTCGCGGAGTCAGTGATCCGTCGCGTCGAAGGGTTCTGCAATGAAATGGTAATTGATAGTCACAGCCGACTGCGACGACGTGAACGGTGCTCCCGATTGGTCTTATGGATGGCAGCAGGCGGGGCGATCTTGCTTACCCCCGGCTTCTTGCGGGCGTCGTGGGATGGCCCGCCCAACTCCTCGACAGCGAAGGCGCAGTTTCTTACGGGGCGAGTCTTTTCACCAGGCCAAGGCTCTCTTGCCGGCGGCGATTTCGACCTGCCGATCGGCCTCGGCCTGCCTGGGGCAACTGGGGTTTCAGACGAGGTTGATGCGCAGGCGCCAAGTGGGGATCAAGCCGGGCGCCCGAGCGTTTCGGCATCGCCTCCCGCGACAGACCAGACGCAGCGGACGGACGTAAACGCTCTCACCGGTATGGCTGTGGCCTCGCTATCAAACTACACTCCGTTGACCCTGAATGAGCGCTGGAAGCTTTACCTCGAGATGACGTATGCCTCCGCAGGCCCTTACTTTGGCCCGCTGGTGAACGCCTTGGCTCTTGACCAAGCCACTGGTACTCCCCGCCAATGGGGCGGCGGGTTCGCCGGCTTTGGCCGGCGATTGGCTTCGCGCGCCGGCAACGCAGTTCTTCAGGGCAGCTTTCAGGCGCCGCTGGCGGCCATTCTGCACGAGGATGTCCGCTACATTCCGACCAGCCAGCGCAGCATCCAGCGTCGTGCCTTGCACGCCGTTCTCTACAGTTTCCTCACCTATAACGACAAGGGTCACCCCACTTTGAATGTTGCGAATCTCACTGCCTTTTATGCGTCTACGGCCGTCACCACCACCTGGATTCCCGGCATTGGAAACGCGGCGAGATACACTTTCGTCAATGCCTCCCAACAGATCGCGCTTAGCTTTCCACTTAACGTGGTCCAGGAATTCTGGCCGGAGATTCAGCGCCATCTCTTCCGGCGGCATTAGACGGCAGTCTGCCGCCCAAAATGGAGTAATATAGTGATTCCAAACCAGTTCTTGGGTGCGCGGCCTGAGGGTAACCGGCTCGCCGGTGATTTCATCATAATGAATGGCGGTTCGTAGCGAGACCGTACGCCTGGGAGATTGTCGGACTAATGCTAAATCGAAGATCCTGGCCAAGCGGCTTGGGAGTGGCTCTCCTAATCATCCTGCCGCTCGGGCCATCCCCCAAACTGCTGGCCTACCAAACGGGAGAGGCCCTGTCTTCGGGCTCTTTCGAAACACCGGCCACACTCGGGAACGATGCGGGACTTGACCTAACTCAAGCGGCTCCGGCCCAAGCTCCAACTCCTTCGCAAACCCAACCTGCCGCTCCCCAAAGCCCAGCCAAACCCGCGAACGATCCGGCAGCCGACCCGATCCAGCCGGCTGCCACCCCCAAGCACAAGGAAAATGACCGGATTTTCTTTGCCCTGCCCAATTACTTGACTGTGGAGAATTCCGCCTCTTTGCCGCCTCTGACGACCGGGGAAAAGTTCAAGACAGTGGCGGAAGGGTGCTTTGACCCTGTTGAGGTCGTGTTCATGGGCATCGAAGCCGGCATTGGCCAAGCCGACAACACGAATCCTACCTATCACCAGGGGTTTATTGGTTACTCAAAACGATTCGGGACAGCATATGCCGACGCCATCGTTGGGAACTTCGGGACGGGCGCCATATTCCCTACGTTGCTGCGGCAGGACCCGCGTTACTACCAGTTGGGAAAGGGAAATTTGCTGCACCGTTTCGCGTACGCCGCCGGGCGCGTTCTTGTCACGCGTTCAGACACATCGGGGAAAACTCAGTTCAACTTCTCGGAGTTACTCGGCAATAGCATGGCCGCAGGCGTTGCCAATGCCTACCACCCCGGTCCTCATACCCTTGCCAGCAACTCCGGTGTATTAGGCACACAAGTTCTGTTGGATGCCCTCGGCTACGAGTTGAAGGAGTTTTGGCCGGACATTCACCACCTGCTGCTGCGCCTCCACCACCAGCCCTGATTCCCCTCGAGTAGCACAGGGACTCGGGCCAAAGCCCGGGGCCGGCTCAACGCGCCGCGGGCGCCGGCAAGATGGACTATGCTACATGTCGAGGCGACACCATCAGCTTGAGTCCGAACTGAAAATGTACCTATGGATGGAGTCTCGGTCTGTCAAGACAGCAAGTGGCAGGAGCTTGCTTTGATCAGTAGATAGACTTTGACCCCTGGCCTGAGGTCGAGGGCATCAAGCGCTTGGGCGGTTATACGGACTTTCAGATCCACACCGCAGGCCGTCAGCAGATCCACCTCCTGCCCGTCCCGCACAACTTGCTTGATAGTGGCCTGTAAGAGGTTTCTTGCGCTCGTCTGTCCGATCCGCTCTCGCGAGACAATAATGTCGTCCGAGCGGATTCCAATTATGACCGGGGTGGTTTTTGGCAGCGCGACATACGGGATTACAAGCTGGCATCCCGCGAGGTCTATTACGCTGATTCCTTCGGGTTCGTTGTGATCGTGAACCGTTCCGGCTAATACATTCTCGCCCCCGACTGCCCGTGAGACCGTTGAGTCTTGAGGTGCGTTGAAAACCTCCGCGGGCTTCCCCTCTTGCACGATGCGGCCCGCATTCAAGATTAGAGCGAAGTCGCCCAGTCGAACTGCGTCAGCCGGACTATGTGTGACGTAGAGAAACGGGATCTTCGATTTCCGCTGCAAATCAACGATCTCCCCCAACAAGCGCAGGCGAGTCGCCGCATCAAGTGCCGACAACGGCTCATCGAGCAAGAGCATGGCAGGACCTGACCCTAAGGCGCGTGCCAGGGCGACCCGCTGTTGCTCGCCTCCCGAAAGCTGATAAGGGCGGCGATCGGACGCATAGGCAATTCCCACCTGGTCGAGCAGTTTGATTGCCCGGTCGCGCCGCCCCTTCGGAGTGGCGGACCTGATTGCGTACGCGACGTTTTGCACGGCGGTCAGATGCGGAAACAACAGGTAATCCTGGAAGACGAACCCGATTCTCCGGCGTTGGATCGGTACGTTGGTCTTTGTCTCCGAGTCAAAAAAGACTTGCTCACCCAGTTCGATCCTTCCTTCGTCTGGTACCACAATGCCCGCAATCGATCGCAAGATGGTCGTCTTACCCGATCCCGAGGGACCAAAGAGAACCGTGATTCCCTGCCGCGCCATGAAACTGGCATCCACCGCGAAGGTAACCCGGCCGTTCGTTCTGAACTCTTTCTTGAGCTTGACGTTCAGCATCGGATCAGGCACTCTTCGGTGGTCGCGTCAGGACATTGGTGAAATAGATCGTCACAATAGAGGTGAAGGTCAGGATCAGAGCCAAGGCTCGGGCCTGCCGGTCCTCTCCCGCTATGAACGCTTCGAAAATCGCCAACGGCATCGTCTGAGTTTTCCCCGGAATATTACCGGCGAGCATCAGGGTGGCCCCGAACTCTCCCAGCGCACGCGCAAAGCTTAAAACGATGCCCGCCAGAATGCCACGAAACGCCAGCGGTAAGTTCACCCGGAAAAAGGTTTCCAGTTCTCCCTTGCCAAGCGTAAACGAGACCATCTCGTACCGCGCGTCGACTGATTCCAGCGCCGCGCGCGCTGACTTCACCATGATGGGGAGCGCCATCACACCCGCGGCTACCACCGCGCCCTCCCAAGTGAAGGCCAATGTCCAGCCGGTCAGGCGGTATAGGTAGCGCCCAACCAATCCGTGCCTCCCGAGCAGCAGAATCAAGTAGTATCCGGTCACTGTGGGAGGAAGCACCATCGGCAACGTGAGGAGGGCGTCGCACAGTTCCTTAGCGCGAAACTGCCGCTTGGCAAGAACAAAACCTAGGGCGGTACCGACCACAGCTATCAGAAGAGTGGCAAGGCTAACGACCAGAAGTGAGAGCTTGAATGCAGTCCAGATCATCCCCTACTTCGCAGGCTGAAAGCCGTGTTTCTTGAGGATTTGAATTCCCTCAGGACTTAGGACAAGATCCACAAATGCCTTCGCAGCATTCGCACTTGCGCTGTCTCGGACCACCGCCAACGGATACAGGATCGGGCCATAATCTCCGTCAGGGGCCCGAACGGCGACCGAGACCTTACCTTGAGCCACCCGCACGTCGGTCGCATAGACAATACCGGCGTCAACTTCCTCCCGCGCCACGTAGTCGAGGACCTGACGTACATTTTCGGCCAGGATGAGTCGTGAGTCAATCTTCGGCCAGATTTGCGTGTTGCGGAGCAATTGCTCGGCGTACTGCCCCGCCGGGACGGTCTTGGGATTTCCGATGGCGATCTTCGTCACCCCTGGCTTCGCGAGGTCGGAAAACGACTGCACTTGGAGCTTGGAGTCCGTAGGGACCACTAGGACCAGAGAGTTGCGCGCGAAGTCGGCTCTGGTCGCCCGATCGATCAGATTCTTCGCCTGCAGCTCGTCCATTTCCCTTTCAGCGGCGCTGGCAAAGACATCCACCGGCGCCCCCGCTTCGATTTGTTTCTCCAACTCGCCCGAAGACCCAAACGTGAATGTGATCTTCGTCCCAATCCGCTGCTCGTAAACACCGCCAATCTCGCTAAAGGACTCTTTGAGGCTGATGGCTGCGCCAACCAGGATTGGGCGATTCTGGCCGGACGCTGAGGGTAGCAAGCCCCTTACAAGCAGCAGACCAACCAAAGTTGCCGCCATGTGCAGTTTGCAATGCCGTCGTGGATTCCCAGTCACGTTGATTACCTGCTGATGTAGGGCCGAACGGCGTTCGGCCCCGGGGCCAGCGCTGCTGGCCCCTACACGAATCGTAGCACGATCAGAAGGTGAAACGACCACCGACTGTCGGAGCAAGGTTGCTGTCGTACTTATAGGGGACGCCGGGGCCATGAGGAATAGCGATGGCCAGACCGCCGCTCACATAGGAATACGCAATTCCGGCAAAGGCGTCGAAACGCTTGGTGAAGTGATGATCCTCATAGAGCGACACCTCGTTGAGGGTTCCCGCGCAGGAACTGCGGAAGCCGGCTTCGGGCGAGCAGGTGGACGGAACGCGGAAGTCGTTCTGCCGCTGTTGATACCAGGACAAAGTCATGTCGGTTTTGCTGCGGTAGGTGTATTTCCCTCCCGCCCACCAGATCTGCACGAGTTTGGTAGAATCGAGATTGTTGTCTTCGACGCCGCTCATGAGATAACCGCCCTGGTCCAAGGCGCCAACGCCCAACGGGTGCGACGGGTTATTCTGCCAGATGTGTTCGTAGCCGGCAAACAACTTGAACGGGTCCCACGTGTACTTGGCAGCGCCCATAATGGCGCTGTTGTCTGTCACGATGCCGTACACGGTGTTGGTCGTTGCGATCAGATTGTTCCCGCTGATGGGGTTTGTATTGATGCTGTCGGTGGTCGACTGATACGGCGCCGACGGACTCTGAGGCCCCAGCAAGGGGTTCAATACGCTGATCGCCTGGTTGTAATGTTGGTACACGACGTCGGCGGAGAACTTACGGTCGCCTCCGCCGAGGTTGAATCCATAGGCGGTGTTATGCGGTGCTTCCGGCGTGCAGTTGGCGGCAGTCCAGGTTGCGGAGGCCGAGTAGCAGCCGCCAGAACCATCGACGAATTTATACATCGCGCCGAAATGGACCGGGCCATAGGTGAGGCGATACTTCACAGCGTCGTCCCAACGGGCGTCCTCGGTATCGCCTCCGGCGGCCATCGTGCCGTTATACCCGATGTACGAAAAGGCATAGCCGCCGCCGGCCGGATCGTAAACGAGCATCACATCGGTACCGAGAGCGCGCTGACGACCGAAAGTCAGCGTGCCGAGATACGTGGACGATACGCCGGCATAGATTTCGTCATTGAAGGGTTGGCCCGCGCGTGGGCCGTCGATGGCTTCCGAATAGCTGCTCCTGGGAAGGCCGTTGTTGGCGATGTTGGTGGCTGACGCGTTGGCGAGCTGGCCGGACTGCGGATTGATGCCACTTGAAGCGTTGAACACAAGGGACCAGCCAGGCACAAACTCTTCCTTGCCCCTGATGCCCAGACCCGTCTGCTGCAGGTTGTTCGGTTCGACGAGAAATCGATGTTGATAGCCGTTTCGGTTTACCAAAGATTCGCCTTCATAGTTCGTGGCGCTTTGCGGTAAGCCGTGGCTGACCCAGCCGATGCCAACGTCATACGCACCGTACACTGTGATGCCGTGCCAGGTCAGCGCGCAATCCGTGGTGGCGAACTCGTGGCCGCTCGCGCAGGCGTCGGGGGTGCTCATCTGCATCTTCATGTCGACCGTGGCGTCCTGGCCAACCGCCAAGCTGATTCCCGTGTGCGTTTCATCGGCGAACCCTTTTTTTACCGCTCGAATATCGAAGCGCCCCGGAGTCAGGCCGGACGCCTGATAGCGCCCACCGCCGTCGGTTGCGATCGTGCGCGTTGCACCTGTGTCGATGTTCTTGATGGTCACCGCGACATCGGGAAGGGCTGCGCCGGGTTGGTTCGTCACCACGCCGGAAAGGCTCGCTCCCGTTTGGGCCCACGCCGGGAACGCCCCAATCGCAAGCCACACTAAGAGCGTCAGCAACACCGCTGACCCGAGAATCCAATTGCGAATTGACGTCATCCCCTTTGTCGAGGGATTCATGTATGTGCGCTCCTCCCCGTCAAGAAACGGCACGCTGCCGCGGCGACGTTGCATCGTCTTGGCTGAATGGCTGCCGCCGGGATCGTGGCGAGTAAAGTTGCCGCTGCACCGTGTCTCTATGTGCGAATAAATATTGTATATCAGAGTCTCTGGTTAAGGTCAATCCTTCTAAATAACTATATACGATATTATACGAGTATTCATATCGCTGTCGAAGCTTGCAAAGCCTCGACCGCCGGCTGCAGATCGCCAGTGCTCGTCGTCAGTTCGCATTGCGAACGGAATTCGGAGCGGTCAGTTGACTCCCTGGGAAGCTTCAAATCTGGAGAATAAAGACAGGGTGTGAACCGTGAAGTCGGAGCCATGCGCCAAGCGAATGGCGGGAAGCTGACCAACGCCGACCGCAAGGCCGTTAATCAACAGCAAAACAAGCTCTCTAAGCAGATTTACGACAAGAAGCACAATGCCCAAAAGGGCTACTAGACAAGTGTGCACCCGTGGAGAGAACCTGAACGCGCTGTAGGGGCGGCCCTCGTGGCCGCCCTCAGGCAGCCGCCGCTACCAGTTTGCTGTCCATCCATTCCAAAATCAGCTTCCTCATCTCAGGCAATTCGACGTGCGCGCAATCGAAAAGCTCGATGCGGCAATCGCCGGCATCGCCATGCGCTCGATACAGCAGCAGCAGATGGTCACGGACGCGCTCCACGCCGGCGGGCGGCGTCAACGCATCCCGGCGGCCGTTCACGCTTAGTCGAGGGCGAGGAACGATTAGCTCATTGATCCCGGCAGTCTGAAAGTGTTTCAGCAAGGAAGGCACGAAGTAATAGACCCCATGGCCCTTCAGATTCTGGGTCCTGATCAATTCCTCGAAGTCGGTCAAGCAGCAAATATCTACGCACAGGTGGACGCGCGGCTCGAGCGCGGCCAGCCACCAGGCCTTCGTCGAGCCCATGGACATACCCAACGCACCCACTCTCCGGGGATCAACCTCCGGCCGGCTCGCCAGGTAATCAAAGGCCCGGAATTCGTCAAACATCATCATGCCCCAGAGAACCTGACCCCTCCAGAGCATCAACTTGAAAGCGTCTTCTTCGCCCGTTCGGCCCTCGGCCTCGTGTTTGCGTTCGCCGAAACACCAGCTATCGATGGCCAGCGTCACGATGCCTTTCTCCGCGCACACCGGCGCGTAGGCAGGTTGGGCGTCCGCACCGATGAGCAGTTGTTCCTTCCCCAGGTCGTACATTCCACCGTGCCAGTGAATGTAAAGCAGGCCGGGCGCAGGCTGCTGGCGTTTGTCAGGGATGAGCAGAAGGGCGGGGACGGGCTCGATGCCGTTCAGATCCAGCACCAGGCGCTCGAGCGTGTACCCGTCATGCCGCTCGCTCTTCAGCAACGAAGCCGGACCGGGCTTGTGATCCCAAGGCAAATCGCCGAGGAGGCCCCAAAGCTCTTTGCGGCGCCTCGCCTGGAAGGCCGAGAAAGCCTCGCCAGTCTGCGGTTGGGCGGTCGGCTCTCCTTGCCCGCTCGCTGAGGCATCTGTTCCCAGCGCCAGCAAGGCAGCGGATTGTTTGAGAAAATCACGCCGGTGAGCAAATGACATTGAGCGTCCTCCAGAACTGAAATCACAGCGTTATCTTCTTATAACGTCCGGAAAGCAGTGTCAAGTTGTAGGGGCGGGCCATAGCTCAGATTGACCGACCGAGGTTCAATCGCCAGTATTGAGCGAACTGTCGGCGGGAGTTGTTTGCTGAGAGCTCAGAATTGACAACGGATGGCTTCTGGGCAGCACGACGGCGAAGGTCGTCCCTTCTTCTTCGGACGATGTGAAGGTGAGGGACCCGCCCAGGTAGCGTTCCGTGATGAGTTTAGCACTGTAGGTTCCGATTCCGCGGCCCACGGGCGACTTGGTGGAAAAAGATCGCCGAAAGACTTGCATCCGGACCGACTCGGGCATGGCGGCTTGGTTGTGCACACGGAAGACGGCGGAGTCGTCCTGGCATTCGAAACCAAGCTGGACTTTCTCTCCTTCCAGCGAGGCCTCAAGCGCATTCTTCACCAGATTACCCAGGGCTCGCTGCAGAAGCAGTTTATCGCTCGCGACCTCGCAGGGACCGTTTATTTCCGTGACGACGACTTCTCGGCCTCGACTGACCGGATGATGGGCGTAGAGCTCGCAGACGGATCGCAGTATCTGCCGCGCATCCAGAGAGGTCACGTGCACGGCCAGTTCTCCCCGCTCCGCAGCGGCTAGGTCCTTCCCGGCTTCGACCTCTTCGATCAGGTACTGGACCAGTTGGGAAGCCAGATGGGAGGTTTCCTGGCGATGTTGATCGGACAGTGCAGGCAAGACTTCGAGCAGATTCCGGACCCCAGCCGCGGTGTTCAGCACATCGTGGAAAAACATCCGCTCCAGGACGGCGCGGCGTTTCTCATCGCCGATGTCGTTAAGGGCGAAGACGGTATACCTCCCATTCAGATCAAGGCTGGAAGCCGTCACCCTTAAATCGAGCGCGCGCTCGCCCTGGTTCGTCTGCATGGTAATCGAACACTCTTGAATATCCTGCCCGTCTCGTAGCTGCGTGTTTAAAATGGCCTGAAACGCCCCGCAAGCCTCGCAGAACTGCGCCGTCCCGCATCCGCAATTGCCCTCTCGCCAGTGAATACAGTTGAATGCCTCGCCAGGGCGCAGGCCCAGGAGGTCGTTCTCTGCCTTGTCCAGCAGCCGGCAAAGTCGCGGGTTTGCCGCCACAATCTGGCGGCACTCATTAAGGATGACGGCGGGTGTCGGAAACGCGTTCAGCAGTTCTTGCAAATGAGGAATTGCCGAAAGATGTTCGTATTCGGCCTTGATCTCTTCGATAGTTTCCCGTCTCGCGGGATCTGAAGCGACTAAAGGGGGGTCTGCCATGGTTGCATTCCTCGTTGGTCAGTCAGGCCTGGTGAGACGGCTTCCAGCGCAAGACTGGCCTGCGAGCCGCGGCGGCCTCATCCAGCCGAGTGACGCGGGTAGTGTAAGGCGCATGAAGCACAAACTCCGGATCCTCTTCGACTTCCTGCGCAATGGATACCAGCGCGTGGATGAAGGCGTCCAGTTCCTCCTTGCTGGCGCTTTCCGTGGGCTCGATCATCAGCGCCCCAGGGACAATCAAAGGAAAGGCCGTGGTGTAAGGATGAAAGCCATAATCGATGAGCCGCTTGGCGATGTCGCCGGTGCGGACGCCGCGTGCTGCCTGGCGGCGGTCCGAGAAGACGCATTCATGCATCGGAGGACAGCAAGAGCCAAGCTCGTAGAGGCCCGTCAACGAGCTATTCAAGTAATTGGCGTTGAGGACGGCATCCCGCGTGGTCTGGCGCAGGCCTTCGAAGCCATTGGCCTGGATGTATGCGAGCGCGCGCACCGCCATGCCGAAGTTGCCGTAAAATGCCCGCATCCGCCCGATGCTCCGTGGCCGGTCATAGTTCAGGCTTAACACTCCATCCGGTCCCTGCTCGATGATGGGCAGGGGCAGGTAAGGCTCCAGGGCCTTCTTCACCGCCACCGGCCCCGAACCTGGACCGCCGCCGCCATGAGGTGTGCTGAAGGTTTTGTGCAGATTCAAATGCATCACGTCCACGCCGAAGTCCGCCGGGCGCGCAACCCCGACCAGCGCGTTCATGTTGGCCCCATCCATGTACATGAAGCCGCCTCGCGCGTGCACCAGGTCCGAGATCTGCCTGATCTTCGACTCGAAAATGCCCAGCGTGTTGGGATTGGTGAGCATCAAGGCTGCCACGTCATCGGTCATGGCGCGTTCGAGGTCGGAGAGATCAATGCAGCCGCACTCATCAGATTTGAGATTCCGAACTTCGTAGCCTGCGAGGGTCGCGCTGGCAGGATTCGTACCGTGCGCCGAATCGGGAATAAGGATGTGCCGCCGTGGGTTGCCGCGTTCCGCCAGGCAGGCCCGGATCATTAGGATACCGGCCAACTCGCCTTGAGCACCTGCGGCGGGCTGAAGCGTGATCGCGTCCATACCGGTGATTTCCTTGAGGCAGCGCGCGGTCTCGTGCAGCACTCCCAGGCAGCCCTGGACTAATGCTTCGGGTGCGTAGGGGTGGTCGGTAGCCAACCCTTCCAGGCGCGCCACTTCTTCGTTAATCCGTGGATTGTATTTCATGGTGCAGGAACCCAGCGGGTAGAGGCCCGTGTCCACCCCGTAATTCCACGTAGAAAGGCGCGTGAAGTGACGGATGACTTCCAATTCCGAGACTTCCGGAAAACCCTCGACTTCGTGGCGACTTAGTTCCGGACCGAAAACTTCTTCCGGAGATACCGGAGGAACATCGAGCGGCGCGAAGTCCACACCGGACTTCCCGGGCGTGCTCCTCTCAAAGATCAGTTTTTCGTTTCGGTTGACGTGAGGCCGAGCCTCACGAATACGATTCTCCATAATTTCTCGCTCGCGTAAACCGGGGGTTGCGTCAGGGTGGCCACCAAGACCGGCCTAACGTCAAACCGCAGTCTTGCACCCCGTTAGTTCAGCGCTCCCCGCAGCGCTTTCGGCTGTGTGCCGATAGGCTTCGACCGTGCGATCAATTGCTTCACGGCTGACTGTTTCGGTGACACAGACGAGTAGGTGGTTTCTCAGTTCCGGGTAGAAGCGCTCCAGGTTGAGGCCGCCGATGATCTTTACATTCCGCAATTCGGCGAGCAACTCGTCGGCGTCGCAGGGGGGCCTGACCACGAATTCGTTAAAGTGCGGGGCGCGAAACGGCGCAATCACGCCCGGAATGGCCGCAAGCTGCCGAACAGCGTAATGGGCTTTGGCAAGGTTCAATTCGGCAAGCCTCTTCAGTCCGTTTTTCCCCAGCAAGCTGAGGTAAATCGTCGCCGCCAGGGCGCACAACGACTGGTTGGTGCAAATGTTGGAGGTGGCCTTCTCGCGCCGGATGTGCTGTTCGCGCGTGGCGAGAGTCAAGACGAATCCCCGCCGGCCTTCCTTGTCTACCGTCTGGCCGACCAAGCGGCCTGGCATCTGCCTCAGAAACTTCTCCTTGGCGGTCAAAAAGCCAAGATATGGCCCGCCAAAGGCCACCCTCACACCAAAGGATTGCGCCTCCCCACAGACGATATCCGCCTCCGCGGGCGGCTTGACCACCGCCAGCGATAAGGGTTCGGCGATGGTCACGATCAGAAGAGCTCCGCTGCGATGCACCGCCTCCGCAATCTGGGCCGTGCGTTCGAGAGCTCCGAAGAAATTGGGCGATTGCACCACCACCGCAGCCGTCGCAGCATTGAGCGCGGTTTCGAGGCTGGAGAGATCAAGCTGGCCCGATTCCTCGTAAGGGAGTTGCACAAGCTCGGTGCCCTGCTGGCGGACGAATGTCTTGAGGACCTGGTAGTACTCCGGATGCACGGTGCGGGCCACCAGGACGCGGTTGCGGCGCGTGACGCGCAAGGCCACCAAAACGGCCTCAGTCGTGGCCGTGGAGCCGTCGTAAAGCGAAGCGTTGCCCACCTCCATGCCGGTGAGCTGCGTCATCAGGGTCTGGAATTCAAACATCGCTTGCAGCGTGCCTTGGGCAATTTCCGCTTGGTACGGCGTGTAAGCGGTGAAGAATTCGCTTCGCGAAAGTAACGCGTTGACGGCCACGGGTACGTAGTGCGTGTACGCCCCGGCGCCCAGAAGCGAGACGTACTCGGCTGCGCTCCGTCGCGCGGCTTGGCGAAAGTATTCCAGGATCTCGGGTTCGGAGAACGGCCCCGGGAGGTTTAGCGGGCCTCGTAACCGCAATTCCTCCGGAATCCGGTCAAAGAACTCCTCCACGCTGCTTCGGCCGGTGGCGTTCAACATGGCGGCGCGGTCGGAGTCAGAGTTCGGTAAATAGCGCATTAGGTGGATTTTTCCTTCTGGATATAGGCTTCGTATTCATCGGCGGTCATCAGCTTTTCGATCTCGCCTCGGTCCGATAGCCTCACTTGGACCAGCCACGCTGCGCCGTGGGGATCGGTGTTCAGCATCTCCGGATTGTTCTGCAGCTTGGCGTTCACGGCAGTCACCTCTCCGCTGACCGGAGAGAAAATCTCCGAGACTGCTTTCACCGATTCGACGGTCCCCAGGCTTTCGTTTGCAGCGACATGCTCGCCCGGCTTTGCAACCTCAACGTAAACGATGTCGCCCAGTTCCTTCTGGGCGAAGTCCGTAATGCCGATAGTGCCGATTTCTTCGTCCACCCGGATCCATTCGTGCTCTTTGGTGTAGAGAAATTCTTGTGGATACATGGATTCTCACTCTCTACCGGGTGCCCCGGTGAACTGCCGAAAACCGGAAATCGCGGGGCTCTTTAAATTTCGCTTTTCGATTTTCGAGCTCCCTGTTCACCCGATCTCCCGATTACCCGATCTTAGGCCTTTTGTAAAAGGGCAGAGGTACGATCCGAGCCCCTGCCCGCTTGCCACGAATTTCGATCTCGACCTCACTCCCCGGACTCGCCAGCGGGGAGGAGGTGTATGCCATACCAATGTTTTTCTTTAGGAACGGTGCGTATGATCCGCTCGTCACACGCCCCGCCAGTTCGCTTGCTACGTAGAGCTCATAGCCATCGCGCGCAATTCCCTGGCGCGTCATTTCAAAACCCACCAGCTTCTTGCGCGTGCCACGCGCCCGCTGCTCGATCAGGGCATCACGGCCGATGAACTCGCCCTTGTCGAGCTTGGTAATCCAGCCGAGGTTGGCTTCGAGCAAGGTCGTATCCTCATCGAGTTCATGACCGTAAAGCGGGTAGCCGGCTTCCAGGCGCAATGTGTTCCTGGCGCCCAGTCCTGCTGGAATCAATCCTTCGGACTTGCCGGCTTCGACCAGCGTGCTCCACACCCGCTCGGAGTCGCCGGGTGCGAAATAGAATTCAAATCCATCTTCGCCGGTATAGCCGGTGCGCGCCAGGAGGCCCCCCACATCGCAGAACCGGGCGCGGCAGCACCAATAATACTTGAGCCCCGAAAGGTCGACGCTGCTTACTTTGGAGACGATTTCCGCAGCGCGCGGTCCTTGCAGGGCAAGTTGTGAGTATTCGCTCGAAACGTTGCGCACCTCCGCCCCCACGGAGTTGTGCTCAACGATCCAATCGAAATCCTTGTCGGTGTTGGCCGCGTTGACGCAGATGAGATATTGCTCCTGCGTCAAGCGATGCACCACACAGTCATCGGTAGCGCTTCCCGTGGGATGCATCAAAGCGCTGTATTGGGCCTGAAAATCCCTCAGGCGGGATGCGTCGTTGCAGGTGATGTGCTGGAGGAGGGACAGAGCGTGGGGTCCGCTGATTTCAATCTCCCCCATGTGGCTGACATCGAAAAGCCCGGCTGTGTTCCGCACGGCGAGGTGCTCCTGAATGATGCCGGAATACTCGACCGGCATCTCCCACCCGCCGAACTCCACCATCTTGGCCCCGAGCGATTTGTGCAGTCTGTTGAGCGCCGTGCGCTTTAGAGCCGCTCGCGCCGGCGCCAAACTCTCTCTCTCAAGCGACATAACCTGTTAAAGTTAAACAACTCAACCTAACACACTCTCAACAACTCGGTCAAGGCAGCGAGAGAAGAGAATGTACCATTCCACTTTAATTCATTGGGGCCAAGTGCAAGAAACTAGGAGGCGTGCGAGTAAGCGATGAGCGGAGCTAGCACTAACCAGCAGCCATTGCCTTTAAAACCTGGAGTCGGTGGATAACGTAACCCCGTTACCCCGGATCACACCCAAGCTTTGCGCGTAGTTGTAATGGGTGTAACCGAGCTTCAGGGAGAAGCGGCGGTTGAGTTTATACGAGAGAGTTGGGGTTAGATTCAAAGCTTGCGTGAAAGGCTGGTGCGAGTTGATCTGTTGGACGCCCAACCCGCCCGAGAAATCGTAACCGAGCGGGCCGCGGATGGCGCCGTAGAGATGGGCGGTGACTTGGTGCACCTGGTAGAAGGGGGGGTTAAAGAACCCCATATACTCCTGCGGTTGAGACCCGGAAAAAGCAAACGCCCGGCCGGCGTATCCTATGTCGAACGCGGCGCGTTCGAGGCGCACGATATTTCGCACCAGGGTCGCCGAGCCGCCGCGCGCCGGCTGGCGGATGGTGCCGACTCCGGCCAAAACCGGGTTTCCGTTCGACAGGCCAAGCTGCTGGAGTCGGATGGAGGAGTACCGGGCTGCATATCCGTCCAACCAGAGATCAGTGTGCGAAGCAAATGAGTACCTCAATCCGCCTTCCACGCGGTCTTCCATGACGCCCATGCGCACCGAGAGGGGAGTGTAGGGAACTGGGTCGCGAGCCACAGTAACATCAAGATTGAGATTCTTCTTGAGGGCGTAAGTAGCGCTCACGAATCCCAACGGGCGGTAAGTGGCCACCGAGACGGCTTGGGTATCCTCGGGTATGCTTCGTAGGCCGCCCGGTCCGAATCGTATCGCGCCCACGCCGGCGCGCAGAGTGAGGTTCGAGAAGATCGGTGTGGTCTGGCGGTAAGCGACCTGTGAAGGGGCAACCGCTCCGCCGAAGGGGCCGGCGTTGGTCGCAGGCATGGCGTCAAGGACAACGGTGGAGCGTGTGCGCGGCAAGGCTGAGAAGTCGAGTGCGGATTCGTACACAAACCGGCGCAGGTCCTGACCGGCGAATCCGATCAGGTCCGGAGAGCTATTCCCGGAACTGATTTCACGCGCGTAGGAGACTGAGGTGCGGAGGGCCACTGCTTTTTCTTGGCGAAGCGTCCGCTCGAGTTGGAGGGTCTCGGAATTGCCGGGGCTCAGTTGATCCGCCCGGGCAAGCAGCTCGAGAGCTTTTTTCGGATGTTGGCGGGCGCGCTCGAGATTGGCCATGAGGAAGACTGCATCGTAGTCGTTGGGGCGATCTTCGACCAACTTACTCGCCAGCCGATAGGCGTAAGTAATATTCCCGCGAAAATACTGAACGCGCGCGTTGCCGAGCAAGGCGTCAAAGTCCGTCGGGTCGGCCTTCAGCATTCGGGTGAAGTCCGCCAGCGCAGCCGTATACCTGCCTTGATAGAGCTTGACGTAAGCGAGTTGCAACTGCGCATCGCGCTCATGGGGGTGGAAAGTAAGGACCGCCGTCAAGAGTTGGCGAGCGTGATTATAGTTGCCCAAGCGAGCCTCAACCCGCGCCAAGTCGATTTTATACTCAGGATTCCCAGGGTGCTTTGCTGACAGGCGCTCAAAAGCAGCACGCGCCTCGAAGGGCTGATCAGAACGGAGAAAAGTGCTCCCCAAGCCCTCCAGCGCGTCGGCGTTATCAGGGGCTTTTGACAGGATCTGCTGGTAGACGCCTTTCGACTCCTCGTTGTGTCCGCCGAGGCTGAGCGCGCGCGCCAGGCCGAGCTTGAGGTCAGAATCATCGGGTTCAAGATTCAAAGCTTGTTTGTAGGCTCGAATCGCAGCCGTGAAGTCGCCGCGCCGCATCGAGTCAAGGGCGGATTGTCTGAGGGAAGTAGAGTCTGCCGGCGGGGGCGCGCCGAGGCGTTCCCCCACCGGACGCGCGGAGGCGGGATGGGCAGCTTGTTTTGACGAATCATCCGAAACCAGGACTTGGCCTCTTAGGCTGATCGAGCCCTGCTGAAGGAGCACCACGAGCAAGAAGAGAAGGGGCGGTGGGAGGGCTCGGAAAGGGCGAACTGACTGTGACTCGAAGTGACAAGGGGCCATGTTTCCGCCTCGAGCAAAGGTTGTTGTAACGGCGGACTTCGATGGGCGCGAAGCCGCCGCTATTTCCCTGCGCTCCCTTGAACGGCGGCTGGACTCAATTCCGCAGGACCCGAAGTGAGGGACTGTCCGTCGTGCATGACCTTTTCCCAGCGATGCGATCCCACGAGGAATTTCAGTATCCCTTGAACACGGAAGAAAAGAATAAGTTGACGATAGCCGACGTTCTCGAGCATCGCGTAAGCAAGCAATACCAAAAGATCGTTGGGCCTGGGGTAGCGCCGGTAGGTCATCTCCTCGAGGAGTACAGCTCCCACCGACAGAAAACCGCCGTAAGCAAGGCCCAGGAGAATGAATAAGACCAACAGGGCCGGTGAGATAAGGCCGCCGAAAAAGGAAAGTGGCACCAGAAGGTACCCGAGGAACTCAACAATGGTGCCGAGCGCTTCGATATACAGATGGAAGGGTAAGCTGAGCATGCCGACAATCCCGTAACGGGGCCGCAAGAGCATACCGCGATGTTTCCGCAAGCACTGGCATAGCCCTAACTGCCAACGACGCCGTTGGCGGTTCAGCATCCTATAAGTGGATGGGCACTCGGTCCAGCAAACCGGATCGGAAGTGAAAGAGAATCCCGCGCCGGCATTGTTCCTGGCTGCGTGCTCGCGCAGGGTGATGACGAGATCCATGTCCTCGGTGACCGTATCCGCGCTGGACACAGCCTAGTCTTTTGCTGTCTGTAAGTTACGGATAGTACAAGTCGTTACTGTCGGATGTGTCGGTCAGAGGAAGAACGCTTGCACAAAATTAACACAAAACAGCCTCGTAAGGGTA
>Ga0326728_10002901_pt1 | contig 55500 bp, 50 predicted proteins | sample MB3enrmetagenome_FD_207602 | JGI IMG/M metagenome (GOLD analysis project Ga0326728, IMG submission 207602) | Lab enriched peat soil microbial communities from McLean, Ithaca, NY, United States - MB31MN | ecosystem: Environmental > Terrestrial > Soil > Wetlands > Peat | place: USA: New York... | reverse complement strand
TGGTGGAACAGGCCTGGGAGTCTCCGGACCGCAAGGTGGTGGGCACGGTGACGCTGGTTTACGATCATCACGTGCGGCTGCTCAGCGAGCGGCTCACCGATATGCAGCACGAATACCATCACCACGTGCTCTCGACGCTGCACGTCCACCTGGACCACGACCACTGCCTGGAAGTGCTGGTGGTGCGCGGCAAGGCCGGCGAGGTGAAGAAGATCGCCGACGCGCTCATCGCCACCAAGGGCGTGAAGCACGGCCGGCTCACCATCACCAGCTCGGGGGCGGAGCTGTGATCGTGGGAACCGGCGTGGACCTGGCGGAAGTGGACCGCATCCGCGCGGCCATCGAGCGCTATGGCCGGCGCTTTGTCGAGCGCTTGTTCACGCCACGCGAAATCGCCTACGTCGAGCGCAAGGCCAACCGGTTCGAGAGGTACGCCGCCCGGTTCGCCGCCAAGGAAGCCGGGATGAAAGCCATCGGGACGGGCTGGCGAGGCGGCGTGCGCTGGCAGGATTTCGAGGTGGCGAACCAGCGCTCGGGCCGGCCGGCGCTCGAATTGCACGGCGTGGCGGCGCGCGTCGCAGCGCGCCTGGGAGTGAAAACGATATCTTTGTCGCTCACACACACGGCCAGCACCGCCATGGCGCTGGTGATTCTGGAATCGTAGAGGCCATCATGAAACTACTGCAACGCATCTGGGGATTGGCGGGGACTGGATTGCTGCTGGGCAGCTTCGCGAACGGCCTGGCGCAAGGGCCGGGTTTGTTCGCCCCCTTCGAGGATTGGAAGAAGGCCGTCGCTTCCGGCGACCAGGCCGCGCTGGCCAAGCTCTACAACGCCCATCCGCCCGCCGTGGCGCAAGTCGGCGGGACCAAGCTGGCCAAACTGGACGACGAATGGAAGTTTTGGCTGGGGTTGAAATCCTCGGGGGTAACGGAGCTGCATCCCAAGGTGCTGGACATCGCCCCGTTGGGCGGAATGAAGAAAGTGATTGTGCGCGTGGAGTGCCAGCGTGAGAATGGCAAGGCCGCGGGGGGCCGGGAGAATTTGGTGTTCACCATGGCGCAACTCTGGGCTCCGCAGGAGGATGGCTGGCGGATCATGGTTTCGCAACGCAGCGAATTCGCCGTGGACCCCGGGCGCAGGCTGCCCCAGCCGCCGACGCCGAATACCCGCCTGTACTCCGATCCGAGCGAGGCGCACGCGGAGCTGACGGAGGCTCTGAATCGGGCGGGCAAGGAGCACAAACGGGCGATCGTGATGTTTGGCGCCAACTGGTGCTACGACTGCCACGTGCTCGACACCACGCTGCACTCGAAGGAATTCGCGCCGCTCCTGGAGGCCAACTACGTCCTGGTGCACATCAATATCGGCGAGGAAGGAAAGGACAACAACGACCTGGCGGCCGTGCTCGGCGTGGGCCTGAACCGGGGAATTCCCAGCCTGGGGGTTCTGGAGCCGGATGGGAAGGTGGTATTCGCGCAAAAGGACGGCGAGTTCGAATCGACGGTGAGGATCGGCCCCGAAGACGTGCGCGCGTTCCTGGAGAAGTGGAAGCCGGCTACTTCCCGCTAGCCGCGACGGCGCGCATCTGCGCCTCTTCAAGGCGGCGGGCTTCCTGCCACGTAAAGAGCATGCGGTGGACCACCGAAATGTTCCCGATCACCGCAATCACCCAGAGCACCGGGGCCATCCGGTTGAACAGCGCGCCGATGATCAGCAGCACCATCCGCTCGGGCCGCTCCATGAATCCCACCTTGCACTTGGGGATGGAGCACTCGGCACGCGCCCGGGTGTAGCTCACCATCACGGAGGCGGTCATCACCACCGCGGTCAGCACCACGTAAAAGTAGCGGTTGATGGAGGCATAGTAGACCAGCAGGCCCATGAGGAGCACCAGGTCCGAGTAGCGGTCCACCACCGAATCGAAGAAGCCGCCGAACAGCGTGACCTGCTGGGTCTCCCGCGCCACCCGCCCGTCCACCATGTCGAACAGCCCGGCCGTGATCATCACGACACCCGCCGTAATGAACCAGCCGTTGGCCAGCAACACGGCGGCCACGGCATTGATGACGAGGCCGATGAAGGTCAGCACGTTGGGATGGATGCGCGCGAGCGCGAGCCAGCGCACGATCCGCGAGATCACCGCGTTACAGCCCACGCCGATGGCGCGTGTATAGGTCATCCGGACTCAGCTTCCCAGGTCGTGTATGGTGGTCAGTTTGACGACTTCCATTTCCCGCATTCCGCCCGGAATCTGGATCTTGACCACATCGCCCACTTCCTTGCCCAACAGCCCCCGGCCGATGGGAGACCCGGTCGAGATCCTGCCCTTGGCTACGTCGGCCTCTTCGCTGGTGACTAGCGTGTAGGTGATCTCCTCGTTCTTGGTGAGATCCATGACCACCACCGAGGAGCCCAGCCCAACCTTGTCCCGCGAGATCTTGGACACGTCGATCATGCTGACCTGGCTCAGCCGCTCCCGCAGTTGGTTGAGCCGGGCGTTCACATGGCCTTGCCGCTCCTTGGCGGCATGGTATTCGGCGTTCTCGCTCAGGTCCCCGTGCGCCCTGGCCGTTCGAATCTCCTTAGGCAGCTCAACCTGCAATTCGTGCTCGAGCGCCGTGATTTCATCCTGGAGTTTCTTTTTGAGCGCTTCCATAGGAAGGCGTACCACTCCCAGATCCTCATTATAGAGCAGGTGGTGGGCGGGCGGGTTGACCGAATGCCAAACACTGGTATCCTGAGAGTTCGAAAGGATCGGCACGCCATGAACCCGCTCTTGAGCCGGATCTCGGTCGACCCCAACGTCTGCTTCGGCAAACCGTGCGTTCGCGGCACGCGAATCTGGGTCTCCCTGCTGCTGGACTTCCTGGCTTCGGGAATGACCATGGAGCAGATCCTGGAGGACTACCCGCAACTGACCCGCGACGACATCCTGGCGGCCATCGCCTACGGCGCCGAGATGAGTCGCGGCCGATTTGTCGATCTGCCCGGGCAGAGCGCGGCATGAAATTTAAGCTTGATGAGAACCTTGGTTCTCGGACGGCGGGGCTCATCGCCGAGTCCGGGCACGATGTGGAAACCGTCGCGCGGGAGAAGCTAAGCGGAGCCAGCGACGCGCGGCTGTTAGAGAATTGCATCGCGGAACAGCGCTGCCTGATTTCGTTGGACCTCGACTTCGCCGACGTGTTTCGATTCCCGCCGCACAATACGGCTGGCATAGTTGTGTTGCGCCTGCCCCGAGTGGCGTCTCCGAGCCTGTTGACGGAGTTGGTTCGGAGCCTGCTGGCTGCGCTTCAGTCCGCATCGATTGCCGGCCAGCTTTGGGTCGTCGAAGCGGGCCGCATTCGCGTGTACGAGGAGCCGGGGTCGGTCGAAGGAGAGCAGTAGGGACGGCGGAAGCCCGTTGAACCCGGGATTTCGGAGGCCGCAAAAAGGACCTCAAGGGATTCGGAGTTATATTGCGAGCATGAGGTTCCCCGTGGTTTTGGAGTATGACCCGGAAGCCGCGAGCTACTCCCCAGTCTGCCCTGAGCTGCCTGGATGCGCTTCGGCCGGCGAGACGGAAGAGAAAGCCAGGCGCGGCATCGAGGAAGCAATTCGACTGTACCTGTCGCCCGCCGCGATCCCGCTGTCGCCGACCGCGAAGTTGGCCGAGGTAACGGTTGGGTAACCGTGGAACGCCGCGCCTGAGTGCGGATCGGGTGATCTCGGTTCTTCGCGAGCATGGTTTCACTTCTTGAACGCCGTCTATCGCCGCGAAATCAAAGCCTCCACATACACCAGATTAGAACGCGCTCTTGCGTACGGGGCTGGTATAATGGGGCAAAGTACAATGAAAAAACGTGACCATTATCACTACACGAAGTTCCCGCCCGAAGTGCTGAGGGAGGCCAGCGATCAGTTTCTCAAGCGCTTGAAGGGGTCTGCCTCGGGGACGCCCGCCCGAACGCGGTCGGTACAGCGCGGCTGTCAAACATGGGAGTTCGATGATGATAGCGAATTCAGCATTGAATACCGGAAGGCAGACGTTTTGGAGGCTGAGTATTTTGTTATTGACACGAATGGTAATTTTTCAGTTACTTACAGAGACAAGCATACCTATGTGACCGTCCGTCTGAACACAAGAGAGGAGATTGAGTCGGTATACGAGATCCTCGACGCGGCAGCGCCGAAGTACACCCTTTCGAGGGAGGAGCGCGAGAAGGAACTCAGCAAGTCTGTTGTCATTTTTGTCGGCCACGGCCATAGTCCGCAGTGGCGCGACCTCAAGGACCACCTTCACGAGAAACACGGATTCGCGGTCGAGGCTTATGAGACCGGGGCTCGGGCGGGTTACACAATTGTAGAGGTCCTGAAGAGCCTCGCACAGAAAGCAGGGTTCGCTCTCTTGGTGTTGACTGCGGAGGATGCAGATAGCACGGGGAAGCTCCACGCGCGAGAGAATGTCATTCACGAGACGGGCTTGCTCCAGGGAAGACTCGGATTTGCCAGGGCAATTATGTTGGTAGAAGAAGGTTGCGAGCAATTCTCCAACATTGAGGGATTACAGCAGATCCGCTTTAGTAGAGGGAACATCAAGGAAACTTTCGGCGAGGTGCTGGCGACTCTCCGGCGGGAGTTCGGTGGCGAGAAGGTCCACTGACGGACGTCGCGAATTGCGCTCGTCCGTCCTTGCGACCTCTGACGGACAGTTCCGTGGCATATTGGGGCCCTGCCTCGGTGGCCGGCCGCGAATTACTGAATCGCCAGATACACCGTCTTGGCCGCCACGCCGTTGGCGGTGACGATCACGGGCCGATTCCCGGAGGGCGCGTTGGCGGGCACCTGGACGTTGATCCTGTAGTAGCCGATGCCGGTGGGGGTCAGGCCGGCGAACTCCGGGGTGACGCGCTGGCCGGCGAGCGCAGTTCGTTGTGCGACGCGATCCGGGCGGCAATCGGCGGATCTTCGAGCGGCAGCGCATAGCGGCGGCTTTGCGCCCGCAGCGGGAACGCAAAGAACAGAAGCGTGGCGCCAAACACCAACCAAGTGGACCGTCGCATAGCTATTCTTCGGACGGCGGATCGGGCCGCGCGGTTTCCGGCAATAGCGCCCGGCATCCTTACTATCATCCCAAAGTGGCGCCGCCGGTCTTGCCGCCGGTGTGGTTCGGCGCATACTGGAAGTATGGAAGACCTTCTCAGCCGGGCTGCGACGGCCGCCGCGCGCTATCTCGAAGGGATCGATGAGCGCCGGGTGACGCCCACCGACGACGCCACCCGTCATTTGTCCGAGTTGAACGAACCGCTTCCCGAGCAACCGACCAGCGCGGAAGCCGTCCTGGAGATGCTGGACCGGATCGGCTCTCCGGCGACCGTCGCCACGGCGGGCGGCCGGTTCTACGGATTCGTCGTGGGCGGGTGCCTTCCGGCGGCGCTGGCGGCAAATTGGCTAGCCGGGGCCTGGGACCAGATCGCGGGCCTGTATGTGGCCAGTCCCATCGGCGCGACGCTCGAGGAGGTTAGCCTGCGCTGGTTGCTGGACGTGCTTCACCTGCCGCCCGAGTGCGGCGGCGCCTTTGTCACCGGGGCCACCATGGCCAGCTTCACGGCGCTGGCAGCCGCGCGCCATGCGGTGCTCGAACAGGCCGGCTGGGACGTGGAGGCCAAAGGTCTGGTGGGCGCCCCGCCCATCGCCATCGTGCTGAGCGAGGACGCTCATCCCTCCGTGATCAAGGCGCTGGGACTGCTGGGGCTGGGCCGCGAAACCGCGCTCCGCGTCCCGGTGGATGGCCAGGGGCGCATGCGTCCGGATGCTTTCCCGAGCTGGCGCGGCCCGGCGATCGTCTGCATGCAATGCGGCAACGTCAATTCGGGCGCCTTCGACCCGGCCCCTGAGCTTTGCGCCATTGCCCGGGAGAGGGGCGCCTGGCTGCACGTGGATGGCGCTTTCGGACTATGGGCCGCGGCGAGCCCGGCCTACGCTCACCTGGTGGCCGGCGTGGCGGGGGCCGATTCCTGGGCTACCGACGCGCACAAATGGCTGAACGTTCCCTACGACAGCGGGCTGGCCTTCGTGCGCCAGGCGCGGCATCTGAACCGGGCCATGTCGCTAGCGGCCGCGTACCTGCCTCAGAGCGAGCGCCGCGAGCCTTCGCAATACGTGCCGGAACTTTCGCGGCGGGCGCGCGGCGTAGAGATCTGGGCGGCGCTTCGGTCGCTGGGGCGCACGGGCTTGGCCGGCTTGATCGAGCGGACCTGCGGCCACGCGCGGCGGTTCGCCGAGGGCCTCGCAGCCGCCGGTTACGAGATCTTAAACGAGGTGGTGCTCAACCAGGTCCTGGTGGCCTTCGGGGATGCCGAAACCACCCGGCGCGTCATTGGTCGGATCCAGCGGGAGGGCGTCTGCTGGTGCGGGGAGACCAACTGGCAAGGGCGCGTGGCCATGCGGATCAGCGTCTGCTCGTGGGCCACCACAGAGCGGGACGTCGAGCGCAGCCTGGGCTCCATGCTGGCCGCGGCCAGGGCCTGAGTCGGCCGATTCGACATTGGCTAGCCGCTTTGCTATCATATTATTAACGATGGCAATGAGACCAGCTTATTCACAAGGCGCTCAGGTCGAGCACCCCAAGTTTGGATTCGGTTCGGTTCTCTCCTGCAACGAAGAGCACACCGTCATCAATTTCGACGAGTTCGGGGAGAAGAAATTCGTCACCGTGATCGTGCTCACCGCGCTCAAGAAAAGCGATCGGGTGGCTCCGGCGCCCAAGCGGAGCTCCCGCAGCCGCAAACCGAAGGCGGTAGCCGCGGCCGCCGCTGCCACGGCTGTGGCCCAGTAGCGGGTACCCTCAGTTTTCCAATGGGTTAGGAAAGCTTGGCGAGAGCTGTCTCCGAAGCCCGCTCCGGATGCTACACTAAACTCTCCTATGAAATTCGGGGTAGTGGTTTTTCCGGGAAGCAACTGCGACCACGACGCTTGGTACGCCGTGTCTCAATCCTTGGGCCAGCCGGCGGAGTTTCTGTGGCACGATGCGGCCAGCGTCGGGGATTGCGACGCCGTCATTCTGCCCGGCGGCTTCGCCTACGGCGATTATCTGCGCTGTGGGGCCATCGCCAAGTTTTCGCCCGTGATGCGCGCGGTGAAGGAGTTCGCCGCCAGCGGCGGGTTGGTGCTGGGGATTTGCAACGGCTTCCAGATCCTGGTCGAGAGCGGCCTGCTGCCCGGCGCATTGATCCGCAACCGGGGGCTGAAGTTCATCTGCCGCCCGGTGAGGCTGCGCACCGAAACCACGAACTCCCCGTTCACTTCCGCCGCGTCGCCGGGCCAGATCCTGACGTTTTCCATCGCCCACGGCGAGGGCTGCTACTTCGCCGACGACCGCACGTTGGACCAGCTCGAAGCGGAGGACCGCGTCGTTTTCCGCTACCTCGACAATCCCAACGGCTCTTTGCGCGACATCGCCGGAATCCTGAACGAAGGCCGCAACGTGATGGGCCTGATGCCGCACCCCGAGCGTGCCTGCGAACCCCTGATGGGTTCGAGCGACGGCCTGGTGGTGTTCCATTCGATGGTGGCCGCGTTCGCCGCCTGCCGCACCTAGTCCGCCGCGGGCTGAGGACTTTCTATGATTACTCCCGAACTCATCGCCTCCCACCAGCTTTCGCAGGAAGAATACGACAAGATCGTGGCGCTGCTCGGCCGGGAGCCCACCTATACCGAACTGGGCATCTTCAGCGTGATGTGGAGCGAGCACTGCTCCTACAAGAGTTCCCGCCTGCACTTGAAGAAGCTGCCGACGCGCAGCAAACTGGTGGTGCAGGGGCCGGGGGAGAACGCGGGCATCATCGATATCGGAGACGGTTACGCCATCGCCTTCAAGATCGAGTCGCACAATCACCCCAGCTTCATCGAACCGTTCCAGGGCGCGGCGACGGGGGTGGGCGGCATTCTGCGCGACATTTTCACCATGGGCGCGCGGCCCATCGCGGTGATGGATTCGCTGCGCTTCGGGCCGCTCGACGACCCGCAGTCCGGCCCGCGCAACCGGCGCATCCTGGAGGGCGTGGTCTCGGGCATCGCGCACTACGGCAACTGCTTCGGCGTGCCGACGGTGGGCGGCGAGTGCATCTTCGAACCTAGCTATAGCGGCAATCCGCTGGTGAACGTCTTCGCGCTGGGCGTCTTCAAGAAGGACGAGATCTTCTACGCGCGGGCCAGTGGCGTGGGCAACCCGGTGATCTACGTCGGCGCGAAAACCGGCCGCGACGGCATACACGGCGCCTCCATGGCCTCGGCCGAGTTCTCCGAGGAAAGCTCGCAGAAGCGGCCCAACGTGCAGGTGGGCGATCCGTTCATGGAAAAGCTGCTGCTGGAGGCCTGCCTGGAAGCCATGCAGACCGGGGCCATTGTCGGCATACAGGACATGGGCGCCGCCGGGCTCACCTGCTCGACCTGCGAAATGGGCAGCCGGGGAGGCGTGGGCATCGAGATTGACCTGAAATTGATCCCGCAGCGCGCCACCGGGATGACGCCTTACGAAATCATGCTCTCGGAATCGCAGGAGCGCATGCTGCTGGTGGCGGAAAAGGGCCGCGCAGCGGAAGTGCTCGCCGTCTACAAGAAATGGGGCCTGGACGCGGTGATCATCGGCGAGGTGACCGGCGACGGCATGTTGCGCGTCCGCGACCACGGCACGGTGGTGGTCGAGATTCCCAACCGCGCGCTGGCCGATGAAGCCCCGCTCTACGACCGCCCGCACACAACGCCGCGGCGTGACGCGCCCATGGAGGGGCCCGAATTCCACAGCCGGGATCTGGGGGCCAATCTGACGGCGCTGGTGGCCAGCCCCGACCTGTGCTCCAAGCGCTGGATCTGGGAGCAGTACGACCACGTGGTTCGCACCAACACAATACAGATTCCCGGCGGCGACGCGGCCATCGTGCGCGTCAAGGAGACGGGGACCTCGGTGGCCATGGCGCTGGACGGCAACGGGCGCTATGCCTCCCTCTCTCCGAGGGAAGCGGCGCGCCTGGCGGTGGCCGAGTGCTGCCGCAACCTGTCGGTAGTGGGGGCGCTCCCCGTGGCGGCCACCAATTGCCTGAACTTCGGCAACCCCGAGCGGCCGGAGATCATGGCGCAACTGGTGGAAGCTATCGAAGGCATGGGCGAGGCTTGCCGGCACTTCGAGACGCCGATCACCGGCGGCAACGTGAGCCTCTACAACGAGACGCTGGGCGATCCGATTTTCCCCACGCCGGTGCTGGGCGTGGTGGGGCTGATGCCCACCGGCGCGCCGGTTCCTGTCCATTTCCAGAAGCCGGGGCAGGCGGTGATTCTGCTGGGTGGCCTGGGCGCCTGCGACGATACGCGCTTCGGCGGCACCGAATACGCGAAGGTCGTGCTGGGCAGCCTGTGGGGATTGCCGCCCGCCCTGGATATGGATTACGAGAAGCGCGTGCAGGCCGCCGTGCGCCAGATTGTGGCCCAGGGCCTGGCCGTTTCCGCGCACGATTTGAGCGATGGAGGACTGGCGGTGGCTCTGGCCGAGGCCTCGTTCGGTCCCGCGGAAGTGGGAGGGGAGCTCGATTTCTCGAGCGATCTGCGGCCCGAGTTCCTGCTGTTCCACGAAGGGCCTTCGCGCATTCTGCTCTCGACCGAGCGGCCGGATGAGGTCCGCCGCATCGCCGCCGAGCACCAGGTGGAGGCGCTCTCCGCCGGAGAGACCGTCGCCGGCAGGGTCGCGGTGCGCAATCGCGGCGAGAGCTTGATAGACTTGGAAGTGCGGCCACTCCGCGAAGGTTGGGCGGGGGCGCTCGAAGCCAGCCTGAGAGGTTAGCGGGCATGTTCGACAAGTTTCACGACGAGTGCGGCGTGGTCGCCGTTTACGGCCATCCCGAAGCCGCGAACCTGGCCTATCTGGGACTCTACGCTCTGCAGCATCGCGGCCAGGAGAGCGCCGGCATGGCCTCCTGCGACGGCCGCGAAATCCACTGCGTCAAGAGCATGGGCGAGGTGGCCGACGTCTTCACTCCGGAGCAGCTCGCCAATCTGCCCGGCACGATGGCCATCGGGCACACGCGCTATTCCACCGCCGGCGACACCAATCTCCATAACGCCCAGCCCTTCGCCGTCTCCTGCAACAAGGGGCGCATCGCCGTGGCCCACAACGGCAACCTGACCAACGCCGCCGAGCTGCGCAAGGAGCTCGAAGACGAAGGCTCCATCTTCCAGGCCTCCAGCGATACCGAAGTGGTGCTGCACCTGGTGGCGCGCTCCCGGGAGCGCACCATCGCCGGCGCCCTGAGAGAGGCGCTGCTCATGATGGAGGGCGCGTTCTCGATGGTTTTCCTGGCCGAAGACCGGGTCATCGTGGCGCGCGATCCGCAGGGCTTCCGCCCGCTGGTCATGGGGCAAATGGAGCTTTCCGGCGGCAAGAAGTGTTACGTTTTCGCTTCCGAGACCTGCGCCTTCGACCTGATCGGGGCCGTCTATCTGAACGAGGTCGCCCCGGGCGAGATGGTGATCGCCGGGCCGGAGGGGCTCACTCGCGAGCGCTACCTGCCGGAGCAGCCGCGCGCCCAGTGCGTCTTCGAGCACGTCTATTTTTCCCGGCCGGATTCCATCGTCTTCGGCCGCCCCGTGCAGTTGTCCCGCGAGAAGCTGGGGCGCCTGCTGGCCATCGAGCATCCGGTGGAGGCCGACGTGGTGGTGCCGGTTCCCGACTCCGGCGTGGCGGCGGCCATCGGCTTCGCGGAGGCCAGCGGCATCCCCTTCCGCCACGGGCTCATCCGCAGCCATTACATCGGGCGGACCTTCATCGAGCCGAGCCAGGCCATCCGCGATTTCGGGGTGAAGCTCAAGCTGAACCCGGTGCGCCACCTGATCGAAGGCAAGCGCGTGGTGCTGGTGGACGATTCCATCGTGCGCGGCACCACCAGCCGCAAGATCGTGCGCATGGTGCGGCAGGCGGGCGCGCGCGAGGTGCACATGCGCATCTCCTGCCCGCCCACCAAAAGCCCCTGCTTCTACGGCGTGGACACGCCCACCAAGCGGGAGCTGATCGCGGCCAATAGTTCGGTCGAGGAGATCCGGCGCTTCATCGGCGCCGACAGCCTGGGCTACCTTTCCATCGCCGGCCTGCGCGAAGCCGTCGACGACACGCGCCACGAATACTGCTACGCCTGCTACACCGGCGACTATCCCACCGAGCTGGTCAACATCGAGCAGTTGATGCAGAGCAGAGAGCGGCGCTGCTGAGAGCACACGAGTAGCGCGCTCTCGAATCGTGAAGGCGAAAGTTTTGTAGCGAGGCGCGGCCTAGCGCGCCGGGGGCCGCGGAAACCGCTTCCGGAACATCATGCCGAATACCGTCAGGCTTCCGCCCATCAGAAGCAGGGTCGCTGGCTCGGGGATCTTGGGCGGGGGCGGGGTGTAGTTGTACGTCACGTCCAGCGTGCCACCGATGGAACCATCGCCCCCGTACGTCACGTGGAGGCTGCTGTTGCCTCCCGAGGCCCCGATCAGGAAGCCGCTGGTGTCTATCTCGAAAGACATAGTGCCGGTTCCCTCGAAGGCGCCCAAGCCCCCAGGCGAGAGAGAGGTCAACGTCACCACCCCGCTAGACACTGGAGTGAAGGGCGTTTGCGTGCAACTTGTATTCTCGGAGTGCGCGTCGACGGTGCCGGAACACAGTCCGGAAGTCGGCGTCACCGTGACGGTGAGGCCGTCCGGCCCCGTCATCGTCATGCTGATTTGGGCGCTAGAGCCCTGGAAGTTAAAGTCGGAGCTGCCGTTGTTAGTCTGTGTCGGCCACACGAAGCCGCCGACGCCGGTTAGCTGCAGGGTTACGCTGTTCAGAGTGCCCGAGCTGGGATTGAACTGGGGAAGCCCAGTGCAGTTAAAGGTGTAGCCGACTTCTTCCACCGCAATGGTGCATGTCGGGTCAATTGTCGTCCCCCACATGCTAGGCGCACCAACAAGACCCAACGCCAGAACTGCCAGAATGAGCTTGAACCGCAGAGACATGACTGCACCACCCTCCTTCGATAGCGGCACACCGCGCCGTGCTGGAACAAATAACCTACCAGGAAACTTGGGGGTTGTCAACAGCAATAGTACTAGTACTAGGCTGAGTCCACCCTTTTGAGGCGGGGTGGGCGTGTGGCGCGGGGCGCGGCGCACGATCCGCAAGCGCCTGGGCTGATTGAAGTTCCGCGGCTGGCAGCCGCTCCCGTGGCCCCCTCCAATGGGGCTGTGGAACCACTGATCGGGGCCGTTTACACATCTTGACAGGCCCCGGCTAGAATGCCAAGATGGAGAATCGCTCTTAGATGGAGGAAGGCGCATGAGAACTGCTCTTTTATTGATGGCCACGCTGCTGTTCGCGGTCAGCGGCTTCGCCGGCACAACCTACGACAATTACGCTGGCTATGACCCGTACTGGAACCCGCTTGGCTATCCCAATACCGCTACCTATGGGGAGACCTTCTCAGCGCCCACCAACGGGGACTTTAACCTGCAGAACTTCGGGTTCTGGATGGCGGACCCGATAGTTGGCGGCGACATCGTTCTTAGCGCCTATATTGCGACCTGGACCGATTCCAATGCCGGCACCCTGCTGTACAGCAGCCCATCGATGGACTACCCCAACACCGGCGAGGCCGAGCTCACGTTTTCGACCGGCGGGCTCGCGCTCACCCCAGGTGCGGAGTATGTCGCGTTTCTGAGCGTCTCTCAGTACTACGGCCTATCCTCCGGGGCGGGCCGAGTCGATGCGGGCTCTGCGACGATACCCGGCGGCGGCTTCGCGTGGTACAACAATGGCGGGAATTTCGCAGAATTGTTCACCAACTCGTGGAATGATTACGGGGTGACGCCAGACTGGGCTTTTACCGCCGCATTCAACAATGCCAGCGGCGGCGTGCCCGAGCCGGGAACCCTGATGCTCCTGGGCGCCGGGCTCCTCGGCCTGGTCGGTCTTCGCCGCAGATTGAGCTTCTGAGAGCCGCTTCGGCGGTCCGTCACTCCCCCGCCAGCTCCGCCACCGCCTCGCGAAGCTGCGCTGTGAGCTGGCGGTGATCGTGAATGGTCAGACCGGCGGTGGGAATCGGCTCGCCGATTCGCAACAGAACCGAACCGCCCCGCACCAGCAAGGAATCCATGGGCAGGATCTGCCGCGTGCCCACGATTCCTACTGGCACGGCGGGAACTCCAGCCTTTATAGCGATATAGGCCGCTCCAGCCTTGAATTCCCGCATGGCGCCCGGCGCACGCCCGCCCTCCGGGAACACCAGCACCGAGACACCGCGCTCGCGAACAATGCGCGCCGCCTCGGTCATGGTCCGCAGCGAGGCGCGCGCGTCGCCGCGAGGCACCGGAATGTGGCCGGCCCGTTTCAGGTGATAGCCGATGAACGGCACCTTGAGGAGGCTTTTCTTGGCCAGGAAGCGGAACTGCGCCGGAATGTGCGCCATCAAGAGCGGCGTATCCATATAGCTAAGGTGGTTGGAGACGAACACGTAGCCCGACTCCGCCGAAATCCGCTCCAGCCCCTCCACCCGCACCCGCACCCCGCCGATCGCCAGCAGCATGCGCGCCCACAGCCGGGCCACCGCGTGCTGGGCGCGCCCGCTCGAGTCGAACAACGAAGTCGCCAGCGACGCGGTTCCCATGGCGATGGTGGCCAGAACGATCAGCGGGTCCGTCACCAGCGCCGCACGCAGGAAGCCAAACATGGAAGGGACTATTGTAGCCCGCCGCGGATACGGTATGATTGGCGACTGGAGATGGCTCGATGAACTGCCCGGATTGCGGCGCCCCCATGCGCCTCGAGGAGAACAAGGACTACCTGAGCTGCGACTATTGCCGCAGCATGTATTTCCCGGACACCACCGACGAGGGGGTCCGGGTGCTCGGCGAGCCGTCCGAACAGCACTGTCCCATCTGCGACGTTCCGCTGGTCCACGCCGCGGTGCTCGGCCAGCGCCTGCTGTACTGCGAACGGTGCCGCGGCATGCTCCTCTCGGTAGCGGTGTTCACGCAGTTGCTGGACGACCTGCGCGCCCAGTCCGGCCACTCCGCCGCCGTCGCGCATCCTCTGGCAGAGAAGGAATTCGAGCGCAAGATCCGCTGCCCGCAATGCCACCAGCAGATGGACACGCACCTGTACGGCGGTCCGGGCAACATCGTGATCGATACCTGCGAGGGATGCTGTCTCCACTGGCTGGACCACGGCGAGCTGCAGCGCGCGGCGCGCGGGCCGGACCACTTCTACCGCAGCGAAGACGTCCTGTCCATCTAACCAACCAGCAGGCTGCGCGCCTCCCCGGCCAGGAACAGGGAACCGCTGATGAAGACGGCGTCCTCGGGCGCGGCTTCGCGGCGGACGATCTCGAGCGCGTCGGCCAGGCGCGGAGCCAGGCGCCGGCGGGGGTGGTCCGCCAATTCCGCGAGGATCTCCGGACGCACGGCGCGGGCCTGCGCGGGGGCGGTCAGGACGATCTCCTGGGCCAGTGGGAACAGGATGCCGGCCATTTCCGCCACCGCTTTATCGCGCATGGCGCCGTAGATCAGCCACACCCGACGCCCGGCGAAGAAGCGCTCCATGTAGCGCGCCAGGGCACGCGCGCCGGCGGGATTGTGCGCGCCGTCCAGGATGATTTCCGGGGCCTCCCGAACCCGTTCCAGGCGGCCCGGCCAGCGGGTCTGGCGGATGCCTTCGACGATAGCTTCCGGCGGCGTCCCCAGCGCCTCCAGCGCCGTGAGCGCGATGAGCGCATTCTCGATCTGGTGCTCCCCGGCCAGCGGACAATCGATGCGCAGCTCTTGTGGGCCGCACGCCAGGAAGCGGCTCCCGGTCCGATCCAGCTCCAGGCCGCGCACCTTCCAGCGCGAAGTTCGCAGCGGCTGGATCCCCAGCTCCGCCGCGCACGCCTCGATGGCCGCTTGGGCTTCCGGCCTCTGCGCGCCAAACACCGCCGGCACGCCGCGCTTCAGGATTCCCGCCTTTTCGGCCGCGATGGACTCCAGGCTCTTGCCCAGGAAACTCTCGTGGTCGAAATCGATGGGCGTGATGACGGCCAGCCGCGGCGTGACCACGTTGGTGGCGTCCAGGCGTCCGCCCAAGCCGACCTCCAGCACGCCGATCTCGGCGCCCAACTCCCGAAACAGCAGGAACGCCATCGCGGTGACGGTCTCGAAGTAGGTGGGATGCGCCTCCAGCAGGCCCTCGGCCAGCAACCGCTCCGCGGCCTGGTGTACCGGCGCGAAGGCGGCCGCGAATTGTTCGCGGCTGACCGGCTGGCCGGCGATGCGTATGCGCTCGGTGGGTTCGGCCAAGTGCGGAGAGGTGTACAGGCCGGTGCGCAGGCCGGCGGCGCGCAGCCCCGATTCGATCATGGCGCAGCTCGAGCCTTTGCCGTTGGTGCCCGCCACGTGCACCCAGGCGCGCCCCAGGTGCGGGCTGTCCAGCCGCTCCAGCAGCGCGGTCATGCGTTCCAGGCCCAGCTTGGCCGCCCGCACCTCGTTGCCGAGCGAATACAGCAACCGCACGGTTTCGTCGTAGCTCATCGAGGCTCGCTACAGACCATTATCCCTTCCGCGGCTCGGACATGACTGTATACTAGCGGGTGAGGAGGGCCGAATCGTTGCGCACCGCCGTGGCTGCCTTCCTGTCGACCGCGCTAGCCGCTCTGGCGCTCGCCCAGGCGCCCTCCGCCCCGGCACAGGCGCCGCCTGCCGCACCGGCGCTCAATCAGCCGCCCTCCGCCCCCTGGGAAGGCGCCATGGAGGCGGCTCGGAAGGCCTACGAGCAGGGGCGCTACGAGGAGGCCGAGAAGCAACTGAAATCGGCGCTCCAGGACGCCGAGGGCTTCGAGCCGCGCGATCCGCGCCTGGCCACCACCCTGGAACAGATCATCACCGTTTACCGCACCCAGGGCAAGATGGCGCTGGCCGAGCCGCACTATCACCGCCTGCTGGGATTCCAGGAAGGCGCCTGGGGCCCTCTGGATCTGCGCCTGGTCCCCACGCTCAACGGGCTGGGCATGGTTTACGCTGTCGGGCGCGAGTACGAAGAGGCTGAAGCCATCTACCAGCGCGCCCTCTCGATTCGGGAGAAGGCGCTGGGCGATGTGCATCCCGACGTTGCCGCCAGCCTCGAGACCCTGGCCGCGCTCTACGGCGCCGCGGCCAAGTTCGACCAGGCTGCCGAGTTCTACGGCCGGGCCCTCGACATCCGCGAGAAATCGCAGGGCCCCGAGCACCTTAGCGTGGCCACCACCCTGGAGGCTCTGGCAAACCTGTACCGCGACCAGGGCAAGTACGCCCTGGCCGAGCCGCTCTACCGCCGCACGCTCTCCATTCGCGAGAAGGCCTGGGGACCCGAGCATTCCGATCTGGTCCCCACGCTCGACAAGCTGGCCTGGGTCTGCTACGGGCAGCGGAAATACGCCGAGGCCGAGCCGCTATACTGGCGCTCCCTGGTCATCTGGGAGAAGGCGGTGGGGGCCGACCACCCCACCGTCGCCACCGCGCTCGACAACCTGGCCGGCGTGTACGTCGCCCAGGAGGCCTTCGCCAAGGCCGAGCCGCTTTACCGCCGCGCGCTGGCCATCCGCGAGAAGGCCGCCCTCGCCAGTTTCGACAAACTCGCCTCGCTCTACATCGGCGAGCAAAGATTCCTCGAAGCCGAACAGCTTTACAAGCGCGCCCTGGCCGTCGCCGAGCGCATGAACGAGCCCGTCGAGCTGGGGATGGTGCTCGAGAAGTACGGCGAATTGCTGCGCCATCTCGATCGCTACGCCGAGGCCGCCGAGGTCCAGGCCCGGGTCAAGGCGATCCACGACAAGCTGGCGGCGGAGCGCTCCGCGGAACCGAAAGACGCCAAGCGCTGAGCGGTCTCTCCCGCCGGTGCTTCATGCCCTTACTCGGATTTGAGAGATGCCATATCAATAGAGAAACGGTATTTCACATCGGACTTGAGCAGTCTCTCGTAGGCCTCGTTGACCTTCTGGATGGGGATGACCTCGACATCGGCGATGATGCTATGTGCTCCGCAAAAGTCGAGCATCTCCTGGGTTTCGGGGATGCCGCCGATGAGCGACCCGGAGAGGCTTCGGCGTCCGAGCAACAGGCCGAAGGCAGCGACCGGGAGAGGCTTCGCCGGCGCGCCGACGAGAGTGATATTGCCGTCGCGGCGGAGCAGTTGAATGTAGGCGTTAATGTCGTGATCGGCGGAGACCGCGTCGAGGATGAAATCGAAGCTGCCGGCGTGCTTCTGCATTTCGCCGGCATTGCGGGACACGACCACTTCGTCGGCGCCCAGACGGAGCGCATCATCCTTCTTGTTGGGTGAGGTCGTGAACACTACCACGTGGGCGCCCAGCGCATCTGCAAACTTCACGGCCATGTGGCCCAGTCCGCCGAGGCCGACCACCCCGACTTTCTTTCCTTTGGCGACGCCCCAGTGGCGCATCGGCGAGTACGTGGTGATTCCGGCGCAGAGGACCGGCGCGGCTCCGGCGAGATCCAGGCTGGGAGGGACGCGCAGCACAAAGCGCTCGTCGACGACGATGCTATCCGAGTAGCCGCCGTAGGTGACGCCTCCGAGGTGCTTGTCCGGAGAGTTGTAGGTGTAGGTCGCGTTGAGGCAGAACTGCTCGAGGCCAGCCCGGCACTCGGGGCACGTGCCGTCCGAGTCGACCAGGCAGCCGACGGCGGCGATGTCGCCGGGCTTGAACCTGCTGACTGCGGCGCCGGCCTTGGTAACGCGGCCGACAATCTCGTGCCCGGGAACGCATGGGTAGACAGTGGGCGTGAAATCGCGCCACTCATTACGGACGGTGTGCAGATCGGAGTGGCAGATACCGCAAAAGAGGATTTCGATCTGCACGTCGTGTTCGGTTGGATCGCGCCGCGCGATCGCCTCGGAGGCCAGCGGCGAAGTCGCACTGGCGGCGGAATAAGCCTTCGCATTGTACATGGGTTTATGCGCCTTCCTTTCCCAGCTTTGTCAGCCCGTGTATTGTTCGTCGCTGACCTGTTCCATCCACTCGACGGCCTTCCCGTCAAGCTGCTCCTGAATGGCGATGTGGGTCATGGCCGTGGTGGCCGCGGCGCCGTGCCAGTGCTTCTCACCGGGCGGAATCCAGACCACGTCACCCGGCCGGATTTCCTCGATCGGCCCGCCCCAACGCCGCACCCTGCCGCAGCCCGCGGTCACGATCAGGGTCTGGCCCAGCGGGTGGGTGTGCCATGCCGTGCGGGCGCCTGGCTCGAACGTCACATGGGCGCCGAACGCGCGCGCCGGAGCGGGCGGGTTGAACAGCGGGTCGATCCGCACCGTGCCGGTGAAATACTCGGCCGGTCCTTTGCCGGAAGGCTGTGAGCCGCTTCTCTTGATTTCCATTGGCTTGAACCTCTGCCTTCGTGTTGGATGTTCAGCGGCCGGTCATCCGCTCCAGTTTTTCGGGGTACCGAGCGCCTTGCACCGCGATCTTTGCAGCCGCGTTCTCGATGTCGCCGAGATCGCCGGGCGTGAGTTCGACCGAGAGCGCCCCGATGTTTTCGTCCAGGCGATGCAGCTTGGTGGTGCCGGGGATCGGCACAATCCACGGCTTCTGGGCCAGCAGCCAGGCGAGTGCGATCTGAGCGGGCGTCGCCTTCTTCCGTTCCCCGATGCCGGCCAGCAGATCGATCAGGGCCCGATTCGCCTTGAGAGCCTCGGGCGTGAAGCGCGGCAGGGTGCTGCGGAAGTCGGAACTGTCGAACTTCGCATTTTCGCCGATCTTCCCCGTGAGGAAGCCCTTGCCTAGCGGGCTGTACGGAACCAGGCCGATTCCGAGTTCCTCGAGCGTTGGAATCACTTCCGCTTCGGGCTTTCTCCACCACAGCGAGTACTCGCTCTGGAGAGCCGTGACCGGCTGGACGGCGTGCGCGCGGCGGATGGTTTGCACTCCCGCTTCGGAAAGGCCGAAGTGCCTGACCTTGCCTTCCCGAATCAAATCCTTCACCGCTCCAGCCACGTCTTCGATAGGCACGTCCGGGTCGACGCGATGCTGATAGAGCAGGTCGATGACATCCACCTTGAGCCGCTTGAGCGAGCCCTCGGCGGCTTGCTTGATGTGCTCCGGCCGGCTGTTCAGACCTGCCGCTCCCGGCCGATTGTCGCTGCCGCTCAGGTCGAACCCGAATTTGGTGGCGATCGCCAATTGGTCGCGAAAGGGAGCCAGAGCTTCGCCCACCAGTTCTTCGTTCAAGAATGGGCCGTAGACCTCGGCCGTGTCGAAGAATGTGATGCCGCGTTCCACGGCTGCCCGGAGAAGAGTGGTCATCTCCTGTTTGTCTTTGGGCGGACCGTAAGAAAAGCTCATTCCCATGCAGCCCAGCCCGAGAGCCGAAACTTCCAGGCCGCTGTTTCCCAGTTTGCGTTTCTGCATTGTGTCTCCTTAAGAACTGTTCCTCTCATCTCCAGGTTAGGATCGATCGCCCTGGAAGCGGTATCCCGATCCTTCCGATTTATTGCCTATTCCTCTTGCAGTGTTGATCCACACACGGCGTCATCGGTTATCCTGGGGGTAAAGGAGAGCGAAGCCGTTATCATGAAGAACCGCAGTGCAGAGGCATCTCTGTCACGAGACCGGGCACGCGGATTGCGGAAGGAGCTGGCTCGCAAGATTGCCTTGTTCATGGGCTCCGCAGAGAAACGGGTAACCGACGTTCCCGGCTTGTCGCTGCATCGATGGACCGCCCCGACCGATCCGTGCCCGGCGACCTACGAGCCGAGCGTAGCCGTGATCGCCCAAGGGCGCAAGCGGGTGGACCTCGGCGCAACCACTTTCATCTACGATGCGTCGCGATTCCTGCTGGCGTCGGTCGATTTGCCGGTCGTCAGCCGGGTGATCGAGGCGAGTGAAGCGACGCCCTGTCTCGCCTTGCTGCTCAAGCTCGAGATGCCCGTGGTCCGCGATCTTCTCAGCCGGGAAGAGATTCAGGTGACGGAGGCGCCCTCCGACAGCCCTGGCATGGCGACCGGTGAGACCACGGTGGAATTCCTCGGCGCATGTTGCCGGCTGGTGGACCTGCTGGACACGCCGCGGGACATTCCCTTTCTCAGCGGCCTGATTCAACGCGAGATCGTCTACCGGATCCTTCGCAGCGCGGAGGGAGCGCGCCTGCGAGCGATCGCCACGCTGGGAGAGCAGAGCCACCGCACGGCCAGAGCGATCGCCTGGATCAAGGCGAACTACGCGAAGCCGCTCCGAGTGGAAGATCTCGCGGACATCGCGGGCATGGGCGTATCCACGCTGCACCATCATTTCCGGGTGCTGACCGCCATGAGTCCTCTTCGCTATCAGAAGCAGATTCGGTTGCAGGCGGCGCGGGGACGCATGCTCATGGATGGCCTGGACGCCGCCAGCGCGGCCTTCGAGGTCGGATACGAAAGCGCCAGCCAATTCAACCGCGAATACAGCCGTTTCTTCGGCCGGCCCCCGATGCGGGACATTCGGACGCTTCGCTCGCCCAGCGCGCCGCCGTTGGAGTCGGTCGGCAATCGGTAGACCACCGTCTCATGCGCAGGGCCCGCGCATGCGTAGAATAAACGGTAGTGCGCCGGCAATCGCTGGTTCTCTCCGCGTCGATCTTCCTGGCCCTGCTGGCCGCCCGCCTTTGTTACGTCCACGTTCTGTGGGTGGACGAAGCCTATCCCCTGGCGGCAGCCGCTCGCCTGCTGCGCGGAGACGTCCTTTACCGCGACATCTGGTTCGACAAGCCCCCTCTGTACGCCTGGGTCTACCTGCTGTGGGGAGCGCGGACGGGCTGGCTGCTGCGCCTGGCGGACGCCCTCTTCGCCACGCTGTGCTGCCTTCTGGCCGGGCTCGCCGCGCGCCGCCTATTCGGTCCCTGGGAAGGACGCGCCGCCCGGTTGCTGCTGGGTTTCTTCCTGATCTTCGGTCTTCCCTCGGCCACCGTTCCGCTGGCGCCGGACCTGCTGGTGGTTCCCTTGGCCCTGGGTGGCGTGCTCGCGGCCGAGACGGGCAACGGCTTCCTGGCGGGTCTCGCGGCCGGTGTCGCGCTGTTTGCCAGCGCCAAGGGTCTCCTGTTGCTTCCGGTCGTCGCCATCTGGCGGCCCCGCGCCGGTTGGCGTGTGCTGGCGGGCTTCGGGGCCGCGGTCCTGGCCGGCACCGGATGCTTGGCCGCCCAGGGCGCGCTCCGCGAATTCGTCGAGCAGGTCTGGCGTTGGGGACTGCTGTACTCCCGCGACACGTTCCTCGATCATCCGGTTAGCGAGGGTCTGCGGCGCACTCTGAACTGGGCTGGATTTCATGCGGCGCTAGTCGCCGGAGCGGCGGTCTATTGGTGGCGCAACCGGGACCGGAAGGCCTTTCTAATGGCCTTCTGGCTGCTCACCGGCTTGGTGAGCGTCGCGGCCGGCTGGCGCTTCTTTCCGCGCTACTACTTCGCGATTCTACCGGTCTTGGTGCTGGCCGCGGCCCGCGGATTCGCCCTGATGCCGCGACGTGCCAGGGTTCTGGTCCTGGTCGCCGCCTTGTGTGTTCCGGCGCTTCGTTTTGGCTCCCGCCACGCCGTCCAGGCCTGGGACCTGCTGGCCGGGCGCCCGTCCGAGTGGCGGGACCTGGCCATGTTCGACGATTGCCGCGCCGCCGCCGGCATTCTGGCCCGCTCGGCTCGCCCGGGCGACACGCTCTTCGTCTGGGGTTACCGGCCCGAACTCAACGTCCTGGCCGGCCTGCCCGCCGCGACACGGTTTCTGGACTCCCAACCGTTGACCGGCGTGCTGGCCGACCGGCACCTCTCGATCAGCCGCCCGACCGCTTCCAGCCTGGCGGCGGCCAACCGCCGCCAACTCGCCGCCTCGAAGCCAACCTTCGTAGTGGACGGACTCGGCCCCTACAATCCGGCCCTCGCCATCGGCCAGTTTCCCGACCTCCGCGTCTGGTTCGCCAACTACGGGCTGATCGCCGAAACCCCAGGCGCGCGCATCTATAAGCGGTCTGCGACTTCGGGCGCGTGGTAGTATCGAATCGGTATGGCAACCCGTGGAAAGACCTCTATGGCTAGGGTGGGGCGGCTCAGCGAACAAGAGCGGCTGAGCCTCCTTAGCGCCTTCGATGCCTTGGTCCCGCGGATTCCCACGCGTGACGTTCGCGAAGTCGAGCGCGAGACCCGCTCGGTCCGCGGGACCCGCCGTTTGGCCGGCCGCCGAAGTTCGCGATCGTCCCGTCCGCCTGCCTGAGGGCGCGCTCCTTTCAGCCGCCGCTTCCCCGCGGGCTTAAACTATAAGAACCCGCGGGCGCTCAGACTTTTTGCGCACCGCGGGCGTCTTTGAACAAGGAGCCAGAGTTGATCTTTCGGGAGGTCGAGGACCGCGACCTGGTCGCCAAGGCTCGCCGGGGAGATGTCGAGCCTTTCAACCTGCTCGTTTCCCGGTGGGAGAAGCGCGTCTTCAACTACCTGTTGCGGCTGGTCCGCAACCGAGAGGACGCTCTGGACCTGTCACAGGAGGTCTTCCTGAAGGCCTATCAGAATCTCGGCAAGCTCGAGGACGCCGGGCGCTTCGGCCCCTGGTTGTTCCGGATCGCCCATAACGAGGCGTTCTCGCTGCTGCGCAAGCGCAAGCCGGAAGCGGATGCGCCGGAGGCCGATATCGACGCCCGCCCCCGCCACAGCTTTCCCATCGAGCTGTCGCTGGCCGTGGAAAACGCCCTGTCGCGGCTGGCCGCCGATCAGCGCGAGGCCGTGATTCTGAAGATCTACCAGGGATTCAAGTTCGAGGAAATGGCCGAAGTTCTCTCCTGTCCGGTCTCCACGGTGAAGTCGCGGTTGTACACAGCTCTCGACCTCCTGAAGGAGACTCTGGCTCCAATTCAAACGCGGGGTGTGCAATGACCTGCTCGCCTTATGATCTGAAGGATTTCCTGTTCGGGGAACTCTCCGCCGCCCAAAGCCGCGAACTCGAAGAGCATCTGCAAGGCTGCTCCGAGTGCCGGGAGGAGTTCGAGCGGCTGCGGCTCACCCAAACGGCGCTCCATTCGCTGCGCGAGGAAGAGCCTCCGCGGCGCATCGGTTTCGTTTCCGACCAGGTGTTCGAGCCGCGCTGGTGGAGCAGGCTCTGGCAATCCGGTCCGCGGCTGGGCTTCGCTTCGGCGGCCATGCTGGCCGCGGCCATCCTGATCCACGGCTTCGCCCGGCCGGTTCCGGTGGTTTCGCGCGCGCCCGATACGGCCGCCATAGAAGCGCGGATCGGAGCCGAAGTGGCCCGCCGGGTTGAGCCGGCGGTGCGCGCGGCGGTAGCCGAAAGCGAGGCGCGCCAGGCCAAGAAGACCGAGGAGCTGGTGGCGGCGGAGCGCAAGAACTTCGAGTTGCAGCGGGATGCGGACCACGTAGCCATCGCCGAGACCCTGACCCTGCTCCAGAAGAAGTACAACGTGCTGCAAGTGGCGAGCGCGGATTGGGGAACGCGCCCATGACCGCCCGGATAGCACTCCTGGCGTTCGCCGCCGCGCTGGCCCTCCCCGCCCCCCAGCCGCCAACTCCCCCCGTGACGCGCGCCGCCTTCGCCAGCCTCGAAAAGAAGCTCGACCGCAGAATCGTGTCCCTCAGCGTGAACGACCCTTACGAAATGCTGGGCACCGTGCGCGGCGTCTATCTTCAAGGCTACGGCGCAGTCTTCACCACGGAGTTGAGCCTGGTGGTCACCATAATCTCCCCGTTTATGCCCGATCTGACTCCGGCCGACATCCAGAAGCTGCACCAGAAGAAGCTGGCTAAGCTGGTCTCTCTGAGACAAGCCATGCGCCAGATGCTTATCGAGGCAGCCGCCGACCTGGACGCCGTTCCCGCCAATGAACAGATTGTCCTGGGCGTTACCCTCTTCAACCGCTCCTTCGAGATCAAGGACGGCCTGCCCGGCCAGGTGGTCATGCAGGCGCCCCGCCAGGCGCTGCTCGATTACAAGGCCGGCCGCATCAAGGCGCCCGCGCTGGACGCCCTCATACGGACTCAGGAACTCTAACCATGCGCCTGGGGGAAATGCTCATTGCGCGGCGGCTGATCGAGCCGGACGATCTCGAGCGCGCGCTCGAGATGCAGAAGGAGCGGGACGAGAAAATCGGCAAGATCCTGGTAGACCTGGGATTCCTCGCCAACAAGGACCTCCTGAGCGCGCTCTCCGAGCAGCTCGGCGTGCCGCTGGCCTCGCTCGACGGCACGCCGCCGGCCACTCCGGAAACCGAGGGCCTGGCCGTGCGCTTCATGCGCCAGTGCCGGTTCCTGCCCCTGGCGGTGCGCGACTCCACGCTCACCATCGCCATGGCCGATCCGCTGGATTTCGAGACCATCGCAGCGGTGCGCGGCTTCACCGGCCTCTCCATCGAGACCGCGCTGGCGGCCGAGCAGGAAATCCTGGATTCCATCGATCGCAACTACGGCCAGGCGGAGAAAGAAGAAACCGGGTTTGAAGCGCGCGAAGGAATCGCCGACGAGGACCTCGAGCACCTGCGCGACATGGCCTCCGAGGCGCCCGTGATCCGTTTGGTGAACTCCACCATCGCCCAGGCCATCGAGAAGCGCGCCAGCGACATCCACATCGAGCCGTTCGAGAAGGAGTTCCGCGTCCGCTACCGCGTGGACGGCGTGCTCTACAACCAGGAGCCGCCCCCGCGGGAGCTGAAGGCGGCCATCATTTCGCGGGTCAAGCTGATGGCCAAGCTGAACATCGCCGAGCGGCGCCTGCCTCAGGACGGCCGCATCAAGATCAAGGTGATGGGCCGGGAAGTCGATCTGCGCGTCTCCACGCTGCCCACTCTTTACGGGGAAAGCGTGGTGATGCGCCTGCTGGACCGCTCGGCGGGCGATTTCTACGATCTCCAGAAGCTGGGTTTCGACGCGTACATGCTGGAGCGCATGGAGCACTACACATCCCTGCCCCACGGCATCTTCCTGGTGACCGGGCCGACCGGCAGCGGCAAATCCACCACGTTGTATTCGGCGCTCAAGCGCATCAACCAGCCCGACAAGAAGATCATCACCATCGAGGACCCGGTCGAGTATCAGATGGACGGGATCAATCAGATCCACGTCAATCCGCAGATCGGCTTGACCTTCGCCAGCGGCCTGCGCCACATCGTTCGCCAGGACCCGGACGTGATCATGGTGGGCGAGATCCGCGACCGGGAGACCGCCGACGTCGCCATCCGGGCCGCGCTGACCGGGCATTTCGTCTTCTCGACCCTGCACACCAACGACGCCCCCAGCGCCGTCACCCGCCTCATCGACATGGGCGTCGAGGAGTACCTGATCAGCTCCACCGTGGTGGCCATCCTGGCGCAGCGCCTCGTGCGCGTCATCTGCCCGCACTGCCGCGTCGAGGCGGCGCCCGTGCGCACCCCGGACGGCCAGATCGTGAAATCCTTCCGCGGGGCCGGCTGCGAGCGCTGCTTCAACTCGGGTTTCAGCGGCCGCGTGGGCATCTTCGAGCTGATGGAGATGAACGACGAGCTGCGCACGCTGATTCTGGCCAAGGCGGACGCCATGCAGCTCACCGCCGCCGCCCGGCGCAACGGCATGCGCAACCTGCGCGAGGACGGCTGGATGAAGGTGCCGCAAGGGCTGACTACCGCTCAGGAAGTGCTGCGCGTGACCCAGGAACTCTGATGACCACCTTCTTCTTCAGAGCGGTCGCCTCGGATGGGAGGGTGCGGATCGGCTCCCTGAGCGCGGACACCGAGAAAGCCGTGGCGCGCGAGTTGCGCAACCAGGGGCTGATTCCGGTCTACGTCGGCGTGCAGCCCCGGAAGTCCTTCGCGCTGAAGCTGCCCGCCTTCACGCGCGGCCGTCGGCGGGACGTGCTCTTCTTCACGCAGGAACTCTCGACTTTGCTCAACGCCGGGGTGCCGCTGGACCGTGCGCTCTCCATCACCGGCGAGCTGACCGAGCACGCCAGTTTCCGCTTCATCGTGCTGGACGTGTTGCGGGTGCTCAAAGGCGGCCGCTCGCTGGCCGACTCTCTGGCCACACATCCCGACTGTTTCCCCACGCTCTATGTGAACATCGTGCGCGCCGGCGAGGCCAGCGGCGCGCTCGGCCCGATCTTCGAGCGGCTGGCGCAATTCGAGCGCACGCGCGACGATTTGCGCGGCTACCTGATTTCCTCCATGATCTATCCGGGCCTGTTGGTGGCCGTCGGGCTGTGCTCCATCCTGGTGCTCATGAACTTCGTGGTGCCGCGCTTCGCCCAGGTCTTCGAGGAATCTCGGATGCGCATGCCGTTGCCGACCCAGATCCTGATCGAGACCAGCCGCATCGTGAAAACCTACGGCTGGATCGCGCTTGCGGCGCTGGCGGCCGCGGTGTTGAGTCTGCGCGCCTACATCCGGACGGGACCGGGCAGGATGTGGTGGGATTCCTTCCGGCTGCGGCTGCCCTTGCTCGGCGATGCGCTCCGGAAGGCCGAGACTTCCCGGTTTGCCCGCGCCATGGAAACGCTAGTGGCCAACAGCGTGCCTCTGGTGCAATCGCTGGGGATTGCCGGAGCGATTCTGAACAACCGCAAGATCGCCGCATCCCTCGAGTCCGTGGCGCAGGGCGTCAAGCGTGGCGAGGGTCTGGCCGGACCGCTGCGGCGCACGGGTCAATTTCCCCCTCTGGCGGCCCATTTGTTGAGCGTGGGCGAGGAGACGGGGCGCCTGGACCAGATGTTCGCCCGCATGGCGGACATTTACGAAAACGATACCCGCGCTGCGATCCGGCGGTTCACCGCGCTGTTCGAGCCGATGGTGATCCTGGTGATGGGTGTTTTCATTGGGGCGTTGATTCTAAGCATGTTGCTGGCAATCACCAGCATCAACGAGGTGGCAATGTGAGCACAACCAAACGCAGAAGGGCGGCCCAAGCCGGCGTGACCCTGATCGAGATGCTGGTGGTGGTGACCATCATCGCGCTGTTCGCCAGTATCGTGGGGCTGAGAATGTGGCGGCAGGCCGGCAAGGCCCAGACCACGGCGGCGCGCGCCCAGATTGGCATTTTCATGGGCGCGCTGAATATGTACAAGATGGACACCGGCGTCTTTCCGACCAACGAGCAGGGCTTGCAGGCGCTCCGCGTCGCCCCGGCCGGCGTGACCAACTGGCAAGGTCCCTACCTGGAACGCGAGATACCGAACGATCCCTGGCAACGACCGTACATCTACCATTTCCCCAGCGAGCAAGGCGATGAACCCGAAATCATCTCCTATGGATCGGACGGCCAACCGGGAGGAGAGGGATCCGCTGCCGACATTGTGAGTTGGAAGAACCAGTGAACAACCGCCGCGGGGTGACGCTGCTCGAGATGCTGATCGTGGTCGCCCTGGTCGGGCTGCTGGCCGGCATCACTTTTCCCGCCGTCACTTCGGGGATCGATTCGCTGCGGCTCTCCTCGGCCGCCGCCTCGGTGGTGGACGTGTTCAACGAAGCGCTGATTCGCGCCGACCGGCGCCAGCAAGTGGTCGAGGTGGCGATTTCCATCCGGGAACGGACGCTGTGGCTGCATTCCAGCCAGCCCGGATACGAAAAGAAGGTCGTGCTGCCGGAGGGCATCTCCATCCTCTCGATCCAGCCCGAGCCGTTGCAACCGGAGGACGGTCCGCGGCGGTTTCTGCTCTACCCCGGCGGGGCCGCTCCCAAGCTCGAGGTGGTCATCGCCAATGCCAAGAACGCGCGGAGGGCGGTGCGCCTCGACCCCATCACCGGCGTAGCCACCGTTGAGCGCTTGGAGCGGTGATGAGCGAGAGCAAGCCTGCGGAGTTGCGGGCTGGATGATTCCATGAGCGCTGTTGCCATCGTGTTCGCGGTGTTGCTGGTGCTGGTTCTGCTGGCGCTGATTCACCGCGCGCGGCTGATTCGCCGGTTTCGCCGGGCGGTTGCGGCGCAACACGAGGCCTATCGAAGGGGGAACTACCAGGGCCAGTTGCAGGCGGCGGAGACTTTCAAGAGGTCGGCGCCGCCCGCCTACCTGTACTTCCGCGGCGGAGCCCTCCTGGAACTGGGCCGATTGCAGGAAGCGGAGGAGTGCCTCAGGCAGAGTTCGTGGTGGAGGTACGACCTGCACAATTCGGCGCTCTGCGAGGACCAACTGGGAGAGGTGCTTTTGGAACAGCAGCGATACGACGAGGCGATTACCAGTTTCGCAAGCGGCATCCCGGACTGGCCTCAGCGCGGGGGCTGTTTTCGGGGGATCGCGGCAACTCTCCTGCGCCAGGGAGCGCAGAAAGCCGAGGCGCTTAGATGGGCCCGTCTGGCCGTGGAGATCGACAAGACGCATAACGGGATCGCCGCCGGGGACCACGATCTTCACCCCGGCGAGGCACGCGCTTGGAACCTGGGACAGTCGCTGGCGATTCTGGCTTGGGCCGAAGCCGTGAATTCGGGAGACGCCAAAGAAGTGGAGCGCCGGCTGGCGAAAGCTTTCACGCTCTGCCCGGAGACCGCAGTGCCGGCGAGGGCTCAAGTGCATTATCACGCGGGCCGCGCCTGGTCGGCGCTGGGCAAGACGGAAGAGAGCGCGAGTCAGTTCCAGCGCGCGGCGAGCCTGGACCCCCATGGCAACTACGGGCGTCTGGCGAAGGCGGCGACGCCATGAGGCGCTTGGCCGCGGCGGCGCCCACTCCCGGCGTGCCCGAAGTGCGGGAGCGGGGATTCACGCTTCTCGAGATGCTGGTGGCCACCCTGATCATGGGGATCGCGGTGGTTTCGCTGCTGGCGAGCATCTCCGCGTCGTTGCGCAACGCCGGGCGCCTCACCGATTCCGACCGCGCCGCGCTGCTGGCCCAGCAGAAGATGAACGAGCTGCTGCTCGACCAGAGTTTGCCCCGCATGACGCCCATCGAGGGCCAGTTCGATCCGCAGGTCACCGGTGGCGTCGAGGCGGGCTGGCGCGCCCAGATCTCGCCCTTCGAGGCGCCTCCCGACACCCGGCCGGGTACCCCCATTCTCGAGCGCGTCGAGCTCCAGATCTGGTGGATGAGCGGCGGCCGGCGGCGCACCTTGGCGCTGGAGGGCTTCCGGCAATCGAGGCTGGCGCCATGACCGCTCTGGCACGTGGGCGGTTGGGAGGCCGGGGCGGCGTCACGCTGATCGAACTGCTGATCGCCATCTCGCTCCTCAGCCTGCTTTCGGTTGGCATGCTGATGGCCTTGCGGGTGGGCCTGAGCGCGCTCGATAAGGCCAACTCGAAACTGATCGCCAACCGGAGGGCCGCCAGCGTGCAGCAGATTCTGGCCAGCCAGATCGCGGGCCTGATGCCGGTCTTCGCGGACTGTCCGGCGGAAGGGCCCGGCATGCGGCCCGTTCGGGTGCCCTTCTTCGAGGGTCAGGCGCAGGCCATGCGCTTCGTCTCCAGCTATTCGCTGGAGGAGGCGGCGCGCGGCTATCCCCGCATTCTCGAATTTGAAACCATACCCGGCGATCCGGACGTGGGCGGCTTCCGCCTGATCGTCAACGAAACGCTCTATAGCGGTCCGCTCTCGACGGGGGCCAGTTGCCTGGCGCTGCTGCCCGACCCCAGCCAGAATGGCGCCCTAACGCCACAGTACCGGGCCATCCAGGCCGGGCCGTACTCCTTTGTTCTGGCCGATCACATCGCGTTCTGCCGTTTCTTTTACAAGGAGAGGCTGCCTGCGAGGGCGCCGGAGAGCTGGGTGACGGAATGGCGGCTGCCCAGATTGCCGGCGGCGGTGCGGGTGGAAATGGCGCCACTGGTGGCCGACCCTTCACGGGTGCCGCTGGCCGGCGTGATCGTCCCGATCTACGTCAGCAGGATGCCCAATGTCAGGTATGCGGACAGCTTCAGATAGTTCCCCGAAGCGGCCCACCGCCGGAAGCGCGCTGCTGGCGGTGCTGTGGCTCTCGGCGGCGCTCTCGGCGATCGCCTTCTCGCTGGCGGTCGCGGTGCGCGGCGAGACCGAGCGCAGCAGCGCCGCCCTCGAGTCGGTGCGCAGCCACTACCTGGCCACGGGCGCCATTCAGCGCGCAATCCTCTACATGCAATGGGGACGCTCCTACAAGGGCGCCGACGGCCAGGCGCTCTACTACACTTGGGGCGCGCCCTCCCTCAGTTTCGAGTTCCCGACGGGCAGCGCCCAGGTCCTCATCACTCCCGAATCCTCCAAGCTGAACGTGAATCTGGCGAAGCCGGAAGAGCTGATGGCCCTGCTGATAGCTCTGGGCGCCGAGCCGGATCGGGCCCAGACCGTCACCCAGGGCATTCTGGAGTGGCGCACCCCCATCCCAGGCGCCCTTCAGCAAGCCTCCGAGCAGCTTTCTTTCTCGCCCGCGCCGTCTTTTCCGCCCCGCCATGCGTCTTTGGAAGAGATTGAAGAACTACTGCTGGTGAAGGGCATGACTCCGGACCTGTTCCACGGAAGCATCGGGCGCGATCGGGAAGGCGGGCTGGTGGCGCGCCCCGGCTTGCGAGACTTCCTCACCACCTTTGGCGCCGGCGGGCCGCTGGACGCGAACACGGCGCAGCCGGCGGTGTTGAGCGCGGCCGGAGTGAGCGTGGAAGCCATTGCGCTGATCCTCCAGCGGCGCAGCGTAGCTCCATTTCGCAACCCCGAAGAACTCGCCGCTATGTTCCAGGGCGCCCCTTTCCTCAACCGCCTGCGGGTCGGTGGCAACACCATCTACACCTTGCGCGCGACAGCCCGGCTGAAGCTTCCCAGCGGAGCGCTCTCCGAGAATCGCCGGTCGGTGGCGGCCACGGTGAAATTCATGGGCCAGAACTACGAGGAGTTCTGCCACGTCCTGCGCTGGTACGACAACGTGTGGGTGCAATGAAGCTGGATCTTCCAGATTTCCGCAGGTGGCTGGCCATCGGCACTGGCGTGGGCATACAGATGGGCGAGCTGGACCTGTCGGTGGCCGTGGTGCGCGTTCGCCCCACCGGCACGAGGGTCCTGGGAGCCACCGCCATCCACCGGTTTCGCGAGCGCAGGGCCGACGATTGGGGCGCAGAGTACAACGAGTTTCTCAAGAGCCTGGGAGCCAGCCACCTCTCGGCCACGGTGCTGCTGCCGCGTCGCGATCTCATTGTGCGGCAGTTGGCGCTGGGCGGCGTGGCCAACCGCGATCTCGCCGCCGCCATCCAGTTCCAGTTGGATGCGCTGCATCCTTACGGGGAAGACGAGGCGGCGCACTCCTGGTGCCGTTTGGGCCGTAGTGGCGCGGTGCTGATCGCCATCCTTAAGCGCGAGGTCCTGGAGCGCTACACCGCCCTGTTTGCCGAGGCGGGCATCAAGATCGCCGGTTTCACCTTCTCGTCCGCCACGGTGCACTCCGGTGTGCGGCTGCTGGGCGCCCCTCCGCGAGACGGTTTTGTCGCCCTGACGGAATGCGAGGGGGCCCTCGAGGTTTACGGAGAAAGCGAGGCTAAGCCTTTCTTTTCAGCGGCTTTCGAGATGCCCGGGCAAGACGCCCCGGCGCTCGCGGCCGCCGAGTTAAGACTGCCCGCCGAAGCCCAGCCCGTGCCCTTGTCCTCCCTGCTGCCGGCTCCTCAGGCGGCCCCAGCGGACTGCGATTTATCCCGCGGCGCCCTGGCCTACGCGGCGGCACTAGCCTCCGCCTGTCCCCGTTTGGCTTTGCCTCTGAACCTGCTGCCGCCCGAGCACCGGGCTTCCGCCTCGCGGGTGATGTTCGTGCCCACCGCCGTCCTGGCGTTTCTGCTGCTGGCGGTGCTGGTGGCGCTGGCCTCCATCACGCCCGTCGAGGACCGCAAGTACCTGGCGGCGCTGGAGCGCGAAATCTCCCGCTTCGAGCCGCAGGCCAGGAAGGCGGCGACGCTGCGCAGCTCCATCGACCAGACCCGCGCCCGCGCCGGACTGCTGGACGGTTTCCGCCAGCGTTCCAAAGCGGACCTGGATGTGCTCTCCGATCTGACCAAACTGCTACCCCCGCCGGCCTGGGTGAACTCGCTGGAAATAAGCCGCAATTCCGTGGTTCTGAGCGGGCAGGCGGAGCAGGCCGCGCCGCTGCTGAAACTGCTCGACGGCGCGCCGCAGTTCCAAGGCTCCGAATTCACCGTGCCGCTGGCGCACGCCGGCAAGAACGAGGTTTTCCGCATCCGCACGCAGCGCAAAGAGGCGGCGAAATGAGCCTCGGGCAGCGGGACAAGCGGGCCCTGGCGGCGCTGGCGGCGGCCTGCGTGCTGGCCCTGATCATCTACGCCCTCTCCGGCGGCTCGAACGGGACCTCGGCGGCGGTGGGCGCGGCCGATTCGATCCCCGGCGCGGAAAGACGCCTCGCGCGCACCCGGCGGCTGGCGGCCGGTGTTCGCGGCCAGGAGCAGGTGCTCAAACAAGTCTCCGCGGATTTGGCCGAGCGCGAGAAAGGCGTGATCCAGACGGACACCGCAGCCCAGGCCCAGGCGCAATTGCTGAATGTCGTCAAGCGGGTAGCCGCTAGCCAGGCTCCGCCGCTCGAGTTCGGCACGGTCGAGTTGGGCCAGCAGGTCGCCCGGCTGGGCGAGGATTACGGCGAGGTGCAGATCAGCATGCCCTTCTCCTGCCACCTGGACGAATTGTTGAACTTCCTGGCCGACCTCGCCAGCCAGCCGGAAGCGCTGGCCACCACGGAACTGCGCGTCTCCGCCGGGGATGCCAAACAGAAGACGGTGCTGGTGCGGCTGACCGTGGCGGGCATCGTCCCCCAGCGGCTGGCGCCGCGCAAGAAGGCTGCGTTCTGAGTATGCGCAAGAAGCTGTGGCTGTTGAATCTTCTCCTGCTCGCCCTATTGGTTGTGCTGGGTGCGCAGGTGCGCGAGAAATGGCTGGAGGCCCGGCATAGGGAGAGCGTCGTGCTGGGGCAGCCGCTGGCGCCGTTGCCGCCCCCGTATTACCCGCCGCTGGCGCCGGTCCAGCCGGTGCGCGCCGTTTCCTATGCCGAAGTCGCACAGCAGATGCTGTTCAGCGCCGACCGCAACCCGACCGTAATCGTGGAGGTGAAGGCGCCTCCCAAGATGCCCCATCTGCCGGTCTTCTACGGGCTGTTCATCTTGGGCGGGGCGCCCACCGCGATTATGGGCGAGAACCCCTCGGCGAAGCACCAGGAGGTTGGCATTGGGCAGACTATCGGCGAGTTTACGCTGCGCAGCATAGACCGCGAACGAATTGTGCTGGAGTGGGGGGACGAGAAAGTGAGCAAACGGCTCGAGGATCTGGTGGCGCGGGACGTCAAGCCGGACTCCAACGCATCCACTGAGCGAACCGGGGTCACACCGCCGCCGCAGGCCCCCAACGCCCAAACCATCGCGACGCCCGTTCCGGCCGCTCCGAGTTTTGATCTGGGCAGCGGCCACCGGGCCTGCGCACAAGGGGATACGTCGCCGCCCGGCACCGTGGCCGACGGCGTCCGCAAGACGGTTAGAGACGGCCCGTTTGGACCGATCTGCGAGTGGGTGCCGGCCAACTAGGCGCCGGACCCGCGAGGAAGAGGAGTGGGTATGACGAGACTTCGATTCGCGATGTTTGTTCTGCCGTGCATGTTGCTGATGGCCGGCGATCAGAAGGCGGGCGACCAAAACGCCGGCGATTCCAAGGCCAGCGGGCAGATGGCTGGCGGGCAGAAGGCGGGCGGTCAAAATGCCGGCGGTCAAAATGCCGGCGACCAGAATGCAAGCGGTCCGCCGCCCAGTCCCCACGCGGCAGTTGCCGTAGATTCAGAGGTGCCGGCGGGCCTGCCGGCCGGCGCCGTCAAGATCGGACCCTACCGCTGGCGCTATACCGATGCGCAGGGCAAGGTCTGGATGTATCGGGACACCCCCTTCGGACTCACTCGGGTCCCGGATCAGAAGCCGCCCGAAGAGGTGGCGCCGCCGAGTTGGAAGGCGGTTCGGGTTGCAGACGGGATCCAGTTTGAGCGTCCCACCCCCTTCGGCGGCATGCGCTGGACCAAGAAAGAGGACCAGCTCGATAGCCTCGAACGCAAGGTCTGGGAGCGCGACCGCCCGAAGAGCGAGCCGGCCGCCCAGCCCGCCGGCGCCGCAGTCCCCGCCAAGGAGTAGATGCGCATGAAATCCTGGATTGTATTAATCTTAGCCGGTATGTCGCTGACCCTGGCCTGGGGCCAGAAGGGCGGGATGCCCGGGCAGGGCGGGATGCCCGGACAAGGCGGGACGCCCGGGCAGGGCGTCGACGCCGGCAAGTCCATGCCCGACCAGGGCGCTAGCGGCTCCGTATTCACGTCTAAGCCGGCGCCGCCGCAGCCCGACCAGTCCGCGCAGCCCGCTGCCGCAACCTCGCGCGGCACGATCGAGGCGCAGCTTTCTTCCGAGATGCCCGTTCTGAACCTCCAGAACGCTTCGCTGACGGAAGTGATCGACATCCTGGCCCGCAACTTGAAGATCAACTACATCCTCGACCCGCGCGTCAAGGGCGGCGTCACCCTCCAGACCTACGGCGAGATCAAGCCTATCAATCCCCGCGCCATGCTCGAGACCATCCTGCGCATCAACGGCGCGGCCATGGTGCAGGTGGGCGACATCTACCGCATCGTCCCCATGGGCGCCTCCGTGGCGCAGTTGCCGCTCAGCCCGCAGGTGGATGCCAAGACCTTCCCGGACGACGAGCGGATCATGCTGAACCTGGTCTTCCTCAAGTACTCGACCGCCGGGGAGTTGGCCAAGCTGTTGCAGCCCTTCCTGGGCGAGGGCGCGCAGATGACCGTCTACGAGCCGGCCAATCTGCTGATGCTGCTCGACAACAGCCGAAACATGCGGCGGACCATGGAACTGATCGCGCTTTTCGACAGCGACACGCTGGCCGGCCAGAGGGTGCGGCTTTTCGAAGTCAAGAACGGCCGGCCCAGGGACATCGCCAAGGAACTGGAGACGGTGCTGCAGTCGATTTCCTTGGGCGACAAGGCCGGCGCCGTGAAGTTCCTGGCCGTCGACCGGATCAACACCGTGGTAGCCATCGCCTCGAACCCGGGCGCTTTCAAGCAGGTTGAGGAATGGCTGAAGAAGCTGGACATCCCGCAGAAGGCCACGGCCGGCACCCTGGACAACTACGTCTACCGGGTCAATTACGGCATGGCGCAGCCTCTGGCCGGGGTGATCATGCAGCTCTACCTGGGCATGAACTATCCCGGCATGGGCGGCATGGGCATGGGCTCGGGCTACGGCATGGGCGCCGGCTACGGCATGGGTAGCAGCCTCGGCATGGGCGGCTACGGCCTGGGTGGCTACGGCGCGGGAGCCGGCTTTGGCACGGGCGCCGGCTATGGCACGAACGCCGGCTACGGCATGAACAGTGGTTACGGCGCGGGCGCCGGCTATGGTGCCGGGGGAGCCATGGCCTCCCCCATGTCATCCTCCACGGCCCAGGTTCTGGGGGCTGGCCAGTCCGCCGGCACGGGCTTGGGAGCAACCGGCGCCACGGGCTCTGCCGGCATGCCACAGGACCTGACCGGCTCCTATCTGGGCGCGGGCGCCGGCGCCGTTAGCGCCGCCTGGGCCAAGATTCCGCACGTGATTCCCAACCCGTTCGACAACACGCTGCTGATCCAGGCCACGCCGCAGGATTACGAGCAGATTCTCAAGATTCTGGAACAGCTCGACGTGCCGCCCCGCCAGATCCTGGTGGAAGCCAAAATCTACGAGGTCGATCTCACCGGGAGCTACGCGGCCGGCGTGCAGGCGGCCCTGCAACAGCAGAGCGCCGGGCTTCCGTCCTGGTTCACCAGCACCACCAACGCCCTGGCGGCGAGCACCGCCGGAGGCGCCCTGACCGTAACCGCCGGCATGCTGGTCGGCAAGAGCCGCCAGCTCCTGGGCATGCTCAACGCAGACGAGTCGACCGGGCGGACCAAGCTGGTCTCCGCCCCCAGCCTGATCGTCACCGATAGTATCCCCGCCACCATGAACGTGGGCAGCGAAGTCCCCACCCTGTCGGCCCAAGCGGTGAATGGCGGCATCACCAACGGCGGCAGTTCCGTGTTCACGCAGTCCATCCAGAACCAGTCCACGGGGGTCACCCTGAACGTTCTGGCGCGCGCGAATCCGAGCGGCATCATCACCATGGTGATCAACCAGGAAGTGAGCGCGCCGGTGGCGCCGGCGCCTAGCTCCGCGATTCAGTCGCCTTCCTTCTCGAACCGTTCGGTCCAGACCCAGGTCACGCTGCGGGACGGCGACACCATCGCCATGGCGGGCATTATCCTGGAGACCAAGACCTGGAGCTCGGGGGGCATCCCGTTACTGCATCGCATCCCGGTGCTGGGGGCGGCGTTTGGCTCCAAGTCGACCAGCACGCAACGCACCGAGATGGTGATCTTCATGACCCCCCGCGTCATTTACGACACCAACCAGCTCGTGGAGGCCAGCGACGAGTTGAAGTCGGACTTCAAGCGCCTCACCAAGCTGGTGCGCGAATAGCGGCTTCCTCAAGCGCAGTTTCGAGGCTGGCCCTAAAGTATCCGACGGCCCCCGCCGATGGAGAGACCGTATGCAGGTCTCAGGATCGGAAAACCATCACGTTCAGGCTTGGTTTGAAGCTTCTTCCCAGCGGCGGGCCTCGGAGGATGAGAGCCTGGGCCCGGCCTCCGCTATCGGCGGCTTCAGTTTCGCCGGATTGATGCAGCAGGCGTTCGCCGCCACGGCGGGCGGCACGCCGGCCAGTCCGGTGGCCGTCAGCAGTCTGGCGGCCACCCCAGCCACCCCCAGCAGTCAGACGCCGGCCGCCATTCCCACCGTCCAGCAAGCGGTCGGGCGCGCTCCAACGCCAGCCGTGGTTGCCGCGTCGGTGGCGGTGGCCGATACGCCCACGGTGGCCATCGTCCCGGCGGCGGCTGCTGTCGCGGATACTCCCACAGCCGCGATCGTTCCGGCGGCAGCCGCAGTGGCCGATACTCCCACGGTAACGGCGGTCTCGACGCCAGCGGCGTCCGGCACTGCGTCGACGGCGTCGCCGACACTGTCAACCAACCCCGAAAACCCGCCCGGAACCGGCCAGGTGACGGCCAGTGGGGCGCCTTTGATCGTGCTCAGCGCGACGCCCTCCTGGGATGCGCGCAACTGCACCGGCCCGGAGATCTACAACCCATACTATGGAACCGCCACCAGCCCCACCCGCCCGGGCTACGTGACCGGTTTCGACAACTGGTTCCAGACCATTACGCTGGGCCCGCCTACCAACGGCACCTTGATGCCGGCGGTCTCGGCCACCGAGGAGGGCGCCCAGGAGGCCCTGCGCCTCGTGCAGCAGTATCTGCCGGGCGCCACAATCGTAAACTATACGGTGACCGGGCAGGTCGGCGACCAGGTCAGCCACGCCATCGAACTGCCCGACGGGACAATGATGAACGCCGGCCTGGTGCTGGACAGCTACTACAACCAGGGGTGCGGGGTGGATTCCACCTCCGACGCCCTGCTGCGCCAGTTCATGAACCTGCCAGCCGGCGCTCAGCCGGTGCAGACAGCCTAGGCCGGGGTTGGCATGCGCCAATCCCAGCCCCCGAGGATCGATCCGGAGGGAAAACGGGCCCCAGGGCGGTCTTGGGGGGCCCGGCCACCCGGTCAAAAAAAAACGCCCGCTCGCGAGAAAACTGTTGACTTGGAGGCCGTCTAATGGTTACACTCACCCTGAATACGCTTGAATGGCCGGATTCCATAGGAGGAAGCGGTCGGGGAGTGACTTTTAGCTTGACTTGTGCTTGTGCTGAGAGATAATGGTGTCTTAGCCACGTTGTGGGTGGCGGCAATCATCAGCCTTGAATCCCGCGAGCACGAGAAGTCAGAAAAGAACAAAAAGAGCACGTGAAGCCAGATCAGGTGGTCAGGCTGGGCGCTGGTGGTTTGGTGGCGTCTCCAGGCTGTGATCGAGCTTAGCGAAAGAAGCTCAGGTTGAAGACGACTTCCATCAATTCAAATTCGAAATTCACCAAGGAGAAGGAAATGGCAGATTTTCGCAAATGGTTTTTGGTGCTGGCGGTGCTGGCCGTGCTGGCCGTGCCCGTTAGCGCACAGCAGCCAACTGTAGTTTGTACCACCAGTTCGGCCCCGGACGTGGTTCGCAACGGCGGTCTTACCGAGTTGGTGGGCGATGTGATCCTGTCCTGCGACAATACGCAACCCGGCGCGGCCCCCATCCAGACCGACATCTACGTCTCAATGAACTATGCCCAGGTCACCAACCAGGTGTTGAACAACACCGGCAAGGGCGGTGAGTGCCCGACGGGGATTCAGTGCGTCACCGATGCGGTGGCGGTGGCCCATCCGGTCGTGAATAACTCAGCGGCGGTGACCACCTTTGTCACCGGCTTGCTGCAATCCAACCTGGGCGGCTCCGACCTGCCCACCACGCGGAACCAGGTTCTGTTCCCGAAGGTTCCGGTTCCGGCCGGCACCGTGACCCTGATCCGCATTTCGAACATTCGCGTAGCGGTGGAGAATTCGGCGGCCTCCGTGTCCACCGGACTGGTGCAGATCTTCGCGCTGGTATCGACCAACAACGTAGTCCTGGAGCCGCAGGCCGAGCTTCCGGTGGCCAAGGTTCTGGTTCCCATGCAGTTCAAGACGTTTGCCTGCGACGGATCCAGCTCCGCTACCACCAGCTTCCAGCAGTGCGTTGGCCAGAACTCGAACACCAAGGCCATGAGCACCACGTTCAACGTGGAGTTCATCGAAGGCTTCGCGTTGGCGTTCAAGCCCGAGAATAGCGGCATAGGGCAGCCGGTCATCGTGGGCAACCAGTTCCTGTCCGAGAGCGGGTATCTGCTGGGCACCTTGACCTCGCCGGGCGGCAGCAGCGTGCCGAACGTAGGCCAAGCCAGCACGGGCACCAACCTGGTTGTGGGCTTCACCAACATTCCCGCCGGCATCAACATTTTCGTGACCGATAATCAGGTTGCTACCGGGACCAGCCCGGGCGCCTTGGCTGGCGTGAACGGTGCTTTGGTGGCCATTACGGCCGTTGACAGCTTGACCACTTCGGGTGGCAGCATGGCCTGCACGATTAGCGCCTCCCTGACCCCCGACCAGACTCTGATGTCCGCGCACCAGGTGCCCATCGTGGGCGGGTCCGGCTCGGTATCCTGGGTGGTGACGGGCATCGATCCGGCCCTCAACTACCAGAAGAGCATCTCCTTCGGCGTGGCGGTCAGCTACACTCCCAACACCACGCTCAATCTGCCGGGTCTGACGGTTCCCCCGGGCGGCGGCGTGACCGGCGCTCTGGGTCCGATCAGCTCGACCGACTGGGCGGTACCGGTCCCCGGCACTGCTCCGATCCCGCGGTTCCTGAACAATGCGATGACCGCGTCGATCTTCTCGATCAACCCCTGCTCCACCAACATCCTGTTCCCGTACTTGACGGTTAGGGCAGGCTTCGACACGGGCATCGCGCTGGTGAACACCTCGCTGGACAGCCCCGTGATCGGCACCAACACACAGCATGGGACATGCACCATGTACTACTTCGACGCCAGTGGCAGTCCGCCCGCGCCGCAGAGTTCCTGCGACATCGCGCCGGGCGGGATGGTGGCGTTCAGCCTGATGGGGACGGGCGGTCTCCCGAGCGCAACCTGCTCCAGCGGGGCCACCGTGACCAACACTCCGGTCCCGATCGGGTGGCAGGGCTATGGCATAGCGAAGTGCAACTTCCAATATGCCCATGGCTACGCCTTCATCAGCGACCGGAACATTCCGGGTCTGGGATCGCAGGGCTACCTGGCTCTGATCCTGACCACTTGCCCGCCGCGTCTGCCGGCGCTTAACGACGGCGACCAGTTCACCAACTGCGGCGAGGTGTTGGCGCACTAAGTTCGGCTAGTTTTGCGACTTTGAAGGGAGGGGAACTCGTTCCCCTCCCTTTTTTCTCGTCCGGGGCGCAGGCATTTCGTTTTACGCGAGCCCGGAATGGTGCTACACTGTTGTTTACCCGTCCGCGTCCCCTGTCCACAACCCGGCGGTTGTGGCGACTTTAGTCCAACCACGAGGTGATCATGGTAGCAACGAATCTGTTATCGCGTGCCGCGCTGGCGGCCTTCCTGCTCGCGCTTCCCGTGAATGCGCAGAAGATCCTGGTACTTCCGACCAGCGGCACGTCGGTCAATGTCTTCTCGGACCAGCCCTTCGCGGCGTCCACCCCGATTACCGCCAATGCGGGGGTTTTCTCGGTTCTCTCGAATCCAGCCGGCACTCGTTTCTTCTTTGTGTCGGCCGCCAACGTGGTCGTGACGGATGGCAGCGGGAATTCGGTCCAGACGCCCCTGGCGTTCGGCTCGTCGATCACCGCCGCCGCGCTGACGCCCGATGCGAAGCGGCTGCTGGTCACGGCCGGCAGCGGGTCGGCCGGATCGCTGTATGTTTTTGATATCACGCTGGGGACGGCGACCCAGACCGGCGTGGTCGGCATCGGGAGCACGCCATCCGATGTAACGGGGAACTTGGACTCGACCGCCGCGCTGGTGGTCACCTCCACCGGTCTGGCCAGCGTGGACGTGGTGGCCAATACCGTCACCGGCACCCTCGCGCTGCCCGGGGTCGGAGCCGCTTCGGGAGTCGTGGGTGGTCCCAACGGACTGTTCTACGTGAACGCTCAGGGCGTGCTCTACGAAGTCAATGCCCGCACCCTGACGATTCGGAACTCGATCTCGGTGAACGCCTTCCCGACCAAGGCGGTGTTCTCGCCGGACGGCTCCAGCATCCTGCTGGCCAACACCAACGCCAAGACTTCGTCGGATTCGGCGGCCTTGGTGGTCAACGTAGCCACCCACTCGGTCACTAGTCAGGTCTACTTTTGGGGTCTCCCGCTCAGCAAGCTCGTCTGGGCGCCCGGCAACCAGTTGTATGGGCTGGGCCCCGGTGTGCTCGTCCAGTTCCCCTCGGATTTCAGCTCGATCTCGGAAGCGACCTTCCCCGTGGTGGGCATGATTCCCACGGTGCTGGACGTTTTCAGTTCCACCGAGCTGCCTACCGCCGAGGGGGGCACGGGGGCTAGGTACCTGTACGTCGTTGCGCCCTCCACGCTGTATCGCATCGACCAGACCCCGCCGGGCGGAGCCACCCCGTCTCAAATCGTCGAAACGGTCCCCATCCTCGGGGTGCAGCCGTTAAAGGGCGCATACTTCATTCCCCCGTCGAGCGGAGCGCTGGAACTGACCAAGTTCGGCGATAACCAGAACGTCGCCGTGGGCGCCGTATCGCTCCCCCTGGTGGTGCGGGCGGTAGACTCTCAGGGCCGGCCGGCCGCCGGCGCCGGGGTGGTTTTCGCTTCGACAACGCTTACTTACCTGGGCCAGACAATGCTCTCGACCAACTCCGCCGGATTGGCTCAAGTGATTGTCCAGGCGCCCAGTACGGTTGGCGCCTATTCGATCCTGGTGACTGTGGCAGGTTCCCAAACCGTGTTCACGCTGAACGTTGTCTCGGGTAGCGGCGGAGTCACTCCTCCAGGTGGAGGCGGTACCGGATCCGGTTTGTCGAAGGTGGTAGGGGATGGACAAGTTGGCCTAGGAAACTCCCTGTTGAACGAGCCTCTGGAAGTGTACTATGGAGACGCCAACGGCAATCCGGTGGCCAACGCCACGGTCACCTTCACGGTGACTGGAAAAGGCGTTCTGATCGCCAACAGTTGCAGCTCCAACGCGAGCGGAACGTTCGCCTGCACCACCGATGTCACCGGCGTGGCCTACGTCATGCTCGTGATCCCCGACGTAATCGAAGAGGCGGGTTCGTGGATCGAGACCACCGTAACGGCGAGCGTCACACTGCCCAATGGCAACGCCCAGACCGTGACCTTCATCGAAACCGGGGTTCCGTCGATCGCTTTTGGCAGTGTCGGCCCGTTGCAGGGAGAGATCTTCAATACGCCGGGGTTGGGCGGGACCGTCAACGTGCAGGCGGGAAGTACCGCCGTCGGCGCGATCCAGCTCAACATTTTCCCCCGCAGCGGCCCGTCCGAAGGCCAGGCCTTGCCGAATGTCGGAATTCAGTTGAGTCCGACCTCCACCTATAACTCCACGGTCGCGCCCTCTCCGCTGTACTGCAATGGCGGAACGCCGCTCAGCAACAGCAGTGGATTGGCTAGCTGCGACGTGGTGGCGCCATCGACCCTCGCGGCGGGCGCCTACCCGCTCTTCGTGCTCGTGGGCGGCAACACCGGCTTGCCGGTGAACGTCGTGGTTACCGCGGCGCCGCCGGTGACGCGGGTGCCGACCGCCGTTGCCGCCGTATCGGGCAATAACCAGACCGTCTCTACGGGACAAGCGTTCCAGTCGCTGGTAGCGGTAGTGAACGATCAGCTCGGCAGCCCCATGGCCAACATCCCCGTTACCTGGACCGTGGTCTCCGGCCCGGCCCAACTGGCGTCCCCGACCGGCACGGCGACGGATGCCAACGGGCACGCTTCTACCGGGCTCTTGGCCGGCTCGACGGCCGGACCGGTGGTGGTCAAAATGACCGCCGCCAGCGCTACGCCGGCCGTCTTTAGCGAGACCGTGATTCCCACCCTGGGCAGTGTCACCAAGGTTTCCAGCACCGACAACCAGAGCGTGGTGGTTGGCCAGAGCTTCCAGCCCGTCAGCGTGGTGGTCACCGATACCACTGGCGCCGCCCTGCCTGGCGTGGTGGTAAACTTCGCCGTGACGGCCGGCGTGGCGACGCCGACTTCCACAACCGCGACCACCAACGCGCAAGGCATCGCCAGCGCCACCTTCGCCAGCACCACCACGGCGGGCCAGATCACCATTACCGCCAGCGTCAGCGGCAAGTCCGTGACCTTTACGCTGACCGCCAGACAGCCTGGGCCGGATCCCAGCACCATCCAGTTCTTGAACGGCGCCAGCTTCCAGCCCGGTGCGCCGATCGGCGGCGTGGTGGCGATTCGGGGCGTAGGGCTGACCACCGGGCTTTCCATTCCGCCCGGCGCTTGCCTCTCGGCCATTCCCGATGGCAACCTCCAACGCGGTCTGCCCACCACTCTGGGCGGCATCCAGATCGTCTTCAGCACGCAGGTCGCGCCCATTTACGGCGTCTGCGTGAACGCGGACGGCACCGAACAGGTGAACGTGCAGGCGCCCTTCGCACTGGCTCCGGCGACCATCACGGTGCTCATCAAGACCGGCGTGGGTACGGCGGAGGTGGATACCTATATCCCCAACGTCACCGTCATGGCCACGCAACCGGGCATCTTCGAATACAACGTGGATGCCAACACTCGCATCGCCATTGCGCAGAGGCCCAACGGCACCATCGTGTCGCCGACCAATCCGGCTAAGTCGGGCGAAACCATCCGCCTGTACGTGAACGGAATCGGCTGGGTGCTGGATTCCAACGACAAGCAGGTGCAGACCAATCAACCCGGCTATCCGGGGCAGCTCCCCTGGAACGTCACGACCTCGGTCAGCCTCAACAACGCCGGGGTCACGGGAACCACCGCCGAGTACGCGCAGAATCTGATCGGCGTCTTTATCGTCAGTTTCCAGATTCCGGCCCAGAACGCCGCGGCCACCGTTCCCATCACCGTTTCCGTCACGCCGCTCAACGGGTCCACCGTCACGAGCCTGGCGTCGCACATTCCAGTTTCGCAGTAGCCTGACCACCCACGGCACGGGGGCGCAAGCCTCCGTGCCGGCTTTTTCCGAGTGCCCTGTTTTACAGCGGCGGCTCCATGGGCAGAGCCAGCGGCGGATCGATCAGGAAATCCAGCCGCGACATCTCTTCCACCGCCTAGCGGACGGCCTCCTCCGTCGAGGGCTCCAGCGTGATCACGAAGGGCAGGTCGTGTTTGTTCTCGCAGGGCAACTGCAACACGGCTTCCAGGCTGATGCGCTTGGCGGCCAGGATGCCCGCCAGCGCCGATAGAATCCCCGGCCGGTCCACCACCCGGAATCGCAGGTAGTAGGCGCGCTTCTGGCGCGTGACCGGGATCGGCTTGTACTCGCCCAGGCGCTGGTGCGCGAAGGGCGACACGCGCTCCGGACTGCCGCTCACGATCTCGCGCGCCACCCGCATCAGGTCGCTCACTACCGCCACGCCGGTTGGCCGCGGCCCCGCTCCACGGCCGTAGTAAAAGGTGTCCTCGCCGTACTGGCCTTTCACCCACACCGCGTTGTACGAGCTTTGCACGCTGGCCAGGATGGTGGAGGTGGGGATCAGCGCCGGCCGCACCGAAAGGATCAGTCCTTCCTGCGTCTGCCGCGCCGCGCACAGCAGCCGGATGGTATGGCCGAGCTGGTGGGCGTATTGGAAGTCGATCGGAGCGATGCGCCGGATGCCCTCCGTGAAGATGTCCGAGGGCGTGATCTTCTCCCCGAAGGCCAGCGCCGAGAGAATGGCCAGCTTCGAGCGTGCGTCGAAGCCGTCGATGTCCGCGCTGGGATTGGCCTCGGCGTAGCCCAGCCGTTGCGCTTCCGCAAGCACGGTCTCCAGCGTCGAACCGCGCTTCTCCATCTCCGTGAGGATATAGTTGCTGGTGCCGTTCAGGATTCCGTAGATCGCCACCACGCGGTCGCCCGAGATCCCTTCGCGCAGCACGGTGTGAATGGGAATCCCGCCCGCCACGCTGGCCTCCATGGCCATATTGGCGCCGGCGGCGATGGCGCGCTCCCAAATCTCCGCCCCGCGCAGCCCCATCAGCTCCTTGTTCGCGGTGACCACCGATTTCCCGCACGCAATCGCCGCTTCGATAATCTGGGCCGCAACCGTCGTGCCGCCCACCAGCTCCACCACGATGTCCACCTCGGGGTGCTCCACCACCTGGCGCCAGTCGCTCGACTTCAACACCGGCCCCAGCGCTTCCGGAACCGTCTTGGCCTCGATCAGCAGGTCGCAGACGGCCCGCACGCGCAGCGGGAACCCCAGCTTCAGGTCGATCTGCTCCGCGTTCTCGGCCAGGATGGTCAGCGTGCCGCCGCCGATGTTTCCCAAACCGACTATCCCCACGTTCACTTGGCGCATAATCCAGCTAGGATAGCATCCGCGGCGCGCCGGGCGCAGCGTCCGGGCCGCTCCGCGCTCACGGGCTTCCGGCGGGCGGGATCGCCAGGATGTCGCAGAAGCCGCGCTCGCCCCCGCGCACGCGGCACTCCGAGAGGATCTCGTCGTCGCTCGAAGACTCCAACTGCTGCAGGCGCCTGGCGCCATCGCGGATAATGAAGACCTTGTAGCCCAGCGAGCGCACCAGCGCGAGCAGCTCCTCCGGCCGCGCGCCGGACTTCCCGATGCCCAACGGCCAGAACTCCAGGCACAGCATGGGGCGGAACCTCCGCAGGCAATCCGCGCCGCCCGCCAGGATCAGGTACTCGGATCCCTGAGCGTCCGCCTTAAGAAGATGGAATCTGCCGATCCCTTGGGAGTGGACGAACGTATCCAGCGTGGTGGTTTCAACTCCAATGCCCGCCCCCGCCGCAGGCACCGCGCCCGAGAACAGCGAGTTGTTGCCGCTCGCGTCGGAATCCTCGAACAGGCAGGCCAGCCCCTCGGTGTCGGAGACGGCCCGATTCACCAGTACGGTGTTTCGATAGCCGTTCAGCTCCAGGTTCTTCTCCAGGACGGCGAACGTCTTCGGACAAGGCTCGAAGGCATACACCCTTCCGGCCGGGCCGCACTTCCTCGAGAAGGCCAGCGTGTAGTCGCCGATATTGGCGCCGATCTCGACCACTACCATCCCCGGCTGGATCAGGCTCAGGATCAGTTGTTTCTCGTCCGCCTCGTGGTCGCCTCCGAAGATCAGGGCCTGATCGACCCCGTGGTCGTGCGGATCGACGTACATCCGGTGGCCTCCCACCTTCAGGACGCACGGCGAGACCGGCAGCATCCGGTCCATGGTCGCCGTGAAGGCCCGGTAGAGCCTGGGGAAACGGTGCGTATAGCCCCGCCCGGGAAGCGGCTTGCGTATCGAGCGAACCAGAATCCTGACAGCGTCGAAGCGGGTCATCGGGTTGTTCTCATGGACCCTCGAGCATCGCCGGCCCGTAACGGGATAGGGTTTGTGATACTCTCCAAGTCTGCGAGGTTAATCGGATGACCGGACGCGGAACTTTACGCCTGGCCGCGGCGCTCGGGACCGCAGCGCTGGGCGCTGTTCTGTACTGGTCCCTCCGGCTGGCCTATGCCGATCTGCTCTCCTCGCGGGGCGACCGGGAGAGCGTGCGGCGGGCCACCAGCCTCGAGCCGTTCAGCTCCCTCTACCATGCCAGGTTGTCCCTGCTTTTGGATGCGCAGGGCGACCGGGCCGCCTCCACCGCCGCCCTTGAAGACGCCCGCGCCGCCAGCCCACTCCTGGCCGGGCCCTGGATCGCCCTGGGCCTGCGCCACGAGTCGGCCGGCGATTTCGCCGCCGCCGAGCGCTGCCTGCTCCAGGCCGCCCGCCTGGATCGGACCTACGATCCGCGCTGGGCCCTCGCCAATTACTACTTCCGTCGTAGCGACTGGGACCGCTTCTGGCCCTGGGCCAAACGGGCGGCCGAGATGGCGCCCCCCGACATGCGCGGCCTCTTCCGTTTGTGCTGGAACGCTCCCGACGGCCCCGCCCAGACCCTCGGCCGCGCTATTCCCGATCGCCCCGAGGTTTGGCGCGAGCTGCTCGCCTACCTGGTCCAGGAGGGCGCCGGACCCCAGCTCGCCAGCCTGGCCGGGATAATGGCCGCGAGATCCCAACCAGAGGACTTGCCGGTCCTTCTGGACGCCTGCGACCGCTTGCTGGCCACCGGGGACGCCGCCGGGGCGCTGCCCGTCTGGAACGCGCTCCCGGCGCGCGGGCTGTTCCCCTCCGGCGCGCTTTCGCCCCAGCGGGGCCGCAGCCTTTCGAACGGCGGCTTCGCCAGCCCGCCCACTTCGCGGGGGTTCGACTGGCGCCTGCCCCCCGTGGACGGCGTCTCCATCTCCCGTGTGCCCGCGGACCCTTCGTTGCGGGTCTCTTTTTCGGGCCGGCAGCCGGAGCTTTGCGAGGTCCTGTGGCAGTATCTTCCACTGGTTCCCTCCACGCGCTACCGGCTCGAATTCGAGTGCCGCACCTCGGGAATCCAGGCCGGAGCCGGGTTGCGCTGGCGGATTTCAAGCGCCCTTCGGGGGGACGCAACCTGGGCCGAGTCCGCCGATCTGGCCGGCGAGAACTGGTCGCTCGGCGCCGTGTCGTTCCAGACGCCGCCCCAACCCGCGCTGGCGCGGCTGGTTCTATTCTATGAGCGCAGGCCCGGAACTACCCACATTCAAGGCGCCGTCTGGCTGCGGCGCCTGAAGCTGGGATTCGCGCCATGACCGCCGGCCAGCCCAGTCTCGCCCCGCCGCCGCCGGCCCTGATTCGGGCTTCCGGGATCGCCCTGCTGGGGCTGGTCTGCGCCGCCAGCCTGGCCATCTCGTATCCCGGCCGCTGGGCGCTGAACCTTCTCGAGGCCGGCGTATTCCTGTTGGGGCTTCTCTGGATGGCGGCCTGCCTCGTCCGGCCGTTCGCCTGGCGCGGCAGCCTGCTGCTGGTTCCCCTGGCGGGCGCGGCGCTGTGCGGGGTCCTGCAACTGGCCGCCGCCTGGACGGTTGCCCGCTTCGAGACCTGCCATGCCACGCTCGCCTGGGCCGCCTATCTGGTGGTCTTCTTTCTCTCTCTCCAGGTCTTCGCCTCCGCCGACCGGCGGCGCTGGCTGCGGCGCGCCTTAGTGGTTTTCGGGGGGGCGCTGAGCGTCGTCTCCGTCACCCAGTTGTTCACCTCCCCAGGGAACATCTTCTGGATCTTCCCTACGCCCTATCGGGACCAGGTGATGGGACCCTTCGTGAGCCGCGACCAGTACGCGGCGTTCATCGAGCTGGTGCTGCCTCTGGCCATGTTCGAAGCCGTCCGCGGCCGGCGGTATAGGACGGCTTACGCGCTCGTGGCGGGCCTGCTGTTCGCCTCCGTGATTGCGGCGGCCTCGCGGGCCGGGGCCGTGCTGGCGACGCTCGAGATGGCGGTGCTGCTGGCGTGGGCCAGCCGGGCGGAGGGCCGCTCCGGGAGTTCCTCCGGGAAGCTCCTGGCCAAGGTGGCGCTGTGCGCGGCTGTGGTCACGCTCTTGGCGGGTTGGGAGGCGCTGTGGGGGCGGTTCCACGACCCCGATCCTCTCAAGTACCGGCGCGAAATGCTGGCCTCGGCGGTCTCCATGGCGCGCGACAGGCCCTGGACGGGCTTCGGTCTGGGCAGTTTCGAATCGGCGTACCCCGGCCACGCGCTCTTCGATACCGGCCTGAGCGTGGCGCACGCCCACAACGATTGGGCCGAGTGGGCGGCCGAGGGCGGCCTCCCGTTGTTCCTGCTGATGGCCTGGGTCGCGGTCTGGGCGGCGCGCGAGGTCCGCCACGCGCCCTGGGGACTCGGCGTGGTCGCTGTCTTTCTCCACAGCCTGGTCGACTTTCCCATGCAGAAGACGGCGCTGGCGGCGTTGGCGTTCGTTTTGCTCGGCGCTCTGGCCGCGCGCCGCGCTCGGGACCCCGCGGCCCGCTCTTCCCGCTAAAGGTATTGGCTCCGGCATCCGATCATCCCCGCGAGGAGGACTGTGATTTTGTCGCCTGCGTTCTCGGCGCCCAGCGGCCGTCCGTCCATCGCCGCTGTGCTACTGCTCGCCATGGCCTGTTGGCCGGGCCCGCTGTGGGCCCAGCGCTACAGCTTCAAGCGCTACGGCCAGGAGGAAGGTCTGGGAAACCTGGTTACCCGCTGCCTGCTCCAGGACCGGGCCGGCTTCCTGTGGGTCGGGACGCAGAACGGGTTGTACCGCTACGACGGCTGGCGTTTCCGGCGCTTTGACACGAGCGACGGCCTGCCTAGCACGCGCATTGAATCCCTGCACGAGAGTGCGGACGGCGTCCTGTGGGTGGGAACCCGCGCCGGTCTGGCGCGCCGCGCTTGGGACCGGTTCCAGGGGATTCGGGTGGCCGGCGACTACGAGATTCGCGGTTCCTCCGCCCTGACCTCGGATGCCCGCGGTTGGATTTACGCGGCCACCACCGCCGGCCTGCTCACCGGACGGCCGGCCGCGGCCAGGAGCGAACTGGAATGGCGTTTCGAGTGGCTGGCTTCGCGCACCGGCCCCATCAACGCGCTGCACCTGGAACCCGGCGGCCAGGCCCTCTGGCTGGGCTGCGACGATGGGCTGTACCGGCTCTCGGACGGCAGCCTGACGGCCTTCGGCCCGGAGGCCGGTGTTCCGAAGACCCGCTGGGAGGCTATCCTGACCGCCCCGAACGGAGATCTGTGGGTGCGCGGCGCGAGGCAACTGCTCCTGCTTCGCAAAGGGGCGGCCAAGTTTGTGCCGGCTGGCGCGGACCTGCCCGAGGCCGGTAATGGCGCGGGTCTGCAAGTCGATTCCGAGGGCCGCCTGTTGGTAGCCACCGATCTGGGCTTGGCGCTCCGCACTCCAGGCGGCTGGGAGCGCGTGGATTCCAGCCGTGGCCTAACTGCCGACGAGGTCTCCTGCGCTCTGGAGGACCGCGAAGGCGCGCTCTGGATCGGGCTGGACGGCGCCGGGCTGGTCCGCTGGCTGGGGTATCGCCAGTGGGAGAGCTGGACCCGGGGCGAGGGCCTGAGCAACAACGATATTTGGAGCATCCAGCGCGACCGGACGGGTGTCCTGTGGGTCGGAACCGATCGAGGTTTGAACTACCGGGAGCGCTCCGGCGGTCCCTGGCGCCTCTGGCCGGACAATCGTGGGATCGGCGCCAACCGGATCCGCGCTCTCCAGGCCGGTCGGGATGGAATCCTGTGGCTGGGGAGCGACCCGGGAGGCGTGGCCAGCCTGGATCCGGTATCCAGGGCCGTGCGCCACTACGGCGCGGAGTGCGGCTTGGCGGACGATCGCGTTCTGGCCCTCCTGGTGGACCGCCAGGAGGGGGTTTGGGTAGGCACGCGCAACGGACTGTACCGCGGCACGGGAGGCCGTTGGGCGATGCGTTTCGAGCGGGAAGGGCCTCCCGGCAACCAGGAGAACGAGCAATTCGGCGGTCTCCTCGAGGACCGGCAAGGGCGCATCTGGGCCGCGGGCAGCCGCGGGCTGGCGCGCTTCGAAGATGGCCGCTGGACGCGCTTCAACAGCCGCGATGGGCTGAAGGGCGACGATGTTTTCCAGGTAGCCGAGGCGGGCGACGGCAGTCTGTGGATCGCTTATCGGGAAGCTCTCGGCATTGGGCGGCTGACCTTTCCCGAGGGCCGCCCGGTGTGCGAGCGCTTCGATCGCCACAACGGCCTGCGCTCCGACAAGGCGCTTTCCCTGACCGTCGATACGCGCGGACGGCTATGGGTGGGCGGCGATAGCGGAGTGGACGTCTTGGACGGCCGCACCTGGCGGCATTTCGACCGAGCCGACGGTCTGGCCTGGGACGACGCCAACGCCGCCGCGATCTACGCCGACCCGGACGGCAGTGTCTGGATTGGCACCAGCCTGGGCCTGGCGCACTCCACTCCGCTCGATCGCGAACTCCAGCCCGCTCCGCCTTCCGTCGCCATTACGGCCCTGCGTTTCGGCGAAAGGTTCGTCGATCCGGCGCCCGCGCTGGAGATTCCCTACCGCGACCGCTCCCTGGCGGTGCACTTCGCGGCGCTGAGTTTTCTCAACGAGGGCGAGGTGCGCTTCCGGACCCGCCTCGCCGGCTTGCAGAAGGACTGGATGGAAACCGGACAGCGCGAGGTGCAGTATCCCGGCTTGGCCGCCGGCGATTACACTTTCGAGGTGCTGGCCCGCAGTGCCCGGGGAGTGTGGAGCGCCACGCCGGCCCGTCTGAGATTCCGCGTCCTGGCCCCCTGGTGGCAGACCGTCTGGTTTCGCGCGCTGGCCGCGGCGCTGATCGTCCTGCTGACTTGGAGATGCTGGCGCGCCCGGGTGCATCGTCTGCTGGATCAGCGCTACCGCCTGGAACTCGCCGTGGCGGAGCGAACCGCCGATCTGGCCTCCCAGCAGGCCAGTACGGAACGGGAAAAGCAAGTGGTCGAGCGCCAGAACCGCGAAATCCAGGCGCTGCTCGAAAAGGCCCAGGGGGCCAATCGGCTGAAGAGCGAGTTTCTGGCCAACATGAGCCATGAGATCCGGACGCCCATGAATGGCATCCTGGGCATGCAGGGGCTGGCGCTGGGCACCTCGCTCTCCCAGGAACAACGCGAGTATCTGGAGACCGCCCAAGCCTCCGCCGACGCCCTGCTCGGCCTGCTCAACGACGTGCTCGACTTCTCCAAGATCGAGGCCGGCCGGCTGGATATCGAGGCGGCCGATTTCTCGCTGGGCGATCTGATCCGCTCCGCGGTGAGCACCCTGTCGGGGCGGGCGGCCGAGAAGAAGCAGCTCCTGGAAGTGGAGATCGCGCCGGAGACGCCCGATGCCCTGTGCGGCGACGAACTGCGGTTGCGTCAGGTGCTGCTGAACCTGCTGAGCAACGCCATCAAGTTCACCAACTCCGGCGGTCGGATCCGCATTCGGGTGGGGGCCGATTCCATCGTGGAACGGGAGGTGGCGCTGCACTTCTCGGTGGCCGACACGGGGATCGGAATTCCCGCCGACAAGCGGCAGCTCATCTTCGAGGAGTTTCGCCAAGCCGACTCTTCCACCACGCGCAAGTACGGCGGTACGGGGCTGGGTCTGGGGATCTCATCCCGGCTGGTGGCGCTGATGGGAGGCCGGATTTGGGTGGACAGCGAGGTTGGCCAGGGCAGCATCTTCCACTTCACGGTGCGGCTGGCGCCGCCATCCGCGGCGCTGGGGCCGTCGGCGCCGCCCTCCTCGGGCCTGCCCGAGCGGTCCGCCGAAGGCCGCTCCCTGCGCGTTTTGGTAGCCGACGACAATCCCGTCAACCAGCGGCTGGCCGTCCGGCTGCTCGAGAAGCAGGGCCACCGCGTCGAGGTGGTCGACAACGGCCGCCAGGCGCTCGAGGTTTCGGAACGAGCCGACTTCGACGTGGCGCTGATGGATGTCCAGATGCCGGAGATGGACGGCTTGGAAGCCACCCGCCTGATTCGCCGGCGCGAGCGCCCCACCGGAGCCCACCTCCCCATCGTCGCCATGACCGCCTATGCCATGAAGGGCGACCGGGAAAAGTGCCTCGCAGCCGGCATGGACGGCTATGTGTCCAAGCCCATCCGGCCGCACGAACTCGACCAGGCCATCCAGGCCGCGCTTTCCCTCGCGCGCGCCGTCCAGCCCGTCATCTAAGCCGGCCCAGTGTGTGCGCCAGGCGCGTTCAGGCCTCCTTTGGACGATAGTGCAGGTCGGGCCCCATCCAGCCGCTCGCGTCGCGCCACCAAGCAAGTCGAGCTGCTACCCAGGTGCATCCGTCATCCTGAGACGACTCCGGCGTCCAGCTCCCACGGTCTGCCCAGCAATGAACCCCGTCCCACAAGAAGCATGAGGCGTCCTCAATCCTAGAATCGCAATTCTGTTGAGGCCTCCCTACGCCGCAGCGCCCGGCTGCAACGCGTTATCGGGCCGCCCAACTTGGACGTGTGGGGCCGGGCGAGGTGGGTGCTCCCGGAAACGGCGCCGAGGCGTCGCCCGCCCTTCGGATAATCGTCTAAGCCGGCGGATTGAGGATCGCAACCTGCCGCCGGAGCCAACGATCAAGCTCTTCAAACCTCATCCGGCCCGTTTCGTAAAGGCCGATCAGGAGTGAGAACGCGTCGCTGTCATTGAACTCCAGCCGGTAGCCGTTGACTCGCAAGAATGCGGCCGTCACGGTCACCGCAACTCGTTTGTTGCCGTTTACGAAAGGGTGGTTCTGCGACAAGCTCTCCCAAAGCGCGGCGGCTTCCTGGATCAAGTCGGCGTATTAGCCACTCCTCGGCCTTGCCAAGGCCGACTCCAGGGCCGCGCGATCCCGGATTCCCTCCGCGCCTCCGAACCTCGAGATCAATCTGCGGTGGATTGCGACAACCTCGTCGAACCTGGGGTAGCGCGTCACTGGGCGAGGCGCCGCAGCAGGTCCGGATGTTCGGCGATGAACTCGTCGGCGGCCTGCAAGTAAGGTGAACGAACCGCCTCGGAGGTCACCCGGCTTTTCAGATACTCGATGAACTGCAGCACCGAAGCCTGCTCTTCCGGCGTCAACGCCTGGACCACCTCACCCAAGTTCTCCGGGCTCACCGCGTGCCTCCAGTTGCAGTATACCTCGGACGCGAAATCGGCCGGAAGTCCGAAACCTCCAGGTGGTTGTCCGCCTCACTCCCCTGCCGTTCAGTCCTCCGCCCGATCCGCGCCAACCCCCCATCCAGCGGTTCCGCGCTCCCCGCGCCGTCCAGCCCGTCGGCTGAGCCGGCCAGAATCCCCCAGCAAGCGCTTCTCCAAACTAAATATCTCCCTTCTTTACAGTGGCTTATGGCAGAAATCGAAAGGCGAATTGTTTCCGCCGGCCCGCCCGCTGTGAGATACTAGAAGCAGAAGTCGATCAGGATGAATCACTTGAACGAGGCGGTAGCCCGTTATCATAAGCTTATCGAAGCGGACCCTTACCTGGACCTGGGTTGGGCGGAAGCCCTGTTCGAGCGCATGCAGGCCGAACATCTCACCCAGGGCGGACGCCTGATTTGTCCCTTCCTGCGGCCCAACTTCATCACCCGCCGCCAGTACGAAACCCTGGTGAAAGGCGCCGAGGCGCTCTTCGCGGCCATCGACCGGGTGAAACAGATGGCTCTCGCCAACCCGGCCTTGCTGGCGCGCATGGAGTTGTTGCCCGCCGAGAAGATGCTGGCCTCCATCGACCCGGGCTATCCCTTCCTGGCGGTCACCTCGCTCCTCGACACCCACCTCAGCAACGGCTCCATGTACTTCGTCGAGTACAACGCCGACACCCCGGTGGGAGTGGCTTATGGAGAGGCACTGGCGGACCTGTTCTACGATTGCCAGCCGGTCAAGGAGTTCCGCAAGCGTTACATCCTGCAGAAGCTCGGCGGAAAGAAGTACCTGTTGGCCGCGTTGCTGAAGGCCTATAAGCAGTTCGGCGGCACGAACCAGCCCAATATTGCGATCCTCGAATTTCGCCAGCCCTTCCAGAGCACCGAGCAGGGCGAATACCTCTTGCTGCGTGAGTTCTTCCGCGCCGAGGGGTACCCCACCGAGATCGTTTCGCCCGACCAGCTCGAGTATCGGGCCGGCGTGTTGCGGCGAGGCAGTTTCACTCTCGACCTGATCTTCCGTCGCGTCAAGGCGCAGGAGTTCCTGCTGCGCTACGACCTATCGCACCCGCTGGTGCGCGCCTACCGGGAGGGCAAGGTCTGCATGGTCAACAGCTTCCGCTCTGAGCTGGCGCACAAGAAGGCCATCTTCGACCTGCTCACCGACCAGACCATCACCTCCAGCTTCCCGGCCGCCGAAACCAAGGCGATTCGCCAGTATGTCCCCTGGACCCGCATGGTGGCCATGAACAAAACCAGCTATCAGGACCAGACCGTCGATCTGCCCGCCTTCATCCTCCAGAACCGCGAGAAGCTGGTTCTGAAGCCCAACGACGATTCCGGCGAGCATCATTCCATCCGTGGCTGGGAGACCGATGACGCGGGCTGGGAGCGTGCGCTTAAGAAGGCCCTTCGTATGCCCTACGTGGTGCAGGAGAAGGTCGACGCCAGCCACTCGATGTTCCCGCTGCTGCGTTACGGCGAGCTCGAGATGCGGGAAATGCAGGTGGACCTTCATCCCCACGCCTACCTGGGCAAGGTGCAGGGCTGCTCGAGCTGGCTCTCGACCGGCGATGGCGGCGGCTTCTCCACCGTCTCCGGCCTGGCGCCCACCTTCATTCTCGAGCCCAAAAACTGACCGCTCCCCGGCGTTTCCCCTGATTTTGGTTCTAGCGTACCTCGTAAGTACGTGCACAGCATATAGATATTTTTCTTGACGAGACCCCATATGTTGCGGCATGATTACAAGCCATGGGCCTTCTCTTGCTCGGGGCTGATGCAAGGGACGCTTCCAAAACATCTGAATAGGAAGGTGCGAAGTCTATGGGACAGATTAGTGTCGATTTGAGCGCCCGGGTCCGGGACCTGAAAGTTGCCGCCAACGTGAGCGAGCGCAAGGGGTTGTCCTTTCCGCGCTATTTCACGGCCCGGCTGGAACCCGGCCGGACGCCCTACGACGAGTGCCGCTGGGAAATCCGCACCGCCAGCATCGCCAACGACAAAGGCGCCATCATCTTCGAGCAGCGGGACCTCGAAGTGCCGGCCGACTGGAGCCAGACCGCCACCAACATCGTGGCCAGCAAGTACTTCCACGGCCGGCTGGGTTCGCCCGATCGCGAGTCGAGCGCCGCGCAACTCATACACCGCGTGGTCGATACCACCACTGCCTGGGGGCAAGCCGGCGGCTACTTCAAGACCTCCGCCGACGCCGAGAACTTCCGCAACGAGCTGGCTCACCTGGTGCTGACCCAGAAGGCGAGCTTCAATTCCCCGGTCTGGTTCAACGTGGGGGTCGCCGAAGCGCGCGGCTACGGCTGGTATTACGACGAGACCTCCGACGCCGTCCGCCGTCTGGCGCCGGGCGAGAGCCGGCCCCAGTGCTCGGCCTGCTTCATCAACTCCGTCCGCGACTCCCTGGAG